>Ga0163148_10000665_pt1 | contig 46667 bp, 40 predicted proteins | sample OliLakLV19MP7P2_FD_148606 | JGI IMG/M metagenome (GOLD analysis project Ga0163148, IMG submission 148606) | Freshwater microbial mat bacterial communities from Lake Vanda, McMurdo Dry Valleys, Antarctica- Oligotrophic Lake LV.19.MP7.P2 | ecosystem: Environmental > Aquatic > Freshwater > Lake >... | reverse complement strand
GTCTCAAATCTTGGCGGCTGGCCGCCATCAGTGCGGCCAGTGGCCTGGCCCCAAGCAGGATGACGATCGCCATTCGCCGCTACCGATCGAGCAAGCTTGCAATCACCAGCATAACCGCCCCCCCCCGACCCTTGTTGCAACTCATTCGCAAGAGCAAAACACGAGGACGGGCCCCCGTCAAGACCGAGCTGAAGTGGACTAGGCGGCTGTGCGCGGCGCGAGGGCGGGGGCGAGAGCGCGCGTATCGAGCGTGAACGAGAACATCGAGCCTTCGCCGAGTTCGCTCTTGGCGTGGATGCGCCCGCCCATCAGCCGCGCCAGCCGCAACGAGATCGCCAGGCCAAGGCCCGGCCCCTCGCCATCGCCGCACACACGCTCGCGCCCGAAGATCATCGCCAGTTGCGAGCGCGACATGCCGGCGCCGGTATCGGCGACGGTGAAGGTCAGCCGCACATGGCCGTCGAGCGGCGCCGGTTGCGCCTGCACGCTGACGCGCACGCCGCCATGCGTGGTGTAGCGCACCGCGTTCGCGAGCAGGTTGAACAACACTTGCCGCACACGAAGGGGATCGATCTCGACCAAAGCCGGCGCGTCGGGCGCCACGTCGAGGAAGAGCTCCAGATGTTTATCCTGCGCAGCCGCGCGGAAAGCGGAAACGACGCCGCGCGCAATCTCACGCGGATCGGCGGGCTTGGCGGCGATGGGCAGCTGGCCATTCTCCAAGCGGTCGAGATCGGAGAGATCATCGAGAACGAGCTTCAACACTTCGCCCGCCTGGACGATCGTCGCGATATGCGCACGCGCTTGCGGTGACGCAGCAGCACGGCGCAGATGCTCGGCCGCACCAACAAGCGCCGTCATCGGCGTACGCAACTCATCGTTCATGCGCTGAATCATATCGGTTTTCGCGGCTGCTGCCGCCGCCGCCGCTTGTCGTTCGCGCAGCGCCGCAGCTTCGGCCTGCGCCTGCGCTTCGTCGGAGGCCAGCAAGCTCCGCCACAAATTGACGCCAAAGCCCAGCACCAGCAGCCCCGCCACTAGCGGCATCAGGTCAAGCGGATTGGTCCCATTTATGAAGTAGTCAGTGAGCGGCAAGCCGAGCATGAACAGAACGGTCGGCCCCGCGCCCGCGATCGACAGCACCGGCGACGAACGCAACGTCGCCGCCGCATTCGCCAAGCCGCCGCAAATAAACATCGTCGCTAGCGTTTCGCCCGGCACGTAGGTCGAGAACCACAGGATGGCGGCGAGCACGTTGCCGTAAATGCTCTGCGTCGCGGTCCACGCCACTAGGCCGAACATGCGTTGCGGCGGGTCGCCCGCTTCGGCGCGCGTACGCAAATTCTTGTAGAGGGCGCGGTCAACGAACAGCACGCCGATAAGACCCACGAACCAATAGAGCGGCCACGCGTGGCCAACGATCGAGGTCGACACCACCGCTACGATGGCGCAGGCGCCCAGCCGCAGTCCGCCATTGGCCATCCTCGCCGCGCCGACGACGGCGAGCGCCCGCGCGCGCTTGGCGCGGGAGTGGATTTCGTCGGCGGGGGGGAGCGCGGCGAGGGTCAAGCGCGCTCATTTTGGCAACGAGGGAATGAGGCTTGGTTAATACGCGTCCACTTGAATGATCGTTCAAAAAACGGTTCAAGCGTCCGCATCGCCACGGGAGAAGTCCATGCGCTTCGTCATCGCCGCCGTTCTCGCCACCGCGTTGTTGTGCGGCCCGGCTCATGCCGAGGTGGCGTCCTCCGGCCCTGGCGCTTTCCTGATCCGCACCGAAGCCGAAATCGCCGCCTCGCCGGATGACGCCTGGCGCGCTCTAACCCGACCAAATCGTTGGTGGAATTCGGCACACACCTATTCCGGCGACGCCCGCCGCATCAGCCTCGATCTGCGCGCCGGCGGCTGCTGGTGCGAGCGCTGGGACGGACAATCGGTGGAGCACGGGCGCGTCCTGGCCATGACCGAGAATGACGGCATCCGCACCCTCCGCCTGCTTGCGCCGCTGGGCCCGCTCCAAGAGATGGGGGTTAGCGCCGTGTTGACCTACACGGTTGCGCCGCATCCCACCGGGGCGAAAATTACGATGACTTATCGCGTGGCGGGCGACCCTGGCCTAAGCTTGGACGCGGTCGCAGCCCCGGTCGATCAAGTTCTGATGGAACAGTTTGGGCGTTTCATTCGATATACCGCATCGGGCACGCCTGATTAGGGGAAGCGTTCATCGCCGGCTCATCTGCCGGGGACGATTTTCCGCATCGGACTGGGCGTTTCGCCCGCCTAATTTTTTGGAGGGGATTTTATGATCCGCAAATTTGTGGCCATGGCGGCCGCCGTATTTCTCATGGTCGGCTGCACCAATGTCGATCCTGTTACGGGTGAGCGCACCACCAACCGCACAGGCACCGGCGCCATCATCGGCGCCATCGTTGGCGCAGGCGCCGGCACCCTCGCCGGCGGCGACGATCGCCGCAACGCGCTGATCGGCGCAGGCGTAGGCGCCCTCGCCGGCGCGGCGATCGGCAATTATATGGACCGCACCTACGAAAACCTTCGTCAGCGTCTGGCCGGCACCGGCGTTGGCGTGACCCGCGTGAGCGAGAGCCAGATCCTGCTCAACTTCCCGGCGGACCTGACGTTCGACTTCAACAGCGACGCCGTGAAGGGCCAGTTCGTCCCGACGCTGCGCGATGTCGGCAACGTGCTGCGCGAGTACGACCAAACCACGGTCGACGTGTACGGCCACGCTGACTCGGTCGGCACCGACTCTTACAACCAAGAGCTCTCGGAGCGCCGCGCGATGAACGTTTCGTCTGTGCTGATGCAAGGCGGCGTTATCCGTCAACGTTTGATCGCGCAAGGTTATGGCGAAAGCCGTCCGATCGCGTCGAACACGAACGATGACGGCCGCGCCCGTAACCGCCGCGTCGAAGTCTATATCAGCGCCTTCCAAGGCTGATCGACTTGACGTAAAGCCTAACGAAACGCCGCCGCGCATATCACGCGGCGGCGTTTTTGCGTTCTGGAGATGAGCTCATGCGCGCTGTTTTGATCGCCCTGGCCCTCGCCGCCTGCGCGCCGCCGCAGCAAGCGGAGACGCCGCCCGCTGTGACCGCCACGCCAAGCTCAACCGCCACGGCGTCACCCGAAGCGGCGCTCGCCACGCTGCCGACGTGGGAGAGCGCCCGCGCCGCCGGCGTCGACTTCCGCGCCGTCGGCCAGGAGCCAGGCTGGATTCTCGATATCTACACGCGGGACCGCATTGTCCTCATCTGGGACTACGGCTCGAACCGCATTGAACTGCCGCGCGTCGAGCCGACCTATCCGCAAGAAGGCTCAACCCGCTACGACGCCCAGGGCGACGGCCACACGCTCGTGATCCACGTGCGTCGCTTTCCATGCCAGGATGCGATGAGCGGCCAGGACTATCCGGCGACGGTTGAAGTGATCATTGACGGGCGCACGCTGCAGGGTTGCGGGAGAAGCGTCTGATGAGTCGGCTTCTATTCGCACTTTTGGCGCTTAGCGCCTGTTCGAGCGGCCCGCGCGAGGAGTTCTCGGCGCCGACACTGCCGCAGCGCGCCGGCACGGATCCGATCGTCGCGGCGCGGGCCGAAGGCGTCGAACTCCGCGCCCGCGGCGAAGGCTTTACGCTCGACATTTTCCGCGCCGACACCATCCGCCTGACGCTGAGCGACACTGGCGAGGTGCTGATCTTCCCGAAGCCTGAGCCCCGGCTCCCGCGCTGGAACGGCTCGATCTTCGAAACCGCCACCGAAACGCATCGGCTCGTCATCGAAATTCGCGACGACCGCCCCTGCACCAGCGGGGACCGCGCGAATTTCCCGACCGGCGTCAACGTCTCGCTGAGCGGGCGTGATTTTTCTGGCTGCGGACGACGCCTTTAGCTGGAACCAAATTCCGGTATCGCCGTTTTCACCAAGACGGGCGCATTTCTACCCCCCCGCCCACGCGCTCGTCCGCATTAACGGCTTCCCCCTCGGGGAAGCCGTTTTTGCGTTTAGCCGAGCTTCAGCCGCTTCATTTCCGCTTTGGACAGCGGGCGCTTCTCGCAGGCGTACACACCGTAGCGGCCGTAGAGCGTCTCCGGCGCAAGGCGCGAGAGCTTAGCCGCGCGGACAACGTCCACGAATGGCTGCTCGACAAAATAAAGCACCCCGGTCGGACTGGTGACGTCCTTGCGCTTGATCTTGGCCAGCTTCACCTCCCACCAAGCGCCATCGAACAGGTGCACTTGCGTGGACGCGTCGATCACCCGCATGCGGGCGGCGAGCTCAGCGGCGGCCTCGGTCTTGCGTTTGCGAAATTCCGCCGACCAGTCCTTGCGCGCCGTATTGAGCCGTAGGATGCCCGTGCGCGGGTGGACATAGTAGAGCGCGCGCGACTCGCTCAAGCTGCACTCACCGCCGTACTTCGGCGTGACCACAACAGCGCCGCCCTTCATCCGCGTTTTGATCGCGACGAAATCTTCCACGTGATCGCGGACGTGCTGCTGCACTGTCGAACTCGGCTTCAGGTGTTCGCTGATCTCGGAATAGACCTTATTCCAAGGCCGCCCGACATTGGAGGCGAGGTAGCGCTTCAGCGGGTTGAGCGTTTCGTTGAGGCGCTTGGTTTTCGGTATGCGGCCCTTCGGCTCGCGTACGCCCTTCACCGCGCGGATCGGCTCGTCATCGTCATCGACAAGCGCCCGCGTCCGCCCCGGCTTCTTGCCAGCGACGGACCGGCCCGTTCGCGGCCGCTCGACGATAACCTTGGACATGTCCTTGCGCATGGGGCGCGCGGTTTAAGCGTGTGGGCACGCTAGCGCAAGCCAAAAGCCCCCTCCCCTTGCGGGGAGGGGGTTGGGGGCGGGGTGATGCGCGACGTTCGCGGAGTTGCGCGCAGCACGATTTCTGAAAGATGGGAGCTTCACCCCACCCCTAGCCCCTCCCCTTGAGGGGAGGGGAGGGGGACGCGTTAAACCCGCGCCGGCTTACGCGCTTGTTTGCGATACTTCGGCGCCGGGCCGTTGTTGGACCACACGGAATTGCCCTTGCGGTCGCGGCGATCGCCCTCTTCGCGCGTGCGCGACGGGGCGTGGCCTTGCTTGGCGTGAGCTGCGCCATGCGCTTCGGAAGCGTGATGCTTCTTCGGCGCATGCTTGCGGGCCGGATGCACCGCACCCGAACGGCCAGCAGGGCCTTTTGGGCGAACGGCGCGTTCATCGGCGCGCGGCGTGCGCAGCGACATGTCGGTTTCCATCACCGGCACCGCTTGCTTGGTCAAGCGCTCGATGTCCTTCAGGTACGCGCGTTCATCCGGCGCGCAGAACGAGATGGCGATGCCGCCAGCGCCAGCGCGCGCGGTGCGGCCGATGCGGTGGACATATTGCTCAGGCACGTTCGGCAGGTCGTAATTGATGACGTGCGAAATATCGTCGACGTCGATGCCGCGCGCGGCGACTTCGGTGGCGACGAGAATGCGGGTCTTGCCGCGCTTGAAGTCGTCCAGCGCACGGGTGCGGTGGCCTTGGCTCTTGTTGCCGTGAATGGCGTCGGTGCTGAAGCCGGCGGCTTCGAGCTTTTTGGCCACCCGGTCGGCGCCGTGCTTGGTGCGGGCGAAAACCAGCGCGCGCTTCATCGATTTGTCGCTGAGCATCGCATGGAGGAGGTCCTGCTTCTTCGATTGATCGACGTGAACGACGGCTTGTTGGACGCGCTCAGCGGTGGTCGATTGCGGCGCAACGGAAACCTTCTCCGGCTGGTCGAGGAATTGCGCGGCCAGTTCTTCAATCGCCGGCGGCATGGTGGCGGAGAAGAACAGGGTCTGACGCTGACGCGGCAGGATGGTCGCGATTTTGCGCAGATCGTGGATGAAGCCCATGTCGAGCATGTGGTCGGCTTCGTCGAGGACGAGGATCTCGACCTTGTCGAGACGGATCGTGCGCTGGCTGACGTGGTCAAGCAGACGGCCCGGCGTGGCGACGAGAATATCGACGCCGCGGAACATCGCTTGCTTTTGCTTGTGCATCGAGGCGCCGCCGAACACGACCGCGGTCGAGAGACCGAGGAAGCGGCCATAGGAGCGGAAGCTGTCGCCGATTTGCGCTGCGAGTTCGCGCGTCGGTGCGAGCACTAATGTACGGCACGACTTCTCGCCCGCATGTTTGCGGTTTTGGTGGAGGCGATCGAGGATCGGCAGCGCGAACGCCGCCGTCTTGCCGGTGCCGGTTTGGGCGAGACCGATGAGGTCGCGGCCCTTCTGCACGATCGGCAGCGCCTGCATTTGGATCGGGGTTGGCGTCGTGTAGCCCTCGGCTTCAAGCGCCTTCAGGATCGGCGCGGAAACGCCGAGGTCTTGGAATGTGGTCACAATTGAACTTTCGGCCGCTCGCAATCCGCGATGCGGCTCATCAGATCAGGAACGATGCGACGGCGAAGAAAGGCGGCGAGCTGCTTGTTGGCGCTCAAAGCCGAACGTCGATGGTTGCGTTCCGGGGGACCGCGTTCAGCCGGCGTCTTTAGCCTGCGAACGGTCGCTGAGGCCGGATATCGTCGGAAATGCTTTCAAAGTCAATAACACGCTTGGCATAGCTGCCCGTCAGGCGGTAGCGCGGACGATCCAGCAGGCGGCGGCAAGCGACACGCCGGCCGGCCCAAGCGCTTGTTCCAAGCGCCGAACGATCAGCTTTTTCGCCGCGGCGGCGTCCAATTTGTGCTCCGCGATGGCGCGGGCGCAGGGGCCGATCTTCATGAGATACGCCGCCGCCTCCTCCGCATCGCCGCCCATGATGATGTCGCCATCCCAGGGCGCAATGCTGAGATCACGCCAGCCGGCGCCAGCGAGTACGGTTCGAATCTTCGTCGTCTCGGCGAGCGACATCGGCCCCGGCACGTTCGGATCAGCCGGCGGCAACGGCCCCGGCAGCAGCGGCGCTAGCGCCTCAATCGGCGCGGACGACCAGAGATTCTCCGCCAGCGTGCGCCAGCAGATAAACGCCATCCGCCCGCCAGGTCGAAAAGTCTCGCGGATGCGTGCGAACGCCGCTTTTGGATCGTCAAAGAACATGACCCCGAACCGCGAGACAGCTGCGTCGAACGGCGCGCCATCGATCGGCGCCGTGCCCGCGTCGGCTTCGATGAAATCAACAGCGAGCCCTTCCGCCCGCGCACGCTCGCGCGCAAGCTCAAGCAGTGGCCGCGAGATATCGACGCCAGCAGCACGGCCACGCGCGCCGACCTGCCGCGCAGCTTTCAGCGTTGTATCGCCCGCGCCGCAGCCGATATCGAGCACACGCTCCCCCGGTTGCAGCGCCAGCGCATCGAGCGTCGCGTCAGTCAGGCCCGCGAACATGCGGTCGGTGCGCTCCGCCTGCCGCGCCCACTCCTCGCCGACCTTGCTATTCCAATATTCGCGCTGCGTCGGGGGAACGGGATCAGCCATCAGCCGCCGCCCGGCAACGGCTCGTCGACGCGAAAGCGCGGAACCCAATGGCGCAGTTCGGCGACGAAGATGCCGCTGACAATGGCGGGATCGGCGGCGAGGATGGCGCGGGCTTCGTCCATGTCCGCCGCCGTCACGATCGCCATGCCGCCGTCATCGCTCGTGTAACCGCCGCCAGCGAAGAGACGGCCCTCGTCCTGCAGGCGTTGCATGTACGCCGCGTGCGGCCCGAGCCCCTGCTGTCGCATCGGCACGCCGGCGCGCCAGGCGGGGCCGGGGGAGTACTGAAAGAGGAAAAGCTGTCGCGCCGCCGTCGCCTCAGCTGGCGCCGTCCCGGTCTGCGCCGTCGCGCACGCTGGCGCCACGCTCAGCGCCACCGCCACCATCGCGGCGCGTAGGAATGATCGCGTCATGTCACCCTCCTCCCGCGAGGTTGCCGCCAGCGCCCGCCGCTGTCGCTCAACAATTGCGTGAGAGACGTCACGCCGGCTCTTCGACGAAGCCCTTCCACGCGCGCATGTAGGTGACGAACACGGGGCTGAGGCCCTGTTCGTGCAGATAGGCTTCGCTGACCGGCGTCGCGATCGGCGTGAAGTTCGGATCGACGGCGGCGCGTTTGGGATAATCGTGGTGCAGGATGGCGCCGCGACCGATGACCGGAAAATCGAAGCCAGCGGCCAGGACATCGCGCGCATCCTGCGCGCTCATGATCTTGCCTGCCGCGCCGAGACGCACATCGCCGCGGTCAAGTTCGGTGAAATACGAAGCCAGCGTACGGCCCTTGAACGCTTCCTCGTTCGGTTCCTTGGTGACGTCCCACAGCGACATATCGATATAATCGATCTTGCCGTCGTGCATCAGGCGCTGCGCCACGTCGCGGGTTTCCATCAACTGGATGCCCCAGCGCTCCGGCGACAGCCGCACGCCGAGCGAAAAGCCGGGCTTCGTCGCCGCTCGCACGCCGTCGATAATTTCAAACAACAGGCGCGCGCGATTTTCCGGCGAGCCGCCATATTCGTCCTCGCGCCGGTTCAGTTCGGGCGAAAGAAACGAACAGATCAGATAGCCGTGCGCGCCGTGGAGCTCGACGCCGTCGAAGCCGGCGCGCTCGGCCCGCTGCGCCGCACTGATGAAGCAATCGCGCGAGACGCGAACTTCATCCAGCGTCATCGCGCCGGCTTTGAGCTTCTCGTCCGCGGACGGCCCCTTCGGGCCGTTGAGTGAGCGCAGGCCGCTATGCTGCAGCTGGCCGACAGCGTGGCTGCCGTAGTCCGTGATCTTCGACGCCAGCCGCGTCAGCCCCGGCAGATGCTTATCGTCATGAAAGCCGAGCTGGCCTGGAAAGCCTTGACCGCTTTCCTGCACCGACGCCGCGCACGTCATCGTCAGCGCAAAGCCGCCCTCGGCCCGCATCGTCAGCCAGCGAAACTCCTCGTCGCTCAGCACGCCGTCAGCGTGACTCTGCGTATTTGTCAGCGGCGACAGCACGAAGCGGTTCTTCAGCGTGGCGCCAGAGCGGAAGGTGAGCGGGTCGTTCAATGCGGTCATGAATCAAGGCCTATGCTTCAGCGTGAAGCTACCATATGGCCATGGGCCCGCCGATCAACGAGTTCTTCTGGACGAAAAATCTACTGCCCGCGGCACTGGCTCGTGTCAGTCGCGCGCTTATCGCCATCATCGTAGAGCACTTCGATCCGGTAGCGGCCGGAATCCATCTGCGCGATCACCGCCGGATAGAAAATTCCATCGGTCCAGCGGCACTCGAGCCGCGTCCCCGGCTCCCAATCGAACGCGCGCACATTGGCGGAGGGCTGCGCGCCGGTGTCGCCGTCATCGTATTGCAAGGTCAGCACGTCGCCTTCGCGCGCGGTGATGATCGCGGGGAAATAATACGTCTGGTCGTCCTGCCAGCGCGCCAACACCCAGTCGCCCGTCGCCAACGGCGGCGGGGTCGCAACAGTTGCGCACGCGGCCAACACCAATGACGCAATCGCGAGCACAGCAGCTTTCAGCATAGATTTCATCTAATCCCCCACGCGCGCAAGTCAGGCGCGGCGGCGAACGTGACATGGGGGCGGAGCGTGGTCGAACACAAAAGAGGGGCGGCACAGGCCGCCCCTCGATCATTTTTGCCGTGCACGTAACGGGTTAAGCCGCCTTCTTCTCTTTCGCGCCGAAGCTGTCGTAGAAGCTCTCGCCCTTCGCGGCCATGTCGCGGAGGAGTTTGTTCGGGCGGAAGCGGTCGCCGTAGGTGTCGGCGAGGCGATCGGCTTCTTCGACGAACTTCTTGGTTCCCCAGAAGAGATCGATGTAGCTGACGCAGCCGCCGCTATACGGCGCAAAGCCCCACGCCAGGATCGAGCCGACGTCCGCATCGCGCGGATCGGTGATGACGCCCTCCTCGAAGCAGCGCGCAACTTCGATGCATTGGCGGAAGAGGAAGCGCTTGGTCAGCTCCTGCTTCAGCTCCGGAGGGCACTCCTTCACTTTCACTTCGATGCGTTCGGAGAGGCCCGGCCAGATGCGTGACGGCTTGCCGTCGTCGCCGTACTCGTAATAGCCCTTGCCGGCTTTACGACCGACGCGGCCCTTATCTTCCACGAGCCACGACAGCATCGCGGCGCGCGGGTCCTTCTTATAGTCCTGCTGATTGAGTTCGGCGTTGGTCTTGCCGATCTTCAGCGCCGTATCGAGGCCGACAGAGTCGGAGACTTCGAGCGGGCCCATCGGCATGCCGCATTGGCGCCCGACATTCTCGATGATCGCCGGCGCGATGCCTTCCATCAGCATCTCGACGCCTTCGGCCGGATAGGTGCCGAAGCAGCGCGATGTGTAAAAGCCGCGGAAGTCGTTCACGGTGATCGGCGTCTTGCGGATCTTGATGACGTAGTCGATCGCCTTGGCTTGCGTTTCCGGCGTGGTTTCCTTGCCGAGGATGAGCTCAACCAAGCCCATGCGCTCGACCGGCGAGAAGAAGTGGATGCCGATGAAGTTCTTCGGACGCGATGACGCTTCGGCGAGGCCGGTGATCGGCAGCGTCGAGGTGTTGGAGCCGAACACGGCGTTCTCACTGAGGAATTCCTCGGCCTTCTTGGTGACGTCGGCTTTCAGCTGAACGTTTTCGAACACGGCTTCGACAACGAGATCAGCGCCCCTGATCAGCGAGTAATCGGTCGAGGGCGTGATCAGCGCCAGCAGCGCGTCGCCCTTTTCCTTGGTGATCTTGCCGCGCGAGATGTCCTTATCGACGATGCGCTGCGAATAGGTTTTGCCCTTCTCGGCGCTCTCTTGGCTGACATCCAGCAGCACCGTTTCGATGCCGGCCTTCGCTTGCACGTAGGCGATGCCCGCGCCCATCAGGCCAGCGCCGATGACCGCGACCTTCTTGATGTCATAGGTCGGGATGCCTTCGGGGCGATTGCCGCCTTTGCCGAGCGCTTGCATGTTCACGAACAGCGAGCGGATCATGCCCTTGGCTTGCGGCGTGTTGGCGGTCTTAATGAAATAGCGGCTCTCGATCCGCAGCGCCGCGTCGATCGGCACCTGCATGCCTTCATAGATGCAGGAGAGAATGTTGCGCTGGGCCGGATAGTTGAGGTTGGTTTGCTTTGAGACCATTGCGTTGCCGCCGACAGCCGCCATCGCGCCAGCCGGCGTGAACGGGCCGTCCTTCACTTTGTAGCCTTTGATGTCCCACGGCGCGATCGACTTCGGGTTCGGGCCCTTTTTGTAATCCCAATCGACGCCGGTCTTCACCCACGCCTTGGCCGCTTCGACGGTCTTGCCGGGCTCGACCACTTCATTGATGAAGCCGAGGCCCTTGGCTTCTTGCGGCGATTTATCCGCGCCTTGCAGGATCATCATCGCGGCGTTCTGCACGCCGATCAGGCGCGGCAGACGTTGCGTGCCGCCAGCGCCCGGCAATAGGCCGACTTTGGACTCAGGCAGACCGAACTTGATCTTGGGATTGTCGGCGGCGACGCGGTAGTGGCACGCCAGCGCGATTTCCAAACCGCCGCCAAGCGCGAGACCTTCAAGCGCGACGGCGACAGGCTTGCCGCAGGTTTCGATGGCGCGCAGCGAGCGGTTCAGCGTGAAGCTTTGGTCGAATTGCTTCTTCAGCTTCTCTTCTTCGCTCTTGGGCGCTTCTTCCTTGGTCGCGCCGCGTTGATTGAGTTCGCCGAGATCGGCGCCGGCGCAGAAGCCGGTCGTCTTGCCGGACGTGATGACGGCGCCCTTGATCTTGTCGTCGGACTTCAGCGTCTCGACCAAGGTGATGAGATCGCGCATCACCGAGCCGGTGATCGTGTTCATGGAGCGGCCCGGCACGTCGAACGTGATGAGCGCGATGCCGTCGCTGTCGACGTCGATCTTGAAATTTTCCATCGGACCTACCCTCTACCTATTCCCGTTTGTGGACGCCGGCGGCGGAGTCGACCGCCACCGGCGTTCCCGTTTCTTAGTTCACACGCTCGATCACCATCGCGGTGCCCATGCCGGCGCCGATGCAGAGTGTGATCAGCGCGCGTTCTTTATCCGCACGCTCCAGCTCATCGACCATGGTGCCCAGGATCATTGCGCCGGTGGCGCCGATCGGGTGGCCCATGGCGATGGCGCCGCCATTGACGTTGACCTTGTCCATATCGAGATCGAGCGCCTGCACCCAGCGCAGCACCACTGCCGCGAAAGCTTCGTTCAGCTCCCACAGATCGATGTCCTGCTTGGTGAGGCCGAGCTTCTTCATCAGCTTCTGCGTCACGAACTCGGGGCCGGTGAGCATGATCGATGGCTCGGAGCCAATGCTGGCGCCGCCGAGAATGCGGGCACGCGCTTTCAGGCCAAGCGCATCGCCCATTTCTTTCGAGCCGATCAGCACGCCGGCGGCGCCGTCAACGATGCCGGACGAGTTGCCGGCGTGGTGGACGTGATCGATCTTTTCCAGTTCGGGATAACGCTGCTGAATGACGCTATCGAAGCCCGGCATCACTTCGCCCTGCACCTTAAAGCTCGGCTCCAGCGCGCCCAGCGATTGCAGTGTGGTTTCCGGACGCATGAACTCGTCGCGATCCAGCAGCGTCACGCCCAACTGATCTTTCACCGGCACGATCGACTTCTTGAAGCGGCCTTCTTTCCAGGACTGCGCCGCGCGCTGCTGCGACTGCACCGCGTATTGGTCGAGATCGGTGCGCGAGAAGCCGTACTTGGTGGCGATCGCGTCGGCGGAGACGCCCTGCGGCGTGAAGTAGGACTTCATCGCGATGGTGGGATCGGTCGCCCACGACCCGCCGGTCGAGCCCATCGGCACGCGGCTCATGCTTTCGCAGCCGCCGCCAATGGCGAGTTCGGCTTCGCCGGACTTCACCTTCGCCGCGGCGATGTTGCAGGCTTCCAAGCCTGAGGCGCAAAAGCGCTCGACTTGAATGCCGGCGACGGTTTCGGCGTAGCCGGCATTGAGCACGGCGATACGCGGTAGGTTGCCGCCCTGCTCGCCGATCGGCGAGAGCACGCCCATGATCACGTCATCGACCTTCGAGGTATCCAGATTGTTGCGATCGCGCAGCGCCTGCAGCACTTGCGTCGCCAATTGCAGCGACGTCTGCTCGTGCAGCGAGCCGTTCGCCTTGCCCTTGCCGCGCGGCGTGCGCACCGCGTCATAAATATAGGCTTCAGCCATCTTCGTACTCCAACGTTTGCGGCGCGCTCGCCGCTCACCCTGCATGGGACCGGAGTCGTCCCCGGCGCCTCAAAGCGCCTACTCCGCTGACCGCTTCGCTCGGGCTGAGCAAAGCGCGGTAAAACTAGTGCGCCTCGCCTTCCGCGATGGCGACGTCGCCGCGGAAGGAATTGGCGATGAAACAGGCTTCGTGGGCTTTGTGATGCAGCTCGCGGATTTCCTCCGGCGTCGGCGTCTTGTCGCCGCCCCAGGCAATCTGCGGGTTCAGCTTCACTTGCGTCATCGCCATACGGCCGCGATCGTCCTTGCCCATGACGCCCTCGGCGTCATCGACATACGCGTCGACGACAAAGCCGCCGCGACGCGCGAAATCCAAAAAGAACAGCATGTGGCACGACGACAGCGACGCCACGAACATCTCCTCGGGATCGACCGCGTCCTCGCGCGACAGCGGCACGCGCACGACATGCGGCGAAGACGACGCCGGCATAGTAACGCCGCCATCGAACGCAATCTCATGCGCACGCGAATATTTGCCGTCGGAGAACGGTTGATCGTCGCGCAGCCAGGTGAGGGTGGCCGTATAGCTGCTCATCACCCCACCCCCATCGCAAAACAAACTCCGTCATTCCGGACGCGCGGAGCGCGATCCGGAACCCAGGGGCCGCGGTCGCGTCGGTTGCCCCTGGGTTCCGGGTTCTTCGCTGCGCGAAGCCCCGGAATGACGGAGGTGGGGGCTTGAACCATCAGAATTGCTCCGCACTCAACGCCATAACCGGCTCTGCGCCGCTCTTCAGCTTGGCCAAGTGCGCGCCGGCGTCCGGCGTCACGCGCGCCAAGAAATAGCGGCCCGTTGCGAGCTTCGTATCGAAATACGGATCGCCGGCGCCGCCATTCTTCTGCGCCGCCAACGCCGCCTTCGCCTGCAGCGTCCACATATAAGTGAGCGCCGTGATGCCGAAGAGGTTGAGATAGTCATGGGACGCCGCGCCGGCATTGTCGAAATTGGTCATGCCGTTCTGCATCAGCCACATCGAGCCGTCTTGCAGCTGCGCCTTTGTCGTCTTCAGCGCTTCGATGAACTCTTTCAGATCGGCGTCGTCTTCGTGATTGTGCACGAAATCGTCGATCTCGTTGAAGAACGCGAAAATCGCGCGAGCGCTGTTTGCGCCGAGCTTGCGGCCTACCAGGTCCAGCGCCTGAATGCCGTTGGTGCCTTCATAAATCTGCGTGATGCGCGCATCGCGTACGAACTGGCTCATGCCGTGTTCTTCGATGTAGCCGTGGCCGCCGAAGATCTGCTGGCAATTGGTGGCGTTGGCGTAGCCTTTATCAGTCAGGTAGCTTTTGATCACCGGCGTCATCAGACCCATGTAATCGCCGGCCTTCTCGCGCACCTTCTCGTCGGGCGAGGCATGCATCAGGTCGCCGTAGAGCGCGGTCCAGAATGCAAACGCGCGCGCGCCTTCATTAAAGGCCTTCGCCTCCATCAGCATACGGCGCACGTCAGGGTGAACGATAATCGGATCGGCTGGCCCGTCCGGATTCTTCGGCCCGGTGAGCGAGCGCATCTGCAGGCGATCCTTGGCGTAGGTCACCGCGTTTTGATAAGCGACCTCGCTTTGCGACAGCCCTTGCAGGCCCACGCCAAGCCGCGCCACGTTCATCATCACGAACATGGCCGCGAGGCCCTTATTTTCTTGGCCGACCAGATAGCCGACAGCGTCATCGTAGTTCAGCACGCACGTCGAATTGCCGTGAATGCCCATCTTCTCTTCGATCTTGCCGCAGACGACGCCGTTGCGTTGTCCAGGGTTATCATCCTTGTCGAGGATGAATTTCGGCACGATGAAAAGGGAAATGCCTTTCGTGCCGGCGGGCGCGCCTTCGATGCGCGCGATCACCAAGTGGATGATGTTGGACGCCAGATCGTGTTCGCCGGCCGAGATAAAAATCTTCTGGCCGGTGATGCGATACGTGCCGTCTGCCTGCGGGATCGCCTTGGTGCGCAGCATGCCGAGATCGGTGCCGCAATGCGGCTCGGTCAAATTCATAGTGCCGGTCCACTCGCCGGTGACCAGCTTCGGAAGATAGGTTTGCTTCTGCTCGTCGCTGCCGTGATGATGGATGGCTTCGTAGGCGCCGTGGCTGAGACCCGGATACATGCCAAACGCCATGTTCGCGCTCGACACCATTTCATTCCACGCCAGCGCCACGATGTGTGGCATGCCCTGGCCGCCATATTTCGGATCGCTGGAGAGCGCCGGCCAACCGGCTTCGACCAATTGCTTGTACGCGTCCTTGAAACCAGGCGGCGTCGTCACCGAGCCATCGTCGGCGCGCTTACATCCGTGCTCGTCGCCGACCTTATTCAGCGGCGCCAGCACGCCTTCACAAAACTTCGCGCCCTCTTCCAGCACTTGCTCGATTAAATCGAGCGGCGCTTCGGCGAAGGTCGGCAAATTGGAATAGCGCTCAAGGTCGAGCACGTCTTTGAGCAGAAAACGATATTCGCGAAGCGGCGCCGTATAACTCGGCATGCAGCTCTCCCTGTATTCTTTTCCTCGTCTATACGCGTCTTAGTGCGCGTCTTCGAGACGCTTCTTGGCTTCCGCTTCGAAAGCCCGTGCAGCGCCGAGTGCGGCGGGCGCGGCTGGCTTCGACAGGAACTTTTCAAGCGTCGCGATGCCGGTGGTCAGAGTCTCGATGGCGGAGTCGATGTCGTCGCGCTGCGCTTCCAGGGCGACGATACGCAGCTTGTACTTTTTCAACGCCGTTTGCGCCTGGGCCCGCTGGTCGACTTTGTAGAGGTCGAGGATTTCCTTGATCTCGATCAGGGAGAGCCCGACGCGCTTGCCGCGCAGGATCAGCTGCAGCTTGGCGCGGTCGCGGTGAGAATAGACCCGGTTCATGCCGTCGCGACGCGGCGTCAGTAGGCCCTTGTCCTCGTAGAAGCGGAGCGCGCGAGGGGTGACCTCGAACTCCCGGGCCAGCTGCGAGATCGTATACGTGCGCTCGGTTTTATTGGTCATGACAGGTCCCTCGGGTGCCCAGCCGGACCAATCTAGTTTCCGTTTACGGTAGGGTCAACTTAAGTTGACGACCCCGTCATTAATTTTATGCAGAGACCAACAAATCCGTTGAAATATCCGCGGGCGAGCGGCAGCCGTTGAGCGCCATGGTGATGTCGAGCTCCGCCGCCAGGTGCTCCATTACCGCCTGGACGCCCGTCTCGCCGCCGAGCGCCAGCCCATAGACATAAGGACGGCCGATCCCAACCCCGCGCGCGCCGAGCGCCAGCGCTTTGAAGATATCTGCGCCACAGCGAATGCCGCTGTCCATGAACACCGGAACCTTGCCCTTCACGGCCGCGACCACGCCGGGCAGCGCGTCGAGCGCGCCAATGCCGCCATCTACCTGCCGGCCGCCATGGTTCGAGACCATGATCCCGTCATAGCCCTCGCTCACCGCCTTGGCGGCGTCGTCAGCGCGCATGATCCCCTTCAGCACCACCGGCAGTTTCGTCCACGATCTGATCTTGGCGATGCGGGCCCAATCGAGCCCGGGATCGGAGAAGATTTGCGTGAACTGGATCGCGGCACCTTGCATGTCCTCTTCCGGCGTCGCCGACAGGAGCGCGCGGAATGCAGGGTCGGACGTATATTGCGCGATGCCCTGCCCACGCAGGAACGGCAGGAAACCCAAATTCAGGTCACGCGGGCGCCATCCAAGAATCGTCGTGTCGAGCGTGATGAAGATGGCTTTGCAGCCGATCGCCTCGGCCCGCCGCACAAAACTTTCCGCGATCGCGTCCGATTTGCCCCAATACAATTGAAAGAAGCGCGGCCCATTGCCGTTCGCTTGCGCAATCTTCTCCATCGGGAACGACGCTTGGCTCGATATGATCATCGGCAGATTGAGCCGGCTCATCGCCCGCGCCACCGCCAGATCCGCATCCGGATGCATCATCTCCAGCACGCCGACAGGACAAGAGAGGATCGGCGCCGCCACCCGCAAGCCAAACATTTCGCACCCGAGATTACGCTGACCGGCGCCGCCCAACATACGCTGTGCGATCGGAAACCGATCGAACGCGGCGCGATTGGCGTCCATCGCCGTCTCTAAACCGGCGCCGCCGGCCGTGTATGCCCACGCCTCCGGCGCCATCTTGGCCTTCGCCGACGCTTCCAGCGTCCTGAAGTCGGTCGGGACCAGCGGCGTGGCGCCGCCCAAACCGCGCAGATAAATCGCCCCTTGGATTTCGGGTCCGAAATGGCGCGGTGCGTCCGTCATGGCTAATCCCCGTTTACGACTTTACCGGGCATTAACACGCCAACCCCTTTCATCGACACTGCAAAGTCATGAGCGATTCTCGATTCCTGAGATCGCTCTAGGGGTTGGGCGTGAGCCGCGGACGCGCGGCGACAACGCGGCGAGGGCAAAATGAGTGGCGCGCAAAGCTGGAGCGTAAAGGGCATCGACCCGAAAGTCCGAGAAGCAGCGCGCGAAGCTGCAGCGCGGCAAGGCATGAGCCTGGGCGAGTATTTGAACCAGGCGCTCGCCGGCCACGGTCATCCAAACCCCGCGAGCCAGCACGCGCCGTCGGCGCCGCCGCAGCAACCGCAGCGCGCGCGCAGCACGCGCTTCAGCAGCCTCGGCGTTTCAACGCACGAGCAGGACGAAGACGATTGGACGATGGGCGTCGGCGCACGCACCAGCGATCCGACCCGCCTCGCCCAACGCATTGAATCGATCGAACGCCGCACGCAACTCGCCGTCACCGGCCTCGACCGCGCCGTTTCAACGATTGATCGCTCGGTGCTCGGCCTCGCCGCGCGCATTGAAGACGCCGAAGCGATTTCGCACGAAGCCGCCGACCGTGTCAGCGAAGCACTCGAACAATTCCGCGTCGCCGGGGAAACCTTGAGCGGCAAGCTCGAACGCGCCGAATACGAAGTGGTGGAAGCGCGCAAGGCGCTCACCGGGGCCAGCGGCGACATCACCAACGTCAAGCAACGGCTTGAGCATCAAGTCACGGTGGCCGAGGAAGTCGCCCGCCGCGCTGAAGCCGCGGCATCCTTTCTCACTACGGAAATGGAAAACCGCGACGCCGCCGTGTCGCAGACACTGGCCGAGGCACGCAAGGTCGCGGAAGAAGCCGCCCGCCAGGCCAGCGAAGCCTCCGCCGACGCCGTCAATGAATTGCGCCGTCTGCAGGAAGAACTCAGCGATCGCCTCGCGGAAACCGAAAGCTCTACTCGCCGCGCCATCGAAACGGCCATCAACGAAACTACCCGCGAGACCCGCGGCACGCGCGAAGCGCTGCTGGAAGAAGTCGTGCGGCTGGAAAGCGAAATCTCGCGCCGCGTCGGCACCGTCGAAGAGATCAAGGCTGAACATGCAGCCCTTATCGCCCGAATTGAACGCGCCGAAAGCGGCGCGCGTGAAACAACGGCCGGCCTGCGGCAAGCCGCTGGCGCCGCCATCGCCGATCTGCGCAATTCGCAGCTGACGCTGGCCGCGCGGGTCAAGCAAGTGGAAGACATCGCCGGCGCCAGCGGCGTCATCGATCTAACTGACATCCGCCACGCCCAGTCCGATATCGCCGAGCGCCTCGCCGCGCTCGAAACCAAAACCGAAGCCAGCCCCGTCACAGACGCTCTGGCGGCATTCGAACGCCGTCTCGCCAGCGTCGAGACCAGCGGCGGCAATCAGAAACTCGAAGAAGTCGGGGGCGCGGTCAAAACCATGGACGAAGCGCTGCAGCGCCTCGCCGAACGCATCGCCGAAACCGAATCCACCGCCAACACCGCCATTCGCACGCTCGAGGAAACCGTCTCCTCGCTCGGCGCGCGCGTTGAACAAGGCGGGGCGGCGGTCGAAACGGAAGCGGTGCGCGCGATGCTCGAGCAACGGCTCGATACCATGGCGCAGTCGGTCAACCAGATGGTCGGCCAAGCCCGCAACGAACTTGAAGGCCAGTTGCAAGCAGCGCTCGAAGGCGTCGCTGGCGAAGGGCTTGAGGGTGCGCTGGCGGACGTCAACCGCCGCCTCGCCGCCGCCGAACGCCGCCAAGCGCAAACGATCGAAGCCATCTCGCTCGAGATCAAGCGTATGTCGGAAACCGTCGACAAGCGCCTGCGGGCCGTCGAAACCCGCAACGATGACGCCGCCGGGGCCGCTGTCCGCGAAGAGCTGACGCGGATGACCAATACACTCGAACAGCGCTTCGACGACATCGAACGCCGTGAAGCCGCCGCTTTCGACCGCATGGGTCTCGAAGTCGGTCGCCTGTCCGAGCGCTTGGAAGAGCGTGTCGGCGCCGTCGAAACCCGCAGCGCGCAAGCTATTGAGCATGTCGGCGAACAAGTCGCGCGCATGGCCGAACGTTTCAATCAGCGCACCGAACTGCTCTCGCGCGAACTGGGTGAGCGCATGCTCGACAGCGAGGAGCGCTCCGGCGCCCGCGTTGCCGAAGCGATCAGCTCGATCATGCAGCGCCTGGCCGAAGTCGAAGAGCATTCCGCCGAAGCCATAGCGCCGGTGCAGAAAGCGGTGTCGTCGGTCGCCAACAAGCTCGAACGCTATGAAAGCGCCCAAAACGGCGATGTTCACGGCAACGAGCCCCTGGCCTCGATCCCGACGCCGTCGCGCCGGAACGATGATTTCAGCGGCTTCGCCGCGCCGCTCAGCAATCCGGACCCTGAGCCTTACGTCTCGCCGATGGACCAGGCGCAACCTTTGCGCGCCGGCCCGCTGCCGGCGGCTACGCCCACGGTGACGCCGAAAATGCCGCCGGTGCTGCGCGAAACGCACAACGACCACGACATCTATTTCGCCGAAGACGCCGACGATCTGCTGACCGACAGCGACGAAGATCCCTTCATGCCGACGTCCGACGACACGCCGGTCGAAACAAAGCCTATTGAACTATCGCCCGAAAGCGATCTGATGATCGACGAACCGGGGCTCGATCTGACTGAAACGGGCGCGCCGCCGATCGACGACGATCCGTTCTGGACGCCCGACGATCTCGATCTCTCGGCCCCGGACACCGCGCCCACTCTCGCCACCACGCCGCTTGCCGATTTCAGCGACGACGTGTTCGAGCCGCTTTTGTCGGATTCAACCGCCGACGCCGACGTGCCGCTGGCCCATACGTCGCTTACCGATGCGCTCGCCGATGTGCCGGACTTGCCGGCGCTCGATCTGACCGAGCCCCCTGCGCCCGTCGGCAAGAACGATTATCTCGCCAACGCGCGCAAAGCCGCGCAGGCGCAATCGTTGCCGAAGACGCGGCCAGAACAAACCACAACTCCAAAGCTCAGCCTGCGCGGCTCCAGCCGCGTCGTGCTGTGGGGCGCGACCGGCGTCATCGCCGCGCTGCTCGTAGGCGGCGCGCTCTACATAAACGGGCAAGACAGCGGTGAAGCCGCGCCCGATCAGGAAACCCTGACGCCGCAACCGCCGGCCCTGGCGTCGCCGCCGGCGGTCGATCCGAACGCGATGCTAGAAACAGCGCCGACCGATCCGTTCGCGCCAGCGCCGACAGATGGCGCGCCTGCAACCGGCGCATCAGACACGCCGATCGCGCAAGCGCCGAATACAACACAGCAAGTCGTCGCCGGCCCGCTCGCGCCGCGCAACGTATCGCTCGAACAAGCCGCGCAATCGGGCGACCTCACCGCGCAATACGAACTGGCGCTGCAACGCATCGCCGCTGGCCGCACCCAGGACGGCGTCACCATGCTGCGCCGCGCCGCCGACCGCGGTTTCCCGATGGCGCAATATCGCCTCGCCAAGCTTTATGAGCGGGGCGAAGGCGTGCAAACCGATCTGGCCATCGCCCGGCAATGGACGGAGCGCTCAGCCGCCGCCGGCAATCGCCGCGCCATGCACGATCTCGGCGTCTACTTCGCCCGCGGCGAAGGCGCGCCGCTCGACGAGAGCGCGGCGTTCCGCTGGTTCCGGCAGGCCGCCGAGCTGGGCGTCGCTGACAGCCAGTACAATCTCGGCGTGCTTTATCAACAAGGCCGCGGCGTAAACGCCAGCGCTTCGGAAGCGTTGTTCTGGTTCCTGGTCGCCGCCCGCCAAGGCGATCAAGACGCTGGCGCTCGCGCCACTGCTCTGGAAGCGCAATTGCCGCAAATCCAAGTGCAGCAAGCGCGCGCCCGCGCCACCGCCTTCCGCCCCCGCGCGGCAAGTGCTGTCGCCAATGGCGAATTCGGCCAACGCAACTGGGCTACCCGCCCAGCCGCTTAAGCGCAAATCCACTCCGACCGCCGGCGTCTCGCCGGCACGGCGCGCCTCTGTTCCGCACGCACCAGCGTGTGGTCAAAGACCAGTGCCGGCGAGGACGATGAGTTGCGAAATCACCCGCATGCGGCGTTGCCTCGACCGTCGGCGGCGCCCATAAGGGGCCGGGCGCGGGACTCTGCTCCCGAAGTTCAGAGCTGGAAAATTGATCTACCTGCCGATCGCCGAAATGCCGGTGAACGTGCTGCTTATCCTTTTGGTGAGCGGCGGCGTCGGCTTCGTATCTGGCCTCGTCGGCGTCGGCGGCGGCTTCATCATGACGCCTGCGCTGATCTTCCTCGGTGTGCCGGCGCCGGTCGCGGTCGCCACGGGCGCGAGCCAGATCGCCGCCACTTCGTTTTCCGGCATCATGACGCAGACGCGGCGCAAATCTGTCGATTGGCGCATGGGCATGCTGCTCTCGATCGGCGGCATCGTCGGCAGCGCCTCAGGCGTTTGGCTGTTCGAACGACTGCTGCGCCTTGGGCAGCTCGATCTGATCGTGTCGCTGCTGTATTTAATACTGCTTGCGAGCGTCGGCTTTCTGATGCTGCGCGAAAGCTATCATCACTGGCGTGGCCGCGCCGCCAAAAGCGTCTCAATCCTGCGCCGGCCAGTGAAAACCGTCGCGCACAACCTGCCCTTTCGCATGCGCTTCCCGCGTTCGGGCCTCTACATCAGCGTGCTGCCGCCGCTTGGCATCGGCTACGCCATCGGCGCGCTGGCGGCAATCATGGGCATTGGCGGCGGCTTCATTCTGATCCCGGCGATGATCTATCTGCTGCGCATGCCGACAAACGTCGTCATCGGCACCTCGTTGTTCCAAGTGCTGATCATCACCTCGCTGATCGTGATCATGCAATCGGCGGCGACACAAACGGTCGACCTTGTGCTCGCCGGCTTGCTGATGCTCGGCGGCGTCGTCGGTGCGCAGCTCGGCGCCCGCCTCGGCGCGGGCATGAAGAGCGAGCACATACGCGGCGTCATGGGCGCGCTATTGTTAGCCGCCAGCGCCAAATTTCTCTGGGACCTGGTGATCCCGCCAGCAGAACCGTACGTGCTGCGGGGGCTCTGGTGAAACGCCTCGCCGCTCTCCTTGCGCTTGTGTTGCTCAGCACCGGCGCCAGTGCGCAAACACCAGACGTCGCCTCCGATTTGCCGGCGGCGGTGGTGGAAGAACAGATCGCGGTCAGCTCCGACTATCGCGGCTCGTTCGTCACCGTGTTCGGCGTCAACCCGGATCGGCGCGGGCGCGGCGACATCGTCGTCGTCATGCGCGGGCCGCCGGAAAGCGCCACCGTCATGCGCAAACGCCGCGTGTTCGGGCTCTGGATCAATGGCGACCCGGTGCGATTCAGTGAAGCGCCGAGCTTCTTCGCCGTACTCAGCAACCGCCCGCTGCGCTCGATCGCCAGTCCGCAAGCGATATGGCGCTACGAGCTGGATCCCGCTGCGTCGGCGCAACTCGCCAGCGCCGTGCCCGCCGGCGGCGATCCGTCCGCCTACCGCGCCGCTCTCGTGCGGCTGCGGCGCGCGCAGGGGCTCTACCAAGACTATGCCGGCCGCGCCACGCCCGACCGCCGCGGCGGCCTCACAATGTATGAAGGCGGCCTCTTCCGCGCCGAAGTTCGACTACCGGCGAACGCGCCAATCGCGCAATATCACGCCGACACGTACCTCTTCCGCGACGGACGCCTAATCTCGGCCCAGCGCATTCCAGTTATGATCGAACGCGTCGGCTTCGAACGCCGCATCCACGATCTCGCCACCCAGTTCGGCTGGTTCTACGGCGTCCTCACTGTGTTGCTGGCGCTTGCCGCCGGCTGGGGCGCGGCGCTTTTATTCCGGCGCACGTGATCGAACCGCAGCCCTTCCTGCCGCGCACAGCGCTTCGGCTTGGCTTTCTCAGCCTCGCCCCTCTCGCCATCGCGGCTCTGGTGTCGCTTTCGCAACATCACGAGACGGCCATGCTCGGCGCGCTTGCCTTCTCGATCTATGCCGCGGTGCTGCTGTCCTTCCTCGGTGGCGTCCGCTGCGGCTTCGAGCTGATGCGCGCGCCAAATGCGCCGGACATGCTGCGCTTGCTGTTCAGCGCGATGCCGGCGCTTGCTGCGTGGGCGCTGGCGTTGTTCGTGGTGATCGTGCCGGGCGCGCTCGGCGCATCGTCCGGCTTCGCAGGGTTGTTCGCGGCGCAATACATGTGGGACCATCGCAGCGCCGATGTCGGCGCGCCGGATTGGTATCCGCTGCTGCGCCGCGTGCTGACCGGGGGCGCGATGATCGTCTGCCTACTGATCCCGCTGGCGACAGCGATGCAGCGCATCTAGTCGGCCAGAAGCCGCCCATGCCCCACCGGCAAGACGCGGTCCTTGCCCATGACCAACGCCGTCACGCCATCGGCGAAAATCGATGCATACGCCTCATCGCAGACATTGAGCCCGCCGGTGAATGCGCCGAACGCCGGCATCACCAGACGCACGCCATCGGTCGCAAAACACCGCCGCCGCACGCTGCGGCCGCGCCCGCCAACCTTGGCGCACGGATGCAAATGCCCGGCGATCTCGCCGGGCGCCGCGCCCGCGGTCGGCGCGTGCCGCAGCACGATCGAGCCGATGTGCAATACTTCTCGAACAGCGCCGCCCAGCGTTTCCGCCGCGCGGCCATCGTGATTGCCTTCGACCCAGATCCAGTCGCAGCGCGACATCAGCAGCTTTAGCAAATCCCGGTCGCGCGCATCCATACGCTGCGGCCCGCCGCCATCATGAAAAGAGTCACCGAGCGACACGATAATGTCGGGCTGCAGCCTTAGCATCAGATCGGTGAGCTTCATTAAGGCCGCGTGCGTATCGTAAGGCGGCAGCATCTGCCCCCGAAGCGCAAACGCCGACGCCTTCTCGAAATGCACGTCCGACACGATCAGCGTCTTAGCGTCCGCGATCCATAGCGCACCCTCGGGCAACGCCGTCACCAACGTATCCCCCAGGCGCATTTCGACATTGGCCCCGACAAGCGCCAGCGGCGGCATCGAACGCACGGGCGTGCGGCGCGAGCTTTCCGACTTGGCGGCGGGACGATGCAACATCGGCATGCGGACACTCAAAGCGGATTCGAAACGGATTGGCGAGATCAATCTCGCAGGCTTCCCGCCCAAAGCGCAGCGATCAGCGGCGAAGTTACGGTGTTACAATGGGAAAATTCGGGTCCGGCGTGTCGAACACATCGCCCAGTCCCTCCAGCGAACGCCGATTGCCCTCAATTCGAATTTGCCGGCTCAACACCGCCCGCGTCATCGTCTGCGTCGCCATGGCTTGCAGGAATACCGCACGTTGCGATGTGATCGTCGGCGCGTCGGCAAGGGTGACGTCGCGTTCGTGCACCAGCACGCCGTTGGCGATGCTGACCGCGAAGCGCTCGTTGCGCTCCGGGAAAACCAGATTGAACGCAAAGCGCCGCGCGCCGAGGCGCTCGGGATTGAGCCGCACGGCGAGCAGATCGAGAATGTACGACGTCGGCGTCGCCGCAACGAGATCGGCGCTCTGCACTTGGCTTGGACGCGTGGGCGGGCCCTGCTCCAACTCGCGCGCGGCGACGAGATACATGTTGCGCCAAATCGCGCTCTCCGCCTGGTAGGCCATCTGCCGATGCGTGCGCGCCAGCAATTGCCGCGCCGCCGTGTTGTCGGGCGCGGCGAACACCAAATGGTTGAGCACGCGCGCCGCCCAGCGATAATCGCCTTCATCGAAGGCGCGCTGACCTTCCGCCAACACGCGCTCGGCCCCGCCCATGGCGCGCACGAAGCGTGTGGCTTCCTCAGCCGGCGGCAGGGGATTGAGGTTGGCGGGATTGGCATCGTACCAGCCCATGTAGCGCTGATACACAGCGCGCGAATTGTGCATCATGGTGCCGTAATAGCCGCGATTGAACCAACGGCTCGCCAGCGGCTCAGGCAGGCGCACCTGCTCCGCGATCTCGCGGTCGGTGTAGCCGGCATTCATCAGCCGCACCGTCTGATCGTGCAAATATTTGTACGCATCGCGATGGCTGGCGACAAAATCACGGACGCGAACATTACCAAAGCGCGGCCAAGCGTGGCTCGTCACCAAGACTTGCGAGCGGTCGCCATAGAGGCGCAGCGACTCGGTCAAATAATCAGCCCATGCCTTCGCGTCGCGGACCAGCGCGCCGCGCGGCGTCAGCACGTTGTGCATCGAGGCGTTGGCGTTTTCTGCCAGGCAGAGCACGCCCAGGTCAGGCAGAAAGAAATTCATCTCCGCCGGCGCCTCGGTCTCGGGCGTCAGCTGAAACTCGATGCGGACACCATCAATCGTCAACGTCTCGCCGGTGTGCGTGATCGAGCGCGTCGGCGGGATCAGCGTGAACGTGCCGGCGGAAATGGCGAGACCGATGCCGGAACTCATCTGCCCTTCCGGCCCGGGCGCGAGGCCGGAGCCGAACTGATAGAGCGCGCGTCGGCCCATGGCGTTGCCGGCGATGACGTTCTCGGTCACCGCGTGCTCCATGAAGCCCTCCGGCGCGATGATCTCGACGCGGCCGGCGGCGACATCCTCGGGGCTCACGACACCGCGCACGCCGCCGAAATGATCGACGTGGCTATGCGTGTAGATCACCGCGCGCACCGGCCGATCGCCGAACGTGCGACGCGCCAATGCCAACGCGGCTTGCGCTGTTTCCGAGCTGGTCAACGGATCGACGAGGATCAGCCCAGTCTCGCCGACAATAATGGTCATGTTCGACACATCGAAGCCGCGCACTTGATAGACGCGGTCGGTGACGCGGAAGAGTCCGGCGCGCGCCAGCAGGCCGGCCTGGCGCCACAAGCTTGGGTTCACGGTGGCGGGCGCTTCGCCCTGCAAGAAGTTGTATGCGGCAAAATCCCAAACGACGCGGCTGCCATCGGCGGTGCGGATTTGTTGCTGATCGCTAGCGCCGATGAAGCCGCGCGTCGCGAACTCCTCGTCCTCGCGGTCGCTCCAAGGCAACACGCGCGACATCTCCGCATTGGCCGCGCGCGTCGCATCACTCACTTGCGCCTGCGCCGCGCCGCTGAGCGCAAGCCCTATGATCATCACCGCAATCCGCATCGTTTCCCCCGTGTTTTGGAGCGAGCGTGCGACGAAGAACGACGGAGCGCAACATCGACTCCCCCTCCCCTTCGAGGGGAGGGGGTTGGGGGGCGGGGTGAAGCGCGATGCTTGGACATGTCGCCGTTACGTCAACACCGCTTCACCTGAAACGTCAGCGCTTCACCCCCCTGCCCCCTCCCCTCAAGGGGAGGGGGTTCAGCTCATCGCTTCATCAATCAACGCCGCGGCGTCGGCCAAGATCGCCTCCTCTGCTTCGCCCTTGATGCCGACGCGGCCCATTTCGAGCATCACCGGCGCGGCGAAGGGCGAGACGTGCGGCAGGTCGCGGTGCACCAGCCGCCCCTTCACGCGCCGCAGGAGCGCGCCGACGCGGCGGATGTCGAGATAGCCTTCGCCAGCATCGGCGAACGCCGCCTGCATCAATAGATGATCCGGTTCGTATTGCTTCAGCACGTCGTAGATGAGGTCAGCGGAGAACGAGACTTGCCGGCCGGTCTTCTTCTCGGCCCCAGGAACCTTGCGATTGATCATGCCGGCGATAACCGCGCATTTGGCGAAAGTCGATTTCATCAGCGTCGATTCTGCAAGCCAGGCTTCGAGATCGTCGCCGAGCATGTCTTCGTCGAACAGCGCGTTGAGATCGAGATCGCCCATCGGCTCCAGGCCCCACACCGCCATCGCGTATTCGCTGGCGAGAAAGCCGAGAGGATTCTTGCCGGCGCGCTCAAGCCTTCGCGTGATCAGCATGCCGAGCGTTTGCTGCGCCAGGCGGCCATCGAACGGATAGGCGACAAGATAGTGCTTGTTGCCACGCGGGAACGTCTCGATCAGCATTTCATCCGGCGCTGGCACGACCGAGCGGCGCTTTTGCAGCTTGATCCATTCGCGCACTTGCTGCGGCAACTTTCTCTGCTTTTTCGGCTCGTGCAGCATGTGGCGCACACGATCGGCGAGGAAGGTCGAGAGCGGAAACTTGCCGCCGGCATAAGAAGGCACGCTGGGATTCTCGGCGCCCGTTGCTGGCACAACGAGCGCATCGCTTTCGCGCTGGGCGATGAAGCGCAGCACTTGTCCAGCGAAGATGAACGTGTCGCCGGGCGTCAGGCCCTCGATGAAGTATTCCTCGATCTGGCCAAGCCGGCGGCCGGCGATCATGGGGCGGGGCCCTTCGCGCTTTGGCGTACCCGGACGCGGCCGGGCGCCAACATTGTACGCGAGCCGCACGTCGAGCATTTCCGACTCGATGATGGCGCCGACATTCATCCGGTGCTGTTGCGCAACGCTGGCATTGCGCGCGCGCCAGAGATCGGTGTGCGGGTCTTGGACGATGCGGCGATAGCGGTCATAGGCGCGCAGCGCATAGCCGCCGGTGGCGACAAGATCGATAGCGCGATCGAACTGATCGCGGGTGAGATCGGCATATGGCGCAGTGGCGATCACCTCTTCGTACAATTCATCCGCATCGAACGGCTCGCCGCAGGCGCAACCCATAATGTGTTGCGCCAGGCAATCGAGGCCGCCGATGCGGCGCTGTTCGCCGTCGAGTTCGCCGTCCATCACTGCTTCTTGGGCGCAGCGGCATTCGAGCACTTCGAAACGATTGGAAGGCGCCAGCAACGCTCGCGACGGCTCGTCCAGCCGGTGATTGGCGCGGCCGATGCGCTGCACCAGCCGCGAACAGCCCTTCGGCGCGCCGATCTGGATGACGAGATCGACGTCGCCCCAGTCGATGCCGAGATCGAGCGTCGAGGTGCAGACGACCGCGCGCAACTGCCCCGCCGCCATCGCCGCTTCCACCTTGCGCCGCTGCGCCACATCGAGCGAGCCGTGATGCAGCGCGATCGGCAGCACATCTTCGTTGACCCGCCACAGCTCCTGAAACGTCATCTCCGCTTGCGCGCGCGTGTTGACGAACACCAGCGCGAGCTTGGCGCGCTGGATGGCGGCGTACACTTCCGGCATGGCGTGCCGCGCGGTGTGCCCAGCCCACGGAATGCGCGCATCGGAATCGAGCACATCGACGATCGGCTGCGCACCGGGCGGGGCTTTCACAATAATCTCCCCTCCCCCTTGCGGGGAGGGGTCGGGGGTGGGGGTAACGGCGCCTCTTTTTGTGGGTCCGGCGATTGCTCCCTCCCTGCCCTGCCCCGCAATGGGGGAGGGTTCAGAACCGCGCAACCACCGCACCAACCCTTCTTCATCCGCCACTGTCGCGCTTAAGCCCACGCGCCGATGCGCCGGCGCCCAACGCGCAAGGCGCGCCATAGCGAGCGCCAGCAGATCGCCGCGCTTAGTTGGCGCGAGCGCGTGGATTTCATCGATGATGATGACTTGCAAATCTTCGAAGAAGATGCGCGCGTGTTCGGAGGCGATCAGCAGGCAGAGCTGCTCCGGCGTGGTGAGCAGAATGTCTGGCGGATGCGCGCGTTGGCGTTGGCGCTTGTGCGAGGGCGTGTCGCCGGTGCGGGTTTCGATGCGGACGCCGAGCTTCATCTCCTGCGCCGGAATTTCGAGATTGCGGGCGACGTCGGTGGTCAGTGCTTTCAGCGGCGAGATGTAAAGCGTGTGCAATTTATGCGGACGGCGCACGCCTTGATCGGCCAGCGGCGCAAGCTCGATCAGGCTCGGCAAAAAGCCGGCGAGCGTCTTGCCGGCGCCGGTGGGGGCGATCAGCAATGTCGACAGCCCCGCCTGCCCGCGTCGCATCAGCTCAAGCTGGTGCGCGCGCGGAGCCCAGCCGCGGCTGGCGAACCAGCCGGCGAAGGGTTCCGGCAGAAGGGGCACGCGGGCGTCCATGACGGTTGATCCTAGCCTGAACGCCGCTTGTCGACGCCCATTGCGCAGGCGACCGTGGGCCAACGTGGCGGCGAGGCCCGGAGTTTCAATGCATCGGCTGCTACGCCCCTGCCCGCAACGCGATTGAGGCGGGCCGGGCGACGTGGCAGGATTAGCCTATGTGGACACCGCGCCTTCTTGCCTTCGCCGCCATCCTGTCGCTCGCTTCGGCGGCTTCGAGCCAATCGGCGCCGGCAGCGCTGAACCAAGCAGTGGCGCTGACGCAGGCGGCGGAGGCGGCTTACGCCTTCGACGTTGAGCTACAGGGCGCCGACCGCACTTGGCGGGCGCGCTTTCGGCCTGACGCTGATCCGCGCTTGCGCCTGATCGAGCCGGAACGCGCCGCGCTCAGCGGTGAAGAACGACGCGCGTTCGATGCGTATGCGCGTGACATGGAAGGCGTCAGCTGGTGCGCTGGCGAAAACATGGGCCGCGTCGCCGATGTGCGTCTGCTGCGAGAGGACGCGGTGAGCGCCACGTACGCGTTTCAGCCGACGCCCGAAAGCGTGCGCGGCGAACAAGCCCGTCGCTACGCCGATCGGATGCGCGGCGAGTTCACACTGGTCAAAGCGACGACCGACATCACCAGCATGCGAATCTTCACACCGGAAGCGTTCAGCCCGGCGCCGTTGGTTCAAGTGCGGCGTGTCAATATCGCCATCACCTGTCAGCCGGCGCCGAATGGACGGCGGTATGCGGCGGAAACGGTGAGCGACGTTTCGATCAGCGCCTTCGGCCAAGACATCAACCAGCGCACGGTGCAGCGGGCGCGCAATCTGCAATGAGCTATCGCTCGCTCGATCCCGCCCATATCGTTGCGACGATCGAACGGCTGCAAGCACGCATTAACGCGCGCTTTCCTGAGGCGGGCTTGGGTTGTCTTTGCGCGGAGATGCTCGCCACGGCGCGGCAATCGACCACACAGGCGGCGCGGTTGGCGGAGCGCAACTGGCCGCTTCGGATCGCGATCGGCGCAATACTCGCAATCGGAGTCGCGGCTCAAATCGCTGCGGCGAAGTTCCTGCACCTGGATCAGATCGAGGCGGAAAGCGGCCTGTTGCAAAGCCTTGAAGCAGCCGTCAACCTCATCATCTTGTTCGGCGGCGCGGCCTGGTTTCTGTTGACCTTGGAGGAGCGGGTCAAACGCCGAAAAGCGCTCGATGCGCTCCATGAACTTCGATCGCTCGCGCACGTGATCGACATGCACCAGCTGACCAAAGACCCGACCATGCTGATCGGAGCCGAGACCGCCGCCTCGCCAAAGCGGACCATGACGCCGTTTCAACTCACCCGCTATCTCGACTATTGCGCCGAGATGCTCGCGCTGGTTGGCAAGCTGGCCGCGCTCTATGCCGACCGCATGCGCGACCCGGTGGTCATTGAGGCGGTAACCGAAATCGAGAACCTAACCACCGGCCTCGCCCGCAAAATCTGGCAAAAGGTGTCGCTGATGGGCGGACTAGAGGAAAACGCGCCAACCGGGCCTGCCGTTCAGAAAACGTAAACGGCCTCACTTTCAGTCATTCCTAAACAATCTCCCTTAAACTCACGTGGTCTGGGGAGCCGCCGTCCACATCATGATCGAGTCTGAATTCGATCCGTCGGGTTTGACCGCGCTTGTCTTGGACGAGAACCATTACGAGCGGGGCATCTCGCTTGACCAGCTGCGATCGATGGGCTTTCGCCGCGTTCTCGGCGCCGCCAACTCTATGGAAGCCTGGGACGCGCTAAAGAAGCTCAACCCCAGCATCGTTCTAATTGAGTGGTTCGATACCATCGGCGGCGACGGCCTCGATTTCGTCCGCCGCGTTCGCAACAGCGCCGACGCGCCACGGCGCGACGTGCCGATTTTCATGCTTACCGCGCGCGGTTCGATGGCGGATGTCGAGATCGCCCGCCGGGCTGGCGTTGACGGCTATTTGCGCAAGCCGATCTCGGCGCTGGCGCTGCAGCAGCGCGTCAAGACCGTGATCGCCAATCCGCAGCCTTTCATCATCACCGCTGCCTATACCGGCCCGTGCCGGCGCCGGCGGCGGCCGGATTTGAACTATCTCGGCCCGATGCGGCGCCTAGACGACGGCGCCGATGTCAAGGGTTCGATCGATGAGGAAGAGGCCGACCTGAAAGCGCAGCTGGCGCGCGCCCGCGTCGCAGTGCTCGAAGCGCATGCGCGCGAACTCACGTCCGGCGATCCGAAGGCGGCGCGGCATGTATTCCGGGCGGCGCAAGACTTGATCGAAGTAGCCGAACAGATCGGCGACGGCGTTCTCGCTTTCGGCACACGCGAGATGACGCGCTACCTGCAAGCTCAGGGCGCGACCGATCGGCTCGATCCCGAAGTGGTGCGCACGCACGTGTCAGCGCTGCACCAGCTGGCGCACTTGCCGCATGCTTTGGGGGACGAGCGGCAAGCAGTAGCCACTGGCCTCAAGCGCATGGTGGACAAAAAGCTGCGTCAGCTCTCCAGCGACGCCGCCTAAGACTGCGGTCCGCGGCTTGCCATAGGCTTTAGGCTTCGACGCGTGGCGGCGGCTTCACGAAGAGCAATAACCCGAAACCCGCAACCAATAGAATGGCAATCGAGCCAAAGCCCACGCGCTGGCTCACGTACGCGCTGGTGAAGTGCTCAACCAACAAAGGCCCGAGCCAGGCCGTGGCCGAACCGGAAAGGGCGTAGAGGCCGAAGATCTCCCCTTCCATACCGCGGGGCGCCAACTGCGCCATCAGCGCGCGGCTCGACCCATAGGCGGCGGTGATCGCGATGGCGATGACAATGGCAAATCCCATGTAGCCGAGTTCGGGTGCGGTGGTGAACAGCGGCCCGTCCCAGACCATGGCGCCCGGATCAACCGTGATGAAGAACAACACCGAGTCGGGGCTCATCGAGACCATGGCAATCAGGCAAAGGAAGGTGATTCCAATCTCGATCACGACCGCGCGCTTAGCGCCGACCGCATGGTCGAGCCAACCGGACACGAATCCGCCGGCGACAGCGAAGATGCTGAGGATGATGCCGTAGGCCAGCATCTCGATCAGCCCCCAACCCATGACCCCGGCGGCGTAGATGCCGCTGAAGATAAGGATGGCGGTCTTGCCGTCGGCGTAAAGCATGCGCGCGACGAGAAACAGCGCGACGTTGCGATGGTCGCCCAGCCGGCGAATGGTGCGCCAGACATTGCCGACGCCATGGCGCATGGCATCGCCGAATTTCTCGCCGGTCGTGGTGAGGTCGGGCGTGTAAAGGAAGAGCGGGATCGCGAAGGCGACGAGCCAGGCGGCACACAGCAAAGTGACGACGCGGCTGGGTTCGTGCGCGGCGGCATCGAGCCCAAACCACGGCGCGTCCGAAATGAATGGCCAGTCGACCTGCCCCGGCAGCGCCATGGTGACGAGCACGAACACCAGCAGCAGCACCGACGCGGCATTGCCCAGCGAGAGCCCCATGCCGGACACGCGCGACAGCACGCCGGGTGGCGCGGCGCGCGTCAGCATCGCGTTGTGCAGCACCTCAGTATAAACAAAGGCGATGCCGCTCGCGGTGACGGCAAGGCCGAGCGCCCAGATGGGCAGCCCCTGCTCGTTCGGCAGCGCCCACCACTGCACCACGACGCTAAGCGCAAGCACGGCGATAAATACGGCGAGCAAGGGCTTGCGCCGCCCCATCCGATCGGTGGCCGCGCCGAGGAACGGCGCCGTCAGCGCGATGATGATGCCGGCAGTCTTGTGCCAGCTCGAAATCAGCGCTTGGCCCTGCACCGGGTCGCCGATGACGAAATTCGACGTATAGGGCGCGAACACATAAATGGTGCCGAGCAGCACCCACGGATTGCGCGCCCATTCAAACAGCGCCCAGCTCCAGGCGCCGCGATCGATGGTTTGGGCGGCGGTCAGGTTAGCGATAGCCTTTTAGCGCTGCTGCGGTTTCGCTGGCGATACGGCGGATGGCGGCTTCGGCGGCGGGGGCCGCACTGGGAAATGCAACGAAGCCGTGCAGCAGTGATTCAAAGCAATGATAGCTGGTCTTGACGCCGGCATCGCGCAGGCGATCGGCATAGGCTGCGCCCTGGTCCTGCAGCATGTCGAAGCCGGCCGTGTAGATCAAAGCCGGCGCTAGGCCGCGCAGGTCGGAGGTGCGGATCGGCGAGATACGAACATCGGAAGGATCAGCGCTCTCGGGCAGGTATTGCTTCATGAAATACTCAACGGTCTCCGCCGTCAGCGGCCAAGCGTCGGCGAAATCGTGCACGGACGGGGTTTCGCTGGTGAAGTCGACGGCCGGGTAGATCATCAGCTGCATGACTGGAGGCTTCGTCTTGCGGAATTCCTGCGCAATGATGGCGGTGAAGTGGCCGCCCATGCTGTCGCCTCCGATGGCGGCTTTGCCGACCGGAGCGCCATAGCGCGCGGCGTTGTCGACCGCCCACTGGTACGCGGCAATGCAATCTTCGAGGCCAGTCGGAAACTTGAATTCCGGCGCCAAGCGATAATCGACCGACATCACCGGCGCGCCGGCTTCCTTGGCGATCAGCCCACACAGGCGATGGCAGCTCTCCAGCGAGCCGATGACGCCGCCGCCGAAATGGAAATAGACCAACATCGCCGCCGAATTATCGCGCACCGTCGGCAGATAGAGCCGCGTCGGCACCGAGTGGCTGCGGCCCGTAACGTACTGCTTCTGCACCCGCACGCCGGGGACCTTAGCCCCGCCGAAGAGTTCCGCGCCCGCTTCGGTCTGCGCGCGCAAGTGCTCGACCGTCATCTTGTCCCACGGAACGGCGCGTTGGCGCGCTTGCGCCTCGAGAAACTGAAATCGTGGGTCAAGCGTCATGCCGCGCACCGTGCGCGGCTCGCCGCCAGACGCCTTGATCAGCGTCTCGCTCGACCGCGACAATGCAAGATGGACAAGCGCTTTGCGCAGCCAAGACAAACGTACGACTCCTATGGCTCTCAGCCCTGGCGCGGCGCGCCTTCGAGGCCCTTCAAGATGAGCCCGGTTGCGAAGTCAGCCGCCGCGTTAACATCGGGCGGCGAACGGCGCAGCATGGCGGAGCCCACCTCTTGCGCGATGCCGATGCAGGCGCAAGCGAGATAATCAGCATCGACGCGCGGCGCATCGCCATGGGCTATTGCGTCTTCGAGGCTTTGGCGCACTTCTTGGTAGACCGCCGTCATCTCTGGCGTATCCGTGCGTATGTGCGGGCGCCGCTCATCGATCGGACGGCCTTCGACTTGGTTGTCCTCAACAATGAAGTGAAAATAGGCGACGAAAGCGCTCTGCAGATAGTCCTCGAACGAGCGCGCATGTTCGCGTGCGTGCCGAAGGATCGGGCGAAAGCGCCGGGCGCCGTCGTCGGCCAGCGCCTCGAAGACTTCCTCTTTCGAGCGGAAGTAATTGTAGAACGTCCCGGACGCGAGTTCGGTGCCGCGAATAATGTCGCGCACGGTCGCGCCCTCGTAGCCGAGCTGGGCAAACACGCGCCGCGCCGCGATCAGGATCGCTTGTCGGTTGGCGACCTTGGTGCGCTCGCGTTTGCCGATCGGCTCGATTGTCGCCGTTTCGACCATTTGGGCTTCCTTGGATGACTCAGCTTCCATCTATAGCAGTCACAATAATGACACGCCGTCAATTTCTTAGCGTGGCCCGCGGGGCTTGGTGCTGCTAGCACCGGTGAAATGAGCGAACCCGAGCCGCCCGCCGCCTACGCAGCCAGTCACGACCCGCTTGAGCGAGTGCGAGCGATGATCCGCTTTACCCCGCAAGCCGCGGCCATCGGCATGGAAGTGACGCGGATTGAGCCGGCGAGAGTCTGGGGCCGCGTGCCCTACCGGGCAGACCTAATCGGCGATCCGGAAACCGGCGTCATCGCCGGCGGCGTCATCACCACATTGCTCGACACCATTTGCGGCACCGCTGCGGTGGCGGCGATGGAGCATCCGACCACGGTCGCCACTATCGATCTGCGCATCGATTACATGCGCGCCGCCGAGCCGGGCCGCGACGTTCTGGCGGAAGCACATTGCTACAAGCTCGGCCGCTCGATCGCGTTCGTGCGCGCTGTGGCGTACGAAGACACGCCGGAAAATCCGATCGCCCAGGTGGCGACAGCCTTCATGGTCAATTCCAACGCCGGCCGAAAGTTCGGCGCGAACCTGCGGAAGAAGACGTCGTGACGACTCCGCAACACCGCGTCGCCGCCGCGATCGAGCGCATTCCGTATGCGCGCTTCCTCGGCCTACGCGCCGAGCTCAAGGGCGACGAGTTGACCTTGATTCTGCCGTTCAGCCAGCACCTCATCGGCAACCCGCTGCTGCCGGCGCTGCATGGCGGGGTGGTCGGCGCGCTGATGGAAGTAACGGCGCTGACGCAGCTCGCCATCGCATCGAAGAGCGAGCGGTTTCCGAAGACGATCGATATCGGCATCGACTACCTCCGCTCGGGCAAGCCGGTCGACACCTTCGCACGTGCACGCGTCGTCAAGATCGGCCGCCGCGTCGCCAACGTGCAGGCGGAAGCTTGGCAAGGCGACCGCCACCAGCCCATCGCCACCCTTCACGGCCACTTCATGACGCCAGAAACCGAAGAGTCTGTGGCCTAAAGCGCGACCCCGGTTGTCGATCGTGCAAGGTCGGTTAATGTCTCCCCGCTGAGCGCTTAGGGACGCTGGCGATCTGGGGGGATACTATGCCGAACGTCACCGGCGGCACGACGCCGTTCAACATGGGCGACCCGTTCCAGTTCTTCGCGCTTTACAATTCGTATCTGCTGCTGCCGCAAACCTCGACAGCCTTCGCGACGAGCGACCTCGCGAGCAGAACGTGGCTCTTCAACGGCACGTCCTTCACATATACCGCGGAAGGCGTACCGAATGGCGGCACGCTGACGTCGCTCACCTATTTCGAGAACAACGTCGCGGTGTTCACCGTAAACGGACTGTCGAGACCACTCGTCCAGTTTCTCAATCAGCTCGCCCTCAGCGACCTCAACGGCATGCTGACGACCATGTTTGCGGGCGAGGACACGATCACCGGGTCAACCGGCTTCGATAATTTGTTCGGCTATGGCGGTGATGACACCATCACGGCCGGCGCGGGCGGCGATGCACTGCGCGGCGGCAGCGGCCACGACACGCTGAACGGCGGCGCCGATTTTGATTTCCTCTATGGCGATAGCGGCGGCGGTACGCTGCACGGCAATGGCGGCGCCGATCTCCTGGATGGCGGCGCTGACAGCGACATCCTCAACGGCGGCAGCGGCGCCGACGATCTGGATGGCGGCAGCGGCTTCGACACCTTAAACGGCGGCGACGACGGCGACACCCTCCGGAGTTCTACGGACGCTGACATGATCGACGGCGGAGCGGGCAGCGACACACTTCTGCTCTCGCGCTTGGCGTTGAGCACCGCCTTCACAATCACGGCCAGCGATCTGATGAGCGCCCTAGGCGTGACGCTTGTCGATGGCACCACGGTGCGAAATATCGAGCACTTCAACATCACGTTGGGCGCCGGCGCCGACACGCTGCATGTCACCGGCCCGCTCGCCGTGACGGGATATGGCGCCAACCACTTCAATGGCGGCGCGGGCTTTGATCGCATTTACGCCGACTTCTCCGCATCGAGCCTCGTTGTCGGAGCGATGCTGACTTGGGCCAATATAGATGAGCTCCACATCCAGGGCGGGTCGAACGACGATATCCTGTATGGGACTAGCGGCAACGATGAATTGATCGGCAATGGCGGCAGCGACCGCCTGTCCGGCGAAGGCGGTGTCGATTATCTCTCCGGTGGCGCGGGCAACGACTTTCTCACCATTGTTGGGAGCGGCACAGCGCTCGGTGGCGCCGACAATGACACGCTGACCGTCACCCTTGCGAGCGCCGCTCAAACAGCGACCATCGACGGCGGCGCCGGGCAGGACAGCCTCGATCTTTACTGGACTGATGCGGCGGGGCTTAACGTCACCTTGGGGGCAGGAAGCGCGATCCTCGGCGTCGAGAACGTCACGCTCAACACGATGGGCGGCGGCGCCGATACGCTTTATCTTTCCCATCCCGGCGCGGACCCGCTCAATCCCAGCGGCGTTTTTGTCTGGAACGCCTACGAAGGCAGCGACCATCTGGTCGTCGATCTGGGCGACGTGCAAAACGCAGTCTCGCTTTTTTCCTCCAGCCTCGCGTTCGGTTCGACCTTCTCGCTCTATTATAGCAGCGTCGAACTGTTCGAACTTTGGACCGGCGCCGGCGCCGATAATCTGAACGGCTACTCTAACCGGGATATTTTCCATAGCGGCGCCGGTGCGGATATCCTGCACGGCGGCGAAGGCAATGACGACCTCTATGGCGGCGCTGACAACGATACGCTCTACGGCAACCAAGGCGTCAATTTGCTCGACGGCGGCGATGGCGACGACACCATCCATAGCATCGGCTTCGATATTATCGACGGCGGCGGCGGCAACGACCTGTTGATCATCGATCGCGAGTATAATCAGGACAACATCATCTTCGACGCCGGCGGCGAAGCGACATCGCCTGACGGCACCATAATCCGCAACATCGAGCGCTTCGATATTTCAACCGGATACGCCGACGATACGCTGACCATTGTCGGCGCGTTGACGGGTGAGAACGTCTGGGATGCGTCTGAGCAATGGGTGCTTGTCCCGATCAACCCGGCGGACCCCTTTGGCGGATTCACCTTGCAGCCAGCGGTCGAGCATGATCGGTTGGTGATCGACTTCTCATGGTCGAACGAGACCATCAACTTCAACTCCTATTACTTCCTCGGCGACGATTGGCTGCTGACAACGATCGGGGTCGACGAATTTTGGATCACCGGCACGGCTGGCGCGGATTACCTTTGGTCTGGCGGCCGTCAGGGCAGCCGCCTCATTGGCGCCGGCGGCGATGACAGCATCCGCGGCTTCTACGGCAACAATTATCTCGACGGCGGCGACGGGGCCGACACCATCCAAGCCGGCGAAGGCAATGACCAGATCATTGGCGGCGCGGGCAACGATACGATCAGCAGCGGCTATGGCGTCGATACCGTCAATGGCGGCGGCGGCGTGCATTCCTCGTCGTACGCATTCGTCGCCTCGACCGTCGCCAGTTGGCATCGCAACGTCGACGGCACCTGGACCGTTAGCGCCAATGTCTACGCTGCCGACAGCGATACGCTCACCGGCGTCGAAGTGCTCGACTTCACCGACCGCGACGTGGTGCTCGACAACGCGCAGCAGACATTTAGCGGCAATGGCACCTCGGACCTGCTCTGGCGCCATAACAGCAATGGCGCGATCGTCTATTGGGACATCACCGGGCCAACGCAAAATTCGGCGACCATCGCGGGCGGCGCTGGCGCAGAATGGGTGCTCGAAGGCGTGGGCGATTTCAGCGGCGATGGCCGTGAAGATCTGTTGTTCCGCAACACCACAGGCGTGGCCTATTTCTGGAACAACGCCAATTTCAACGACGTCGCGTTCGCCGGCTTCATCCCGCACGAATGGGAGTTATCCGGCATCGGCGACTTCAATTTCGATGGCAAGGACGATTTCCTCTGGCGCAACACCAGCAATGGCGGTTTTGCGGCCTGGACGATGAACGGCGCGACTCCGATCGGTCAGCACATCATTGGCGGCGCGCCGATGGCTTGGGGTGTCGCCGGCATCGCTGACTTCAACGGCGACGGCGCGGACGACATCCTGCTGCGTCATACCGATGGCACGCTAGCGCACTGGACCACGAACGGCGTCACCCAGACCAGCGCTGCGATCATCCAGGTTGTTCCAAACGATTGGCAAATCGTGGGCCTGGGCGATTTCGATGGCGACGGCCGCGCTGATATTCTGTGGCGCAATACCGGCAATGGCGGCCTCGCCCAATGGCGCATGGACGGCATCACCCAACTGGGCGCCGCCATCGTCGGCGGCGCGCCACTGGAATGGCACGTCGAAAAGATCGGCGACTATAATGGCGACGGCAAAGACGACATCATCTGGCGCCACGATGACGGCACGGTGGCGCTGTGGGTAATGAACGGCTTCAGCGTCAGCAGCGCCCACATCGTTGCGGTGGTGCCGACGGAATGGGGCTTGATCTAACGAGGCCCCCCAACCAGCTGTCTCAACTATAATCCGCCGGCTCCTGTCAGGGCGCTGCGCGGCGTCTATATTGCCGTCTCAGATGAGGTGCAGATGACGACGTTGAACGGCGACCAGACGGCCAATACGCTCACGGGCGGCGGCGAAGACGACATCATCTCCGGCAATGGCGGTGGCGATACGCTCAACGGCGGTGCCGGCAACGATATCCTTTATGGCCACAGCGCCGGCGCCAGCAGCGCGATCACGGTCAGCAGTTTCGTCACCGGGTTGTCGCAGCCGGTCGGCGCAGCGACGGCGCCGGGCGAGGTCGGATTTCTCTACGTGGTCGAGAAAGCCACCGGCGTCGTCTGGCGCATCGACGCAAGCAGCGGCGCCCGAACCACCTTCCTCGATATTCCGAATGGCGAGTTCAATGCGGACGGCGAACGCGGCGTGCTGGGCCTCGCCTTTCACCCGGACTACGAAACCAACGGCCGCTTCTTCGTCTATCTCACCGACCCGCAGGGCGACATCCAAATCCGCGAATATACGCGCTCGGCCAATCCCACTGTCGCCAATACAACGTCGACCCTCATCATCGAGATTCCGAAGCAAACCGGATTCACCAATCACAATGGCGGCTGGCTCAGTTTCTCGCCGGACGACGGCTACCTCTACATCGCCACCGGCGACGGCGGCGGCGGCGGCGACCCGTCGAACTTTGCGCAGAATTTGAACGTGCTGCTCGGCAAGATCGTGCGCATTGATATCGATGGCGACGACTTCCCCGGAGACGGCAACCGCAACTACGCCATCCCCGACGACAACCCATTCGTGGGCATCGACGGAGCCGACGAAATCTGGATGTACGGCTTGCGCAATCCGTGGCGCAACGCGTTCGATCCGCGCAATGGCGACTTTTACATTGCCGATGTGGGCCAAGGCGAACGCGAAGAGGTGAACTTCTTCGCCGTCGGCACTGGCGGCGGCGCCAATCTCGGCTGGCGAATTATGGAAGGCTCGCTGCCCTTCCTGCCGGGCGGCCCCGGCACGCCGCAACCGGGCGATCCGTCGCTGATTTTGCCGGTATTCGAATACAATCACACGCTCGGCATCAGCATCACCGGCGGCGAAGTTTATGTCGGCGGCGTCGAGAGCTTCGTCGGCCAGTATGTGTTCGCCGACTTCGGCAGCAACCGGCTGTGGACGTATTCGGCCGAAACTGGCGGCGTGCTTCGCACCTCACAACTTGCCGGTGTCTCGATGTCGAGCTTGGTGGAGTTCGTGAACGGCGCCAACGGCGTGCTGTACGCCATTGGCATTGGCGGCACGATCTGGCGGCTGACGCCCGGGTTCGGCGCGGAAGACGTGGCCGACACGTTGAATGGCGGCGATGGGGCCGACACGATGTACGGCCACGCCGGCAACGATGCGCTGAACGGCGGAACGGGCATTGACACCGCCGGCTATGCGCTCGCTTCCAGCAGCGCGAGCTGGGTGCGCAGCGTAAGCGGAGCATGGACGGTCACGGCCGGCGTCGAAGGCGTCGACACGCTGACTGGCGTCGAAATCCTAGATTTCACCGATCGCAACGTCGTCCTCGACAACGCCCAGCAAACATTCTCCGGCAACGGCACTAGCGACCTGCTCTGGCGTCACACGAGCAACGGCGCCGTGGTCAGTTGGGAAATCACCGGCGCGGTACAGAACTCCGCCGCCATCGCCGGCGGCATCGGCCCCGAATGGGCGATCGAAGGGACAGGTGATTTCAGCGGCGACGGGCGCGACGACATTCTATTGCGCAACACTGAAGGCGTCGCCTACATCTGGAGCGACGCGCAATCGAGCCAAGCCGCGTTCGCGGGCGTCATTCCGGTGGAATGGAGTTTCGCGGGGGCCGGCGACTTCAACTTTGACGGGCGTGACGATTTCCTTTGGCGCAATACCAATAACGGCGCCGTCGCGCTGTGGCTGATGAACGGCTCGACGCCGATCGGACAGAACATTATTTCGGGTGCGCCTCTCGCTTGGAGCATAGCCGGCATCGCAGATTTTAATGGCGATGGCGCTGACGATATCCTGCTCCGCCACACCGACGGCACGCTGGCGCATTGGACCACCAATGGCGTCACCCAAACCAGCGCCGCCATCATTCAAGTCGTTCCGAACGAATGGCAGATCGCCGGTCTCGGTGATTTCGATGGCGACGGCCGCGCCGATATCCTGTGGCGCAGCACCGTCAATGGCGGCCTCGCCGAATGGCGCATGGACGGGACGACCCAATTGGGCGCAGCCATCGTTGGCGGCGCCCCTCTTGCCTGGAGTGTCGCCGATATCGGCGACTATAACGGTGACGGTAAGGACGACATCATCTTGCGAAACGATGACGGCACGTTGGCGCTTTGGGTGATGAACGGTTTCACCGTCTCCAGCGCCACCATCATCGGTGTCGTGCCGACGGAGTGGGGTTTGATCTAGCCTCTCAGTTCAGCACACCGAACAAGAAAAGTAGAATGATGATCGGCAGCGGGATGCCGAGGAGCATGAGAACGCAACCTTTGCCCATTTCTTCCATGATGCATTCTCCTCAAATCTTCGGCGTGGTTTGATAGGGCGCGCTGTCTTCGAGCCGCGGACGGCCTTCCCATTTCGGGTGATGCGAACCCAGCCAACCGCCGGCGATAGAGCCGGCAAGGCCAAGCGAAAGCGCCCCGACCGTCCACCACGAAATGGCGGCAAGTGCGTCGGCGGTGTCACCGGCAGTGGCGAGATCACTTGCATTGGCGCCTTGGCCGTCCGTCGCGTCGCTCAGTTCTCCGATGGTTTCAGCTACTCCTGACGGCAACGAGTCGCCGCTGACAGCGCCGCTCGCGGTGACGGTCGCAATGACCACAGCGGCAACGACGGCGAGGCTCCACACCAGAAAGCCAGTTAGCAGACCGCCGAAATGATCGGGATAGCGCGCGCCGCGCGTGGCGATGTAGGCGCCGATTTGGAACGCCACCAGCTGCGCGAAGATCACGTAGAGACCGCCGCCAACGCTGATGACTTCGTCCTGCGTGCTGATCTCATAGGGATTGAACGCCGACGCGCCGATGGCGAGCCCGAGCACGTTCAGCAGAAAACCGACAGCAATCGCGGCGACAGAGCCGGCTATAATCGTCTGCCAGTGAATGAGCGGGTGCGCGTAGTGACGCCCTGTCGTGGTGTAATCAGGATCAAATCTGTAGGCGACCATAGACGTCCCTCCGGTCGAGAAAGCTCGACCGGTAACGGGGGGTCGCCTGTTTAGTTCCGCGCTGACGTACGGAACCAGCGGACATTTCGCAGAATTTTCGCGTCGATTACGCGGCAGCGTTCTTGCGGCGGGTGAGCGCCGCGAAATCGTGCAGCAATTGCTCGGTCAGCGCTGCTGGCTTGAAGCCGAGGCCGGCAATTTCGCGGATCGGCGTGATCTCGGCGGCGGAACCGGTGAGGAAGGCTTCGCTGAACGTCGCCAGCTCGTTCGGCCAGATCGCACGCTCGATCACTTCAATGCCGCGCTGCCGCGCCAGACCGATCACCGTCTGGCGCGTAATGCCGTTCAAGAAGCAATCCGGCGTCGGCGTATGCAACACGCCCTCGCGCACAAAGAAGATATTGGCGCCGGTGCCTTCGGCGATCTGACCGCGCCAGTCGAACATCATCGCGTCGTCAAAGCCGGCGTCGGTGGCGGCGTGGCGCGAGAGCGTGCAGATCATGTAGAGGCCAGCGGCTTTCGAATTGGATGGCGCCGTATCCGGCGCAGGCCGGCGCCACGGCGCGATCATCAAGCGCACGCCCTTCATCTTGTCGGCGAAATAATCGCCCCACTCCCACGCGGCGATGCCGACATGCACATCATCGCGCTTGGCCGAGACGCCCATCTGCTCGGAGCCGCGCCAGGCGATGGCGCGAATATAGCAGTTCGGCATGTTCTGTTTGACGATCAGCTCGGCCTTGGCGCGGTCGATCTCTTCGGCGCTAAACGGAAGCTTAAAACCGAGGACGTTCGCCGACTTGTGCAAGCGTTCGCTGTGCTCGCGGCTTTTGAAAACGACGCCGTCATAAGCGCGCTCGCCTTCGAACACGGCTGAGGCATAGTGCATAGCGTGGGTGAGGACGTGCACACGCGCGTCGCGGTGCGGGACGACTTCCCCGTCCATCCACATCCAGCCGTCGCGCGCGTCGAAAGGCTGCGCCATGCATTCCTCCTGCTATCATCGGCCCTTGCCGAGCCGTGGCGTGGGTGGGATGGTCCGTCCGCGCCCGGGTTGGTTTTTTAGGATATTCAGTGTTGCGCGACATGCCTGTCAACCAAGCCGCATTGAGTGTGGATATCTATGCCCATCTTATGCCCATTTCGAGGGCAAACTCGCCTCGCATGCGCCGTTGGCATGGGGCCTGCCGCACGTGACCACCGCGCCCGCCTTCGACGCGCTCGACCGGCCGCCCCACCTGCTGCTGGTGGACGACGATGACCGCATTCGCGAATTGCTCAAGCGCTACCTCTCCCAGGCTGGGGCGCGGGTATCGGCGGCGGCGGACGCGAGTGCGGCGCGCAAGCTGCTCGACAGCATGGATTTCGATCTGCTCATTCTGGACGTGATGATGCCGGTCGAGGACGGCTTTTCACTAGCCGAGAGCGTGCGCCGCACATCGAAGGTGCCGATCGTACTGCTGACCGCGCGCGGACTGGCCGAAGATCGCATCCGCGGGCTGTCGATCGGCGCCGATGATTATGTGGCCAAGCCCTTCGAGCCGGCGGAGCTAGCGCTGCGCATCAACGCCATCCTGCGCCGCACGGTCGCCAATCGCGGCGAGGCGCCGGAGGTGCTTACCTTCGGGCCGTTCAGCTTCAACAGCACGCGCGGCGAACTCACGCGTGACGGCGCGCTGGTGCGGCTGACGGAAGCGGAAGTGTCGCTATTGCGCGTGCTCGCGGCGCGGCCAGGTGAAGTGGTGAGCCGCGAGGAATTGGCCAAGCGTACCGGCGCCGGGCTTGAGCGCTCGGTCGACGTGCAAGTGACGCGCCTTCGGCGCAAAACCGAGGCTGACGCGCGCGCGCCGATCTATCTGCAAACCGTCCGCGGCGTTGGCTACAGGTTGGCGGCCGACTGATGGCGAAGCCCAAGTACCGCATGCGCGACATCCTGCCGAAGGGGCTCTATTGGCGCACGCTGCTGATCATCGTGGCCCCGGCGGCCCTGCTGCAGCTGATCATCACGCTCGTCTTCCTCGACGATCACTGGCAGGCGACCTCAAAACGCATGAGCCAAGGCGTCGCCGCCGACGTGGCGCTAATCATTCAGCTCTATGAGCGCAACCCGTCGCCAGAAACGCTGGCGGATTTGCAAGCTTTAGCGCTGCGGCCGCTGCGCCTGGAAATTCAGTTGCAGCCCGATGCGCCGCTAGAACAGCGCCGCTGCCGCCCTTGGGGTTCATCGCTCGATCGCCACTTCTTACGCGCGCTGACGCAGGAGATTGGCCGCGACGTCTGGTACGACAGCACCTGCCCCGGCCCGCAAGTCATCATCCGCGTCGAAACCGCCAACGGCGTGCTGCAACTGAAAGCATTCCGTGATCGCCTACAGGCGCGCTCCGGTCCGCTGTTCGTGTTCTGGATTGCGGGCGCGACCTTGTTCCTCATCATCACGTCGATCATCTTCATCCGCAACCAGGTGCGGCCGATCGAACAGCTCGCCGACGCGATGGAGCAATTTGGACGCGGCGAAGACGCCGGCCGTTTCCGCGTCCGCGGTGCGCGCGAAGTTCGCGGCGCCACCAACGCATTCTTCGACATGCGCGAGCGCATCTCTCGCCACATCGAACAGCGCTCGCAATTGCTGGCCGGCGTCAGCCACGATCTGCGCACCCCGCTGACGCGCTTGAAGTTGCAACTCGCGCTGATGCCGCCGTCGCAAGAAATCGAGGACGCCAAGGCCGATCTCGCCGACATGGAAGCGACGCTGGACGAATATCTCGCGTTCGCCCAGGGCCTCGCCGAGGAAGCGCCGGCGCAGGTCGATCTGGGTCCGCTGGCGCAAGCGATCGTCGCTGAAGCCACGCGCAATCGCGGCGGCGACGTTGATGTAGAAGTCACCGGCGACACCGCCACCGCAGGCCGCGAACGCGCACTCAAACGTTGCCTCGCCAATCTGATCGACAACGCCGTCGCGCACGGGGACAAAGTTCGGATCACGGTCAAGGGCGAGGAAAACGCGGTGCTGGTTTGCGTCGATGACAACGGCGTAGGCATCCCGGAGGAGCTCTATGAGGAAGCCTTCCGCCCCTTCTCCCGCCTCGACGCCACCCGCTCGCGCAACCAGAAGGGCGTCGGTCTGGGCCTGGCCATTGCCCGCGACGTCGCCCGCAGCCATGGCGGCGATATCCACCTCAGCCAAAGCCCGCTCGGCGGCCTGCGCGCCACTTTGCGGTTGCCGCGGCCTAGATAACCGGTCGCCCTTGTGAGTAAATCGGGGTGCTGCGCCGCGACGCTTCCCATGCGGCGGACTTGGACTTAAGGCTGGCGGCTCGGACAAGGTGGGCGCGAGGACGGGCGCAAACGCAATGGATGACGGCGAAAGCAAACGGTACGACCGCGCCCGGATTTGTATCGACTTCGGCACGGCGCTGTCGAAGGCGAGCATCTGCCTGGACCCGATGCTGCCGCTCGAAGTCGGCGTGAAGCCTCTTCCGATCGGCGCCATTTCGCGCGCAGAACATCCGTTGTTGACGCCGTCCGTTCTCTACGTCGACGAAGGCCGCATGTATTTCGGCCCGGCTGCGCTCGAGCATGCGCGACGCGGCGTCGACAGCGCCCGCGATCCACTGCTCTCGTTCAAGACCGTGCTCGGCGCCACCGACCCGAATGCGGCGCTGGCGGCAAAGCTGCGCCCGTCCATGGATCCGACCGGCACGTTCAAGGCTCGCGACGCTTTGGTGCTCTACCTCGCCTTCCTCGATCAGCTGATCCGCGAAGCGATCGATCTTGCGCCGAACATTCCGAACGCGGTCGCCAATGCGCGCCGCCGCTACACGAGCCCGGTTTGGCGTCCTGGCACAGGCGTCGACAAGACGTTCGAAGCCATCTTCAACGAAGCCGCCGCCGTCTCGCAGCGTCTCGGCAATCTCTTCCTCACCGGTGAAGGCATCTCCATCGCCCAGTGCAAGGACGCGCTCGACAAAGCTGCGGCGCAGCCCTAAGCGG
>Ga0163148_10000661_pt1 | contig 46825 bp, 33 predicted proteins | sample OliLakLV19MP7P2_FD_148606 | JGI IMG/M metagenome (GOLD analysis project Ga0163148, IMG submission 148606) | Freshwater microbial mat bacterial communities from Lake Vanda, McMurdo Dry Valleys, Antarctica- Oligotrophic Lake LV.19.MP7.P2 | ecosystem: Environmental > Aquatic > Freshwater > Lake >... | reverse complement strand
CGATCATCCCATACACCATCGGCTCGGTGCCGCCGGGGAAGGGGAATGTGACGGGGGCCCAGCCGATCTCTGGGGCGGGAGTCAGGGTCGATGAATCGACCCCGCTGGCGGTGCGGGGGCCGGGTGTCGTATTGGGATAAACCTTTGCGCCGGCGGCGTGGGCGAGGAGCTGCGCGCCCAGCGCGATGCCCAGCACCGGGCGGTCGGCATCGATCAGCCGCTTGAGCAGCGCCGCTTCGTTATCCAGAAAAGGATATTTTCCGTTACCGATATCGCTGACCCGCATCGGCCCGCCGAGAGAGATCAGGATGCGGATGGCGTCGAGGTCGGTGGGCACTTCATCGCCTTGATAGAGGTGACGAGTTTCGCAGGGGATGCCGAAGTCGCGAAAGATCGGAACGATACGGCCCGGCCCGGCGTGGGGGGAGTGCTGCAGAAAGACGGCCTTGCTCATATGCCGGTTCATGATCGTGCTGCGGCGGCGGAGCGTCAAGAAAGCGAAAACTTCCCAGCGCCAACGAAACCCTTACACACAATGTTGGCGACAATTTGCGGGTCTCTGCTGTAAGTGTATTTTTAATAAGCAATTAGGATCCTTATTTTTGGCCATAAATTACTTGACAAATCCCTAACATAAATGCATACTAACCCCGTGTTTTTTAGTTATTAAACAAAGGTAAGGCCGCAGAAAGGGTTCAACGTCATGGTCACGCTCAAGCCGGTCAACATCGCGCGATGGACGCAAGAAGATCAGGGCCGCGAGTCGACGCGCCTCGCCGACTGCCGCCAGCAGGCCAAGCATGCGTTGCTCGATCGAGCCGCCCTGCTCACCGACGCCGATCGCCTGCTGCTGGAAATGCTCTTCGTCGATTCGTTGCCCACCCGGCGCATCGGCCGGCTGCTGAACGTCCCCCCGGGCACGGTGAGTCGCCGGGCGCGGCGGCTGCTTCGACGCATCTACTCGCCGTTCGTCACCGCGCTGGTGGACTCGGGCAGCCAACTCACTCCCGCCGAGCGCAAAATCGCGGCACAGATTTACATCGCCCGGCGCGGCGTGCTGGCGGTGGCGGCCTCGGTCGGGGTGAGCCGAAATGAGGTGCAACGCGCCACCGCGTTCGTGTTCGGCTGGTATCGGGGGTTGACGGGAAAATCGCCGAGTTAAATAGCTGTATCTGCAACAATCACATGCATTTAAGGAGCAACGATGAGGTGTTCCAAACGAAGCCGAATTCAGACGATTCGAAGGTGGTTTGATCTTCCTGTTGTTGACGCCGGGGTTGACGCGGGCGTCGATGTGGCCCAACACCGCCCTGCCGCGCCGGACGACTTAACATCGCTGCTGCCGGCGGCGGGGAAGATCGTGCTGATCACCGGCGCCAGTGGCGCGGGCAAGACGACGCTGCTGCGATCGATTCGCAAACACAACCGCACTCAACCCGAGCGCCGGCGGTGGATCGATGTTCCGTCGCTGCGCCTTCCCAACCGCGCCGTGGTGAATTGCCTGCTTCCGCTGGAAATGCGCCAGACCCTGGCGCGGTTGTCGCAGGTCGGTTTGGCCGAAGCGGCGCTGCTGCTGCGCCGACCGGCACGGCTCAGCGAAGGGCAGCGGTTTCGGCTGCGCCTGGCGGTGGCGCTGTGCATCGCCCAGCGCTCAAAACGCCCGTGTTTACTGGTCTGCGACGAGTTCGCCGCGGCGCTGGATGAGGTGACGGCGGCCGTGGTGGCGCAATCGCTTCGGAGGATTGTATGTGCGTCAACCACGCTTGGATTGATCGTGGCCAGCGGCCGCGAAATGTTGAGCCGATCTCTTCAGCCCGACTGCACCGCCCGATGCGATTTCGGGCGAATCGATATTACGACCGAAGCCAACCCACGAGGATGACAATGGCCAGCACCGCTGCCAGGCCGGCGAGCACATACAACTGTGTTTTGCTGTGCTCTTCAAAATGCTTGTCGTCGATTTTGCGGAAGCGTTTGCTGCCGGGCTTGGTGAGTTCGCGCGCCTCGCGCAGGCAGCGCACGCACATGCGCTGGCCGTCCAGCTTGCTGATGGTTTGGGCCTTCACCACCCGGAAACATTTCGGGCACTTGACGCCCTTGATTTTGGTTTCCTTCTGTTCCTTCTTGGCGCAGTCCAAGCAGATGTATCCTCGGCTGTCTTTAAGCCGGCGATGGCCAGAGACATTTTTTCCGCACGCGTGGCAGAGTTTTTCGGTTTGCTGGGCTTCGTCGGAAGGCGAAGACAGGGTCGACGAATCGATCACGGAATCGATCACGGAATCAACCACGCCGGGAGTGGGGTCGGGCGCTAGATCGATTGGAAGCGGCTTGAGTTTCGGCTTTGGACGGTCGGCAAAACATCGACACGGGTGCCCGTGCTCGGTGACGCTGGTCGCACCAACGACGCCGCCGCAATCGGGGCAACGAATGACATCAATATCCGGCGAACTCATGGCTGTGCAGCGAACGAGCCCTTCCCGAGCAGACGGCGGTATGCCACCACGACGGAACTATACACGACGTCCAGCGGGTTTGCAGATTGATCGGCCTGACTTGCCAGCGCCGGCGCAGCGGGCGGCTTTTGACTTCAATGCGCCCTCTGCAATCCGCAATCCAAAATTCTTAACGCGTCCGATAAAGGAGGCCGCCATGATGCTCCGTCAACCGATTCCCGGTCGAATTTTCCTCGCGCCCGGAAAGTTTAATGATTTCAAAACACTGGAACGATTTCACTATCGCCCCCGCCGGCCGCGGACGATCGCCGACGTCGTCGCCGCCTGGCACCAGCTTCCCCACGTCCCGCCGCGATGCATCGGCGTGGGAGTGCTCTCGTGGCCGACGGCGTGTCAGGCGACGCGGCATAAAGTGTTGTTGCTAAATGATTTAAGCTACGGCGAAAAACTGCGTTTCGCCAACGTCAACATTCGCACCATCAGCCGGGTGGTGGTCCACCCCACGTTTCGCTCGCTGGGCGTGAGCACCGCGATCGTGCGGGCGCTGATCGCGCGGTGCCCCACCCGCTACATCGAGTCCGCCGCCATGATGGCCCACGCCAGCCCCCTGTTCGCCCGCGCCGGCATGCGCCGGTTCGACCCCGCCGAGCCGGATAAACCCGTCTACTTTCTGTTCGACAAATGGCTCGACCGGCTGCCTTGGAGCGAACGGGTGATCCCGGGAATTCCTCCCCCGCCTGGTACGCCGGGACGGGGCCAGAGGGAGGGCGAAGCGCGAGGTGTGGCGGTGGGACAGACATTCTTGTCTGTCACGGCATTCCATGCCGCGCAATGAATGTGTGCCGGCGTTCCCGGCGTTGCAATGTCAATCCATTAAATAACAGAGTGTTTCCATCATTCTCAATCACTTTCCCAAAGGAGGTTCATATGAACCCGGAAGATCGTGAAAAGTGCGAGAAGTTCTTCGGTTCGGCCTGGGACATTCACCAGTCGCTCGATTCGTTCCTGGCGCTGGCGGGGCTGAAGCAACAGGACCTGGCGCGGCTGTGGCAGTCGCGCACGTTTCGTCGTTTGTGCCGGCGGATGTGCGGCGGGATGGCGGCGCGGCGCGAGATCGAAGTGGGCCGGGCGGCGATGGAGGCGGCGGCGAAGATGACCACCTACGTCGCCGGGAGCGGCGGCGCCGGCGACTTCAACGAACTGTCGCGCAAAACCTACGGCGACTGTATCAAACTGGCACGCGCGAATGAGGAGCGCGGCGACGAGATCGAGCGCGAGAAAACACGCCTTCCGGAGGAGCCGGCCGACGCCGGCGTATCGCAACAGCTCTCCAAGCCGCAGCGAATCGCGATCCTTCGAAAAATGCTGGGCGCTGCGGAGAAGGCGGACGATTGAGCGTTCAACCTTCAACATCCAACGTTCAAGTGCTCTATGAAAGTTGAGCGTCGGACGTTGACGTTTGCGATGCCGGCGCACCGAGGGGGAGATGATTGAGGATGCGCCATCGATCCGCGGCTTACGCCCCGGCGTAAGTCGCGGATCGAATCGTAAGTCGCGGATCGAATCGGCGCGACGACACACTTGCAGGAAATCGCTCGGAACTTTTTTTTGAGGAATAACGCCATGAAAACGAATCATGTGAAGAGCAGTCATTGGAAGCAATTGCTGCTGACCCCCTGCCGCACCCCCACGGAATTGCACGACTGGGTGAAGTGCTTCACGTCGCTGGATATCCCACGCCAGCCGGTGTGCACGCATCATGACGCGCCGTTTGATTACCTGGTGGCCGCTTACTTTGAGCCGGCGGGCGACCTGATCGTGCACGCGCCGCGCGGCGGGGGGAAGACGCGGCTGGCGGCGCTGGCCACCCTGCTCGATCTGCTCCACAAGCCTGGCGTATCGGTGCGCATCCTCGGCGGCAGCTTCGAGCAATCGCTGCGCACGTGGGAACACTTAATCCCTGACATCGAGAAACTCGTTCCCGATCTGCTCGTCAAGCCCAAGAGCACCGGCAAACGCTTACGCCTTCGCGGCGGAAGCAACGCATCGGTGCTCACACAATCGCAACGCGCCGTGCGCGGGCTGCGCGTGCAAAAGCTCCGCTGCGACGAAGTGGAACTGTTCGACCCCGATGTGTGGGAGGCGGCGCAATTGGTCACGCGCAGCCAGGTTCGAATGACGCGTGGTGAATGTCGAGTGAGTGGCGATGTCCACTCGACACTCGACACTTCTCACGCGTCAATTCCGGCCACCGGAACCATCGAAGCCCTTTCCACGCACCACCGCCCTTTCGGGTTGATGCAGAAGCTGCTCGACGCGGCGGCGCACAATCGATCGCCGCGGGTGATTCGGTGGTGTTTAATGGAAGTGCTACAGAAGTGTGAACCCGACCGCGATTGCAAAACGTGCCCGCTGTGGAACGACTGCGGCGGCGTGGCGAAAACAAATTGCAACGGCTTCATTCCGATCGACGACGCCATCGCCCTTAAGCGGCGCGTGAGCGACGATTGCTGGAACGCCGAAATGCTCTGCAGGCGTCCAAGCGTCCGCGGGTGCGTGTTTCCGATGTTTGATGTGGAAGCGCACGTTGGTGAGTTGGTGGTTGGCGGTTATGGGTCGGAGGATGGAGGGAAAACCAACCGCCAACCGCCAACCAACCATCTACAACCCACCCTCCACCTCGCCATCGATTTCGGCTTCGCCAACCCGTTCGTCTGCCTGTGGATTCGCAGCAGCGGTTACGGAGATTCGGCGGTTCTCCAGGTCATCGATGAATACGTGCAAACGCAGCAGACGCTTGATGTGCATTTGCAGCAAATACAGTCAAGAAGCCACGGGACTGTGGAATGGGCCGCGTGCGATCCCGCCGGCGCGGGGAGGAACGATCAGACCGCCACCAGCAACGTGCTGGTCTTGAAGCGTGCGGGGTATCGGGTGCGGCACCGGGCCAGCAAGATCGTGGACGGATTGGAGAAAATCCGCGCCGCCCTCCGCCCCGCCGCCGGCCGACCGCGGTTGTTTGTGCATCCCCGATGCGTGCGGCTGATTGCGGCGCTCAAAGGCTACCGCTACGTCGACGGCGACGTGGTGAGCGAGCTGCCGATCAAAGACGGCCAGCACGACCACCTCATCGACGCCCTGCGCTACTTCCTCATGAACAACACCGACAGGAGGTTAATGGTTAGCAGATACTAACAACACAGTGATGAACCGCCCCGTCGCTTTACAGCGCCGGCATTTGCGATATGTTTCGCACCGGCGCGGAGCGCCCAGTTCAGCAATGTTCCAGGAGGAACCATCATGTCGAAAGCAGAAACCCGTCGTCTCGGCCGTGGATTGTCGAGCCTTATTAATACGTCCGACCTGCCCGTTGAACAGGCAATACCGGTGCCACCAAGAGCGCCGGCGCAGAACAAGCCGGGGGCTTCAGCTCCGGATTCTTCGTCGGCATCGGGCAACAGCGCCGACCCTCTAAACGTCCCCAATGCCTCCGTCGTCGAACTCCCCATCGACAGCATCGTCCCCAACCCGCACCAGCCCCGGCGGAGCATGAACCAGCAGGCGCTGGGAGAATTGGCGGCGAGCATCAAGGCGACGGGCCTGATCCAGCCCGTCCTCGTCCGCAGAACCGCCGAGGGGCAAATGCAGCTCATCGCCGGCGAGCGCCGGTGGCGGGCGTGCAAAATGGCGGGGTTGAAGACTATCCTGGCGATTGTGCGCGAGGTGGACGTCTTCACGCAGGCGCAGATGGCGTTGATCGAGAATATCCAGAGGGAGGACTTAAACCCGATCGATCGGGCCATGGGATATCGTACGCTGGTCCAGGAACTCGGCCTGACGCAGGCGGAACTGGCGGGGCGGATGGGGGAGGATCGGGCGGTGATCGCCCATTATGTGCGGTTGCTGGAACTGCCGCAGCAGGTGCAGGAAATGGTTCGCGATGCGCGCCTTACGCTGGGACACGCCAAACTTTTGGTCGGCCTGAGCGATGCGAAGGAGCAGCAGCGACTGGCCCAATTGGCGACGATGCAGGGTTTGTCGGTAAGGAATCTTGAGAAGGTGATTTTGGGCAGCGGGGGCGGGCCGAAAAAATCCAAGGTGGCCGCCGGCAACAGCATGCACTTGGCGGATCTGGAGAAAAAAATGGCCGCAGAGCTTGGGATGCGTGTTCAGATTCGCACACAGGCTAAAACAAGCAGCAAGGGTCGGCTGGTGATTTACTATGCGACCCTCGATCAGTTTGATGAGCTGACCGCCCGACTGGGCGTGAAGATCGAGGATTGATTGCACATTGTGCCACGTGGCACAATCGTTTGGATACGCCCAATCTCGCTACACACGACCGCCGGCCGCGGGGGCTCTTCCCGCCGCCGGCGGTTGGCATTTGACGGGTGCGACGCTTTGTGCCACGTGGCACAATCGCGCGGCGACTATCCCAGTAGGCGGTTTTCTGCAGCCCAACAGCGTGAGCATCACGGCGGGGTTGGCGCATTGTGCCACGTGGCACAATGGTGCATGCAACCCTTCCACGCGGCATTTTGTGCCACGTGGCACAATGATCGGTCTGGGCGAGAATTCGTAATTGTGCCACGTGGCACAATCACTCCAAAACACGCTTAACTATATGGCCATAAACGACTTACATCAATACAAGACGGTGGGTCACACCTAACAAAAGTTAGGGTGTGCAGCCGGTAGGTGAGCGATTCTCACTGCCGGGATTGCAGGGTGATTGGCTCTTCACGCCGGGCCGGAAGTGCCTACAATCTCGGCCCAAGCATGAGTGAATCATCAATCCTAATTTCGTCTGATGTCGTCGACCTGGCCATTATCGGCGGCGGCCCCGTCGGCCTGTACGCCGCGTTCTATGCCGGGCTGCGCCGGATGACCGTGAAGATCATCGACTCGCTGGAAAGCCTCGGCGGGCAGCTCGTCACGCTTTATCCGGAAAAGTATATTTATGATGTCGCAGGCTTCCCCAAGGTGCTGGCCAAAGACCTGGCGAAAGAACTGGTGGAGCAGGGGATGCAATACGGCGCCATCGCCTGCCTGGGTGAGCAAACACTAACCGTGGATGATCACCCCGACGGCGGGTTTGCGATCAAGACTTCGCACACGACGCATCGCGCCCGCACGGTGGTCATCTGCGGGGGCATGGGAAGCTTCAGCCCGAAAAAACTGCCGCTACCGAATGAGCCGGCACTGGCGGGCAGGGGACTGCACTACTTTGTTAAATCACTTGAAGAATTTCGTAGCCAGCGGGTGTTACTGGTCGGCGGGGGGGATAGCGCCGTCGATTGGGCCAACATGCTGCACCCGATCGCCGCAAGGGTGATGCTCATCCACCGCCGCGACGGCTTCCGCGCGCATGAAGAATCGGTGGTGAAGATGCGCGCCAGCCCGGTTGATATTAAAGTCTTCTACGAATTGAGAGCCATCGAAACCGGCGCCGACGGCCGGGTGACGCGCGCCGCGATCTACGACAATCGTACTAATAACGACGAAATGATCGAGATCGATCATGTGCTGGTGAACATTGGTTTTGCCAACACGCTCGGCCCGATCAAGAACTGGGGATTGACGCTGGAAAAGAATGCCATCGTGGTCGATTCGACGATGACGACCAACCGCCCGGGCATCTACGCTGCCGGCGATATTTGCACTTACAACGGAAAGCTGAAACTGATCGCGACGGGCTTCGGCGAGGCGGCGATCGCCGTGAATTTCGCCAAGACGGTGATTGACCCCAAAGCCAAGGCGTTCCCCGGGCACAGCAGCGACATGGAGCTGCCGGCGCATACGCCGCATCGAATTTCTTGAGCCAGCGAACGTCGCGTGCTTAATCCGACGACGATTCCTCAAGATATTTCAGCATCTCCAGCGGCGACTCGAACGATGCAATGAATTCGGTCACCTGCACCAATGCACCGCCCAGTTCCGACTTCTCGTCCGGAGGGTACAGCGAAAGTTCGTTATTGAGCGCTACGGGCATCGCGTCCGCCCACTCCCGCGACAATTCGAGGTCCTTATCGGCAGCATCCGGATCAGTATTGGCGGCGTGCTCGGACACGACTCGGAAGTACATCGCAACGGCTTCAGCCAGCTTCGGATGCGGATCGCGGCCGGTCTGTTTTGCCCAGTTCGTGATGCCGACGGAAAATTTTTCCGCAGCCTCGTTGACCACTTCATCCTGTTGTGCCGAATCGTCATCCACCAATGACGGCGGCGCGTTCCCAAGTGTGATCGCCACGTCGGTCCTGCGGATGAAATCGTCAACACTCCCGCCGAGATAACGCTTGCACAGGTCGTCATACGATCCGGAAAACTCCTTGCAAAACCGGCTGGTATCAACGATGCGCCAGTCGTCCACGCCACCAAGCACCGCCGTCCATCGCTCGAACTTAGGCGGCAGGCGAAACGCGTTATCGTGTGCGTACCGAATTCCGCCCGCAACCAACTGTCGGGCTAAATCCAGGTCGCACGGCACGATCGTCACATTCTCACGAGCACCCTCGACGAACTTTTCAAAGAACGCCGCCGGCGAAATTCGCATGACTCCCCACGCGTCTTTCAACCCCGCCATACCCAAATCGACCAGGAAAGCCGCCAGCACATGCCCTTGCCCGACCGGACGAAGCACGAAGATGCTGGCCTGCCGATACTCCGGCCACCCTTCGTTAATGAAGCATTGCATGCCGGCATTATCACCGGAGTCGGCGAACCGCAGCTGCGCGGCCACGCCAAGATTACGCTGCTTCAGCATATTGCGATGCTTCTGTTGTCGCTTGAGACGATGCTTTTCTTTTTTCCCGACGGTGGACATGCTGTTAAACCTCCGTGTGTGGATATACCGTTGGCGGATTGGACCAATGATTTGTCCCGCCGCCAATGCGGGTGCCGCTCGCGACAGGTTTTCATCAAATTACTCCGCATTCGGTGATGTGTTACCGGTATCATGCAACGGCCTGATCAAACAACCCTGCCCGCAATGGCCCGTCGCCGCCTTCAACCGAATCGTGTTTCACGACCACGATAACGTTGATGCGATGGGCGCGTTGGTGGAATGCGAACAACTTGCCGGCAACATGCGCCGGTGGATGACGAAGAAGGCGGGGCGGTAACGCCTTCACAATATGGCATACTATGGTAGGCTTATTTCATGGCAAAGCAGTACACCATGAATGTATCGGTCACGAAACAGATGGATACGTTCGTGAAAGCAAAGATCAGAACCGGCCAATACGCCAGCGCGAGCGAGTTGGTGCGGGAACTGATACGCCACGCCCAACAAGGCGCCGCGGGCCGGGCGGTCGCGGCGGACATCAGAGACAGAATTGCCGTCGGATTTGCGCAAGCGGAGAGCGGTCAACTAACTGACGGCCCCGCGGCGATCTCGCGCCATAAGCAGGCGCTGCGACGCAGGCTGCCGTCCCCACGGCGCAAGGCTTCGTAACGGCGCCCGACTTGCTAACCCCGACGGAAGGTCGCTGCCCTGACTATGGCAGTTCATCGCGCTTCGCCCGTCGCCTCGCTCCGTGTCGAACGTGAAGAATCTGAACAACGTTTCCTTCGACGCGATAAAGAACGCGATACGGTCGCAAGACAAATTGGTGAAGCGCGTATGGAACAAGGCGATCCTCAGCAGCCTTTCCGTAGGCATGTGGTGATGCTTCGATGACGTCGAAGGCGTCAAGAATTTTTTCGAGATATATTGCTGCGTTATCAGGATTTCTGCGCGCGATGTAATCGCGAATATCACGCAAATCTTGAAGTGCGCGAGGCGTGATGAATGTGCGGTAGGTCATTTCAGTTTGAGTTCATTGATGAGCTTCCTTACGGCCTTTCGCGCGTCGACCAACTTGCCCGAGTCGGCCTGAGCCACGGATTCCGCCAGCGCCTCGAGGACCTGCATTTTCTCAAGTTGGCCTTCGTATGCCGAGGCGTCCTGAACAACGACGGAAGGCTGACCGTTGACAGTCAATACGGAAGGTCGGCCAGTAGAGTGCAATCGTTCGATATGAGCTTTCGTTTTGCGCCGGAAGCTGTCGAGCGTATGAATATCGGTCGGACGGATCATAGACGCACCTTATCTCGCATGTTTAACGCACCGCCTTAACTTTATCACTTCAGTCGATGCCGGTCTATACCAGCGCCACTTCCCCCTGCACCGCGCTGGTTACCACCGGCCCGTCGTTTGCATCCATATACACATTGATCTCACTGCGACACCCAAACTTCCCCGGCAGGTAGAGCGCCGGCTCGATGGTGAAGCCCAGGCCCGGCAGCAGCCGCCGCGTGTCGTGGGTTTCGAAGTTGTCGATGTTCACGCCCAGCCCGTGAATGTTCGCGCCCGGCGAAAGGCTGTGGCCGGTGCGGTGGATGATGTGCTCTTCTTCGCCGGATTGTTTGAAGACGGCCATGGCGGCGTCGTCTACTTCGCAGCCCATGATGGGGGTTTTAGTTTTCCACGCGTCGATGCACTTTTGCAGTGCCGCGTCGCGCGCGTTTTTCACGATGTCGAAAATGCGTTGATGCTCTTCCGGCACGCGATCGCCGGCGAAGGCGACCCAGGTGATGTCGCTGAAAATTTGTTCCTCGCCCGGCCAGCGCGCCCACAAATCGATCAGCACCCAATCGCCGCGGCAAATTTCTTTGGGGTTGCTCGCGCTGACTTCAAAGTGCGGATCGGCGCTGTGTTCATTGCAGCCGACGATGGGCGGGTGATCGGGGTCGAGCTTTTCTTCGGTAAACCGCCGCATGATGAAGCTCTGCACGCCGTACTCAGTCACTTTTTTCTTCGCCAGCAATCGCGAGCGGATCAGACCGAACGCTTCATCTTTAATCTGATTGACCAGCTTCGACGCGCGCTGATGTGCTTCGAGCGACGCCGCCGACCAGCGCGCCGTGCAAAGTTGCATCAGGTCGGCGGATGAAACCACGTCGCAGCCGAGCGAGCGGATGATATCAATCACGCCGCCGTCGACAAAGCTGGCGGCGGGCAAGTCGCCGTTTGGGGAATACTCCATCGCCACGCGCCTTCGCTGCGAGACGTTGTCGCGCAGCCACTGTTGCCACTGCGGCCAACTTAAGAACACCGTTTTGTCGGCATCCACGGCATCAAACTGCGGCGCATCAATCCGATGCACCGCCAGCATCGCACGGCCTTCGCGTGGAACCATCAGCGCCACACGGCGGGTGGTCCATTTCTTGGCCCCGAGCAGTTGGGCCAGCACGGGGTTCCCGCCGCGAAAGTCGTAGATCAGCCAGGCGTCGAGGTTGTTTTGTCGAAGGTAGTTTTGAATGGTTTCGATTTGCTGCGGTTGCATGCGTGCATTGGTCGCATGAACAGGCGGGAAGGTCAACGGTGATCGGCGCGCGTGCGAACGAATTGGCGGATCGCCTCTTCCATACTCGGTTACGCCGCCGGCTTGAGCAGTGATGCGCGCGCCTTGGCCTGCAACATTGACAGCACGTCGCCCACGAACACGTAGCCGTGAAGCTCGCGCCGTTCGTCCGGGGTGATCGTTCCTTCGTTCGATTTGCCTGCGAGTTCGCCCATGCGCGTGTGGTCGGCCTCGGTGAACGCCAACTCCAGCAGAGCCTGTGCCGCCGCCGGCTGTAAGGAAGGGTTGCTCGGGTCGATGACCCGGCTGAAAATATCGGCCTCACTCACGTTTGCCATCGCCATTACATGATATCTTTGAAGAACCGGTGATTACAACAGAGGGTACATTCGAGGCGTCACCTGACCAGGGCAATCGCATGTGCCCCGATTTACGAGCCGCGAGCGTCAGCGACCGGAGTAGTTCTGCGGGAATCGGTCGCAGTGCTGCTGAAATCGGGTCGCTTACGCTCGCCGCTCGTTACATGCGTTTGCCCTGGTCACCTGACAATCCTCGCAAGCCTGCGGTATCGTTGCACGGTATGCACTCGGACGGGCCCGCATCTGCGTTTCGTGTAGCGCTTGCTCGCGCGCTCGATCGCCGCCGCGCGCTCATCGACAGCCGTACCACACAGGCGTTCCGCGTTTTCTCCGGCGCGGGCGATGGGATCGACGGCGTGTTCATTGATGTTTACGCCGACGGCGCTGTGCTGATTGAATACGAAGGCCGTCCACCAGGCGACTTTGATGCACACGCCGCAGCGGGCATCGCGCAGGATGTGCTCCGGCCGTTGGGTGTGCGGGCGGTCTATCACAAGCCGTTTGCCAAAGACCGTTCGCGCCTCGGCGGCGCATTGCCTGATTGCGTCACCAATCCCATTCCGGCGGCGGGGGAGCGCGTTTCTGAATCCACGCTGATTCGCGAGCATGATTGGAATCTGGAAGTGCGGCTTTATGACGGCCTTTCCACCGGCCTGTTTCTCGATCAGCGCGAGAACCGCCGCTGGATTGCCGAATGGACTCTGGCCCGGTCGCAGCAAACCGGCACCAAACCCACGGTGCTGAACACGTTTGCCTACACCTGTGCGTTTTCCGTCGCGGCGGCCATGCACGCGGTGACGACGAGCGTGGATGTTTCGCCGCGTTATCTTGAATGGGGCAAGCGCAACTTCACGCACAACCAGATCGACGTACGGCAGCATTTTTTCACCAGGATGGATACGTTCGAGTTTTTCGGTTTTGCGCGCAAGAAATCGTGGCGGTATGACCTGATGATTCTCGACCCGCCGAGCTTTGCATCAGGCTCGAAGAAAAAGGGGATCAAGCCGTGGAGTGCGCTCGAACATTATTCGCGCCTGGTGAATGAAGCCGCCGGGCTGCTCGCGCCCGGCGGAGTCATCTTCGCATCAACGAACACGCAGGAACTCTGCCGCACCGGCCGGCTGGAGCGCGAAATTGCCAAAGCCGTCGGCCGGCCGAAATGGGTGGATTTGCCCGAGATCGGCATCGATTTCGCCGAAGAACACGAACGGTTTTCGGCGCGGGCGTTTGCAATCTAGCACAGCGATTGCCGTTCAAAATGGTATAATGCCCAAGCGATGACGACGCTGCAGCGATAAGCACCTGCTCAATCCGATGGATCAGAATCTCGCCGAGGGAGCGCGCTTCATTTCGCGCTTTCCGACGATTGAAGTCATGCAGCCGTGGCACTACTCTTGCGTATCGAACAACAAGACGGAGCCAGTCAAGAATGAAAGCACTCCTCATCGGCGGAACGGGTTTGATCAGCACGGGCATCGTCGAGCATCTGGCGGCGCGCGGGGCCGGCATCACCATGCTCAACCGCGGGCAACGCGAGAACACGCTTCAAGCGAACGTGGTGGCGATCTCCGGCGATCGCAATGACGCCGTCGCGCTCGCCAAGGTTGCCGATGAGGGCAAGTTTGATGTCGTCATCGACATGATCTGCTTCGCGCCCGCGCAAGCCCAAGCCACGATTGCGGCGTTCGCCGGCAAGTGTACGCAGTTTATTTTCTGCTCGACTGTCTGCACGTACAGCGTAAAGTTGCCGCCGGGCGTGCTGGTCGACGAAACATTTCCGCAGGAGCCGATCAGCGACTATGGACGCAACAAACTCGCGTGCGAAAAACTGTTTCTTGCGGCGCATCGCGAAGGCAAATTCGCCACGACGATCATCCGGCCCAGTTGCACGTATGGCCCGGGCAATTCGCTGATCGACAATCTTGAGTTCGATCCGCCCACGTGGGATCGCATTGAAAAGGGTCTGCCCGTTTTGTGCGCCGGCGACGGGCTGGCGCTGCGGCAGGCGACGCATCGCGACGATGTGGGCAAACTTTTTGCCTACGCGTCACTGAACAAAACCACCTACGGCCAAAGCTACAACGCCACGTGCGATGCGGTGTTCACCTGGCGCGATTACTACCGCGAGGCCGCCGCGGCGCTGGGGCGGGAGGCGAAGCTGCTGTTTATGCCGGCACAGTGGATCGTCAATCAAGACCCCATGCGCTTCGGCGACGCACTCGGAGAAATCTTCGCGTTTCACGGAGCATACACCTCGGCGAAAGCGAAGCGCGACGTGCCGGAGTTTGCGTGTGAGATTGGCTTTGTCGAAGGCGCGAAGCAAACGCTTGCCGACGTCCGTCGGCGCAACGCGTGGAAGTGCAACGACGGCGACGCGCTGATGGAATCAATGGTGGCGGTGGCGCTGGCTCTGGGATTGAAACCGGTGATCGCGTGAGCGTGAAGTGTTGAGTGTCTTGTATTTCGTGTTTTGTGTTTTGGCGATTATTTTGCTTTCGGTGACGCGATGGCAGCCCATCTGTTCGATCCCGGCGATCTGGAGCTGCGCGGCGAAGAGGTGCTGTTGCGCCCGCTGATTCGCGACGACGCCGAAGCGCTTGCGGCGGCGGCGGGGGAGTCACGCGAACACTATCTGTATACCGCCACGCCCGACGAAGCCGATGGCGGCCACGCGTACGTCAACAAAGCCCTGGCGATGCGCGCCGCCGGCACGCGGTTCCCATTGACGACGATTTTCCAGGATCGCATCGTCGGCACCACGAGCTTCATGCGTTATCAACCGTGGGATTGGCCGACGGGCGCGGCGACGCAGCGCGTCGATCGGCCCGACATTGTGGAGGTCGGTTACACCTGGCTGGCGGCATCGGCGCAGCGCACGCGGTGCAATACTGAAACAAAGTTGCTGTTGCTCAGGCAGGCATTCGATGTGTGGAACGTGCATGCGGTGCTGCTGCGCACCGACGCACGCAACACCCGTTCGCGCCGTGCGATCGAAAGACTGGGCGCGCAGCTCGAAGGCATTTTAAGAGCCGACATGCCGGCATTTGACGGCGGCGTGCGCGATACAGCGCAGTATTCAATAATCGCGGCGATGTGGCCAGTCGTCTACGAACAACTAGCAAACCGTGCGAAACATCTTTAGCTGAAGTGCTGGACGCGACAATGCAAATATCTGACATTGTCAAATTTTAAGAGCGGAATTTGCTTGACAGGGCCGCCAGAGTAGTGAAAGTAACAAATCATCGGTTTAGCCACGAGGCTATCGCTCGATTGACAACAATTTCATGATGTTTGGAGGTTATGAAAATGACTTCCGGCTTGAAATGGTTTTCAGCGTCAAAACTTTCTCTGTTGATCGTCGCATTAGCCGTCTTGCCCGGCATCATTGCGTATAACGCGAGTGCTCAAGTCGCGCCGCCGGATAAGTGCCAATTTCAAGTGACAGATCTTGCGGGCGGTCCGAACTGTGCAGACTGGCTTAATCGCTGTTTCTGCGGCAGCCAAAATTGCGCTGATTGCATGAGCGGGTCTTCTCGATTCACTGATCCAAATTGTGGCGAGATTGAAATCACCGAATTGGACGTTTGTTGTTGGGGTGAGTACATCAACTATTGCACGTGTGCACCTGAGCCCTGATTTTTGCGTCGAGAGTTGGTTAACCTTCACCGCGGCAAGGCAATGGGCTTTTGGCGATTAACAACAATCCTGCTCGCATGCGGCTGCGGGGCGCTGGCTGGAGAGATAGACCTCGCGGAGCAGGTTGAAGCGGTACTGCAAGTCTCGAAAGACAAGCCGCCCGTTGATTTACGTGCCGAAATGCAGGAGCTCCGTGAAGGTGTCGCGATCGCGAACAACGAGAAAAATGTCCGGGCGTCGGCGTTGAAAATCGCGGCGCTCGTTCAGAATGGTCTGATCCCGAAGAACTTCAATCGGGATGATCTGGCATTCATCACGTTGAAGACGACGCGCCTCGGGAACAAGAAAGCCGGCGACGGCGGCGTTGCCAGCGCTCGCTACGTCGGCCGTCAAAGCCTTTACGCGACCCTGGCCCGCTGCTTGAAGGACGAAACCGACAAGCTGGCGCGGCAGCAGATTGCTCAGGCGTTATTGATCCTAAGCAGCCACGATAAACTGGACGGGCATACATACTTGAAAGCCGTCTGCACCGTGCCGAAGATGCGGCCAATCTTAGCCGCCGCTAATTTAGATCCGGCCGCTGAAAAACAGTTGATCGCAATCGCCGAGCGGCTAAGTGACGAGTGGCTTATACTCGGCCGCGCCGTCCGACCGACCTCGGATCTCCTCACCGAACTGATTGCCGCCGGGCCGGATAGCCCGCTATGGGCGTCCAAAGGCCCGGCTTTTGTCGCCGCGTTCTCCGAAACCGTTGTTACCACCGCGCCCCGCTTGCCGTCGCAATTGGACGTGCTGGTCAACGGGTACCGGGCGGTGTGTCTCGCGCGACATTGTAAAAAGTCAGATTTTATCCAGCAGATGAATGCGGCGGTGGACCAGCTTCGCCCGAAGTTTTCCGACCCGGATGTGCTGCGGTGGTTGAACGAGGTGGTTACGATGGATGGCGACGTGCCGGTGCGACCGAGCGTCCGATTTATCGATGATCCGAATGATTTGAAGATCGGAAAACCTGAATAATTGCAAATTCCCATCGCACGCGCATCGATGATGGCTGCCGGATCAATTGTGCTGCTGATCAGTGCTTCAAACCGTGTACGATTAGTCGACGAGCGTCGCCAATTCGCATTCCAAACATGAAGCCAACGCAAATATCCTCATGCCGCGTTGGCGCATCCGTTGTCGAGCTGCTCGTGGTAATTGCGATTCTCAGCGGCCTGATCGCTCTGCTGCTTCCGGTTGTTGCGAGTACGCGTGAAAAAGGCCGGCAGGCCGGATGTGCTGCAAACCTTCATCGCTTGGGACAGGCATTTTTTGCCTACACAGCCGAGAATAACGGCTGGGTTCCTCGAAACCCGGCGCAAGGGTATAAAAATCATCCAATGTGGCCGGTTGTGATCGCAAAATACTTCCGCCGCGAGCCGTTGCAGCGATGGCAAGACATCTCAGGTATTCGAAGTTTTCGATGCCCATCGCATCCAACAGCCGATATTCCATCCGCTTACGTGCTCAATGCGTTTTCATTCGAAACGCGAACTGCGCCGTTACCGTGGTGGGGATCGCCGGCAGTGAGAATATCAGGAATCAAAGGGGCTGCGAGCTTGCCCTGGCTGTTGGAAACGCCTGACTTTTTCCCTGGCATGTTTTCCGGGTCAGTGATGGATGAGATTTATCAAGAGCAGGAGCACGGCGTCTATAAACCCGACCACCTCGTCGGCGCAAGCCGGGCTCGCGTGAGTGAAACCCGTCATCGATATTCCTCGAATGTCTGCTTCGCAGACGGGCACGTTGCCGCCGTTAAGCCGAAGGTTCTATCGCTTGAGCAGTTTGATGACGGTATCCGGGTACGCGATTGGGATTGATAAGCAATTTAAGGACCGTCATCAATTAAACTTAGATGAGGTTCGCTACTCACCCTACCCCGATAGCATCTCCTCGTGTATCAGGCGGCGGAATTTGAGGACAGACGGCGCAATCGAACACGGTGGACGACTAAACGAAAGTCGTTGCGCTCGCGCGCCGCCGTGGCGCACGTCGCGTGAGCGAAAACATCCCGGACAGCAGAACGCCCGTCAGCCCGATGCAGGGTTCGGGCACGGCCGCAGTTGGTCCGACGCGGGCCGGCGTGGGCGCGGGAAGCGTTTGGCCGAAGCCGTCTGTTAAGTTGACCAAATCTTTCGCCGCCGCCGGTCGCTCAAAGCATCGTTCGGTGACGCGGATAACATTGATTTTTATAACGACTCGGCCCGCCAAAATCCGTCACGTTGGTTGAACGCATCGAAGACGAGCGCAGATTATTGACGCGCTATCGCGCTTCATAAGGCAGAAACGTCCGGCTCATAAAATTCGTCCGCAACCGCGCGGGCTTAATTACCGAATGGGAAGACTACGAAGAATAGTTTTGGACAACACCCATCAGGAAAACAAGCGCGTCAAACTGAAAACTTATCCGACCGTAAAACCCGTGCCGGACGGCAACTCTGCGGCGGGGTATCGCGGCGGCGGCGTCGATTCATCGACGCTGTAAACGCCAGCACCGCCAAACCAAGCGACGGTTCGGGCACCGCAGAACCGCGCGGAAGATCGGCCGGAACGATTAAGCCGAAGTTGGCGGCGAGTGCCGTGAAATCATCGAGGTTGGTGAAACCGTCGTAGTTGAAGTCGCCGCTGGTCCAAGTGCCGGGGGTTCCAAACCCGGCGGCGAGGCGGGTGAAATCGTCGAGGTTGACCGAGCCGGACAAATCGGCGTCGCCGGTGAGGGTGTAGCGGAGGAGGATCGTGGTGAGCGGTGACGCGCAGGTATAATTCAGGATCAGCGCATTTCTGGTCAGGTCGATCCCGTCGGCTGCGCGTCGCGTGGGTCATCTGGCTTGCTCACAGACCGGTATCATACGAGAAATTCTCGTACGCGGCAGCGAATCATTGTGCCGCAACCGTGCCAGCGCAACCCCCGTCATTCACCGCGCGGCGGGTGCTCCCCAATTGCATCCAGTTTGTGGTGGACTGCGAACATCATTATAACCTCATACAAAGTGGGGATAGACGCCGATCGCGTCCGCCGCTGGCGATCTCTTGGCAGCAAAACCGGCCATCTTCGTTTCCTCCACCAGCGACCTCCGCTCGGCGCGCGATCTCGTCGCCAAGGTGCTGTTTTCGATGGGCTACGAGCCGGTCTGGCAGGATGTCGAGCCGACCGACGGCGGAGAACTGCTTGCCGTCCTCCGCCAGCGCATGGCGCCGTGCCAACTCATGATCCAACTCGTCGGCTCGCGCTACGGTGCCGAGCCCCCGGTCGATCAGCCCCCGCCGACGTTCGGCCGGGTGTCGTTCACGCAGTACGAGGCGCTGCATTTCGAATCGCTTGGCCGCAAGGTCATCTACTGCTTTCTTGACCCCACCTACCCGGTCGATCCCGCTTCGCCCGAGTCGGCTGAACTCACCGCGCTGCAGGCCGCGTATCGCCGGCAGATCGAGCGTGCCAATCGGCTCCACCAGGCGGGGATAGCCGGCGCGACAGACCTCGAACTGTCCATGCGGCGATTGAGCAGCGAACTCTCCGAACTTCGGCGAAAGGTGGAAACCCGCGATCGCCGGATGCGCCGACTCATCAGCCTCGCCGCGGTGGGCATCGTGGTGCTTGGTCTCGTGACGGTCGTCGGATACTTTGTGCTTCGCAGGTCGCAGCAGCAGACTCAACAAACCGTCGAAACCGCCACGACCGACCAATCCGAGCAATTGGCACGGATCGAAAAGCTCCTCGTTTCCCAGAAACAGGTCAATCCGCAAGCTGCGTCGGTGCTTTCCGCCGCCGATCAGGCGATTCTCGATGAAGCCAGGAAGCAAGGCGACCTCAAATCCCGCGCCGCCGCCAGCGTCCTCAGTCCCGATGCCAATACCGACGCGCTGCTGACCGAACTCCAATCCCAGCAGGATGCACAAGCGTTCGACCTCGCCATGCTCAACGGCAAGCGTTGGTACTTCGCCCGACCGTTCCCGCAGTATGACAATGCGGTTCAGTTCTTCGAGCGCGCGATGGAGCTGCGCCCCGATTCCACCGAGGCCCGCATCTACACCGCCAGCGTCAATAACTCCGCCCGTCTTGAAAGTCCTGAAGGTCTTAGAGGTCTTAGACGACGTTGACGACTCGCCGACTGGGCGAGGAAGGCGCAGATGAACCTTGGCACCGCGTCGCCGGCCTTCCCACCGGCGACCGGGCGAAGAACCTTGAAACCGCCATCGCCTGCTTCACCCGGGCGCTGGAGGTCCGCACGAAGGCCGCTTTCCCCGCCGACTGGGCTGGGACCCAAACCAACTTCGGCGTCGCGTGGGCCGAACTTCCTATCGGCGACCGGGCGAAGAACCTGCAAACCGCCATCGACTGCTACACTCGGGCGCTGGAGGTCTACACGAAGGCCGACTTCCCTGCCGCTTGGTCGGCGACGCAGAACAACCTCGGCACCGCGTGGCAGAGCCTCCCCACCGGCGACCGCGCGAAAAACCTCCAAAACGCCATCGACTGCTACACCCGGGCGCTGGAGGTCCGCACGAAGTCCGACTTCCCCGCCGACTGGGCGGCGACGCAGAACAACCTCGCCATTGCGTTGGGGACATTGGCCGATGAGCCGACGCTGCCGGCGGGGCAGGATCGCTGCGGGTTGCTGAGACGGGCGATCGCCTGCGGCAAGGGGGCGCTAACCATCCGCACGCCGGATGCCTTCCCGCGCGAGCATGCGAGCACGATGAAGAACCTTAGCATCGACCGTCGGGCGTACGAAGCGGGCGAGGGTGCGGACCCTGCCAAGGGCGGCGTGCCGTTCGATGACATTCCGCCGGCGGAATGATCTTGGGGCTGTGTGTCTCGCATTGCCGTTCCGTTGGCCCGCGGTTTCTTTCTTCGCGGATGTCTTTTCCTCCCGTCGCCGCACCATTTCTCCTTCCATCTCTGTCTTGCGCTGGGTCGCACGTTGACCTTCACCCTGTCGGCGCGCGTTGGGTGGATTCGCTGAAACCCATTCTCCTCGCAAAGGCGCAAATTCTTCATCGAAACATGCGGCCCGATGTTCGGGCCTCGAGGCTCGGTGGGCGGCGAATTGGCGGGACTCGACAAAACGCGGAATTTGGCCGGTCCACTGCGACCGGCGCAACTCGGGATTCGGCATGGTGGGGCGGGCGCGTCGGCTGGACGAGTGGGCGCGGAGGCTCGGTGATTGAGACTTGCGGCTCGATCTTTCCCACAAGGTGCTCAAAGTCCGGGCTTCGCGGCCCGCTGTCGGAACCACCGCGCTCGCAACGTGTATCGGACGCGGCGGCTCAAGCGATCTGCATTTTTCGTCGATGAATGCGGGTGGGAGCAGATGCGACGGCGAGGCTGCGCGGCGGACGCAGCACAATCGACAGTCAACTTTCCGATAACGGGAGTCGCATCATGACCAAAAAGTTCATTCCCAACGGCGACCTGGATTTTGCCAGCATGGCGGAGAGCTTTGCGCGAAACATCGCCCAAGCGCCGGGGCGATACGCTGTTTCAACCGAAGAGGCCGAGGCGCTGACGGCTGCGGTGACGCGGTTTCGTGACGCATTGCAGGCGGCGCGGGGCGGCGGGGCGCGTTCGCAGGTGGCGACCGCGGCGAAGGAAGAAGCGCGGCTCATCGCCGAAAAACGCATCCGGCGGATCGCACATCTTGTTCGAGCCAGCGAATCAATCGACGCATCAGCCAAGATCGCGCTGGGGATTCGCGAGCGGAGCGCCAAACCAAGAGTGTTGACCGTGCCCAACGAGCCGCCGCGATTGGAGTTTGTCCGCGCGATTCATGACAACGGTGCGGTGCCGGTGCATGAACTGAAGTTTTCTTCGATCGATTATTGCAAGGCCAAACCGGAAGGCGCGGTGCGAATCGAACTGTTTTGCGATCTGATCGCGCCCGATGAGCCGACGCCAGCGTTTCCGGGCGCGACCCCGGGGAGCCGGCCGTTGTATTTGCGATCGTTCACGCGCAGCCCGATCACGCTCACACCGCCGATGGCGCGCGTGCCGATGCGCGTGGTGTACTGGGGCCGGTGGGCGGATTCGCTTGGAAACGTCGGCCCGTTCGGCGCGACGGCCGTCGGGTGGATCGAAGGCGGCACGCATCACCTCATGGGCCTGCCGCGCCCGGGTCTGCACATGCCCAAGCCGATCGATGTGTCACGCGGGTTGGCTCACGATCGCGCGCAGATCGAACACGGGACCACGGTTTACGTCGCCTTGCTGGAAGCGCAGCAACGATCGATCGGCCACGCGGTCGTCTCGCGCGAATTGCCTTCTCAGACGGAAACACTCCGACAACTCGAAGGCCCGGCAGCCGACGCGACGCTGGCCGAAGCGGCGTGAGTGGCGCGATTGCGCCGACCGAGCAATGCCGCACCGAACATGAGCAGGCCAAGCGACGGCTCGGGCACCGCAGAACCGCGCGGAAGATCGGCCGGAACGTTTAAGCCGAAGTTGGCGGCGAGTGCCGTGAAATCGTCGAGGTTGGTGAAACCGTCGTAGTTAAAATCGCCACTGCTCCACACGCTGCCGGGCATTCCAAACGCGGCGGCGAGGCGGGTGAAGTCGTCGAGGTTTACGGCGCGGTCTAAGTTGGCGTCGCCGAGGAGGGTTAAGCGCAGGAGGATCGTCGTCGCGTCAACCGATTCGCCGGCGAATAAGGCGGGCGGGATGATGGCGGCGGCTTCGACAATCCCCAGTGCCAACGTGCCGGGATTGGCCGCGGCCGTGGATGAGCGGATGCCGGCCCCCAGCCAGTTTCCGCCGTTGCGGCCGGAGGCAACCTGCGCGGTGAGGATGGCCAGCGGGCTGGCGGCGTCGTAGTCGACGATCATGTTCTCATCGGCGAGGTTGAGCGTGCCGGTTGGCACGGCGCCGCCGGTGATTCCGAAAGTGCTCATGCGAAGGACGTTGTCGTTGCCGGCGCCGATCATCGTGGCTGTCGCGCCGGTGTCGATGATGAGCCGGGCCAGGTGCTGGCTCTGGTTCAGTAGAAGGGCCGTGCCGCTGTGGATGACGGTAAGATTCGCTCCGCCGGCGCCGGCATCCTGGCTGAACTGCACATTGCCGTTGTCAATGTTCAACTGTGCGCCGGCGACATGCGATTGTGCGCCCTGCACGTTCCATGTGCCCGGGCCGATCTTCGTGAGCGTGTTTGCCGCGGTCGTGCGGAACGCGCCAGTGTCAACCAGAGTCGAGCCGGCGTTGGTGTTGACCGTCCCGCCGCCGTTGATCAGACCGGCAGTGATTTGCGCCGCGCCGGTGGAGTTGATCTGCCCCCTTAGGATCATTTCCTGCCCGGCGAGCGTAGGAACTCCTGCGCCGGTGTTGATCAGGGAGAGCGTGCCGGCCATTCCCCACGGAGCGGCGGTGTTGACGACGAGCACGCCGCTGGCGACGGTGGCCGTGCTCTCGTAAGGATCGTTGACACCGTCACCGTCATCGTCGATGGCGCTTGAATTGATCGTGAACGTGACGCCGGGGTTGACTGTCGTGGTGCTGAACGTGCCGGTGTCGCCGCCGTCCCAGTCGTAGGTGGCTACGCCGATGGTCGTGTTGGCGGCTACGGTCATGGCGCCGGTGTCCTGTGTCAGGACGCCCGCGCCGGTGTAATTGCCGCCATTGTAGGTGGTGGGGCCTTGCAGGCTCAGCTCGCCGCCGGTGTTGATGATGACGTCGCTGCTGGCGTTAAACGTGATGTTGCCGGTGATTCTGCCCAAGCTGTTGGTGCCGACATTGATGTTGCCGGAATTGACGAAAGTGCCGGTGCTGATCACGCCGCCGCCGGTACCGCCTTCAGGCCCGCCCGCGCTGCCATCATCGCCCGCCGCGACACCGGGCGAGTTGGTGCCGCCGGTGATGTTGATGACTCCCGAGGAATTGTTGGTGAACGGCTGTCCGGTAATCGCCGCGGCGACCCCGGGGGTGGTTCCGGCGAGATTGACGTCGCCGCTGCTGCTCCACGCCCCGCCGTTGACGGTCAACGAGCCGCTGTTGATGTTGAGCGTGGAGTCAAAAACGTCCGTAATGGCGCCGCTCACGATGACGGTGACCCCGGAATTGATGTTGACCGAGCCGGTGCCGATGATCAGCCCGTCCATGTTGAAGTTGGCCATGCCCAGCGTGGTGTTGCCGGTGAAGGTGGTGGATTGATCGTCCAGCGAAAGCGTGCCGATGCCGCTCCAGCTTCCGCCGGCGATGGTGGAATTGCCTTGCAGTCGCAGCGTGCCATTGAGGACGTTGTCGCTGGTGGCATTAAAGACACTGGGCGCGGTGATGAAAGAAGCGCCGGCGTTGACGGTCAATCGTGCGCCAGCACCGTTGGTGAACTGAGAAGCCCCGCCAATGGCGCCGGTGCTGAGGATGATTGTGCCGTCGTTGCTCCACGCGCCGCCGTTGACGTTCATCGTGCCACTATTGTTGATGGTTCCGCTGGGCGGATCGGTGATCAGGGAGTCGATCGTCAGCGTGACGGCGTTATTGACAGTCACCGTAGCCAGCGGCAAGAAGCCGTCGAAGTCGAGCTGGGCGACGGCGATGGTCGTGTCGCCGGAGATGATCACGTTGTCGTCCCAGCGTAACAATCCTGCGCCGGTGTGGCTGCCGCCCTGGTAGGTGGTGGTGTTGTTGAGCTCGAGGGTGGCGCCGGTGTTGACGACGACGGTCGCGCCCGGGACGAAGGTGGTTGGGGCGTTGATGACCCCGAAGCCACTCGCTCCGACGTTGATGTCACCTTCAACGGTGACGAGCGCCCCGTTGAGGACAGCGCCGGTGAGGGACGTGGTTCCGCCGTTGAGGTTCAGGACGCCGTCGGCCGTAAAGACGATCGTTCCGGTGTTTCCGCCGAGGACCCACGGGTTGTTCATCGTCACGCTGTTGGCGTTGCCAATGGTCATGGCGCCGTTGAAGTCGTCGGTGAGCAGGCCGTTGATGACCAGGTCGCTGGTGGCGGCGGTGACGATGACGTCGCCGGGCTCGCTGAACAGGATGGTGCCCGTGCTGCTGCCGTCGAGGTTGATGCTGGCCGTGCCGGTGGCGTTGATCGTCATCGTGCCGGTGACGACATTGAGGCTACCGGAATTATTGAATCGACCGCTAACGTTGATGATGCCATCGCCGACGACTTCGGCAGTGTTGTTGAGCGTGCCGGCGTTGACCACGCCGCCGGACATATTCAGTTCGCCTTGGTTCTGAACCGTGAGCGTCGCCGTTGACATGGTCAACGTGCCGCCGGCTTCGACGAAGAAATCGGTGTTAAAGCCGTCAATGATGATGGCATTGAAGGCGGTGAGGTTGAAGGCATTGGTCTGGAAGTTGCCGCCTTCGGAAACGGTCAGCGTGCCGACAAATCCGGCGGCTGTAAGACCAGCGGTGCGGGCCTCGCCGGCAGGCCCGGCGGCGCGGATGAAGGCTTCATCGGCGGTGGAAGGGACCGTGTTTCCGGTCCAGTTTGCGTCGGCGTTCCAGTTGGTCCCGCCGTAGTACTCGCGGCGCGGAATGTCCAGCGCCAAGTAGTTGTGTACGGCAGCCATGGCGAACAAGTCGGTGTGGCCGGGACGCGTGCGCTGCCCGCTGCCGGCGGAGCCGAACATGACGGCAAAGGTGTCGGCGACGTGCGCGATGTCGGTTCCGGATCGCGTGTCGGCGGCGAGCGTGCGCCCGAAGACGTTGACGGAATCGAAGTCGTAGTCGTCGTCAGCCGTCTCGGTGACGGTTGTGGTGTTGCCCGCCGACATTCCCAGCCCGTGCCCGACCTCCTGGAACATGACCGACAATCCATCCGGATTGTTCTGGGCCGAGGCGGGCGCGCTGGCCAGCGCGTTGCCCTGGAATCCGACTTCAAACGTGCTGGGGATGTTGGCGCCGGCGTTGTAGAAGTTGGTCCGCTGCGTCGGCGTCAGATCGCGGAACAGCGTCTGGGTCATGGCATACTCAGAGTCGTTGGCGGGCGTTGGGTCCATGTACCAGGCGACTTCGGTTGCCCCGTTGAAGGAATTGAGCTGTACCAGCATCGTATTCTCACGCCCGCCGCTTTGACTCTGGAGCGTGTGCAGTCCTCCGATGCCGGGGCCCAGATCGGCCCAGCGGAAGTTGACGGTCACGTTGTGCGCGTCCTCGAAAGCGTCTTCATAAAACGAAGCGATGTGGTTCATCAGCACTGTGAGCTGCGCCCCGGCGGGATCGTAGGACGGTTCGAGTGAGTTCGCGGCGTCGTACACGAGCGTGATGTTGACTGCCCGGGCGGAATCTGCAGCGCAAATCAACCCCATGCCCGCAATCGCCGCCGCAAGAACCTGACCACGACGCATCTTTGAAGAAAATCGCATATCCAACCTCCATAAGTCGCAGGCGCACGGCGACCAGCCGCGGCGCGAGCCTGCAATACACCAGAAAAAAATACCCATATAGCCGAGTTTCGCCCGAAGCTTCAACGCCGGCGCCTCGGCGAAACAGCTCGTTCCGCCGAAAAAACAACGTGCGCATGTCGATCAACCATTGTCAACGAAAATCTTCACCGAAACTTGTGAATTGCGCGGTGATCGACACGTCCACAGGATATCCGGCGACAAAACGGAGGCGGTGGGATCAGGATTCTTAAAAAAAAGATCTTTGGCCGCGCCCGGGCTTTTCACGAGACTCCGGTTCCGATCCTCCAGGCACGCTTATTGAGCACCGTCGCCAACCGTAGCGACGCAAAGTCTGCGCCCGCGCCGGGTGCCGGGGCGTTTCCAGTCAAATGTTGCAAACGACGCCGGCCAACCGGGCCCAATACGCCGGATGCTCAGCGTCGCCGGCGGGCCATCGAACCTGTCAAAAACAGCACCAGCGATCCCAGCGCGGGTTCCGGCACCGCGGCCCCGCGAGGCACATCGGCGGGAAGCGTCAAACCGAAGTTGGCGGCGAGCGCGGTGAAATCGTCGAGGTTGGTGAACCCGTCGTAGTTAAAGTCGCCGCTGGTCCACGTGCTGCCGATCGATCCAAACCCGGCGGCGAGGCGGGTGAAGTCGTCGAGGTTGACCGAGCCGGATAAGTCGGCGTCGCCGGTGAGGGTGTAGCGGAGCAGGATCGTGGTGGCGTCGATGGGTTCGCCCAGAAATGTCGGCGGGGAACCGATCGCAGTTGCTTCGGCAAACCCGATGGCGGTTCCCGGCATCAGTTCGGCGGCCGACGACGTGATTCCCAGGGCGCCCCACGCGCCGGCGTTGTAGCCACTTTGTAGGTACGTTCGAATCGTCGTCAGCGGATTTGCGCCGGTGTGGTCGATCACCAAGGCGCTGTCGGCTAAGTCGAGCCGGCCCAGATAATTGCCCGGCGTGCCGGCGATAATTAGAGACTGCAGGCGACTGATCGAACCGCCTTCATTGATACGCCGCAGCGCGAACTCGCCGGCATTCGCAGCGGCGCCGTTGATGGTGAGCGTGCCTTGACGGATGAAATTTGCAACCGCGCGGCCGGACGGATCGGCGGTGAAGCGGCCGGGGTCGGGGAGCGTCGATGAAATGCCGCCTTCAAAAATGATCGTGCCGGCAGTTCCCGCGACGATCACGCCTGCGTTGGTCGCAGTGCCGTACACGATCGTGGTGGCGTTGCGCGCGGTGATCGTTCCGCCGGCGGCGTTGGTGAGGACGCCGTGGAGTTCAGTTGTGCCGTTGAGTGAAACGCTGCCGCGATTCAGCAGATTGGTGTTGATCTGCCCGTGACCGACGAGCGATGCGCCAAGGTTGATGGTGGTTGTTCCCGCCGTCGCCAAAACGCCGCCGTTCATCCGGATTGATTCGCCGGTCGGGACATTGAGCGGCGAAAGAAATTCGATTCCGCCGCCGGCGTTTACTTCGGCGCTGCCGAAGTTGGTGAAGGCGGCGGGAAGAATGCGCAAGGTCGAGAGCGCGGCATTGCGCAGCAGTCCGGCCGAGCCGTTGCTGAAAGTTGCCGCGGCGGCGATGACAAACTCGCCGCCGGCGCTGCTGAGCGTGCCGTTGTTGTTGAGCGCGCCCCCGGCGATGAACGTTCCGGTTCCGCCAAAGGTTCCGAAGTTGTTGATGGTCCCCGCGCCGCCGACGGCAAGCCCAGAAGAGATAACTCGCCCGCCGACGTTGTTGTTGATCACGCCCGTGCCCGGCGGCAAGAGCGTGTTCAGATTGAGCGTGCCGGAATTTCCGAACGTGCCGCTGAGCAATCCACCGTTGTAAGCGAACGAACGATTGTTGGTGAACGCGCCGTTGATCTGCCCGCCGCCCATCGTCACAAATCCGTCATTGGTTGCGGTGGTGGTGGTGAGTGTGCCCCCGGTAATTGCGAGGATGCCGTTGGACGTAATGAGCAGATTGCCGGCATTGGCTTCGCCTCCGGAGAGGAACCATCGGCCGGTGGAAGCGGTGGTGGTGCCGATGTTGACTGCGGCGGCGTTGAGCGTTCCGCCGGATTGAATAAACGTGCCGCTGCCGATGGCGAACGCTCCGGCATTGGAACCGACCTGCAGCGTGCCGACGTTGAGAAAACCGTTCGTTCCGATGGTGATTGTTGCATCGCCGGCGGCGCCGACAGTGATGCGCTGCCCCGCGGCCTCGAACGTGGCAGAGTTGACCTGCGGCGTGCCGCCGAGGATTGATAGCTGTCCCGAACCGAAAATGCTTGCGGCCATGACCACCGGCCCCGTCGCCGTAAATGTGCCGCGCGGTCGAACGACCATGATTCCCAATCCGCCCTGACCAATAAACGTGTTGGACGATGTCGCAAATGTGTTGGAAGTGCCGGTGCCGACCTCAAATCGCGCGACCCCACCGAGGCCCTGGCCGACAGCGAGCGATGTGGTCGAAAATGTTCCGCCTTGAACAGTAAGTTCCGCCGACCCCGCGCCGCCGGCAATGAACGTGCCGGTGTTGGCCCAGATGCCCGAAGTTTCAATCACCCCGCGGCTATTGAGTTGCTGCGCCATGATGACGCCGTTGGTGGTAAAGCTGGCCGATCCGCCGAGCATTTGGCCCTCGCCGAAGTCGCCGATCACCATCAACCCTGAGATAGCGGTGCGGTTGGTGTTGACGCTGATAGCGCCGTCAGACCCGCCTTGCGCGCCGGCGGTGAGCGATGCGAAGCTGACCGTGCCACCGAGGTTGAGCAAACCTTGACCACCATTGCCGCTGGTGACTGCACCAAAGGTTGACGTTCCCAGGAATTCCGCCCATCCGTCGGCCGAGGCGGCATCGCCGATGATAAGCGTTCCGCCGGAACTGACATTCCCCGAAAAAAGCCCCGGCGCGTCGACAATGCTGAAGATTCCAATCTCTTCGCTGCGCGATTCGACGCGCACGGTGCGCGTCGGCGAAAACGTAAGCACGCTGCCGAAGCTGGAACGAATCCGGCCGGTGTTTTCGATCAGCACGTCGCCGTTGAGGTTGACAGCGCTGAAAACCGTTTCGATGTTCCCCCCGCCGCGGACAAGAATGGGGCCGGTGCCCGATGTGAAGACCGCGCCGGATTCAACAATGATTTCACCCGAACGCTTAATGTCGTCGTTTACGTTATCAATGATCAGCGTCCCGCCGCCGACGGTGAGCGGCGACGCGCCGGTTTGCGTGAGAGTTGTTCCGGCGTCGGTCATCACAATCGCGCCGCCGCCTTGCGTCAGAGAAATGTTGGTGGTGTTGCCGACGGAAAGCGATCCGGTGGTGATGTCGGAGCCGGTGAGAAGTGTCAGTCGCCCGGAAGCCGCCGAGCCGGTTTCGCCCACATCCAGCCCGCCGTTGAACGTGCCAACGGCGTTGGTTGAAAACTGCATGCGCCCGATACTCGCGCCGCCCCATCCGATGTAGTGCGGCACGTTACCGTTGGCGAGAAGCGTTGCGGTGTTTATGTTGATGTGCCCGGTTTGGCCGAACAAACCGGCGAACACCTGATCGGCCCGCACGAAAGAACCCGCGGCGATGTTGAATGTTCCGTTGGCTTCCAGATCGGCCCCGGCGGCGATGGTGAGCGTGCCGCCGTTCCAGGTCGTGGTTCGGCCGGGCGACAGCACGGCATCGGCGGTCACGGTCATCGTGCGGCCGGTTGCGTTGAAAGCGACCGACCCGGCCTGCATCGCGAGCGTGCCAAAGCTGGGGCTGCTGTTGAGCGTGACGATGTAGTTGGCGGCGAGGTTAAACACCGCCGTGTGGGTGGAGAGCGCGGGGACGGTGTTTGGCGTCCAGTTGGTGGCAGTGCCAAACACCCCGCCGGCACCGTTGTTCCAGACGAGCGTCTGCGCAGAAGCGCGCGTCGTAATCGACAAAGCAAGTGAGAAGCAAAAAATCAAACGCGCCCGACAGCCCGTCCGCTTCGGCATGGCATTCTCCCAAATGATTCAGCCCGTCCCCCGACGCGGGTGACGCAAGAGCATAACCTCGCGCCGACGAGGCGCGGAGAGGAAAATGCCGGTTTTTGAAATTGAAATTTTTCGTAACCACCGATGCACACGGATACTGACTGCTCGCACATGTATGATCCGTGTTTATAGAGGTCTATCGGTGGTTCCAGTTCGGTGCTGCAAAAGGCTCGATTCTGTTACGACCGTGTAATCCTCATCGCTTCGATCGGCGGGCTAGTGAAACGAGCAGAAGAAACGCGCTGCTGCTGAGCACAGGCTCAGGAACGGCCACCCCCCGTGGCAGATCGCTCCCCAGCGATGAACCGAAATTCGCCGCCAGCGCCGTAAAATCGTCGAGCGTTGTCACGCCGTCGTAGTTGAAATCGCCGCTGGTCCACGTGCTGCCGATCGATCCAAACCCGGCGGCGAGGCGGGTGAAGTCGTCGAGGTTGACCGAGCCGGATAAGTCGGCGTCGCCGGTGAGGGTGTAACGGAGGAGGATCGTGGTGGCGTCGATCGGTTCGCCCAGAAATGTCGGCGGGGAACCCAAGGCGGTGGCTTCGGCGAAGCCGATCGCACGGCCGAGTTCTGTTGCGGCGGTGGAGCTTCGGATGCCGGTGCCGTTCCACGCGCCGGCGTTGAAGCCGCTGATGATCTGGCTTCGGATCGTGGTGAGCGGTGACGCGCCGGTATAATTCAGGATCAGCGCATTTCTGGTCAGGTCGATCGCCGCCGCCGGGGCGGTGGACTCGGTGTCCAATCGGCTGATGGACGTGCCGGCCGGATCGTTGCGGATCTGGAAAACGGTGGTGCCCGATACATTCAATGCCGCGCCGCGGATGCGATCGACCGTCATCGTTCCCGCGCCGCCGACGTTCAGCGCCGCGCCGAAATCGGCCAGATTGAGCACATCAAATCGCGAGCCTGCATCCACCTGCACCACGCTGTCGGCGGCGATGGTGAGTGTGGCGACCGACGTAAACACGCCGGTGCTTTGCAGCACGCCGAGCCCGTCGGCGCCGGCGCCGCTGATCGTGATCGGTTCGACCGTTCGGCCGTCGGTGTCGAGCCGGACCTTGGCGCCGGTTTGCACCACGGTGGCGGCGACGGGGCTGCCGAGCGCCTTGATATTGCGCACGACCAACTCGCCGGCGGAAACGGTGGTCAGGCCGTTGTAATTACTGTATCCGCTAAGGATCAGTCGCCCCGCGCCGGCTTTGGTAAACCCGCCGCCGGTCAATCCACCGGCGTATTCGGTGTCGGCGGTGTTGGTGATGTTGTGGGTGAGCGCGCCGCCTAAGTCGATAGGGCCATTAAAGATAATCGGCGCCGACCCGCTGACGGTCGGGTCGGCTTCGAGGAAGATGGGGTTTTCGATGGTGGTCGGGGTGCCGAATCTCCCGCCGCCGCCGGCCTGAATTGCGCCGGTGGGGGTGGTGTTTGTGCTGCCGAAGGTCACGCTGCCAGTGCCCAGCGCCTGGTTGTTTGCGACGCGGTAAATGCCGTCGCGGATGATCGTGCCTCCGGTGTAGGTGTTGGCGGCGTTGAGGGTTTGGATGGAAGCAAAATCGTCGGTGAGCGATCCGGGGCCGCCGATCACGCCGTTGAAGACAATCAGCGCGCCGGGATCGCCTTCGATCGTCAGTTGAGAATCAAGCGAGATCGCGCCGTTCATGATCACGGTTTGCCCGGTGACGCCGAGGTTGCCGAACCCGGTGGTGCCGTTGGAGTTTCCGTGGACGATCAGATCGCGGTTAAACGTGGTTGTTGCGGGGGCAAGCGCATAGAGCCTGACCGCGACGTCGTTTCCTGCCGAGAGGATGATGGGGCTGCTATCAATGCCCAGAGGTCCTGGCACGCCGGGGATGACATCGCCGTTGAAGTTGACCGTTCCGCCGGTGATCGTCGTCTGCCCGGTGTAGGTGCTGGCGCCGGTCAGTGTGGCGTCGCTTAGTCCTGCCTTGGTCAGCCCGCCGGTGCCGCTGATCTTGCCGGTGAGGATGATCGGCTGGCCGGTAATGAGCACGCCTTCGGCGGGGCCGAAGTTGATATCGCAATCCACGGTGTTGTTGACGCCGGTGTTGAGGATCATGCCGCTTTGGATCGTAAGCGTGTGCCCGGCACCCTGAATCGACCCGTTGGGGCCGAGCACCAGGGCGTTGATCTGCGTCGGGGCGATCAGATCGTTGATGCTCGTCAATCGGACATTGACCGGCTGGCCGGGCAACGGCAGGTTGCCGGCATACTCGGTGTTGAGATCGAGCGGCCGAACGCCGGAGATCGGGTCATACGTCACCAGACTATTCAATGTGGTGCCCGGCGCGGCCACGTTGCTGGCGCTGCCATACATCGCCGGCAGGATGCTGATGGATTGCGACCCCGGCCCGCCGCCACCACCGAGCAGGGGAGGCGGGGCGTTGAGCAGCAACCTTGCGGCGGTGGAAGCGCCGAGGGTGCCCAGATTGGTTCCGCGAACAAACGCCACGCCGCCGTTTTGTCGTTGAAGGGTCTGGGCGATGAGGCGTGTCTGTGTGCCGGCGGGTGCGGTGATGGTGAAGACATTCAAGCCGCCGTCCAGGACGATTGGGCCGACGGTTTCGTTAATGTTGAAGCCGTTGGCACCGATCAGCGTGAGCGAGGCGCCGCGCGAGATGATCGTCGCGGCATCGTTAATGCGATTGCCGATCGCGGTCGGCGCGTTGTTAAGCTCGATCATGCCGCTGTTGAGCACCGCCGGGACATTAGGCAGTGCGCCGTTTCCACCCAGTTCGAGCGTTCCGCGCGCCAGCTCCAGCGGGCCGGTCACGGGGCTGGTGGCCAGGATGCGGGCGCGATTGGCGGCGACGTCAAAGCGAAATTGCCCGCCCGTCAATGATGCGTTGAGATTCAGCGTGCCGGTGGATGAAATGTTTGCCGGCTTGGCCGACTGCGCCCGGATTTGTGAACCAAGCGTGGTGGTGTTCGCCGACGTGAACGACACGTTGCCGCCGGAAAGCGTAAGCCCGGCCGTCCCCACGCCCAGCGCATCGGGGTTGGCGATGACCAGCGATCCCTCAACGACGTTGATCCCCCCGGTGAACGTGTTGGTGCCGCTGAGCGTGAGCTTGCCCGGGCCGGATTTGGTGATCGGCGTGTTCGTGCCGGAGATGTTGCCGGAGATGGTGATGCTGTCGGGGGTTTCGACGATTACATCCAGCGGATCCAGCAGCGACACGGGCGTGGCCACGTTAACCGAACCGCCGCCGCGGGCCGAACGCTGCTCCATCACAGCGTGGTCCGAATCCACGCTGAGCACCAGCGGCTGCGCGCCGGCGATCGTCAAGCTGCCGCCAAACACATCAAAGAAACTGAGCGTACCAAGCTCCACCGGCGTTGTCAGAGTGACGATGCGGTTGACGGCGGCATCGGAAGTGGGCGCAAAGTAGGCCCGGTCTCCGGTATGGTTCGGGACGTCTCCGGAAATGATATCGCTGGTCCAGTTGGTCGGATCGTTCCAGTTGCCATCGGTGCCGACGAACTCCGCCGTCGGCGGCGCGCCGCCGACATCCACCGCCAGCGGCTCCAGCAGCGTCGGGGTGACGTCGTTAATCGCTCGGAATTCGATAAACCCCGTCAGACGAATCTTCCGGCCGGTGGCGAGCGTCGACGGCGCGAACGCCAGACAGCTTGTAAACGTTCGCGTGAACGCGCCGGCGGTGGTGATCGTCTGGTTAAACGACGCCGGAGCGCGCAGCGGCAGGCCGGTGATGTGATCGAGATAGTTAATGGTGGCGGAAAAATTCACCGACCCACCCGCGCCCACGCTTCCGGCGGTGGTGACTGAGAAATATCCCGTGGCGGTCGGCCCGTAGCCCGGCGAGGTCACGGTGTAGACCAGATTGCCCAGGTCCATCCGCAGCGACGACCCGAGATTGAAATTGTTTCCCGGATCGCTCTGGGTGACCCCCGTTCCGCCGGCCAACGTGACCGTCGCCGTGGTGGAGTTGGTGACAAAGCCGATCGAACCTTTGGCAATGCTGCTCGAACTCAGATCAACCCCCGTGTGGCTGAACTGAAAAGTCGGCGAGACGGGCAGCGACGCCGATGAAGGCAACGTGCCCAGCACCAACCCAAGGTTTGCCGGCGTGCCCGAACCAAGATCAGGATCGTGCGTGAAAAGTATGGTCCCCGACGTGAAGCTCGCCCCCGCAAGCGCCACCGATGGCATGGCCGCCACCGCCAAGAAAACGCGCCTGGCGCCGCGGAAGGTGATACTGGCACGACGACGCCCCGCGACCTCTGACTGGCAACGCATTGTATTCTCCTCAGATAGACCCCGACACGCACGACTTTTCGGATGTTCGCGGCGCATTCTACAACGAATTCCAGAGTTGCCGCACGAATTTAAAGAAAACTTTACCGCTCCCGACTCGTGAGGCAGGGGGGCCATCGCGACGCGGGCGAGTCGGCGCGGCGGGGTTTGGTGCTTTGTTTGACGGCAAGTCACTGAAAAATCGAATTTCTTGGCTATTCTCATTTGCCGACGTAAAATCCGTGAATGGCAACTCATGCCGTCAATCTCGATGAAAAGTACTTTCGCGTCGCGGAAGAAAAAGCGCGCGCTTTAGGCACAACACCGGAAGAGTTTGTGCGTCGGCTTATTGATGCTGACGATGCGCTGGATGACCGTTCGTTCGACCAATTGCTCGCGCCAATTCGCGCCGGCTTTGAGCCCATGACCGACGAGCAGGTAGATGCGCTGTTTGACGATGCCCGCAAACGAACCCTTGATGACAAATGACTTCGATGCGACCGAAAGTCGTTTTCGATTGCAATGTACTTCTGCAGGCCGCCGCGCGCCAAAACGGACCTGCGGCAGAGTGCTTGCGGCTCGTCGAGCAGAATCGCCTTACGTTGTATCTGAGCAAACCCATTCTGCGCGAGGTACGTCGAATACTTTCCGATTCAATTGTGCGGGACAAGAATCCGGCGCTAACCGGTCAACGGGTAGATGCGTTCATTCGAAAAAATCGCGTATCGCAGCGAACTGGTTCGCGGCGTGCCGAATTTGTTTGTGCTTGAGCGAGATAGGGGTGACGAAAAGTACATTAATCTTGTTGCTGCTGCCAAAGCTGAATTTCTGGTGACGCGCGACAAAGACTTGCTCGATCTGATGCAGGGGCACGACAGCGTATCAAAGCAATTTCGCCGGCAGTTTCCGCGCGTCAAGATTCTGGATCCGATTGAATTTCTGAGACTATTCCGAGACAACTCCCTCGCTGGAGGAACCGAGGCCTCAGCGCCATGATTGCCTTCTGCACCGCCGCCGGATGCGACCCGCGAATTTTTCCCCGGCACATCGCTGTATTCCGGCCGGCGTTTTGCGCGACTGCGAAGCGCGATCAATCAAAACACTCCCGCCACGCCGACAATTCGAGAACGGTTCAAAACTCCATTCATCGGCGGCGGCGGCGTGAGCGGCTTGCCAATCCTGCCAGCGCGATCAAAACAAGCCCGGCGGCCGGTTCGGGCACCGCCGCCCCGCGCGGAAGATCAGCCGGCAGGTTTAGGCCGAAGTTGGCCGCGAGCGCGGTGAAATCGTCGAGGTTGGTGAACGTGTCGTAGTTGAAGTCGCCGCGGGTCCAGCGGCTGTTGGGTTGGCCGAAGCTGGCGGCGAGGGCGGTGAAGTCGTCCAGGCTTACGGCGCCGGACAGGTCGGCGTCGCCGATGAGCGTGTAGCGCGTGAGCAGGGTGGTGGCGTCGATTGGTTGGCCGAAGAACGTCGCGGGAGAACCGATTTCGCTGGCTTCGGCGAAGCCCAGCGCGGTGGTGGGGTTGAGTGCGGCGGTGGAGGACGAAATGCCGTTTCCGTTCCACGCGCCGCCGTTGCGGCCGGTGAAGAGGTAGCCGCGGATGGTATCGAACGGGGTTGCGCCGGTGTAGTCGATGATCATGTCGTTGTCGGACAGATCGATCTGGCCGAGGTTGGCTGCGGGGATGTTCAGTCCACCGACGCGGAGGACTTTGTTTCCGCCGGGAGTGAGCAGGACGCGGGCGTTGGGATTGACGATGCCGACGCCGAGCGTGCCGCCAATGTTTACGGTGCCGGCGGCGTAGTTGAGCGTCGCGCCGCTGTTGAGGTTGGAGTCGCCGGTGGTGCGGAGAGTGCCGCCGTTGACGTTGATGACCGCGGTGCCGGGCGCAGGGTTGAACGTGGTAAAGATCCCCGGCGTGTTGAGGATGCCGCCGCTCTGGACGTTGATCGTCGCGTTTCCTCCGTTGCTTGCCAAATGCATGGCGGTGGCGAAGGTCGCGATGCCGCTGTTGGAAATCGTCATCGTCGCGTCGGTCCCGATATTCTGAGCCAGGTTGGTGAAATTGGCGGCGGCGTTGAGCGTCTGGAATTTCGAGTTGACCCCGTCGACCAAGAGCGTGCCCGAGCCGGAGAACGCGGCCAGTCTCAGCCGCTCGACCGCGGTGAAACTCCCGCCGTTGGTAACACGCATCGTCTGGCCGTCGGCGATATCAAATGTGGGCGTGAACGTCCCCACACCGCCGTCGAACGCGAGCGTGGTGTTGCTCGCGCGTTCCAGCCCGCCGGTGGGCGACCCGATGAAGGTCGAACCGGTGAGGAACGTGCTGTTCCCGCCCAGCCGCAGCACGCCGGTGCCGGTGACGCTGACGTTGGCGCCGTTGGCGAAGATGGCCTGGCCCAGACTATTGAGCGACCCGCCGTTGACTTGGATATTCGCGGTTGCGCCGGTAGAGCCGGCTTCGAAGTTTGAGGCGGTCAGGCTGGCGTCGGTGCTGATGCTCAGGTTGCTCGCTCCGCCGAAACGGGAGAGGCGCAGCGAGCTGAATGTTCCCGCGCCGGAGTTGCTGAACGTGACGGTGGAGGTGTTGCCGGCATTTGCACCCCAGTCAGACGTTCCGAGGGCGGTGATACGCGAGTTTGCGCCGTCGACTGCCAGCGTGCCGGTGGCGGCGCCGTTGGCGATATCCAGGAAACTGCCCAGATCGAGCCGCCCGCCGTTGCTGACCCGGAGGGTCGATCCGTTGGGCAGCGCGTAGTTGCCGGAAATCGAGCCGGCGCCGCCGGCGAACGCCAGCGTGCGGCCGGGCGTGAGGTTGAGCGCGCCGCCGGACTTGTTAAGGGTCGCGCCGGTGTTAAACGTGCTGTTGCCGTTGAGGATCAGCCCGCCGCTGGAGAGGCTGACCGTCGTGCCGCCGAGGAAGTTAGCCGTGCCGATGCTGTTGAGCGTTCCGCCGGCGATGTTGATGCGGACGGCCGACGTGCCGGCGAAGTTGCCGGTGATGAGGCTCGTAGTCGTGTTCAACCGCCCGTTGCTGTTGAGCGTAAGCGTCGTGGCACCGCCGCTGTTGGACATCCGCAGCGTGCCGAACGTGCCGGCGCCGTCGTTGGAGAAGTTGACGGTGGCGGCGTTGCCACCGTCCCAGCCCCAGTCGGTGGTGCCGGCGGTGGTGAAGTCCGAGCCGGCGTCGGCGACGAGCAGCGTGCCGGTCGCGTTGCCGGTGGCGATGTCGTAAAAACTGTTGTTGAAGAACTTCCCGCCACCGAGCACGCGGAGGGTCACGCCGTTGGGCAGCGATTGCCCGCCGGCGGTGTTGTTGACGATCCCGCCGTCGACGGTGAACGTGCTTCCGCTGTTGCCGAGCTTCAGCGCGCCGCCGGAATGATTAATTGTCGAGGCGATTCCGAGCGTGCCATTGCCGTTGAAGTTGAGCGAGCCGGACTGAAGGTTGATCGTGCTGGCGCCGCCGATGATCGTGGTTCCGGTGCTGGTCAGTCCGGCGCTGTTGATGGTGATGCTGCTCTGGCCGGCGACTTGGAGGCCTTGATCGACGTTGAGGAACGCGCCGGAGAGGACGCTGACGCGCGCCGTGCCGCCGTTGCCGATGCGCAGGCCGGTGTTGAAGTCGCCGGTGCCACTGTTATCGAAGGTGATGGTGGCGGTGCCGCCGGCACCCCAGTCGGTGACGGCCGACCCACCGCTGCCTACGACGATGCTCGATCCCGCGCCGCTGATCGCCATCGTGCCCGATCCGGCGGCGGCGACGTCGATGAACGAGGTGGAGCGGACGGAGCCACCGGCGATCGCCTGGAAGCCGCGACCGGCGGGCACGACGTACTCGCGGTTGAACTGCACGAACCCGGTGCCCTGCGCGTTCAGGATGCCGCCGACGTTGAGCGTGCCGGTGCCGTTGACCGTCAGCGTGCCGGAGAGCACCTGGGCGAAGCCGCCGCCGGTGATGTTCATCGCGCCACCCGAGTTCACGACCAGCGTGTTGTCGGCGGTCATGACGAGCGTGCCGGCGTTAAAGGTGCTCGCCCCGATGATCAGGTCGGCCTGTTCTCGCATGCGGAGTTCGCCGGTCGAGGTGGCCACAGCACCGCCTGAAAGCGTAAGCGTCGAATCGCCCTGCAACGTCACTGTGCCGGTGTTGACGCGGAACCCGTTGAAGAGCGTCGAGTTGCTCTCGCCGGCGGGCGCGCTGTTCGTCAGGCCATTGGTGACAGTCAGGACCGCGTTGTTCGTGCGGCTGAACTGGAAGTCGGCGACGCCCGCCTGAGCCGAGACAAACATCGAGAGAACCGTCTGGTTGGCGTCGAGGTTGACGAAGGTGTTATTGATGGGGGCGGGACCCTGGAAGTTGGCAGCGTCGGCCGGCCCCGGCGCGGAAAGGTCCGTCCAGTTTCCGCCCAGGGTCCATTGCCCCGAGAAGAAGCCGCCCCAGAAGTCGGCCTTCGCGACGCCGGACGACATCGACATTGCGGTCAGTGCCGCTACCGAGATGATTTTCCGAGAGTTTCGCATGTTCAAATTCCTCCAGCGCCGGGTTACGCGGCACCGTAAAATGGGCGACGAACACGGCCACGACCAAACTGCACGACGCCTTGTCGCGTAGTTGCCGAAGCCTCTGCTCTATTTGGATGTACGCAATTAACGCCGAGTATTCTGCGCGGAAAATCCGCGCTGCGGCTAAAATAGACGATTGGCGCGGGAAAAACTAGAAAAAAGGGAAAAATCAATTTAGGCAAGATGGGGCGGTGGTGCGGCCGCTTCTTCGGCGAACCAGATGAGCGATTGCGTGTCGATCAACACTGCTTTCATCGATACTCCGCAAACGCGTCAAGCGGGTCGTTGAAGTCATCGCGCATCTCAAACATGCCCTTGGCAAGCCCGGCGATCGATTTGCGCGTTGCTGGCTGCTCGTGCTCAGAAGGTGAAGGCTCAATCACCACCCATACCTCTTGCTCTACCGCCAGAGATGCCGGTTCGGCGAGCACGACCGCTCGGCCGTCGAAGCGGCCTTTGATGGAAATCTTTTCCGGCATTGCGGAATTATACCGTTCGCGGATGCACCTGACCATATGAAAATGGTGCGAAGATTGTATCGGAACCACTACCGCGCCGGCTGGGTTGTCGCGCGCAGTGCCGCAGCGTCGGCGGGGCGGTGAGTTTCGTCGGGCATGTTGGCGAGCAGTTCGACGGTTCGGATGGTCGGTGCGCCTTGCTCGCCAAAGCACGCGGCGCGAATTTGCAATGCCTCGCGGTAAAGCGGCTCGGCTTCGACGAAGTTGCCCTGCATTTGGAGCAGCCACGCCAGATCGCCCGCGGCCGTGGCGATATGCGGGTGCTCGGCCGGGAGCGCGGCGCGGCATCGAAAAACTCCCGCCACGCCGACAATTCGAGAACGGTTCAAAACTCCATTCACCCGCGCCGGCGGCGTGAGCGGCTTGCCAATCCTGCCAGCGCGATCGAAACAAGCCCGGCGGCCGGTTCGGGCACCGCCGCCCCGCGCGGAAGATCGGCCGGCAGGTTCAAGCCGAAGTTGGCCGCGAGCGCGGTGAAATCATCGAGATTGGTGAACGTGTCGTAGTTGAAGTCGCCGCGGGTCCAGCGGCTGTTGGGTTGGCCGAAGCCGGCGGCGAGGGCGGTGAAGTCGTCCAGGCTCACGGCGCCGGACAGGTCGGCGTCGCCGATGAGCGTGTAACGCGTGAGCAGGGTGGTGGCGTCGATCGGTTGGCCGAAGAACGTCGCGGGAGAACCGATTTCGCTGGCTTCGGCGAATCCCAGCGCGGTCGACAAACTGCCGGCGGCAGCGGAGCTGGTCAGGCCGTTGCCGAGCCAGTTGCCGCCGTTGCGGCCGGTGAGCAGGTAGCCGCGGATGGTGGTCAGCGGGGAAGCGCCGGTGTAGTCGATGATCATGTCGTTGTTCGCGAGATCGAAGCGCCCGCCGGGGAGGATCGACAGTTTTTCCAGACGACTGGTTCCGGCATTCGTGCCGTTGGGGACGATGGATGCGTCGCCTTCGATGATGAGATTTCCGTCGATGATCGCCTCGGCGTTGAGCGTTCCGGCGGGGCCGACGTAGGACGATCCACCTTTGGCAATGCGTCCGAAGCTCGCCGGGCCTTCGAAGTTGGTCGTGCCCGTGCCGGTGAACTGCGAGAGCCCGCTGACCGTCCCGAAGAACGTGGCGACCGAACCAGAGCTGACACGAAATTCGCTGCCGGCTTGATTCGTGACGTTGTCGTAGAACGTGGCATTGCCCAGCCCGGTGACGATGGTTTTTCCGCTGCTGGATTGCGTGACGTTGCCGAAGACGTCGCTCACGCCCGCCGACAGCGAAATCGTGCCGTCGTTTATGAAAGCAGCGTCTGCCTTGATCGTGCCTCGACCGTTGATTCTCCCGGTGACCGCGTTCTCCAGTGAAGATTGCGTTTCCAGCAGCCCGCCCAGCAGATTGATTTGCCCGAGGTTGTTGAGCGCGCCGCCCGTGCCGGTGGAAGGTGCCGTGATGCGCAATTGTTCGCCGGTGCTGACGCGCACTTCGCCGGTGTTGAGCAGCGCGCCCGCCGCGATGTTGCCGTTGCCGCGGATCAAGCCCTGGTTTGTAAGCGTGTTGACGACCGATAGCGTTCGCGCCGGCCCCGCGGCATAGGTGGACCCGAGCGGGCCGGCCGCGCCGATGATCAAACCTTCGCCGCCGGTGAACTCAACCGTCCCGCTGTTCCATGCAAACACCGCGCCGGCCGCCGGGCTGAGTGTGCCGACAGACAACCTTCCGCCACTCATCGTTACGGTTTTGAATGGAGCAATGCTCAACGCACCGGCGACATCGAGTCGCTTGTTGGCGACGATGTCAATCCCATTAAACAGCGCGCCAAAATCACCGACCGACAAATCGCCCCCGAGTGCGAGCGCGCCGCTATCCCACTGAAACACGCCGCCGGCGACGCTGATTGTTCCGGTCGTGAGCGTTCCTGAATCCAGAATAAACCTGCCATTGGTATTGATGGCAATTGAACCCGCCTGCACCGCTCCGCCAAGTTGCCGATACTCCGACACCCCGACCGTACCACCCACTTGAACTAAGTTGGCAATCGAAACGGCTCCGCCGGTTTGAGTGAAGCGAGGCAGGCCGCCGTTCGTCGTAAACAAAAGATTGTTTGCGGTGAATGATCCATTGCGCAGATTGTAGTTCGTCGGCGCGCTTCCGGTTGTGCGGATGTTGACGGTCTGTGCCGCAACCGCGCCGCCGGTTTGTTCGAATGTGATCGTGCCGTCGCCGCCGATTGTAATCGAGCCGCTGCTGGTCAGAGTGCCCGATTTGATTGCGACGGCGGTTGGTTGGGCGGGGGGATTTAACACATTGATCGTGGCGGCAAAGGCCTGCCCGCCGTCGAGCTCGAATACGGTCGTCGATGGTTGTGTACTGAAACTGAATCGGCCAATTTCCAGGAATGCCGCAGAGAGTGATCCGCGAACGATCATCTTGCCGTTGCCCAGCACGCTGGCATTGGCGCCCACCGTAATGATGTCCGTGGGGGCGATGACCAACGTGCTGTTTAAGTTAGTGAATCCCGACCCGACGGCCATCCGATGTATCGTGCCGCCGACAGGCAACTGCGGCGCTGCATATTGGTATGACGCGGCGGTCGATATATCGAGTGCGAACGCGCCATTCTGCAGGCTGTTGCTAAATGTATTGAGCCGCACGGCCGTCGATCCGGCCGAAAGCGCGCCGAGCAACGCGGTGCCGCTGCCGAACGGACCGATATAAGAATCAAGCCCGGTCACACCGCCAAGGCCGTTGGCGTCGTCGTTGGCGGCTAGTTGGTTGCCGACGGAATCAAACACGGTAATGACCGAATCATGTCCGCCGCCGGCAACCGACACGCTTGCCTTGTTGACGCCTCCGGTACTGCCGTAAGTGCGAACGACCTCCAGGAACGTTGAATTGGAAGTCGGCGTTGTCACCACAGTGAGTATCTGCGAACTATTTGAAAACGTACCGGTCAGGCTGAGAAACGCCTGCCCGTGCGCCATCCCGCCGCCGCCGAGCAGAAGCAGGGCCGAGAGTTGGGGGATTGACGCGATTCGCGAAAATTGAAACATATTTTCTCCGAGTTCAGTGTTCAAACGCCAGCGAACGGCCGGTGGAAGAGGCGTGTCTGTCGCTGAGGGGAACGTTACTATACCACACCAGCGCCGTCGGCGAGCGCGAGGGGCCAGCAATTCGGGGCCGACGCCAGGGCAATTGCATGTGCCCCGATTTACGAGCCGCGCGCGTCAGCGACCGGAGTAGTTCTGCGGGAATCGGTCGCAGCGCTGCTGGAATCGGGTCGCTGACGCTCGCCGTTCGTTACATGCGATTGCCCTGAGGCAAACTCTAGCGGCCAGAAGATTTGCTGGACTCGTCCGCCCCATGGGTGGTAAACTCCTGCCACGCCTCACCGGCCTTCCGCCGACAGAGGCTAGCCAAACGGAACAACGCCATGAATTTCAATCGATTCGCTCTTGCCACGCTTTTCAAATCTCTCAGTTGGCGGAGGCCAAGATTAGGAAACAAGATAGCCATAGGTGTTTTGACTGTAATCACAGCGGTCGCTGCTGCTCCAAAAGAGGCTGAGGCTCAGTGGGCACACAGTTCAAGTGCACATAATACAAGTAGCCCTGTTAATACACAGACATTTGCTCCCGCATTAGAAGGTATTTCTGGGTCGTTTAGACTTACTGACGCTGTTGGAAATCAGTTTGTGAGAGATTTGACAATATACGATGCGTTGCACGGTATTACTACCGCACATACCGTTCCTCCTCCAGGGTCAACTGCCGTAATAAACACTGTTGGTACAAGTTCAAATTACAACAATCCCGCTGCGGGACAACAGGTAGGCGTGGCTTCGTGGAGAAGAGATCCCCGATATGATGGAAGGAACTATGATTTAGCTGTCATAACATTTTCGGAACCTCTTGATTTATCGCAATTCCCGAATCGTCCTAATGGACCTCTTTCTATAGCAACTTCATTACCAGTTGGAACTACTTTCCTTTTAGCAGGCAGAGCACCATGGGGCGCTCCTGATATCGGGATGCAACAGGCTGATGGGAAGTTGCGTGTTTCAACTACCGTTGGTTCAGTAAATTCTTCTATCGCGTTTCAAGACGCCAATTTTTGGGCAGGACAGTATAGTTTGAGCATTGATGACACATTAAATTCTATTGGTACAGACGGTATTTCTGGTGGTACCTCGGGTATAAATTTATATAACCCATTGACAGGTAACAGCAACTTTCAGTTTTTGGGGCCCATTGCTGGAGGAACATTTCCAACACCTGCTCACGAAGGTTTCACATACGTCTCCAAAGTAGATTCACAGTTCATGAGTATTATACCCGAACCCAATACTTTTGGATTTTTTGCGATCGCTGGATCGGCGGCATTGGCGAGGAGAAGAAGAATAAAGGGTCCGCAACGAGGACGCAGCTTAATGCCACGAAGTTAAGACGTAACTCTATATTTGGCGTTGAGTTCCGCCTTCAAGACGGCGCGCGATTGTTTCATGTAGGGGAACTCCTTTTTCTGTCGTTTGATTTTCCTGGGTTCCAGTCTGCTGTGGCGTAGCGGGTTGATGATGAGCCGTGGCGGCGTGTCAGAACAGCGAACGCAACGGGGACGCGAACGCAACGGGGCGCAGCTAGTTGATTCGTCCGAGCCGTCGATTCGGACGTGCGGATGTGTGAATATTCAAAAAGTCCGCGTCAACCGTGGAGCTTGCGGGTGAAGTCTTCGAGCGTCCAGCGCGATTGTCGGATTCCCGGCCCGAAAGTTCGGTCTTTCAGCGCAAACCTTCGAAGGTTTGCTCCAAACCTTCGAACTTTCAGCGCGAACTTCGCAACTTTCAGCGCGAACTCTGCAACTTTCGGCGCGAACTCTGCAACTTTCAGCGCGAACTCTGCAACTTTCGGCGCGAACTCTGCAACTTTCATCGCGAACTTCGCAACTTTCAGCGTGAAACTCGCAACTTTCGGCTCGAACGTTCGAACTCGTGTTTCAACCCCGCGAACGTTCGGGGCGGCGATTCGCCATTGCGTCGCTGAAACCGACGCTTTTGCATGATAATTGCGCTTTCGAGACAATTCTGCTGATTCTTCTTAAGTCGCTCCATCATTCGCCGATCCAGGGCAATTGCATCTGTTCGCATTTACAAGCCGCGCGCGTCAGCGACCGGAGTAGTTCTGCGGGAATCGGTCGCTGACGTTCGCCGCTCGTCGGCTGAAGATCTTCGTGCTTCCAAGCGTAATTTCGGGATAGAAATGGAGCAGCGCGCAAACGACTTCCTGTCAACCCATCCAATTTCCCTTGCCACTCCGCGGGTGAACAACGGTACAATCCAACCCGATGCATCTGGTCATCTTCGAAGGCGGCAAGTGGGATGGCTTTGCGCCGGTGGCGCTGGGACGGCCTACGTTCATGCTCAATTGCGGCATGGGCACGCTGCTCGATCGCCATCTTCGGCTTATCAAGCCTTCGCGCGTAACGTTTTGGGTGCGGCCTTCGCTCTTGGAATATTGCCGGCAGCGCGTGCTGCCGAAGTTGAAGATTCCTGCCGCGGTGAATCAGCCGCTGGATGATGAAGAGTCGCTGATCATCGGCGGGCGGACGCTGCACTTTCAACAGTATGAAACGCCCGATCTCAATACCGTTTCGGTCGAGCATGATCAGTTCATCCGCGAGGCGTATGTGCAGCGGCCGGGGCTTTCGCCGCAGGATGCGCTGCAGCGTACGCCGGCGTGGCTGTCGCTGATGGATCTGCCGCGCACTTCGCCGCAGGCGCGGTGGGCCAATCACTTGTGGGATTTAGTTCACTGGAACGAAGAGTCGCTGGTGAACGATGCCATCACGCAGGCCGATCAGTTCAACAAACTGCCCGCCGGCGCGTATCACATTGTGGGGGATGAAATTCTCGTCGGGCAGAATGTAAAAATCGGCGCGGGCGCGGTGCTCGATGCGTCGCGTGGGCCGGTGGTGATCGCCACGGGTGTTGAAGTAGGGCCGTGCTGCGTGCTCACGGGGCCGTGTTATGTGGGGCCTTACAGCCGGCTGGCGCCGTTCAGTGGAATCGGCGCGGGAACCAGCATCGGCACGCAATGTTACATCGGCGGGAATATCGATAACTCGATCATCTGCGATTATGTCGATAAGCCGCACGAAGGCTTCATCGGCCACAGTTATGTCGGCGATTGGGTGAACATCGGCGCCGGCACCATGACCGCCAATGTAAAAGCGACCTACGGCGATATCTCGATCATGCGCGGCAGCCGCGCCGCCAAATCCGGCCGTTGGTCGCTCGGCTGCGTCATCGGCGATCACAGCAAAACCTCCATCGGCACGCGCCTGCCGCCGGGGTGTTACATCGGGTATTGCTGCATGCTCACCGGCAGCGGGCTGGCGCCGAAGTTCATCCCCAGCTTCAGCTATTGGACCGACGGCGGCGTGCAGCAGTTGCCGATGAAGAAGGCGGTGGAAGTCGCCAAGCGCGTCTTCTCGCGCCGCAACCGCGAGTTTACGAGTCTGGATGACCAGCTCATGCAACACGCCGCCGAAAGCGCCCCGCTGGCGGAGAAGTGATCTCTCGCTCGCCCGGTACCCCTGGAGAGGGCCGGGGTGAGGGTTCTTTCGGAAGGTCAAATAATACAGTTACACCGAAGGCGCGCGAGGCAGAGGCGGGCCATGCGGGGTGCATGACTTCGCTCTTCACGCCGAGCCGGCGTTGATTCGCTGCATTAAGGTGCTGAAGTCGACCGGTTTGACCAGGTGCGCCTCGAATCCCGCGGCGAGGCTGTCGCGGATGTCTTCGGGGCTGCCGTAGCCGCTCAGCGCCACGCCGCGGATGGCTGATCGCTGTTTGAGTTCGCGCATCAAGTCGTAGGCGTTCCCGTCGGGCAAGCCCAGGTCGCACATGAGCAGGTCGAACTGGTTTTCGGCCGCCAGTTCCTGCGCGGCGATGACTCCGCCGGCGATTTTGACGGAGTGCCCCTCCTGGCGCAGCAATAGTTTGAGCATGCTGGCGGTATCTTCGTGATCCTCCACGATGAGAATGTTCAGTGGTTTTGACATAGGCCAATCTTTCGTTGCACGCAGGCTCCGCCTTCTGAACGCAAGCTCAACCGGTGCGACCGGCCAAGCTGGCAATAATGACAGTCAGATCGTGCAAGTCAACGGGTTTGGGCATGTGCATCTGAAATCCCGCCAGGGCAATTGCATGTTCTTCGCCACAGCGAAGTTCGGCGCTCGTTAGGTATTGCGCTTTGGGGGTTTCCCGAGTAATACTTTCATTTCGTCAGCGAGATCTCGCGTTGTTCAATTCAAACTGCGGA
>Ga0163148_10000657_pt1 | contig 46963 bp, 39 predicted proteins | sample OliLakLV19MP7P2_FD_148606 | JGI IMG/M metagenome (GOLD analysis project Ga0163148, IMG submission 148606) | Freshwater microbial mat bacterial communities from Lake Vanda, McMurdo Dry Valleys, Antarctica- Oligotrophic Lake LV.19.MP7.P2 | ecosystem: Environmental > Aquatic > Freshwater > Lake >... | reverse complement strand
CTGTCCGGGTAATGTCCTTCATTTTGAGCAGATAAATGAGGTCTTCCATGGTCCTGAAGAATGCCTTGTATCCTTTTTTCAGTGCTTCATGACACAAGCCCGTTGCGATAAATGTTTTACCGGTTCCGCTGGGGCCCATCAGGATGATGTTGAAGTTTTGTTCGAGCCAGATGCATTCCCGAAGCTGTGTGATTTGTTGTTTAGAGATGCCATTATTGCGGTTGTCTTCCCACAGGTTAAGATCTTGTGCCATGGGAAGTTTGGCATGTTTGAGTCGTCTGAGCAATTTCTGTTTGTTTCGATGACCGATTTCTGTTTCCATCAGGTTCAGTGCAAAATCAAGGTAGCTGCTCTCTTCCTGCTGTGTTTTCATCAGCAGATCGTCTACCGTTGCACTTATACCGGTGAGATTGAGTTGTTTGGCAAGCGTTCGTAATGTTTCTGTTTTTGTTTGCATGGTTTGTTAGTTTAGTAATTGTTTATAATCATTCAGGTTGCTCCTTTGCGGAGAGAGTCCAGGGCGCAATTTATTTGGTTGTTTGTTTCCTGTGATCTTCTCGCTGTCCGGGTCAGGAAGGGCGAGTAATACTGATTCAAAGTCACTGGCTTTGTAGATTTCATTTTCGATGCAATAGTGCAGTGCATGATCACATTGCCCGATGGTGTATTTTTCACACACGGTACGGATGATTCGGAGTTGATCCCGAACGTACCTTCCATACTGTTTGCGTATGCTTTCAAGATATAGAGCGGCTTTTTTCTTATCGGAGAACCGCCCGGCCACTTGTGCAATGAGTTCGTTGATGCCCACGGATGAATCCCGAAAATGGTTGTTGTTGCTGACGAGTATGCCTTTGAGGTGTGCTATTTTATGTCGGGCCAGTTCCTGTCCTTCCAGGCTCTGGATAATCAGCTCATCGTCCTGAGGGATTAAAACAACAGTGCTATCCGGAGTCTTGTAAGTGCCAAGCGGAAGGCTATAAAAATTGCCTTTAAAACTGATTGTGTTGTCTTTTCTAACCTTGTATTGTAATGCATCCACCACCAGCTCAAAGGACGGTCTGAGAGGCTGCAAATGATTTTTTTCGATCATCCATTCTTGTACGGGAGGTAGGCGGGTGGTGGCATGTTCTTTGGCATTGGCCGTTCTTTCCAGCCATTCTGTGGCCTGCGCGTTGAGAATGTGTATATCCGCATAGGTTCTGCCCCGGAGCAGGTTATACTTGATATATTTTATCACATTTTCCACTTTCCCTTTACTCTGTGGATCGCTCTTTCTGCAAAAATGTAACTGGAACGGACGGGTTGCACAATATGCGCGGAAGCCTTGGGTCAATAGCAGATCCCCTTTATTCTCGTTTGTCAAGAATACTTTATCCTGATCATAGACTACTTCAGCAGGATACCCGCCTATACATGCAAATGCTTTCTCATGCGCATCAATGGCTGTAGCCGTTGTAAAGGGAGACTCCGAAAACAAAACATATTTGTATCGGGATCGGGACAGGACCATCGCAAAGAAATAAACCTTCTTGCGCTGCCCACCTGAACAGCCCATGTGGCATTCTCCAAAATCAACCTGTACTTGTTGCCCATAAGGCAATTCCGGAACCTTGCTGAACTCGCGTACAGCAAATACTTTAGGTAGCCTGTACTTCTCCCGCACATACAGTACGAAGTTGTAGACCGTTTTGGTGCTTACCTCCTTGAAGTCGGAGTGGCATTCCTTTAGCCAGTCATGTACCTGGGCTGCGGAGGCCTCCTGGCATGCCTCCAATCGCTCTCTTACAAAGTCTTCATAGGGCTTTAGTTTTTTAAGCCGGCACGACAGACTCTCCTGATATTCCAAATATTCCTGTTCACTCATCGATAGATATTTTTTTATAGTTCGCTGATCCATAACCAGATAGGAAGCAATTTGAGATGCTTTCTTGCCCTCTCTTGCAAGCCTTTGTAGCTCATGGTATACCATCCAATTGTTAAGATATTTATTCATAAGAGTCTGATTTAGAGGATATAAACCTCAATAATCAGACCTCTATACAGGTCGCCTCCAGAAGAGTTGCCCTAGGGCAACTCTTCTGGAATCCTACAACCTTTTACTTCTTACCGGGAATTACAGCTTGGAAACCTACATTCTTATTTACCAAAATGTGGCATTGCTATTTACCGAAATGTGACATTCTTATTTACCGAAAAACCTACATTGTTATTTACCGATTACAATAGCATTGGAGAGGGACCAATTCACCACATAGCGGCTATGCAAATCAATGATGGCACACAGGTACATAAATCCCTTTTCCATGGCGATATACGTGATATCTGTCGCCCACACCTGATTGGGTCGCTCAATCTCAATATCCCTTAATAGATATGGAAACACCTTGTGATCCTTTCGCCTTTTCGATGTATGCGGTCCGGGAAGTATGGCGCGTAACCCCATGACGTCATCGTACAGTCTCTAGGGCCCATTATATGGTGAGAAAACTACTTTTCAAACGTCACATCCTTTAGTGTGCAATGATAGCAGGCTGAATAGAAAGGATCATTCCGTTTTCCCCTTTCAGCATTACTGTATAAAAACCAGAAGGAAGGTCATGGACGTCGGCTGATCCTGATGCTAATTTCGTTTCCCATTTTTTTCCACATGCATCATAGAACTCCACTGCTTCAATACCCTCTGCAGGCAAAATCTGAAGGAATTCCTTTGCCGGGTTGGGATATACAGTGAACTTCGATTGTGCTATAGGATTATAAGCGGAGGTAGTGATTTCAGTCACTATATTGTTTTTAGAGAGCAGCCAGATTTCGGGATCGATCGATACATTGTCAACAACCGTATTGCCAATCGAAAAAGCAAAGCGCTGATCCTGTGTGGTATGGTCAAGGACAAATGTTTGCGCTGTCCCATTTAACACAACGGATACCGGCACTGGCATTTCGAAAAAAGAAACGGATGGATGAGATTGAACCTGGCCAAGCCAAAAAATAATAGAATCTGCTTGTTGTGTCCAGGTCAGATCATAGGTGGGATAACCCTGACCATAATACCAGTCTGCAAAAAACTCATCCAGGTCTTTACCGGACCTTTGTTCTAGATATGCCTGCAGCTCTTCCGTGTACCCGAAATCGTATGCCGTACCAGGTGAATCCAGATAATCACGACATGCTGCAAAGAATGCCTCATCTCCCATAATCCACCTGAGCATATGAAGTAGATAGGCCCCTTTATTGTAACTGAGTCTTCCGCTAAATATCCTGTTGACACTCGTGGTGTCATCAACAAAAACAGAGCCTCCGGGCTGGCTCATCGCAGAATTTGAAGTTGAAGATTTCCATTGTGGCCAATAGATATCTGGACTCTGATCCTCGTAGGTCAATCCAGTCATATAAGTTGCAAACCCTTCATTAAGCCAAATTTCAGTCCAGGAGCCACAGGTGACCTTATCACCAAACCATTGATGAGCCAATTCATGGGCCACCAGGCCGACATTGAATCCACCCATAAAGCTCATGGTTTGATGTTCCATTCCGCCGCCCCAGCCAAATTGTGCGTGGCCGTATTTTTCAGCAGCAAATGGATAAGTACCGAAGAGCTTATTGTAGTTAGCCATGATTTGCAACGTACGTTCTGTTTCTGTCTGGCTTTGGGTTGCCGTTTCCGGATAGACGTAGTTTAAAATTTCAATAGTATCTCCGTTGTCTAATGGAAGGTAATGGCTATATGCGGTATAATTTGTCACTGCGATTGCGACGAGGTAGGATGCGATTGGATACCTGTGTTGCCAATGATGAATCAGTTTGCCATTGACTTCAGTGGTGCTCATTAGCTTTCCATTACTTGCTGCCAGCTGGCCGGGTGGAGTAGTGACATAGATATCAACGGAGTCAATTTTATCAATCAGGTCCTGTTTGCCGGGCCACCAGTCTCTAACACCGTAAGGTTCTGACAATGTCCATATGATAGGCTGGCCGGCGTGAGTCCCTTGCTCAAACGAACCAAAACCATTTGAAGGTGGAGCCCCTTCATAGGTGATCGTGAGCGAATCAGTTTCACCAGGTGCAAGCGATTTACCAAGAGAGATCGTTAGCAATTGATCTGTAGTATGGGTAAAACTTAAAGGAGTCGCATTACGTGTAATGCTGTTGACCTGAAGTTCATTGGCCATATCCAGGTGAAGCTCTGTCAGATTGTCGATCCTGCTTTTGAAATGGTAGGTTATTTCTCCAGTGATATAGTATTGAGCAGGATCGATGTCCCATTTCATGACCTGATAATATATATCTGTCCGATCTGCAAATGCAGTTCGGTATCCTCGTTGCTGTAGCTGAGATGCTCCATGTTCCTGTTCTTTGCAGATAATAGCTTCATGGTCCCAGATGATTGATTGATCTTCCTGAGCGGATAACCTATTACTGCCAATCAGTAAAATGAGCAAACTAAGATATAGTCTTGAAGTCTTCATAGCGTAAAATTAGTATAATAAAGGGAGGGTAAAGGGCAAAGGGGCAAATCGAAGCGCAGCGTATACTTCGGCTCCGCTCAGTACAAGGATCCCGCCAATTGCGCAGCAATTGCGGCGGGAGGGTAAAGGGGCAAATCGAAGCGCAGCGAATACTTCGGCTCCGCTCAGTACAAGTATCCCGCCAATTGCGGCGGGACGGCAAAGGGATACATTGCAATTGTTGAGCACGGAGTTTAGACACCAAAAAGCTGGATTACCCCTAAAATGCGAAAGCCCGACCCGTGGAACGGGTTCGGCTTTAATAAAAAACGATATACTCTATTCGAATGAGTGCTGAAACTTAGGCTTCAGGTGTACTTTCACTCAATACGTTGACGAAAGTACGGTCAAACTTCTTGGTCTGGAAACTGACGGTGCCATCAGTGAGGGCATATAAGGTAAAGTCTTTACCGATACCTACATTTCTGCCTGGGTGGAATTTAGTGCCACGCTGCCGGATGATAATATTACCAGCCACAGCTGACTGACCACCAAAAAGCTTTACTCCTAGGCGTTTGCTTTTACTGTCCCGTCCGTTATCACTACTACCAACACCTTTCTTATGTGCCATTGTATCAGTATTTTATATTGTATTATCTATTGTTAAACTGTAATGCTTTCAATACGGACTTTCGTAAATTGCTGACGATGTCCTTTTTTCAATCTGTAGCCTTTTCTTCTCTTCTTTTTAAAGATGATTACTTTATCACCCTTTACATGGTCGAGGACTTTGGCGGAAACAGAGGCATTTGACAGGTTTGGGGTTCCGACGCTTATAGCACCTTCGTTATCAGCCAATAATATCTTGTTTAAGGTTAGATCAGTGCCTACCTCAACAGCCTGCAGGTCAACATATATTTCCTGACCTTGCTTTACCTTGTATTGTCTGTTGTTGACGTCCAGAATCACGTACATAATCGAACTAATTAATGTTTTTACACCTAAATGGCCGGCAAAGGTAAGCTTATATAATTGATTACCAAAATATTTTTGAATGATTTCCTTCGGGACCTACACCATAATTATCGAATGATTTTAGATAAGATCTCTAAGAATCAGATCTTTACGCATGAGTTCTTTTCCTCTTAGAATCTGAAGTTTCAATTTCTTTCCGGCCTTTTTTTGCAGCACCCTGTTGATATCATCCAATGTGTAGTATTTGGCCGAGGTCCCCTGAATACGGGTGAGTACGTCATCGACCTGAAAATCAGCCTCCAGGGCCGGGCTATCCGACAAGATATCACGGACAGCAAATTGATTAAAACCCTCTCCAAAAGCAAAAAGTACCAAACCGCTTCGGTCCATTACAAATGGGTCCTGTTTTCTCTTATAGGGCTTGAGCATCAACTGTCCATGGATATAATCAAAAAAGATATTAAACCGGCTCAACAGATTATTGCCCAGAATACCATTCCGGTATTTGTCCTTGTCCTGTAACCAAACCTCATTCATATTCTGAAAGCTGGTCAGCACCCCTGGAATATCTATGTTGCCAATTGAAAGTTTTTGAATTCGCCCGATATAACCCTCAAGGTATCCTCCCAAGCCCAAACCTAATTTGCCTTTGATATAATGGTCAGGCAGATGAAGTGATGGATGAGAGTTATTGTGCAGCAGCAGCGGGACGCCTGCGCCTGTATCTACGAGCAAGTCCACCTGGACCGGGGATCCATCGGTGAGACTTGCTTCAGCCATGATGTAAGGCTTATTCGTTTTGATTTTTATCGGGAGACTGATATAGTCATCAGGAGGATCAAATGATGCCGGGTCATAAAGGGTAATCTGATGTCGTTTGTAATCAATATTGATAATCAGGTTTCTAAAAAAACCGCCACCGATAAGACCTGCTACCGGACTGCCGATCATTTCATCGAGGCTGAAGTAATCTTCTTCTAATACCAGCAGGTCATATGGCTGCGGTGCCAGGCCATTCACTTCGATGACGCCATTGCGGGCGATCAAGGCAAAGATCTCACGGCTCATGTCTGAGCCCAGAACAGGAATGCGTCTGTCATAGGGCACCTGAAGGAGATCTGTATACTCTCTTTTAAAGAGAATAATGTGCTCTGCTCCTGTGTCAAAAATGAATTGCAGTGGAATGAGGCCATAGATCCTTGCCTCTACTATGATGAAGTTGTGAATGTACCTGAAAGGAATGGTCGCTTTCTTCTTACCGTTCAGAAGCTCCAGCGGGTTGAAATGCGGGATTTGTGCATAGCCGATAGTACATGCCAGCAGAAACAACACCACTAGGTAGCGGCAGAGAAAGCTGAAAATTCGGGTATGGCTGACTTGCATAGAATGTTAGAAAATTGAAATTCAATATTCAGTACAAGATAATCACTATGTAACGCTGCCGGACATCTATCTGTGCTTTCATTGGATCATTTCCATCACAAAAAAATTTAATTCTATCTTTCAATCGTTTCAAAACCTGATTTTGATGGCTGAACCTTTGAAAAAATCGATTTCTTACTTTGCCTTGACCATGATCGCAGTAGGTTCATGTATTGGTTCAGGAATATTTATTTCTCCGTCTGATGTAGCTAGCCAGCTATCAAATGGCGGGCAGGTACTTTTAGTTTGGTTGATTGGTGGAGTGGTAGCGCTTACCGGGGCATTAAGTTTTGGTGAGCTAGCCTCAAAATTTCCGGGTACGGGTGGGGTGTATATTTATCTTCGGGAGGCGTATGGTGATCTTGTCGCATACCTTTATGGATGGTCGATTTTAACAGTTATAACTTCAGGGGCAATTGCCGCGCTTTGTATAGCTTTTTCAAGATATTTTACCCTTCTGTTTGGCATCGAGGCATCCTTTCAGGTTCCAATAGCCTTGACTGCGTTGTTCGTTGTCACGTTTATCAATGTAATTGGAGTCAGGTGGTCAGCTATTTTCTCCAGTTCCATGACCGTACTAAAGGTTGTTGGCATTGGCATCATCATCGTTATATGCCTCAGTTATGGTAGTGACTTGATGGATAATATAGTGTTGGAAAATCCTAAGTCAACAAGTGTTTCTTTCGGACTTGCCTTGATTGGTGTGCTATGGTCATATGGTGGTTGGCACCATGCGTCCTATGTCGGAGGTGAAGTTGATCAGGCTCATAAAATACTGCCCAGGGCTTTGATCACTGGAGCCACGATTGTGACAGCAACCTATTTGTTAGTCAATGTGGCTTACCTCTCGGTGCTCAATATTGATGAGATCTCTTCTTCCCAGGCAGTAGCAACTGATGCCCTTCTAAAAGTATCATCTACCGGCGGTATCCTGGTTGCCATTTTGATTGCATTATCAACGTTTGGGACAGCTGGTATTTTTACCCTTTCTGCACCCCGCATATATTATGCCATGGGCGCAGATAAAGTGTTTTTTCCCTGGCTTGCAGATATCCATCCTAAATTTGGAACACCGGTGAAGGCAATAGTGCTGCAGAGTGCATGGGCAGGGATGTTATTAGTTTTCTGGGGAACGTTTGAAAGCCTTGCCACCTATGTTGTATTTATGGACTGGATCTTTATGACGCTTGCAGCCATAGCGCTTTTCAAATTCAGGAAAACGGGAGACGCCTCGCATCCTGCTACCTATAAAGTACCTTTTTACCCAATCACGCCATTAATATTTATTGGTATTTCCATTTGGTTTCTCGGAAGCACTTTAGTTGGCAGACCTGTTCAGGCCCTTGCGGGATTAATCCTTATGCTGATTGGTTTGCCATTCTACTTCCGGTTCAAACGATCCAAGGGAATGGGTCAATAGCGACAACGGACTATTTCTTTTTTATACATACTTCAACTCTTCTGTTCTTTTCCCGGCCCATTTCTGTTTTATTGGTTGCAATAGGATTTTCTTCACCCATCCCTTTAGTATCCATCCGACCGGGTTCGATAGATTTACTGGTCAGCCAGGATTTGATAGCCTTAGCTCTTTCTTTAGACAGCGATTTATTTTTGCCGTCATCTCCTTTGTCATCGGTATAACCTTCAATGCTTATCCGCAAATAGGGATATGCTTTCAAAATCGTGGCAAGTTCTTCAAGTTGCACATCGGAATCAGCTTTAATCTTAAATGATCCGCTTGTAAAATCCACCTGGTCGAATGCAAAACATTTTTCACCTGCATCTGAAGCTGCAAGGAAATCAGCAAGACGGCTTGAAAAAGAACCTGGCAATACGTTTATTGTTAAGCCTCCCGGAAACGTATATTTTTTCAATTCATTTACAGGCTCAGCAGCTGGTGTTGCTATGACGGTATCTTTTGGGGTCTCTGTTTGCACCACAGGGTCCTCTGGGGCAGCGCCACACCCTTTTTCAACGAAGTAGAATAGCGCAAGTGATGTGAGTCCCAATATAATCCAGGGTAGGATTTTTGAGAAAGTAGATTTCTCTTCCCGAGAGGCAGGGCTTATTATTTTTTGTGCGGTAGCAGGAGCGTATTCTCCCGAGACGGCACCCAACCCAAGCAATTTTCCCATGCCAGGCGGAATGGATTGCCGGACGGACTCAATCTGGTCATTCAACAATGTTTTTAACCCTTTAGGATCAAGTCCCTTTTCCCGAACTTGTTTTCCAATGACGCCAAAGACCAATGGGGCAGCGAGTTTTAAAAGGGAGGTAGCAGAAGAAGTTTTAAGGCCACTGGCTCCGGATATACTATCGACGACAGGGGAGAGCTTATCATCCAGTAAGTAGCGCAAGTTGCCGGCGCCCTGATACATGAGTTTTTCAGTTTCAATACCACCCCCAAGGGAAGCAGCAACAGTTGAAAGTATCGAACCGTCTATGTTATGCTCAGTCAGGTATTGCATCAGTTCATTCGCTCCTGCTTCAGTATTTCCCTTGTGGATCAGCAAGCCCAGGAGAGTTGGGACTATATATTTTACGCCGTTAGTGGTACTTTCAGCAGATTCACTTAGCATGCCGCTGGCTTGTTTAGCCAGCAGATCGCCCACCGTGTTGTTAAACATTTCAATCAGATTGGAAGCCATATTTGTCGATTTTAATATCAGTACATGATCATTTACTCAAAAGCATAGGTGATCAGCAAATGTAAAATAAACATGGGTGAATAAAACATCTCTGGGTACATATTTTGATATCCGGCAATGAGCAAAATGCACTGCTTAATCCAGGCAATTAAGGATATTCAGCTTAAAAGAACTACCGGCGTTACCATCGCATTGCACGTCAGACTGCTATTGGGGTAAAAAGCATCTTGATATGGAGGGGTAAAACTCCTTACTTTTAGGATTATTTTTTCACCAGGTATGAATGCTAAGCTCCAAGAGACTGAAATACTGTATCACCGGGTAATGGATGAAGTAGAGACCGAGCAGGAGAAATGCAGGTATTTGCTCAAGATCTACAATGATCTCATCGTTTCCCTGAGTGAGGCATCTTCGCTCCATTTCAATACGTTGTTCGCGCGTGTCAGCTTTATTGTATCCCGGTATACAATGAGCAAGGCCTGGGCATATGCATTGCAGATCCCCAGGCGGGAGATTCACCAAAGAGAATTAACAGACGAAGCATTATTGCCGGTCCTGATAGCTTCCATCCGGTTTCTCGTCTATTTGTGCCATCAGGAATTTAAAGAAGAAGGTGTAATTGATTTTCCTGACCGGCCACCGCTGCCCCGGTTGCCAAATCAAAGAAGAGGTGGCCGGTACAAAAAGAAATTTGCAAGAGTAATTGCAGTGGAATGGGACAGAGAAAATAAGCAATTAAGCATCCTCGATGAAGAAGAGCCTGATACGACCTGTGTTCTCAGGTACTCCGTATCCGGAATCAATGACTTGTTTGCTGACACCCTTGAGTTGGCACTCGAAGAGATAGGTATGCCCCTTACCCTAGGGCTTACAGATATAGATTGTACGGAAGAAGGGCACTACATACCCTCGTATATAATCATCATGCCTGATCTGTTGCTGGATGTTACCTCCATTACGCAGGTGATGAGTGCGGGCTCCGACCCCCTGTCTATCAACATCATGGATATCTTCCTGCCTACACCATCATCAGATGCCATCATGGCAGGACAAGTAGCCAATTATTTCCTGGATGAAATGATCAGGGATACGTCGAAGCCATTTGCCAAATTATTCACTGAATCCTTTAAGATTTATCCTATTGAGTTTGTCCGAATGACGGATGAGCAGGTCAGAGGCATGCACACCAAGATGAAGGCACATTATGCCAACATTTTAAAAGTCATTGAGGAACGATTTCCTGCACTGGGCATAGATCGCAGATTGTGTATCATTGAACCAAGCTACTTCAGTCCGCAGTATGGAATAAAAGGAAGGCTCGATGTGTACTATGAACATGAGGAGACACAATCTGCCTCGATCATCGAATTAAAAAGCAGTCGCCCGTTTAAACCTAATAGTTATGGTTTGAGCAGCGCTAACTATCATCAAACGCTACTGTATGACCTGCTGATTAAATCTACTCACGGTGCTGCTTATCAAAGGGCCAACTTCATTCTCTACAGCGCCGAATCCCAGGAGACACTCCGATACGCCGTATCCATCGAGGCCCTCCAAAAAGAAACTATACATCACCGAAACCAGCTGGTCCTATTACAATTTAGGATGATGAAGTTGGATGACCTGAAGTCCAGGGATCTTTTTCAGGAAATAGATCCACGGAGATATGGATCAGTAAAGGGATATGTAAAAAGAAACATTGATCTGTGGGATGCAGTGTATTCCTATTTATCACCGGGGGAGAAAAATTACTTCAGATCATTCACGGCCTTTATTACTCGCGAGCATACACTGGCGCGAATCGGAACTGAACGCGGAGACGGATCCGGTGGCCTAGCCGGATTGTGGTTAGATAAAATTGAGGCCAAAGAAGAGCGGTACCAGATTTTGCAGGGGCTTGAATTATTGTCTGTTGAAAAAGATGCACATCAGACCACCATCCGATTTTCTAAGAGTACCATCACCAATCCACTTGCCAATTTCAGGGCCGGTGATATAGGCGTAATGTATCCGTGTGAAGCTGGTCAGCAAGCAGATCCAACAAAATATCAACTGCATAGAGTAAATGTATTATTCGTTGATGCCACGCAGGTAGTCGTTAGGTTGCGCAATATGCAAATCCATACAGGACAGATTGAAAAGTATACACGATGGAATCTTGAACATGACCTGCTGGATAGCAGCTTCAGGTCATTGTATCAGTCCATGTGGATGCTGATGTGTGCGGATGCGCTGACACGGCAGATGATCCTCGGATTAATTCCGCCACAAGCTCTGGTAAAAGGAAGCAGGCTGGTGCCTCCCGGGCTCACAGAAACGCAGATGACTATCTATCACGAAGCCATTGATGCCGGATTACTCTATCTCCTGTGGGGCCCACCCGGGACAGGCAAGACCAGTATGATGCTGAAGAGCTGGGTGTGGTATTATACTACGCAAACTTCCATGCGTATAGTATTGCTTGCGTATACCAACAAAGCGGTTGATGAAATATGTGAAGCATTGCATGCTTCCGGGCAGGATATTAGCAATCATTATATCCGCATAGGTTCGAGAGCTGCTACAGGGGAGCCATTCAGGCACCGGCTTCTCGAACAGGTTATAGAGCCTATGACTACACGGGCTGCGATCAAACAGAAACTTGAACAAACCCGGATTTTCGTAGCTACTGTTTCTTCTATGCAGGGTAAAAGCGAATTGTTTCATCTCATTCCATTTGATGTGGCTATCATGGATGAGGCATCACAGTTGCTCGAGCCTTCTGTTGTTGGATTGCTTACACGATTTAAGAAGACTATTCTTATCGGTGATCATATGCAATTACCAGCCGTTTCCATACAGTCTGAAAGAATGAGCAGGATTAAGCCTGGCCAGGACTGGTGTGATCGAATAGGGATAACAGACATGAGCATGTCTTATTTCGAACGATTATACCGTCTATATCAATCAAGAGGTTGGCATCATCTGATTGGTATTCTTAGTGAACAGGGAAGAATGCATACAGATATCATGCGATTTGCTAACGAGTATGTTTACAACGGCATACTGCAGGCAGTTGACCCTCATCTTCAGGGAGCGTCATTCAGTGAATTGTTTCCACAGGAAACCTCGTTACTCTTTAAGCAGCGGTTGATTTATATACCCTCGACATGTAGGCTTGAAGAGACTTATCTGAAAACAAATCAACAGGAGGCAGCCATCACGATCAGTCTCGTTTTACTCTGGCTTGAAAAAATCAAGGCCAGTAAACTCAACTGGAGCATTGGCGTGATCACACCTTTCAGAGCTCAGATTGCTGCCATCACATATCTCGCCCATCTGCAAAATGTCGATCTGAGTCATGTGACTATCGATACAGTTGAACGTTACCAAGGTGGAGCGCGGGATATTATCATCATGTCAAGTGCCGTCAATTCGCACCAGGCACTATCGAGAATTACCTCAGAGAATAGTGATAGGTTGGACCGTAAATTGAATGTGGCAGTTACACGGGCCAGACAACAGTTTGTGTTGATTGGTTCAACGGAGATATTGTCATCATCACAAGCATATAGTTCGTTGATCTCGATATGCGAACATTTGGATTCCAAACTTCTAGTTTAGGGCATTAAATGCTAAACTTACCACCCGGCAGCATGATCATCACCTCTTGAGCCTGCCGCTCCGTGTAGTAAAAGAAGCAGGAAAATTCCATATAAGGAGCACAAATACATGTTTGATTTATTTATGGACAATATTTGTTTTTTAATTTGAAATTTGCACTGGCGCAAGTCCTTCCGAAAAGTCCCGCATATCGAGGGTTCCAGGTGGCGGATAAAAAGCAAGGCGTTGTTTTCTGTCCAGAAAAGCAATACCATCCGCGAAGTCAGCCCTTGCATAACCTTCCTTGTAGTCCCATGCAAGACCAAATAAATCAACGGTCAGTTCTGTGCCGTCAAGATCCAAATAACCCCAATGTTTACCAGTATAATACGCTGCAATTCCTTCTCTGAACCAGTTGATCTGGGAATAGGATTTTCTCTTCAATATATTTCCTCTTTCATTAAGGAGTAAATAGCCATTATTACTTTTGCCTGCCCACCTTCTTTGTCCAAGGTAAATTATATTGCGCCAGGTAAATTCATTGAGCATACGTTGCTGCGCCATATCATAGAAATACATCATGGTATCTTTTCTGATAGAAATAAGATGTCCGTCACTTTCAATCATTTTTACTCCGGGAATTCTGGCCATTTCATTTCCCTGATGATCATATGCTACTGAATGACCTGGCATGTTACAGATCACCAGCTTTTCTTCTTTGGAGAATTTAATCTGATCATACATAAACGGGATGATTTCTTCGCCATTTCGATTGATCATTCCGGTTTTTTCTTCATTAGAAACAACGGCCAGGCCATGCAGAAAACTGCCCCCGCCAAAGTATACGGGGGGTAGGGTCATTTTGCCAGCGGTATCAATATATCCAAACGTAATACCGCTCTGAACTCTTGCAAATCCTTCGGAGAAGTCATCCACTGCTATCCAAAGGCTTGAAGTAAGGACTTCTCCGGATACCGTGATAAACTGATCGGGTTGGTCAAAAGGCTTTACCCTTGCCTTGTTTTCATGGAAAGCCCAGGCTGATCTGTACATGGGTCGGATGACGGTCTTACCGCTCTTGTCAATATAGCCCCAACGGCCTTTAAAATTGACAGCAGCAAAGCCACCGGAAAAGGGACCTACATCATCATATATGGCTTCAATCACCAGATTGCCTGTGGTATCAATGAAGCCCCATTTATATGCTGGTGCTTCATAATCAGCCATATAGACGGACTCTTCTTCAGTATGCGTGGAGGAGCCATCAAGACAACCTGACGTCAGGAACAGAAATGCAATAAGAAGGATAAAAAAATCAAAGCATTGATTTCTTCCCGGTTGTAACATATTGGCCGTCATCTTCGTTAGTACAGGAATCACGCTCCAAAATACATATTCAGCATGCTGCCTGTGCTGTATTTAATGATTTCCTTGATTTTGTCCACCCAGCCTGAGTGGTCATGGAGCCTTCATCCTGAATCCGGTTTTAAGGTTCTGACGCCTGTTCCTCTACAGTATGAGGTCAGAGAGGTTCCAACTGACATGGATATCATCATGTTTCACCAATATCATGGAGGATCTGTTTCGGATTCTATCAGCCCACTGGCCTTTGTAGTTGATCATTACATGCTTCCGGAGACGGGTGTGGTCCACGATGCCGAGTATCTGACAGCTTTTTTTGAGAATACTATTGATCAGCTCCTGACCACTTTAAATGGTAACATGGTCTACATGGATATTATCAACCAGCCAGGTAGGGATGTTTGTATCTGGAAGGGAACCTATGATAATGCCAAAGGTATGATCCGGGGTAATATTATTCTCTATAGTGACAGATACTATGGTCTGCAGGTATTTGGTCTTGAAAAAAATAAACCAGAAGTGCTGATGGGCAAATTCCTTGATTCATTTAAACTGATTGGTAACACCGGTCCCTGAAAAATAAAAAACGCGTTCTGACAAGCTGATATGAAATGAAACTTACTTTGACTTTTGGTTTCTCCCTACTATTTTTTCTAATTGCTTATAAGACCTTTGCAGCGCCAAAGGATCAGTGGGAACTTGAATTTGACAAAGAAGGCATCAGGGTGTATACTCAACTCGAGGGCTCCTCACCTTATAAGCAGATCAAAGTAACCACCACGATCAATGCTCCACTTGAAAAAGTGATGGAAATACTCATGACGTTTGGGAATTACAATAGTTGGATGAACCAGGTATATGAGAGTTATCTGGTTAACCAGATTGATTCTGCTTATTATGTTTTTATGCTTGAAGATGCTGACTGGCCTATGCAAAACAGGTACCAGGTATCTAAACTAGATGTAAAGCAATCGGTTACTAAATCGAGTGTCCGCTTCAGAGCGGTACCCAATTTCATCGAAAAGCGCACTGATGCGATCCAGATAAAGCAATATGAAGGATATTGGGAACTTGAAGATCGCACAGATCATCAATGTGAACTCGAATACGTGCTTATCCAGAATCCCGGCGGACATGTCCCTCCCTGGCTTGCCAATTTTCATGCTATAGAGAATCCATATCAAAGTATTTTCAGGCTGAAAGAATTAGCAGAAAATGCCAAAATCAGACCATAGTTTTTCTGACCTTTACAATTGAGGCTTTGCTTCATGCTTACAAATGGCTAATGGCTTCGTTTCCAATTTTTACCCAGTCGTCATTTATTTTATCCGATTTGTCGATTTAGAGTCACATTTTGACTTTTGAAGACACTACATTGGTATAGGGATAGTTCTTAAACAATGTTCCTCTTCCAATATGATCCATTCTCATCTATATGCAAGTAAGTCCGAGACTCCGGTCTATGTTGCTCCACTTGAAGATGGAATGCCTTTGCATTTGCTTCACCGGGGAGATTGGGTAGGAGAGCTGACCAGGGAAGCAGACTGGGTTCGGATCGTCGGTGTTGAATGTGATGGGTGGGTGCGGGCAGAAGATCTGGAGTCAAGACCGCCATTCCAATTACATGCTTATTGGACCGACGGCAAGCCCATTGAATACATTAACGTGGAAGACAATGAATGATTCAGGGAAATTGTAGCTAGTTATTCAAATTTAAACTGTCCCTCATGATTTCATCTGCCGGATGGTGACTTGACCAATAATTTGTCATGATGGTTTTGAGCAGACGTCCGGTTGTGATTTCATTTTCAGCTGAGACTTCTCTCCATCCAAGGATTCTGTAGGGAAAATCAGGTTCAAAATCTATATCTAATGTTCGTTTTAATGCAGGATAATGGATAGCGTAGGTATAGTGCACTCCGGATTTCGTCAGTGAAGTCACAGCATCATACACTTTGTTTTCGCAATGAGATAGGCGGATATAAAAGGCTGATGCAATCATTTTTACTTCCCCGATTGGTAATGTATTAGGTGCAATTCTGATGAGTGTCCAGAGTTCATCCTCAAGCCATCCGCGCGACAGGCTATATTTTGAATCGCCTTCTGACTCGAAATAGGAAAATTCCTGCACTTCATATCGGTTACCTTTCCAGTTGACCTGCATGAAAGATTGTCCGCACCATTCCTGTGTGCTTGACGTAAGTTTGAGGCTATGCGGGTATTCACTATGATCAACGGGCATATACACTGAATTCATCATCGTGTATTTGTATATACCGGTGACAAATTCCTTACTCGTATTCAGCTTTATAATCCGGACAGCATCCGATTTGTGTTTATGTGGCTCATCCAGTTTGACATGCTTTGATTTGCTGAAATCTTCGGCAACAAATACCAGAACGGTTTTGCCATCATGTATTTCACCATATCTGGATTGGCTGAGTTGATAGCTATTGATTTCAGCTTCCCCTTTATACCAATAATCACCAAAGACCTGTTCATTCGTTTCGGGTATAGGCGATGTTTGCTTCTTGCAGCTGAGGAGCAATAGAAAAAGCAAGGTAAACCCAAGGGGTCGTTGAAGCTCTTGTAGCAAAAGTTTGTTATTTAGTTTTTGCCACATTCCATTCTTCATACCCATTTTTGAGTACGAATACATCCTTAAAATCATTGTCCAGCATAAATTTCATGGACATTTTTGAGCGTGTTTCGTTTTTACAGTAGATGTAGTATTTGCTGTTTTTGTTGAGATCCAGCAATTTGTGTTTGAACTCAGGGTCAAAAAAGTTGATATTGACTGCGCCCTCGATATGTCCCTGGTCAAACTCGCCCGGCATACGTACATCCAGGATCACCGCGCTGGATTTTTTCATCTCTGCTGCAAAAATTTCCTTGTCCAGAAACCTGTCATCCAGATTGCCAAAAGAAGGTCTCGGGGTATTGACTTCCTGGGTTTCTGCAGAAGAGGAGGGTTTACAGGAGATGATCAAAGAACCCAATACCAGTAGGCAAGAGATGAGGGAGAAGTGCTTATTAAAGGTCATATGGAAAATATTTATTATCTATCGAGTGCCGAAATTATTATATTTCTGTCAAACATGGACTTTCACCAACAAGATATACGACAATTCCTTCAGGAAACTATCCCGATCCGCTTCCGGCAACTCGGCCCTCCGGCGTTTGAAGATTTCATCCGGTATTTATTTGAGGTCGACGGATATGAGATGCTACCTTCCCGGCAAACGGGTGAATTTGATGGAATAATCCTGGCCACAAAGGAAGATATCACGTTAGTGATCATGCCATTGCGAAAGAATCCAACCGATATTTTGGGGGACGAAGTTGTGACAAAAGCTATCCGGGCCAGGGAAATTTTCAAGACAGATCAGTCCTGGATCATCACGACTTCATCGTTTGATCCGGCTACCAGGGAGCTCGCTGAAGAATCTGACATAGAATTATGGGATTGGGATGCTTTGTATGGCGCATTATGCCAGCTTTTCTTTGAAGGCAGAAATCATATTGAATATCTGGAGGAACATATGCAGCCGGTGAGCGGTGAAGAAAGAGCTGCAGCACTCAAGTTGAAGGTCAAATGGCAGGCGACGGAGGGGGTGGGAACGGAGTGGTTTAACCTTGGCCTAACCATTACGAATCCAACTGACCGTAATGTTTATATCCATTTTGAGCTTCCTGCCTTGATAGATCAGAAAAGAAACCAGGTCATGGCTGATCAATGGGTTGAGGGCGAGTTTGTTTCCGGCTTGATATATGCCGGTGCTTCCGTCAGGACTAACGCACTGTTTAGCGTAGCCAAGCTAGGTGACAGACCCAGTGGAGGCCGGGTTGTGCTCACCTGCCATGAGCGTGATGAAGTGCTGCTGACGTATCACCTGCAGGCAAAGTTGCAAGGCCAGGCGTGTTATGTTGTCACCTATTGTTATTCCACCCGAAGTGATGAATACAAAGTGATGACAAGCTATCGCGACCAGGTATTGGCAAGATCGCTTGCAGGAAGAAGTTTTATTAAACTATACTACTTTATTTCTCTATACCTGGTGGAGGTAGCTACCAAACATCAATCTTTAGGTAGGTTGCTTAGAAAAATAGTTTTCTGGATTATACCCAAGATAATCAGCAGGATAAAAAGGCGAGACACTCCCTAGAATATTTTAAACTCAGATTTATAATGAATCAAACTATACATCCCTTCCATCTTGCCATCCCGGTGGATGATCTTCATGCAGCAAGGCACTTTTACGGTCAAGTGTTGCAATGCCGTGAAGGAAGAACTGATGAGCTCTGGACAGATTATGACTTTTACGGGCACCAGCTTGTAATACATTATAAACCTAAGGGGCCTGAAGAAACACATCATAATCCGGTGGACGGACATGACGTGCCTGTTCCCCATTTTGGAGTAGTCCTGCCTTGGGATGAATGGGAGAAGCTTGTAGATCGTGTCAGGGCAGCCGGCGTTTCTTTTGTCATAGAACCTTATATACGTTTTGCAGGTCAGACAGGTGAGCAAGCCACTGTTTTTTTTATGGATCCTTGTGGTAATGCATTGGAATTTAAGGCGTTCAAAGATATTGGCCAATTATTTGCAAAGTGATTTCGGGACAAGTCCGGGATAACCTGTTACTTTTGTGTTCCAATATTTAATCAGATTCCCCTCAGGTATGCGATCAGGCTTTCGTTTCACCCTTCTTTTATACGTCATCTCATCGTTTGGATGGGCGGGTCTTATGGCTCAGGTCTCTGCCAACATCGAGGTTATCCGCCAGGCCTATGATACTACAGCTGTAATAACTGTCAAATGGTCGGCACTAGACGAAAAGACCTGGCACGATAAGAATGATGGCAGGTTGGATGTCCTGGGTATAAGGGCCAATATCAGGTCCACAGACCTTAAGAAATCGATTACCGGTACTACCACATTTGCTTTTCGTTTTGAGCAACCTTCCATCATAGAGCTTAAAGTAGAAATCGGAACGATAGCTGCCGGCGAACAATTATACCTGGTGGATACAGAAAAAGGGAAGATATTGTTTGATTTTGGTAAGCAATTGCATAGTGATTTTCTAACTACTGAATTTGATCCGGGAACAACATTATTCGTTTGGAAAAATCTGGAGGGCTCTTCCTACGATAGCGAGTTTTCTATTGATAACATCTACTATCAACCTGTCAAAGCAGGAAGAGTAATGGATATTGGATTTGGTACGTCATTCCCATGTCACCCTAATGTGGAATGTAAGGAAGACTCTCTCCTACAGTTGATATCCAATAGCACGGTGCGTATGAGGTTAGTGATGGAGGAAGGGATAGGTTGGTGTTCTGGGTCCTTTGTAAACAATACCCGAAATGACAAGACGCCCTATGTCCTATCCGCTCATCATTGTCAATATGATTATACCCCAATCTATGAAATGTGGAGGTTTGATTTTCAATATCTTTCTCCAACCTGTACCAATCCACCGGTTGAACCTCAGTACTTATCCATCACCGGATGTGATTTGGTTGCGGGCGGACAAGCATCTGATTTTTTATTGTTATTGTTAAATGAAGATGTTCCCTTAAACCAGGAAGTGACTTTTGCAGGTTGGGATCGGGATGATACAGCAAAGCCTGATACAAGCTATCTCGTCCATCATCCAAATGCAGATATCAGGAAAATATCGACCTCAGTCAATGAGGCTACTATTCATCCTAACCAGATCGGTTGGACTGAAGGATACACCACACCCGCGCACCATCATTTCAGATTGAAGTTTACGGAAGGAGGACATGAACCAGGGTCTTCAGGAGGGCCATTATTTAACCAGGACGGATACCTCGTGGGTCAATTGCATGGTGGTACTGCCGGATGTGAGGCTACCAATAGCGCTTTCATAGGCAGACTTTCAAAGTCATGGAGTTTTGGCCCAACACCTCAGGAAAGACTAAGTGACTGGCTGGATCCTGATCAGACAGGACTTACGAAGATTTCTTCAATTGAAAATAAAGCATCTGGAGATTTAGTAAGCATCCATGGTCTGGTTTCAGATCCGACCGGAAGACCTATAAAAAATGCAATACTCAAAGTCACGGGTTCCCTTACAGAAACCATAACCACCAATGAGGATGGTACCTTTCAACTCCTCAATGTCAACCGGAACGGACAATATTTGATCACGCCGGAGAAAAATGATCATCCTACCAATGGACTCAATGCCTTAGACCTTGTGGCCATCCAAAAGCATTTGCTGGGTAAAGACACCTTTGATCTCAACTGGCAATTTGTCGCAGCCGATGCGACAAACAATGATGATCTTTCTGTCGGAGATATCGTAGTCCTCTTAAGACTTCTGCTGGGAAAGATTCAAAATCTACCCTCATCAGCATCCTGGAGATTTGACCCACCACAGATAATCATTGACCCTATTCCTTCAGGAGAGCCTGCAGAAATTGAAATCATGGGTATTAAAATCGGGGACCTCAATGGAACAGCTGATCCAAAGAAGTAGGTTGAGTTGTACATCCTCATTGTTGACAGTCTTCACTTATTCCATAATGATGTTATAGTGGATCACGATCCATCCAACACAGGTCAACAATCGCATGAATCATGCCTTGTAATAAACTAATATTCAATATTATAGTATATTTTTTTTGGTGCCTTTTTGGTTTCTGCTCCAAGGGAATGTAATGAGTGTATTTCCATTTAGCATTCCGTCTCAACATCCTCTTAAGAATGAAATAGATTAAACTTGAAAAAACGGTATAATTTTGGGTCAATGCCGGCAGTGGAGCAAACAGATATCATAACAGCAGCTGAAGATTATGTTCGGCAACTATTTGAGGAAAATATTCCCTCAAACGTATATACCTACCACAACTGGGTTCACACTTGTCAGGTAAGGGATGAGGCGATATTGCTCGCAAGGCAGGCAGGCTTAAAAAGTGAAGAACTTGAATTGTTAAACCTTGCCTCTTTGTTTCACGATGTTGGATTTTCAGTTGCCTATTCAGGTCATGAAGACCATGGTATCAAGATCGCCAAAGATTATCTTCAGTCTATCGACTATCCCAAAGATAAAATTCAAATAATCGAACGGTTGATCAATGCCACCAGGGTAGATGTAAAACCCAAAACCCATTTGGAAGCATTGCTGAAAGATGCCGATACCAGCTCTCTGGGAAGGCCTCATTTTCAGATATACACCAACAACCTGAGGAAAGAACTAAACGGTATACAAAATGCAGTCCTTACCAAACGTGACTGGGCATTAGCTAACCTTCGTTTTTTGGATGAGCATTCGTTTTATTCGGAGGTGGCAAAGGAGCGCTATGGGCAGACAAAAATTGAAAATAAAAGATTACTTGGTGAAGAGCTGGTCTTGATTGATGCAAAGATAGAAGAGAAAAGTTTGGGAACAGCAGTGAAAGATGAGCCCAACACGATCGGTACAAGTAAATCTGCCCAGACGATGTTTAAAACCGCCTTACGTAACCATATCGATCTGAGTGCCATCGCGGATAACAAAGCCAACATCATGCTATCTGTCAATGCCCTGATCATCACATTTGCTCTCCCGCTATTGGGCAAAGAAATAGCTGCCAACAGGGTATTGTTGTTTCCAACGATCCTGCTGCTGAGCGTATGTCTTATTTCTATGATTTTTGCAACATTGGCTACTCGGCCTATTCCGATGAAGGGTTATAGTTCTATGGAAAGCATTCTAGCGAAGAAGTCCAATCTCTTCTTCTTCGGAAACTATTACAGAATGAGTTTTGAAGAATATGAACAGGGGATGAATGCAACGGTAGCGGACGACACCATTCTCGATACGACGATCATGCGGGATCTTTTCTTCCTGGGCAGAACGCTTGGCTTTAAATATGCCCACCTGCGTAAGTGCTACACCATCTTTATGTATGGAATAATTGTAACAGTGATCGCCTTTGTTATTGTCTTTAGCTTCTTCTAGTCTCTTCCTACAGCGGTAAACTTAACCTTGTAGACCTTTTTTGCCCCAGGTTCAACTTTTGCTCGATCATCAAGACGTAGGCCAACGACCCAAAGGATATGCTCTCTATTGGCAAGGAGCAACTGTCTTTCTTTTTCAAACATCTCCAGTTTGAGGTCTACTAACAGGTCTTGTATTTTTTTTGATCTGCCTTTCATGCCGAGCGGTTGAAAGTGGTCTCCGGGATGTATACTCCGGATATGTAATGGCCAACTGATCACATCGCTGTTCATATATTCTGTCCAGGGATCCCGATCCTGCAAAAACTCCTCCGACGGAATTTCGTCGATTGTCATCAAATAATTCCCTATCGAATGTTGGCCAGTCTTAAGGATAAAGAAATCTGCAGCGGGTTGTGTCTCTGCAAAATAATATCCATCTCTTGTTCTAGATAAGGCGGTATGGTGATGGCGAAGTATATGGCCTGTTTCCTGTTCAGGGGCATTGAGAAAGTCTGAGGCCAGCATCCAGGGAATACCTTTCTCTTCCAGCCAGCGAAGTAAAAATGCTTTTCGTAGTTGATGTCCGTCAATCAGAAATCCGTCCTGCAAAGGCCTGATATTGACACTAATCCATTCTTCGTAAGCGGTATCCCAGTCATTCCATTCAACATTGACTCGATGCAGGGTATGTTGCATGCTGGAATGGAATCCCGGATAGAATTTTTCAAGGAGTGGAATCAGATGGTGACGTAACCGGTTGCGCTGATAAAGGTCAGAGAGGTTCGACGCATCAGTCCTGAATGGAATATCGAATGTGGCTGCAAATGATTCGATGGATGACCTACTGCAATCAAGTAATGGCCTGATATAAAAGTCTCTCGATTGAGGAATGCCTCTTAGCCCTTTTAATCCGGTGCCCCGAAAAAGATTTAGAAAAACGGTTTCAATAGTATCATCAAGTTGATGCCCTGTTGCCACATATTCATAATCGCTGTTATGTATCAGATATTCCCACCAATCATATCGAAGGATTCTGGCAGCAGTTTGTGTGTTCAGCTTGTTATCCTCGGCATAAGTTTTAGTATCCCTGGAAAGTTCGAGATAGGGAATACCCATGTCCAGACACCATCTACTTACAAAAAGAGCGTCATTGACAGATTCTGCTCCTCTAAGATTGAAATTAACATGGGCGGCAGTAACGTTGAACCCGTTTTGATGCAGGATGTAAAGCAAGACCATACTATCGACCCCTCCGCTTACGCCAACCAGAATCTTTGAGGTAGGGGTAACACCGCAACCAGCGAGGTTTTTTCTGACTGAAGCAGAAATGATATGGGAAAGCTCGCCGGACATATTTAACAAGTAATTCAAACAATAATTTTTTCCTTCCTGTGAGCGTTTGAAGGAGGTTACTTAAATTTGCGCCCTAAAATTAAAGGTAATGAGATCATTTTATATCCACATATCAATTGTATTTCTGATAGGGACCATTGCATGTAAGCAAGAAGCGACCACAGTTCAGGAGGGCGCTAACCAGAATGGCCAAAGTCAAAATGCTGAGAGTGCTGACCAGGAAGCAGCCAAACCTTCTGATGCTTCTGCTATCGGAGGACATGATTATACCTTTCTGACTGACAAGCTTTTCCTCTATAAAGCTGCTTTTGGCGGTGCCAATAAAGGGGGTGAACAACCCTACAAGGATGAGTGGATCGATCTTGATGCTGACGGAACCTACAAAGCAGGGAAACTGAAGCAGCAGACGCATACGGGCAAATGGACCTATAACCATGAAACAAAACTTCTGTTTTTGAAGCCCGATGTCAGCAACTTTCCTATGAGCGAATGGAAGGTGATGTACAACAACCAGATGATGGTTTGGGTGGGAACGCAGACCTATGGTAATAATGCCACGCAAATCCAGCTAGCCAGGAGTGACGTGATGCCTTAGTGATACTGTACCCGACTATTAATGTATTCTATCTCCTCGCAGGGAAAGTAGGGACATGATTTCAGCTTCATAATCAAGGTATTCCTGCCATCTTTTTTTTACAAGGACCGTATCAGCATACCTGTTAGCCAATTCTATAAAGAGTCGGTAGTGCCCTGCTTCAGAAACCATAAATCCATGGTAAAAATCCCTCAAAGCAGTATCCGAGATATGAAGTGATAATAATCTGAACCGTTCGCAACTCCTTGCTTCTATAAGCGCACAAACTAAGAGACGCTCCATCAGGCGATCTTCCCTGGATCCACCTTTGCGTTCAAACTTCAACAGGGCATTGACATATTCATCTTTTCGTTGGCGGCCCAGGTGAAGTCCTCTTTTCTTTAATTGCTGTAACACAAGTCTGAAATGGCCCCATTCTTCGGTGACGATGGGGGCCAGTTCTGCCACCATGTCTTCCTTGTCAGGAAATGCCTGGATCAATGAAATACATGAAGTGGCTGCCTTTTGTTCGCAGTAGGCATGGTCAGTCAGTATTTCTTCCAGTGATTTTTCGGCGAGGTTAACCCACCTCGGATCTGTAGGTAATTTTAATCCTAGCATGGCTTTATAACATTCACTATTTTACGAAGACAGGATTGCATCACTTTGACATCACGCAGTTGAGCTGGTGAATCAGAAAATCGACATGATATACATCGTAATCCTCAAAGCCGGTACTCCACAATACACGCATCTTGTCCAATTCCATGGAGCCTAGTTTACTAATCTCCTGCTTGCCCAGCGCATATTGTCCTGAAAAAATAGTATACCCGGTGTATGGATCTACATGGCCCGTATTCGTCTTCAGGTTGAATAAGGAGATATATTCATCATTCATGAGTTTGAACCTGAGCAGGCTACCTTCTTCCAGGGAGCCAAAATTATTTTGAGAGTGAGAACTGGCTATTTGAAATTCAATCGTAAGTTGCACATACGATCCTATTTTTGAAATACGGCCAAGACAGGTCATTAGATCCTTGCCTCTGAAATATGGCTTTAAGTCAGGATCTGTATATGTAAACAAGACATCTGGCTTCAGTGCTTTCCAGACCATCCTGGAGGCTGTGTCTATTGTATCTGTTTCATAATTGCACTGATATGGCTGCGACAGGTACGCAAATGATTTGGGCGGGCCCGGCCTTTTGTTGATCATATCCGGATCATAGGATATAGGTTCATTTTCGATGGTGACCTGTTTGGGTTTATTTTCTTCGACTTTTGTTTTTGCTGGTATAGCTGATTTAGGCTGAGTTGCTGGTGGTAGTGCGGGTGATTCATTAGCAGATTTAGATACAACCGGGCTTTTAAGAGGCGGTTGTCCGGGATGATACTTGGCCAGATATTCATTGTAAACTGTTCGCATGCCGTCCACTTTTTTTTCAGTGATGTTCCCGGGTTTCGCATTTATTTTTCTTGATTTTTCAACCAGTTTTTTAATCTCCTTTTGTTGCTGGTTCGCCTTTTTAAGATCATCAACACTCTTATCAAATGCAGACTGGAGGGCAGCTAACTGAACCGGGTCAACCTGGTCTTTTTTCAATTCGGCACTCCGCAGTTGGGTTCCGGCTTTAAACTGAGCATTTGTTGCTTCCCTGAATAGGTTCTGCACTACTCTTTCCTCTTCCCTTATTGTGGTATAAAGTAATTTCCATTGTTGCAGGAGTTCTGCCGATACGATGGATTCATCAACGTAATCAAACCTTGGACTGGTCAGGTTTTTAATGTTGTTCTCCTTTCTTGTCCGGCTATTTGAAAACGAATCATTTGCCGGAGAGTAATGCCATGTACCATCTCCGGGAGAAAATCCGATTTCTCCTCTACCATTGGAGGTAACCCACTGAGCATCAGACAGCAACAACAGAGCCAAAAAGGAAAAGAAACACTTCGTATTATTAGAATGCCTGGTGGATGCCATTTGGTTTGTAATGGTAAGATTGAGTAAAAATAACCCTTTGTGGAGATGATGGTTAGTTATTGATTTGGAGGAGGTCAATTCTTTGTCTGACTTCATTGTGCTTTTGTCGTTCGCAGGTCTCAGATTTCTTTTGAATGTGTACCTTGCAGACAGGTTGCCCACCAGTAATACACTGGTTAAAAGCCTCATAAAACATTCATTTACAGTCTAATTACATGGAAGCAGTACAACAATATATCCAAGCCAATCGCCAGCGATTTTTGGATGAATTACTGGATTTTTTAAGGATTCCCTCCATCAGTGCTGATACAAAGTACAAGGATGATGTGCTCAGGGCAGCTACCTGGCTTAGTGAAGAGTTGAAACGAGTTGGTATGGATGGCGTAGAGATCATACCTACAAAGGGCCATCCGATTATTTATGCGGAGAAGAAAGTATCTGAGTCATTGCCTACCATTCTGATCTACGGGCATTATGATGTCCAGCCGCCAGATCCGCTCAATTTGTGGACGTCTCCTCCATTTGAGCCTGTCATCAAAGATGATAAGATATATGCCCGGGGATCATGTGATGACAAAGGGCAGCTCTACATGCATGTCAAGGCGATTGAAGCTATGCTATCTGCCGGAAAGCTTGCATGTAATGTTAAAGTGATGTTTGAAGGTGAAGAGGAGGTTGGCTCAGTCAACTTGGGTCATTTTCTGGAGTCCCACAAGGAAAGGCTTGGTGCCGATGTCATCCTCGTATCAGATACGAGCATCATAGCCAATGATGTGCCATCGATTACGACCGGACTACGAGGGCTGAGTTATGTCGAGGTGGAGGTGACCGGGCCTAATAAGGATCTGCATTCAGGGGTCTTTGGCGGTGCAGTCGCTAATCCCGCTAATGTGCTCTGTAGTATGATTGCTTCATTGCATGATGCTGATCGGCACATCACCATTCCAGGTTTCTATGATGATGTCGAGATCGTATCCGATGAAGAACGGAAACAGATGAATATGGCACCATTTAATGAAGCGGATTATAAGAAAGAATTATCGGTTAATGCCTTGATGGGGGAGAAAGGTTACACAACTCTGGAGCGAACATCCATTCGTCCAACGATGGAAGTGAATGGAATCTGGGGAGGTTATATCGGAGAAGGGGCAAAGACGGTTTTGCCATCAAAAGCGTCTGCCAAAATCAGTATGCGTTTGGTACCAAACCAGGACCCGGATAAAATGACGGAAATGTTTACAAATTATTTTACAAGCATTGCTCCACCATCTGTTACCGTAAAAGTCACACCTCATCATGGCGGTCATCCGGCTGTGACCCCTACAGACACCATTGAATACCAGGCTGCATCTAAAGCCATGCTGAAGAGCTTTGGTAAAGCTCCTTTGCCGCAAAGGTCAGGGGGTAGTATTCCGATTGTAGCATTATTTGAATCCATCCTAGGTATCAAGACGGTACTATTAGGTTTCGGGCTAGATACGGATGATATACACTCACCCAATGAACACTTTGGATTATTCAATTTCTACAAAGGAATTGAAACTATACCTTACTATTTTATGTATTACGCTGAAATGAAAAAATCATGAAACATCTAACCATTCTATTACTTCTTTTATCATTTATGGACAACACAGTGAAAGCACAACAGTTTAATTCAGTCGATGACAGCCTCGCCTATAGCCTTGGTGTTCTTATCGGCGGCAACCTGCGCCAGGAAGGCTTCGGCGACCTCAATACAGAAATGATTTATGCCGGCCTTAAATCTTCTGTAAAAGGTGAACCCACCCTATATACTGCCGAGCAATGCAATATTATAGTACGCGAAGGGTCAGCTCGCTTAAAAGGCAAACAACATGAATCTAACAAAGTGGCCGGTGAAAATTTTCTCAAGGCCAATACGAGCAAGCCTGGTGTAATCTCCCTCGATAACGGGCTGCAATACGAAGTGCTCAAGATGGGCGATGGTCCTAAACCAAAAGCAACCGAGACGGTCAATGTGCATTATCATGGCACCTTGATTGATGGCAGTACTTTTGATAGTTCTGTTGACCGTGGCGAACCGATTTCATTTCCACTCAACCAGGTGATTAAGGGATGGACTGAAATACTTCAATTGATGCCTACCGGGTCAAAATGGAGAGTATATATACCCTATGATCTGGCCTATGGAGACAAGGCCGCAGGACCAACGATCAAGCCATACTCTGCATTGATCTTTGAAATTGAGTTGTTAGGCATAGAGTAAACCACTAAATCGAAGTGTAATGTTGGAGATTGACATTCTGGCTGTAGTCCCAGGACTCCTGGAAGGTCCATTCTCTCATTCGATACTGCAACGTGCCGCAGACAAAAGTTTATTGAAGGTCCGGGTGATTGATCTCCGGACCTTTGGTATAGGTAGTCACCATCAGATCGATGACAATGCCTTTGGTGGTGGCGCAGGGATGGTTCTAATGGCTCAGCCCATAGCTGATGCAATACGGAAACTTCAGGCTGAGGGAGCATACGATGAGATTATTTACCTCACGCCGGATGGAAAAACGCTCAATCAATCTCTTGCAAATAAATTATCACTCCGTTCACGATTGTTAATGATTTGCGGCCATTACAAGGGTATTGATGAACGTATCCGGCAGAAGTTTGTAACCATGGAGATATCCATTGGTGATTATGTACTAAGTGGCGGTGAGCTTGCTGCGGCTGTTCTGGTTGATGCCATTGGCCGACTGATACCTGGGGTACTCAATGACGGGACATCCGCATTGACGGATTCTTTTCAGGATGATTTGCTTGCGCCTCCTGTATACACCCGACCGGCGGACTGGGAAGGTATGAAGGTGCCTGATATCCTGTTGAGCGGGCATGAAGCAAAAATAGAGGAGTGGAGGTATCAGCAATCGATAGAAAGGACGACTGAAAGGAGACCTGATCTTTTAAGTGAAGAATGATGGTTCGACTACGCTCACCAAGCAGAAAGAAAAGTTATTTGCTGAGCGAAACCGAGAATGAAGATTGAAGAGTAATAGGGTCCCTCAGCTTGTCGAAGGGCAGGAAAAGGCATACTTCTTTCCGCCGCCTTTCACCTGAGGCGAATAGCAGCGTAAAGAGGAGGGGGTTGGCTAAGTCCCCTTCAACAAGCTTAGAGACCATTGGGTACATTTATGGTGTATATCCTTCGACAAGATCAGGGACCATTTATAAATCTTTAATCAATACGGTCGACAGTATACCACCGCATGTGCATTCTCAAAGCAGACAGCGATTGCTAAAAGCTTACTTTTTAATTACTTTCTCTATCCATACCTGCAATCCATTTTCAAGTACCCTGACAAAATAGATTCCGGTTGATAGTGATTCTATTGAAAAGGCGTGTGAAGATTGTCCTGGTTCCAATTTCTCTACTATCAGCAATCTACCATAGAGATCAAATACCTGGACTATGCCATCGTTAGGTGTATTACCCGTAAACCCTAAAATCAATTCTGCTGACGTGGGATTAGGATAGATAAATATGTCATGGATTTGAGCAGACTCATCAACAGCCACAATTGTACCGTTTAGGCATATATTGTCCAGCTGAATAGATGAGAAGGTCGCCGGAGCCAGTTGACTAGTGCGAAATGAATTCGTCACATAAACAACGGGTCGAACCATGATGCCGCCGCAAAAATCATCTGCATCCCAATCATTGAGATCGTATGGTATTTGCACTTCAAGCCATCCGGTGGTATCGAGGTTTGACATCGAAATGGAGGCTAATTCAAAGCAAGTAATGTCGCTGCAATTGTTCAATTCAAAATTGTCGCCCTGCGTGAGAAAAACTCTTGTATTTTTTGTTTCAAGAACATCTTTACGTAATTCAGTCGATGAGTATGATGCAAGGCGGATGGAAATAGTTCCCTTTTGTTTTGATAAACAGACAGGTTCCAATCGACTCAGCACATCGGCAGTATCCAGATTGCCTGACAATGACATCGTCCAGCCATCAAAACTATCGATTTGTTCTTCTTTCAATTTTGGATTCCCCGAACTGGCTTTCCATCCATTCGAATGGCCGCCCGTAATTAAGCCGCCTGCAATGGCCCCTTCTCCGAAAGATGGATTATCCAGCACAGAATCATTACATTCCTGCCAGAATAAACATGGCTGCACAGCCTGTTCCCTTTTCTGTTTATCACAATTGGCGCTATCGTCTTTTTTCTTTGATACCTCCATGATCACCGTATACACTCCAGCATCCGGAAAGGAATAACAGAATGATTTACGACCTGAACTTCTGCCGATCGGAGGATCATCGGTAGTATTCAGAAACCATTCTACGGTTTCACAATCATTGAGGGCTATAGGGGAGAAACAAACATCGCAACTATTTTCAGGATAGATCACCGCAAATCCTCTTTGCACTCTTTCTCTGAATTGGACTATATCCAGGGCAGAACATTCACAAAGGTTTGGACAATCAACATTAAATTGTATGGTGCACGAACAGTACTGATTAATATCCTCTTTCGATAAAGTTATTTCATACAATCCTGGTTGATCAAAATAGTTGGGTAATAAATCAATGCCAAAGTAGGGATCTGAAGTGACGGAACCCGAATAGGAAATACCGGATCCAATGCGTTTAAAATCCCATTTTGTCCCGTCTTTCTCATCTACATGAGGATCGCCCCAGGTAAAACGGCCCGTAAGACTTAAGCTCTCTCCTTCATTAGGACAACCAATGTTAGCTGGAACATTCCCACAATTCACAGCCTTGTTCTGCGTTCCGTGATTCCAGCTAAAAAACAAATTTGAAAAATTACCATCGATACAACTTTTTTCACAATTGACCGGCACATCTACTAACAGGGTATCAGTGCAAAGAATCTCATCACCTGTTGCCGTTGCGTTATACCAACGCACCACTATTTTTTGTGGGATTTGGTTGTTTGAAGTGATGCTGTCCAGGCAAAACTGAATGATGTCATCTAACAGGTTTGTTTGTATGGCACCGGAAACTGTTCCATACGAAACGGAAGTGGAAGTAGCGCCTGGATAGATATACCAATCGGCAGCATCAGGACCACCTAATGAAGTTGTACTAAAAACAACCCCTGGAGTCAGGATCTCGGTTTCCACTTTAGTGAATAATACATATCCACAACTGCGATGTAGATCCAATTTGTAACAACATGCATTATCTACATTCAATGACTCCACCGTGGCCGCTACCATATCACATGGGTCACAACATGGCTTAAGTAGAACACAGATACTATCCACGGAATTGCAACCCAGTGAATCACTGTACAATCCAATTCGGAAGCACATCTGCTGTGGTGTTAGTATCGGGATCGGGGAGATAATCTTTACGCAAAGGTTAGATGAAACAGCTCCATTGGGTAAAGGAAATGGGTTGGAAAAAATGCTTATGATGGTGGAGGCTGCAGATGCATTACATTGGCTGAATCCAAATCCCGGTGTCAGGTTTTCCAAAACCACCTTATTCATAGCTATGCCGGAAAGATTCTGAAGCGTGAAGTTGAATAGATACTCATAGGGATTATCAGGATTGCAAACCAGCGACGAATCAACGAGGGCCGCACAATTTTCACTCATTGTGTTAAGGCATGACGTAATCAGTGTATCTGTACATATAACACGTCTGATAGAATCACCCGGTAATACTGCATACCATCTGAATACGATTGTTTGTGAAGATGCAGCAGACGTGTTGGTGGATGCAAGACAATACGAAAGTGCCTGTAAAGTGGTTCCTAGCGGAATCTGACCTGAGGTATGATTGATACTGATGATCGATCCGGCAGGAGGCACATCCCAATTGTATCCGGAAGCATAGGACAGGCTACTTACGTTAAATACCCATCCCGGAGAATTAATGATTTCAGCTTCGAACTTCGTAACCGGGAAGCCCACTTTGTTTTTCAAATCCACCATTGCGCAGCATTTGCCGCCTGATGAATTTAATGTGGTCTTCACCATCAGCGAATCACAGCAATGGTCTGCAGTCGAATCACAAGGTGGTACAGAAGGAAGAATATTTATAAATGAAGTCCCCAATGGTATAGGAATGAATTGTCTTGGTCCAGGTACATTTGAATCATACCCATTGTTGTCAATAGGTCCTGAATACGTGCCGCCTGGTGATGCAATGGCTGCACATATTGAATTAAATGGTCCGGGCTGAAGGTGTGCAATAGTGATTTTTGCATTCTTCGTTTGTTTAAGGATAATTGAATTATTGTAAGGAAGCATAGCAGAACCTATGCATCCACCATTAGAATAACCACCAAGGGCGTCTGTAAAAATAATGACCCATAAATTTGATCCCGGGCGTTGATTTAAATAGGATATGGGGGTTGGTTTTAAATTGGGATTCGGCACATGATTTAAAGCTTTTAGGGTATTGAATAAAGCAACATTTAAATCATCATTGCCCCCTGGTGGGAATCGTCTGATCGGAAGCGGAAATTGACTAGAAGGTTTGAAATCATGTTCCATATAGATTTTTTCACCACAATCGCCTCCGTAATGTATTGTGCCGAATTGGGCATTGGAATATGCCGTTTGGATCTGGGCTACAGCGTTGATAACCATATCCCTCATATTTTTATATTCGGTTGGATCCATACTTCCGGAATTATCCATTACAAATAGTACATCCAATTGTTCGCCGCAGATGAATGGATCTGCAGAAGGCATACATACACTACAATTGCCGAATTCAACAATTGCATTGGAAGAGACAAGAGTAATAATTACACTACCGGTAGATGGATTCGTTGCAACCCAACCCTGTCGAGGTGTTTCTGTGAGGGTGAACGTGCCGGATGGCAGGTTTTGAAAAATGTGTTGACCTAGTACACTTGTTGTCCCTGTGTATGTTTGGCCAGTACTAGTATTCATCAGCGTAAAAAGCCAACCCGAAAGTCCTGGCTCGAAGAGGTCGCGGACGCCATCACAATCAAAATCATTATACTTGTTGACGACGATACTGAGCTGTGTACATCGGACCTCGACTGTAAAACTGCATGTGCTTGTATTCCCGCAATCATCCGTTGCAGTGTATGTAACAGTTGAAACGCCTTGATTGTATGTCAAGCCACTGGCATCGTTCTGGCCAAAATTGGACGTAGCACCTGTAACGACATAATCGACAAAAGGCGTCCCACAATTATCTGTTGCGGTCAGCCAAGAGAGTCCGTTCACTACCATTGAGCAAGGTGAAGTTGAAGGAGATGTAACCGTTAAGTTAGAGGGACACGTGATAATAGGTGGGACATCTTCACCTGTCTGTATTTGTGTAGTGCAGGTGCTTGTATTCCCGCACCAATCTGTGACTGTCAATGTAACGGGGAAAACTCCACAACCTGTCAGAACAGCCGGACTAACACTTAGTGATTGAATTAGACAGTTGTCTGTTGAGCCTCCGTCTATTTGAGCAGGCGTAAGTGTGTATGTGCAATTCGCATCCAAAATTACACCAATTGGAAGTGCACATCGTGCAATCGGTGGTATGTTATCTGCTACAGTTACATCTTCCATATAACTTGAAGTGCATCCATTGGCATCTGTAATGGTTAGGCAAAAAGTATGGAGCCCACAAGGCAATTGGACATCAAGATCTTCTGAAGAGGAACCATTGCACCATGAATAGGTTAAAGGCAACACGCCTGTACTCGTATTGGTGACCTGGATATGACCGCAAGCATCAAGAGGTGTGATGATAAAGTCAGCCTGACAAGGATCATTGTTGCAAACTACTTCTTGCTGCCAGTTTTGCGCCGAACTAACAAGATCAGTTCCTGTGGGGAAATCAAAAAACACAATGCTGGGTACCACAGGTCCATTGTACAAAAGGGCAAACGTTTCAATATTCACAAAATCATCTGATGTCATGCATGAATTGAGTTGTGCATCACTGACTGACATAAATGCATCAAGCTGCCCGAATCCTCCGGAAGCGGATATTCTGCCATCTACAAATGAAATATCATTTGAAGAAAGCAACGTGGTCGATCCTCCGGTATATGTTGTTTCACCATTGTCAAGATATTTTACCCATTGCAGAACAGGTAAATTGGCTACTTCAATAAAGCGCAACAACACTGCCCGATTCTGGCCATTGAATACGCCTCTTCCAGTTACGTAGATACCACCGCTGGATTGCTCTTCCCATACCTGGCTGACTGCCGTCAGGCCAGAAATGGTGGCATCCCATAGATTGATTAAATCCATGTCGTATTTAGAGAGATAGGCTGTGAATGTAGGGAACGTGCCACCGACTGCATAAAATCCTCCTCCGCTTTCCGTAGCTACATCAGCGTAAGAAATGGATAAACCTGCAGGCGTTGCACCGCTGTACAAAGCTCCTGTGTTGTCTGTGAAAAGGATGACACCTTCTGAATTTAGATTGCCGGCCAGGATCAGATCACCATTAAGCATCACAGACAGATTGCGCGCAAATTCATCATCAGCAGTGCTTGGGAATATTTTTTTCCAATTGAAGGTTCCGGAAGCATTCAGGTTCAGTAAAATGACATCGTCCCACGTTGAGCTGCCATTGCTGCCATCGAATTGAGTTCCTACTATATAATATGGGAAGGCGGGGTTTTGAGGTGCAGGACTTCTCACGATCCTTGTGTTAGCTTCTCTGCCTGGCACATCATACGACTGTACCCAGGTGAAGCCGCCACCTCCGGATGGCGTGACCAATCCAATCAGACTTTTGCATGTTGCATCAAAGGGTAATGTTGAACCAACGACCATTAGGTCCCCGGTGGGTGTGAGCACAGCATCATTCCATGTCGAACCAATATCCAGGCTGAGAGTCCATTGATGTATTCCATTGGCATCGAGCCGGGTTACGGTAGCGCGGAGGGTAGCACCACTGAAGGGTTCGTCTTGTCCCAATACATAATAATTTGAGCCGTCTTGTATGACTTTTGTAAAAGTGTTGTTGAATGAAGCTCCATACGAACGTTGAAAATCCTGAGACATGATTTGTGTGAAAGGCAGAAGGGCTAGGATACAAGGGATTAAGGATTGCCTGGCAATCGAATACGATGTGATTTTCATTGGAAAAGATTTAAGAAGGAAACTCAAGCAGCCACAAGCCAGAAGTAAGCATTCATTATTACGGCGTAATTCAGGACGATCATCGTGTGATCTGTGCAGGATTTGGTATTCAATGTCTATGGAATAGCTAATATACCTTTAAAAATGGAGGTTTTCTTTATAATACAAACTCTACGTTGCTTTCTACTTCTGCCGGATGAGACAGTGGAGATAAAAGGAAGGTTTTTACTTTTTCAATTTTTTAGTACATTGGTTGCCAAACCAAACAACTATGACTCAATATTATTACACGGATGGTAAAGAGCGGTTCGGTCCGTTTACGATTGATCAATTGAAAGAACAAAACATCAGTGAATCAACATTAGTCTGGAAGGATGGGCTTCCGGATTGGGTGCCTGCCCGCAACCTGAGTGATCTTGAATTCTTATTTGCTGTTAACCCCGCCGTTCCGCCAGCTGTAAATGTCACGTATACTAATCCGGTACTGCTAGTCCCTCCAAAGAACTGGCTGATTGAATCCATTCTTGTGACCTTGTTTTGTTGTTTGCCTTTGGGTATTGTGGGATTGGTCTATGCCACCAAAGTGGATACACTATGGAATAGTGGACAGCGGGAAGCAGCGGTCAAGGCCAGCCAGGATGCCGGCAAATGGGTTAAAATTGGAGCGATTTCAGGTTTAGTGATTCTCTTTGTGTATATCCTAGTTGCGATCTTGGGTGTCTTTACAGGACTTGGCACATCAGGCGTTGAAATTTAATTGAACCGTAATCTTATCCTTATTGGATTGTGCGGGGTGGCAGCCATCATCGTGTATGGATTATTGGACCCTCAATATTTTCCATTTCCAAAATGCCCATTACGTTCTTTTACCGGATGGATGTGCCCTGGATGTGGTTCTCAAAGGGCTGTTCACCAGTTTTTACATGCCCGATTTGGTGCGGCATTCCAATTCAATGCGTTATTTATTCCGGCATTAGTGTATGGTCTTGCTGGATATAGCTTTTCAATTTTTGGGGGACGTTACTGGCCTGCTATCCGAAAGAGATGGTATGGTACCGGAGCAGCCTGGGTTTCACTAATCCTCATTTTGGCTTTCTGGATAGGGAGAAACCTCTGGCATGCTTGAATATTGTTAATGATTTGATCCCTTGTACGAGTCAACCTATGATATCAATTATTTGAACTCAAGGAAGTCCCCGGTCCTCCGGCTGGTCAGAGTTGATTATTTTTGCATCATGAAAGCATATGCGACCTTATTGATAGACATTTCTGATAATGTTCTCCTACTTCGCCTTAACAGGCCTGATGCCATGAATGCGCTCAATGCATTGATGTTTGATGAATTGAATTCTTTTTTCGCCGATGATTTCAGTCAATACAAGGCAGCGTGTATCATCATCACCGGTACCGGTGAAAAGGCTTTTGCGGCAGGAGCTGATATCAAAGAACTGCATGGACTCAATAGTAAAGAGGCTGAAAGCTTAAGTACAAAGGGTCAGCATATTTTCCGTTTGATTGAGGATTTCCATTTGCCGGTCATTGCAGCAGTCAATGGTTTCGCCTTAGGTGGTGGATGTGAGCTGGCGATGGCCTGCCATTTCAGAGTAGCTTCCACAAAGGCGCGCTTTGGGCAACCTGAGGTAAACCTTGGGATTATTCCAGGATATGGAGGTACACAAAGACTTGTTCAATTGATTGGTAAAGGAAAAGCCATGGAGTTGCTCATGACCGGAGAAATGGTTGGTGCTGATGAGGCTTTGCGTCTTGGCTTGACCAATTATGTTGTGGAGCCAGATCAACTTCTTGACAAGGCTAAAGAACTGGCGGCAAAGATCACCACTAAAGGACCGTTAGCGCTCAAAGGTGTGATCCGATCTGTCAATAGTCAGTTTCTTCCGGGAGTAGATGGTTTTGCGATGGAAGCGAGGACGTTTGGAGAAATAGCTGAAAGCGCGGATTTTCTTGAGGGTACAGGAGCATTTATAGAGAAGCGTAAGCCTGAATTCAAAGGCAACTGATGTACGAGTTTCACAAAGACAAGGACAGGTACTTTGATATGCAGTATCGGGTCACCAAGGAACATATTCTTCCAATGCTGCAGCAACATGCACCCGGGAAGAAATGGAATCGTGTGTTAGAAATTGGTTGTGCTGAAGCAGGGGTGCTGAAGTGCTTTTTGGAAGAAGGTGCATTTTGCACAGGTATTGAATTATCACCATACAGAATTGATCAAGCGCGAAAATATCACGAAGTGGCGCTGGCAGAAGGTAGGATTGAATTTGTAAACCGCAATATTTTTGATATTGATCCGGAACATGATCTTGGAGGAAAGTATGACCTGGTGATACTGAAGGATGTTATAGAACACATTCCCGGTCAGCTGGAATTTATCGCCCAGCTATCCATGTTCCTAAAAGAAGATGGGTATATCTTCTTTGCTTTTCCACCATGGCAAATGCCCTATGGTGGTCATCAGCAAGTTTGCAAGAGTAAGATATTAAGCAAACTTCCCTATTTCCATTTGTTGCCGCCATTCCTTTATAAAGGAGTATTACAGATGGCAGGAGAAGCCCAGGTGACCATCGATGATCTCATGGACGTAAAATCAACCGGTATCAGCATAGAGCGTTTCGAGAAATGTCTTCGCATGAACAGGTTAAAGATAGTTGCAAGGCGTCATTACCTATTCAATCCGATCTATCAATACAAGTTTGGTATAAAACCCCGCATTCAAAATTCATTGGTCCGTAACTTCCCCTGGGTACGAAATTTTTTTACCACAGGAGTTTATTACATGGTTGCCCCGTGATGATTTGATTATATCACTAAAGCAGGCAATCCTAATCCCTTTCGCTTCAGGCGATATATTTTTCTTTGCCTTCGCCTGCAATAATTAATATCTAATCTTTTGCCTCGCTAAAAAGTTTATCCATCGTGTTGAACGCGACGCTATGATAATTTGGACGTGCTTCCTTGTAGATGGATTGTGCTTCTGCTTTCATGCCATTGTCCAGCATAGCCATATAGAGTGGTGTAAGGAATTTTCGGCGACCCACTTCAACTAAAAACCGGCGAATAGCGGGTACAATGGTCTTGCCGTAACCCTGATTAATCGCAAGCTTGTACCATGCAGCCTGTATTTCGCTGTTACCTGAAGCCGTCAGATTAAAAGCGGTATCCAGATCCTTCATTTGTGTTGGAGAGAGGCTATCCGGTAATGCATGAATAAAATGAAGCCATTCCTGTGTGCTCCATCCATTAATATTGATTGATGGAGCTGGTTGCCCTTTTATAAAATTAGCGGCCTGAATATCTACACTTGCAAATCTTTCGGAGGATACAATGGGACAATTAGCAGGGAGGCCGGGACCATAGACCCATTCATCCACATTTACATCCAGTTTATTTGGTTTGATCAGGTTTTCATCCAGGTATTCCAGAAAAGCTGTGGTGGTCATTGATTGAAATTGATGATCCTTGAAGTACGATTTCAGAAAAGCATCAAAGGTTTTCCTGCCTGCCTTTTCTTCCAGCATGAGCAGGAAATGTGCACCTTTTTCATAGGCTATATCCGTCATGCCATCATCAGGATTTTTACCTGCAAGATCAAGAAAGAGATGTGTTTCCCGGGGTGTCAGGTCGGCAACGGTCTCCTTCAGGCTTTGATACCCAAGACTGGCAAGCATTGCTGTATATGATTTTCCATATAATGCTTCCATGATACGGAGCTCGAAATAAACTGTAAAGCCTTCATTTAGCCAGAAGTCGTTCCAGGTTGCATTTGTCACCAGATTGCCAGACCAGCTATGCGCGAGTTCATGTGCTATGAGGGCAACCAATGATTTATCACCAGCGAGTATAGTGGGTGTGGCAAACGTCAGGCGTGGATTTTCCATTCCACCAAATGGAAAAGAAGGTGGTAGCACGATGAGATCATATCTTTCCCACTGATAGGGTCCGTAAAGGGCCTCAGCTGCCTCCACCATTTTTTCAGTGTCGGTCAGTTCGGAGGCAGCTTTGTCCATCATTGACGGCTCGGTATAAACTCCTGTTCTTTTCCCGAGTGACCTGAACTCCAGATCTCCGATAGCCAAGGCTATCAGATAAGCGGGAATGGGTTGATCCATCTTGAATGTGTAGACTCCTTCCGGATTCCTGGCCTGTGGGTTGGATGCACTCATGACCGCCATTAAATCTTTCGGGACTGAAATCTTTGCATCGTACGACATACGTATTCCGGGACTATCCTGGATGGGTATCCAGGTCCTGGTCAGAATAGCTTGTCCTTGTGTAAAAAGATAAGGGAGTTTTTTTCCTGCGGTTTGAGAAGGATCGAGCCACTGTAGGGCTTCAGCTCCCGGCCGGGTGGAATAGGTGACAGAGAGTTTTTTCGAACCGGCTTTTACGGGAACGGATAAAGGCTGTCCTAACCATTCGTTTGATGCCCCGAGAGTGAAGGGTGTTTCTATATCATCGACCGTTACTTTTTGAATTTCCAGATCTCTAGAGTCAAGGACAATACTGTCCGCTCCTGCCTGGACATTAATATCATAGGTTGCAGTCCCAAAGATTTTTTTAGCCACAAAATCAGCTGTCAGATCAAGTGAAAGATGTTTGACCACGGCCTGGTCAGGATGAGCATAGGAATGAGTGTCCATAACGCGATGTACTTCATTTGTTATTAGCGTGGATGTCTTTTGATCTTTTTTACAGCTCCAAACTGAAAGAGTCATCAGGAAAAAAAGAACGTAAATAAGATTAGATTTCATAATGGATCTGTTAGAAATGTATTGTTGAAAACTTAAAATACCTAATACAAAGGATTCCTTTGAACGTCGTGTTTTTTCATTTAAATCACGTATGATAGGTCGGGTTGGAAATCACTCTGCGATCGAATCGTATTTTCTCCCTGACCTGTCCACCATCATACTTCCTGCCTGTTGGGTTCCCATCATCAGGATATCCTGTACGTTAACGTGTGGCGGCCTCGATGCGATGAAATAGATGGCTTCAGCCACGTCTTTTGATGTGAGCGGGTTGAAATCATCATAGATACTTGCTTTCTGTTCATCCCAATCAAAACGAACACGTGCAAATTCTGTTGATTCTACGTGGCCCGGCGAAACCTGGGATACGCGGATGCCGTGCATATACAAATCTGCCCTGATAGCTCTTGTCAGCGCTTCTACAGCGAATTTGGTTGCGCAATAAACATTACCCTTCGGATAAATCTCCTTACCGGCTGTAGAACAGAGGTTGATGATGTGCCCTGATTTTCGTTCTACCATGCCCGGGCTGACTAGTCGTGTCATATACAACAGGCCCTTTACATTGGTGTCAATCATTTGTTCCCAATGTTCCAGGTTGCCTTCATGGATGAAGTCGAGTCCACGTGCCAGGCCTGCATTGTTGATAAGGATATCGATGGGGCGTTGTATGGAAGACATGGCTGCAGCACACTCCGACTGATTCCTGATGTCAAAACTTGAAGTAGTGATTTCAACAGGAAAAGCGGATGTAAGTTCTTTTTTTATTTCTGCTAATTTGTCCTCTCGTCTTGCTGTCAGGATAAGATCATAACCATGCATCGCAAATTCCCGGGCAGTTGCAAGGCCGATTCCGCTTGTGGCGCCGGTGATCAACACACATTTATTCATTATCGGGATTTCATTTTAGATACTAACGCATTAAACTCTTCTTTAAACGCAGCATAGCCAGAAGTTGCAGGGCCTGAAAATCCTGTGTGAATGGCCACCACTTTATTTTTTTTATCCAGAAATATTAATGTTGGATATGCTACAACTTTATTTAACATCGGGAATACTTCCCCTGCTTTCTTTTTATCATTTATACCACCATAGACGACAGGGTAGGGGATCTGCATTTTCGACTTGTACATCTCAATGGCGGCTATGGCTTTGGTCGTATCGCTATGACGTTCAAAAGAAACACCTACAATTTCAAATCCTGGATCTGGATTATTCTTGAGGTAATTCAAAAGAAAGGTGGTTTCATCTTTACAGTTTGGACACCATGTTCCCATGATCTGAATGATCTTAGGTTTGCCGGCTAATACTCCTTGGCTGATGTCAATACGATTCCCCTTTGCATCAGGGAGGGAAAGAGCAAAGACCTCATCACGTTGCATCTTTGTTAATCCAAGTGGATCACCCAGCGATATCAACTCAATTGAATCAGCTCGTATGCCTTCCCAGTAGGTTTTGAAATGATTGCCTGATCGGTAGATGCCGGTCAACTGACCATCCGGAAGGATTTTAGCTTCATATAGGTAGGCATGACTTCCGTCAAAAACAGAGAGATGCAGGCGGTCACCATTGACTACACCTTCCAGAAACCGATCATCACCGGTCGGTGATAGGAAGGTTCCGGTGATGTAATTTCCTTGCTGTATAAATTCACCAATGCTCCTTGAAGGTTCGTCAGTTTCTATCCCAAAACTACAATCCCATTTACCTGACAGGTCCGCTACAGGTGGATCAAGTGTCTGAAAAAAACGATAGGGTTGTCCATGGAGCGCCCTGAATTTTATCCTGTAGTCCTTACGGTTTCTGACCACCCACCAGCCTTCAATAGCATCCTCTTCATACTGGGCTTGAATATGTGAATCATAGATCGGGAAGTCTATGCGTATGGAGTCGCGTGCGATTCTCCTGTCAACGCCTGTACTGATATCGCTCACGACAATTCGCTCCTCGCCATTATGGATAACGAGATGAAAGGAATCAGGCGTATCGTAGATTACTTCGAAATTGAAGGGAAGTTCACCTTTAGATTTTTCATCAAAGCCTTCCATTTCGTCACTGAGCACAAGGACTCCTCTCCAGATACCCGGAGGAATAGAAGTATAGTGTTCACCAAGTTTAATGCAGGAGAAAGAAGTTGCCAGAAGCAAAAAGAACAATAGCCACTTTGTCATTCAATTATGATTTTTCACCTACAAAGTGGTGATCTTTTTCACGAAACAATACGTTGAACGTAGTAAGGCTTCCATAGATTCGGGTGATATACTGCTGCATATCAATCTTATCCTCATCCGTGAGTTTAGGATTGCTGTTTATCTTTTGCTCCAGTACGCGCATTCGGTCGCGCAGCATCACGATTTTGTGGAAGAAGGTTTCTATCGGAATATCTTTTGGTTTGAGTGATTTATCCTGTGGTTGTAACAACATCAGGCCACCTTTCCATTTATCACCGATCGGCACGATCTCTGTGATTTCACCCCAGGTCTTCAGGATTTTCATCAATGATCTCTCGGCTTCGGTGTAGGATACCGGTTCTAAGGCTTCCACCCGATCGATGATATCCCATTGATCATATTCTTTACCTACATTTTTAATACCGTAGACCATGAAGCTAACTTCGTATGCAACCGGGTGAAGCCGGATGATTACACCGTCACCATAGGCAGGATGTTTGACCCGTGAACCAACACCAAGGAGTTCTTTGTGTTCTGACATGTTTGTGATTACTTTTTTACTGCGTAAAAGTAAGGAAACAACGGCAGAAAAGGGGATATATCGGTAGTTGTTGGTGAGGACACCAACATCGGCTACGTGCCACATAATCACTGTCTCACTTTCTTACTGTCTCACTTTCTTACTGTCTCACTTTCTTACTGTCTTACAGCTCTGAGCATTTCTCTTTTGCCTGGGGGCCCGGGAATACGATCAACTATGTACCCGGCTTTTTCCATTCTACGTCTGGCTTCGCCTTGCGCGCAATAAGTGACAAGACAACCGCCTACGGTCGTTAGGTTAAAAAGTTTGTCAAACACGGGTTGTTCCCACAATTCAGGTTGAGCTCCCGGAGCGAACGCATCAAAAAAGATGCAATCAAATTTTTCATCTTCCAAAATATGCGCATAATCTGTCAACTTCCTGAAATGGAAAGAATCAGAACTGAATGAGTCTTCAAGATGCATCCTCAAAAAGATATCCTGTTCTTCCGGAAAGGCCAGATATTGTGGATAGTTTAATTTTTGTGCGACTTCGGAATCAATGGGATAAGCTTCCATGCCGGTATACTGGGTTTGTTTCTCCGTTGTGATCGCGAAAAGGTAAGCGAGAAAAGCATTCAGGCCTGTTCCGAAACCAAACTCTAGAATGGAAATGGATGGTCGATCAACCAGGGTCTTGAGGCCATGCTGAATAAATACGTGTTTGCTTTCACCAACTGCACCAAAAAGGGAGTGGTATGTAGCATTGTGCATCCTGCTGAACAATGTATCGGAGCCATCACGGGTCGTGACAATATACACATCATCCCAGCCCAGCGTAGGGGGGATGTCGTTAGTGGCCATTGGTGTATGTTAGTAGTGGTTTGGTGTTGATTTTCCCGGTTTCAGTGTCATAAAAACGGGCTACTAGTGTGTGTCTTCCCAGGCAAAAAGGGAGATCAGCAGGTATGTTCAACGGAAGCCGGGGCCTTTGCAGCAGCGTCTACAGAGAAGTCACTTGGGCATCCGTACCCTTTGTTACAACTCGAAGTCATTGATACACAGGCTACTAAACCTACAGCAATCAGTAAGAACTTTAAAGAAGATACTTTCATGTTTGACATTGCTTTAATTTGCTTTTGGTTATCAACAGATAACAGATATAAATCGTTTTAAAGTGCGAAATTATTATATCCTGACAGCTTTTTACCAAAAAATATACCAAAACTGGCTAAATCATTGATAATGAGGATTCATTTTATAGCGATCGGAGGGAGTATCATGCATAGTCTGGCGCTGGTGATGGCTCAGAGAGGGTACGCTGTGACAGGCTCAGATGACGAAATTTATGAACCAAGCCGCAGCCGGCTGGCAGCTCAAGGACTGCTGCCTCCCGAAACTGGGTGGCACCCGGAGAGGATCCACAGTGAACTAGACATAGTAGTCTTGGGTATGCATGCCAGGGCTGATAATCCGGAATTGCTTAAAGCCCAAGCAATCGGATTGAAAGTTGAGTCATTCCCTGAATTCATGTACAATATCTCCCGGGACAAGCTGAGGATAGTAGTCGCTGGTAGTCATGGAAAAACGACTACCAGTGGTATGATAGCCCATGTGTTGCATTATTCAGGCATCCCGGCAGACCGGATGATCGGAGCAAAGATCGGAGACCTGGAACCGGTCACTTTAACAGATGCGGCAATAATCGTTCTGGAGGGTGATGAGTACCTGAGCAGTCCTATGGATCCAAGACCAAAGTTTCTTCATTACAAACCTCATGTAACCATTATCACCGGAATAGCGTGGGATCATATGAATGTATTTCCGACCTATCCCGATTATATCAGGCAATTCCGGCTGTTGATTGAGTCGCTTGGTGCTGGAGACACCTTAATTTATTGTGCAGAAGACCAGGATCTGGTCAGTCTGGTAGAGCAAGTGTCTCCTGTCTGTCATGTGATACCATATAGTACGCATGACTATATCCTTGAAGATGGTCGCGTCATCATCAAGGATGAAGATGACATTGCATATCCTTTAGGAATATTTGGAAATCACAATCTTCAAAATCTTAAAGCTGCGCAACTGGCCACCCAAGTTGCCGGACTCTCTTCCAAAGACTTCTATCATGCTATTCAGTCTTTTACGGGGGCAAGTAAACGATTGCAGACACTATATGCTGAAGGAGGACTCACTGCTTATCTTGACTTTGCCCATGCACCATCAAAAGTCAGAGCAACTGTCAATGCGGTCAGGGAAAAACATCCGGATGCCTACATCATCGCCTGTCTTGAGCTACATACATTCAGCTCACTCAATCCTGCATTCCTGCCTCAATATAAAGGTGCATTAGCGGAAGCGGATGTCAAAATCCTTTACTACAGTCCGCATACGCTCAGTATTAAAAAATTGCCGGATCTCTCTTCCAGCCAGTTGGCTTCGTATTTCGAGGAGCCCATGTTGATTATTTCCACTACAGGTGAAGAACTGGAGAACCTGGTTATTGGGGCCAGGAAAAATACGGAGACTGTTTTGTTATGGATGAGTTCGGGGAGGTTTGATGGGCTGGATTTGAAGGATGTTTCAATGAACATGAGTTGATGTGCGTATAAGCGTATAAGCTTATAGGCTGAAGGGTTTATGAGTTTATGAGGTGAGAAAGTTAAGTGAGTGCGTTTTTGATTTCATCTAGGTTGAAGGCATCATCGAGGGAGTAGGTTCCAACTGAAGTTCTGACGAGGCCGGAAAGATGTGCACCGCAACCAATTTTTGCGCCGAGATCATGGGCTAAAGAGCGGACATAAAATCCACTGCCGCAGTGAACCATGATTTCTATCACTGGAGGTTTATAACTGATGAATTGAATCGCAAAAACTTTCACTTTTCTGGCTTCCGTTTTCACCTCTTTCCCTGCACGGGCCATTTCATAGAGGGGAACGCCATCTTTTTTTATGGCGGAAAAAGCAGGTGGAAACTGTTCAATATCTCCTATGAAACTGTCAAGATGTTTTTTGATATCATCCTCCGTTAAGGGTGGAACGTCTGTCGTGCTTACTGTCTTGCCTTCAGCATCGTAACTATCTGTTTCTATGCCTAAAGTTATTTTCCCAATGTACCTTTTATCCAGACCTGTCAGATGATGCAGTTCTTTCGTCCAGCTGCCGGTACAAATCAATAACAGACCTGTAGCCATTGGATCAAGTGTACCGGAATGTCCAACCTTGATTTTTTTAATCTTGAATTTATGGCGTATAAGTCCCCGGACCTTATTGACGACATCAAATGAAGTCCATCCTTGTGGTTTATCAATAAGGAGCAATGCCCCTGATATAAAATCTGCTGATGCGGGAGCAGTTACAACTTTAAGGTTCAATGAAAATAAGTTCTGCCAGTGATAGAGACCGCCGGAATAAATTACATCAGGCTATTGGTGGATTATTTTTTGAAGATCGCATACACCTGCATACCCAGACCGGCAAGGATGACGATGGGTGCAAGGGTTATCCTTCTTGGACTGTAGATAACACTCTCGTCCCAGACATTCGGATCGGACATACCTCCACCGAGCATAAGGAGCAAACCAAGGCCAATCAAAGCGCAACCAATACCCATATAGAGATAGTTTTGCTTATGGAAAAGCAAAGGAAAGGACTGCACATTGCGGGTGTTGCTACTACGACGCTGGGACTGAACATTTGTTGAAGGCCTGGTAGTAGTGGCGACTTTTTTCTTTAATGGTTTTGGATCTTGACTCATAGCAGATATATAACGGGAGTCAAAGATATGTATTTACGCGATTACCGGAGTTAAATAGGGTTAAAGGGTATAAAAGGTAGGAGAGGTGGTAGGGAGCAAAGGATTCAAGGGGCGGAAAAGCGGAAAATGCTAAAAGTGCTGAAGGGATTTATGAAAACAAAACGGAATTCGTTTTTCTATAGCTAATATTTATACCTATTTCGATTAGAGAATCGGCTATCCTGCCATTGTTGGAGTTTGCTCCAACTATCACGAAAATACTTAATGAGAATGCTACGTGGAATTTCGGTGGATGCGGGAGCAAACTCCTGCAACGGCGAATGCTATCTGGAATTTCGGTGGTTGCAGGAGCAAACTCCTGCAACGGCGAATGC
>Ga0163148_10000655_pt1 | contig 47016 bp, 28 predicted proteins | sample OliLakLV19MP7P2_FD_148606 | JGI IMG/M metagenome (GOLD analysis project Ga0163148, IMG submission 148606) | Freshwater microbial mat bacterial communities from Lake Vanda, McMurdo Dry Valleys, Antarctica- Oligotrophic Lake LV.19.MP7.P2 | ecosystem: Environmental > Aquatic > Freshwater > Lake >... | reverse complement strand
GCATGGAGCGTCAGAACCGGAATTTGGGTTCGGAAAACTTTAGCGTGGTGTGGCGATACAGGGTGGCTCATAGAATGGGGCGGGCTGCCTGAGTATAGAAAAAGGGGGTATTTTCACAACCTGCGTTATGTCCAATAATACCAAATAATACACCAAGCATCATTCATTTTTTAACTAAAAGTCTTTCAACTATGAAAGATTGTAAGTTTTCAACCGCTTGGCTACGCATAACGGTAACAGTTGTAGTAGCCATCTTGGCCCAAAGGGCATTTGCCCAAACCGAAAACCAATTGCTGACAATTGCAACTTGGGGTTTCGGCTCTCTCAATGCCGAACAGCAGGGGAAGGTAACTTCCTTGCAACAGCGTCCGGGAGTGGCCAGCATTCAGTATGTCGATGTTGACAATTTGGCAAATATCCAACAAGACGGCTGGCTTGATTTGACAATTCCCGGGAAGGACTGTACTGCCAGAGTAAAGGCAAAGCACATTGAATCTTTTGACAATGGTGATTATTATTGGTATGGCACCATTGTCAAAGGCGACGGAACAACCGAAGAAGCATGCTCCTGTTACGACGGAACAATAAATTTGCTCTCGGCTGACGGGCGAATTTCAGGGACATTGAAAGTTGATGAAGACCTCTACGAACTTCACGATTTGGGGAACAACAAAAGGTTGTTGGTCAAGAAAGATTACACAGGTTTGCAAATGCGGTGCGCCAACGACGGCAGCGAAGGTTTTCAAGAACCCGAAAACGGTGTAAACGATAGAACAGAGGGAAACTGTGCGGTGAAAGTGCTTGCCCTCTACACCCCGGCGGCAAGAGCAGCACTTCCTGATATCAACAGCACGATAAATCTGACCATCAATCAAACCAATCAAGCCTTCCGCAACAGCCAAGTTATGGCTTCTGACCTTACGTTGGTGCTTGTCGGGAGAGATACGGTTTCGTTTGTGGAAACGCCATTTATGCGTGACGACTTGGATACCTTAATTATAAGATCCGAACTCCAAGCCAAACGAAACGCCGCTGATGCCGACATAGTTTTAGTATTTGCTCAAGGGGATTATGGGACTAATTTGGGAAGAGCAGGTACGCTCACGCTTCAATCTGAAAGGGCAGTCTCCCTCATCAATGCCACCGATGCTCTTAATGGCTTCACTGCTTCCCATGAAATAGGCCATCTTTTTGCTTGTCGCCATGAGTCGGAAGCAGATCCAACCGGCCTCTTTGAACACGCCCATTGCTTCAAAACAGGTTGTTGGCCGTTTAGAAAAGAAAGAAGAACCATTATGTATTCCACACGGGATGATCCTAAAACCATACAGCATTACTCCAATCCCAATGTTGAGTACAAGAGCAAAAAAACGGGCGTGACGGATGAACGTGAAAACTGGCGACAATTAAGAGCGAACGCCTGTACCGTAGCCACTTTCAGAAACCAATCAATCCCCGCTTTACAAGCATATATTTCGGGCAGCGGCTTTGGTTGCCCTTGCGAAAATATCGGGATGGGGGCAATCGTATCTGGCGGCGCACCGGGTTCATATACTTTCCAATGGCAAAAAAGCAACGACGGCTTCAACTGGGGCGGCGTACTTTCAACGGCCTCATCATTTTCCGTCGCATTACCGTGTGAAGAAGGAGAGGGTGTTTATGTCCGCCTGACGGTAATGTCGGCGGACAGTCAGATTGTGCAGAAGTTCCGGTTTTTTGAAGCGGCTATGACCTGGCCTGGACAAGAGCAGATTTGCTTCGAAAGAAGCACATCGGGAACTGGCCCAAGTGTAGCAAGTATTTTAGTCTCGCCCAACCCTACAAACAATTCGTTCAGCATTCGCTGTGATATTGATATTACTAGCGAAGTGCAAATAGACATTTTCGATAACATTGGAAGGCTTGTTATTTCTAATATAGAAATAGCCGCCCCGGGAAATTTCGAAAAAAATGTAAATGTCTACCACCTTGTCCGAGGGTTGCATCTTCTGAGGTTGACAATCAATGGACAGGAAACCATCCATAAAATAGTCAAACAATAATTCTTCACCAAGCCCTTCAACAGAGAACACATTCTCTGTTGAAGGGCTTTAATATTTTAAAAAAATGAAATCCATATTATATTCGTGTGTTTTCCTTGCGATATGCCTCACAAATTCATGTGACAAAGAGGAGCCTCGATGGCAAAAATATCACTGGGGAGAAGCGACAGCAACTAAGAACGGAATTTTTTGGGAGGGCGAACCAAGATGCGTTATAAACAAGCCCTATAGCCAAGGAATTGATATTATCTTTGATGTGTATAATGAAAAGAATTTTCACCGAGAAGATTTGTTTTTCTTTAAAATTAAAAACGGAACTGGAAATTATTCAATTACTCCTACTACTCCACATAATGTTGATTCTTTGTCTGGAGCATCATACGGTACGCTAATTGATGATGGGACAAGTGGGGACAGTTATGATTTGATTGCAGGTATAATAGAAAATAAATTAACGATAGACAGGAAAAACGGCGATGAAATATGGGGTACTTTTCAGGCAGCATTTGTAAAGGACAAAACTTATTTGCCCGAAGACCCAACAGCCCCTGATACGGTCATTTTTACAAATGGTAAATTCCACACTAAACTCTTGAAGGAATAATAAGGACATAACTTTGCATGATCGCCTATGCTGCCCAAAAGCCAACGCTCAAAGCCCGCGCGGGGCAGCACAGCGTCCATGCTCACGTTCTGCGCAAAACAATAAATATAAACATCACATTATCAATGTTTTAAAATAAATTAAACCATATTTTTCACCAACCAAAACAGTTTTATTATTAACAATTTTCTCAATCTCCGACTTTTCGGAACGATGTGCCCTCCAGCATACTTGCTCCGAATTTCTGCTCTTTTTGTGCTTGCCGCACTCTTTGGGCCATCATCCACCTCTGCTCAGGGAACCGAATTATTCCAATGCCCTGAAAAAGAGTACAAATTTTCAGGCTTCCCCGCAGAAACGCTTTGCGACGAGAACCCAAATTTCGTCTGCGAAACAGAAATTGGGGTTGGAACTCCATTCCCAAAGTCTTCCCTTTGGGGCGCATCGATCACGGGAAACGTTTGTATCATCGGCGATTTTGAAATAGATGCTCATTTCTCATTTCAAAATGCTACAGTCAAGATCAATCCTGGGGTTACGATCTCCGTTGCTGGCAGCCCAAACGGTTACGATCCCGGCAGTTCGTTGAGCATTAACAACTCCAAGTTATTTGCCTGCACAGGCCTTTGGAAAGGCATCCATATCGTAACAGCAAACAATGTTACTGTTTCAAACAATTGTAACTTTACTTGGGACAACAACCTTCCATTAATTGTTCCAGGACCCAATCCTAATTTCTACTACGGGCTGCATATTGAGAAATTCGCCCTTGGCAGCCTGAATAGCGTAGCAGGAAATCTCTTTTCTGCGGACATAACCAATGTACTACAAAACGTCACTGCTACTTGGTTTCAAGGAGCAGACGTAGCGGGTGGAACAGCTATCTCCATGACTCAAAATACCTGGCAAATGTATGGCGGACCTGCTATCGGGGTGCTTATCAACGGCGACTTTCCCAGTACGAGCCGGATTGACATTTACAATAACGTTTTTGATGTTAACGGTCACCTCAATGCTGGGTCACCTAGGTGTATTTACTCACAGGGCGATAGATGGAATTTTGATATCATCGGAAACCGATTTTTTAGCACCCCTCCCTTAAACTCAAATAGTGCGCCAACGGGGATAGATGTGAGTGGATCAGATGGGGATCATAACGATATAAGTGGTAACCACTGGGAACAAGGCACTTTGCTGTATTCCTACCTTTGTGCTATTAGCGGTATAAACTATACAAATACAGTGTATTGTTCCAATACATTTGCGAATAACAACCGTTCCTTCTGTTTTGGCGGGGCCAATGATGGCACGTTCTTATTGGACAACATTGCCCATGGTTCCCAACTTATTATGTTGTATAACCAATCCTGGATTGATGATCAAGACCAAGGGGGCAATCAATGGACGGCAGAGTATCAAGGCTCGGTCTTAGCCGAAGTTGCTACTCCACAAGCGGAGTGTTTGGGTCCAAACATCGCTAACTTTTCTGAGTTTTTCGTCCATACTGCACAATCTACTGCTTACACAGGTCCCGGCTTCAACCCCTTTCACCCCAGAGATTTGTTCCCTGATAACACCATCGAATGGTGGGTTCAAGCGAACGGTACACCTGTAATGGACTGCATAGATGAAATAGTCGGGCCTGGTAGCGGTGATTCAAAACTGAAAAGAGCGGTCGCCGATGGCTCGTTCGCTACGCAGTTCAACAACCCTTCCATGACCTGGCAGACACAGCGTGCCCTCTTTTTCGCCCTGAAGCGTACCCCTGCACTCGAAAGCCAAAGCGCAACCTATACAACGTTCCTGACGGCCAAGTCGGGTTCCAATATTGACAAATTCTATCAGGTTGCTACCGCACTCGACGCAGCTCGCAACGGAAGCGCAACCCTAGTGGCCAACGCGAAGAGCAATAGCACAGCCATCAACAACTTGTTGGTGCAGATAGAGGCAGACGACTTGGCATGGCAGAACGCTACCACCGCCACCCAGAAAGCAAGCGCCGAGAATTCAAAAAAACAGCACCTGGGCCAGCTAATGCAACTTTTACAGAACGCTTCCAGCCTGCAAACCTCGTACAAACAAGAACGGCAAACCGCATTGGTCAATATCCAGCAGACCAATAACAGTGCCACCCCCGTGGGCGACTGGGAAACATACGAGAAAACATCTAACGACATCTTCATCAGTTACCTGCAAAACGGCGGGGTCACGGCAGGACAAAAACAACAATTGGAGACCATCGCAGCAGTATGTCCAAAATACGGCGGTATGGCGGTGTACAGGGCACGCGGCATCCTGCCCGAGTGCGCCCAATCCTTTGGCCGGGACAATTACCAAGGCTGCTATCCTGCCCCCACAATGCTTGAGCCTGTTCAGCCACGCTCGGATGAAACCCAAGCGTGGCAGAATGTTGCAAAAGCACAAGTGCAACCTAACCCTGCAAGCGGGACGGCGACCATCAGCGTTCCGGAGGGAAGACAAGGCTTTCTGCGCCTTGTCAATGCGTTTGGCCAGGTTGTCAGAGAACAAAAAATAGCTTCATCCCAGACAAGCATTGGCCTAAGCCTTCTCCCAGAAGGTATCTACTATGTGAACATCCTGTTCACCGACGGGCATCGTGAAAGCCTAAAGTTGGTCGTGTCACGATAAAACATCGTGTTGTTTTCAGGGCAAGTCCTTTCTCCAGGGCTTGCCCTGCCTTTTTTCTTCCGCTAATTTTTCTTCCGCTAAACACTTCGGCCATGCGCGCACTACCCTTTTTTCTCCTGTTTTTACTGCCGTATCTTTCCCTATCGCAGGACGGATATGGCAACCAATTGATATTCGGGCGTTTCAACGACACCCAACCATCAGGCACCCTCCTGAACTTCAACGGTGATACGCTTAAAATCGAGCCAATCGATAAGCCGATGGAGCTGGAAGGCTCTTGCGCCATCATGTGCGATTCTGTGGGAAAGTTGCTGTTCTATTCCAACGGCTGCTATATCGCCGATGCCACCCACCAGATGATGGTAAACGGCGACTCGATTGGCAAAGGCTACCTGGAGAGTAGTTTTTGCAATACGGGGGGCAATCCTACACCACAAGGTGTTATCGCTCTACCCAAACCAGGGAGCGACCATTTATACTACCTGTTCTATACGGATATTGGCAAACCATACAATATGCAGCCTTTTTTCCCATTGGCCCCGGTCACGCTTTACTACGCTATTATCGACATGACTTTGGAAAATGGTCTAGGTGCCGTCGTGGAAAAAAACAAGGTCATTCTTCAAGATACGTTTGGTCGGGGCCTAATACAGGCCGAACGACACTTCAACGATAAAGATTGGTGGGTGATAATGCCAAAATCTCATTCCAATTGCTATTGGACATTTTTGCTTACTGAAAGCGGAATAGACACCGTTTTTAAACAATGTAGTGGGCAAATCTGGGGCGACGACGATTCTGCTGGGCAATCAATTTTTTCTCCAAATAGTATTACGTATGCAAGGATGAACTATTCATATGGATTAAGTATTTTTGAATTTGACAGTAATACAGGTACATTCTATAATCCCAAAACCATTGGGTTTGGACAAGATACTTTTTATGAAGGAGGAGTTGCATTTTCTCCCAATTCAAGATTCCTTTATGCTGCCGCATTTAACAAACTTTGGCAGTTCGACACCTGGGCGAGCGACATATCGGCAAGCCGCATCCTGATTGGTGAACTGAACACACCACCAAACATACCAGAAAAAACTCGCTTCAACCAGGCACGGCTGGCCCCGGATGGGAAGATTTATATCGCAGGAACAGGGCCACACAAACACCTTCATGTGATCAACCGACCCAATTGCTACGGTCTGGAGTGCGGCCTAGAACAATATGCCATAGAGCTGGCAGCACGTAACAGCTATACCATGCCCAATATGCCCGATTATAAACACTGGAATGAGAATGATACTTGTGAGACTGTCAGCACAAAAACATTGATTTTCAATATGCCTTCCTCAATTCGATTCTACCCAAACCCAACAGGGCAATATTTGATGACAGAAGGTTTAGAAGTTGGCGACAAGATTGAATTTTTTGACATATCCGGCAGGCTCATGAGTACAAAATTTTTCAATCATGAGCGTATTGATATTGGGGACTTTCATGAAGGCTTTTATATCATGAAAATTTATAGGGAAGTATATGAACTGGGGATTTTCAAAATAATAAAACAATAAGGAGCGCAGAACTATCCACTGCCTATCATGCCTCCTAAACGTCGGCACGTCGGCAGTGGTAACGTTCAGCGCAAGTATAATAAATATAACTACCACATTTTCAATACATTAAGACAAATATCAACCATGTTTTTCACCAACCAAAAAGTTTCATTATGAACGGTTTACTCAATTTCCGAAGTTCCCAAGTACATATGGCCACACTTGGGGCTTTTCCGATTATTACCGGGCTATTCACACTTTTGAGTGCTACGCCTGCTTTTGGACAAGGCAGTGAAATCTTCAAATGCCCCGAGAGCACTTACACGTTTACAGGGAGTCCCGAGCAGACACTGTGTGAGCTGTACCCCAATTTCTCCTGTGTAATCGAGATTGGGGACAATACGGCATTTCCCAAATCTTCGTCGCTTGGTTCGCCGTCCCTGAGTGGCAACGTCTGCGTAGTAGGTAATTTTGAAGTAGATGTTCCTTTTACCTTCCAAAACGCGGTTGTGAAAATAAACCCCGGGGTGACCATTGCCGTGAAGCCCAGCCCAAATGGTTACGACCCTGGAAGTTCTCTGGGTATTGTCAACTCTAAGTTATTTGCCTGTAGCGGCCTTTGGAAAGGCATTACTATAGGGCATCTGTCAACCATCGGCACGTCGAACGGGAGCAGGATCGAAGATGCAGAAAAGGCCATATATGCGAGTGGCTTGTGCGCACTTAATATACAACATACCACTTTCAACAGAAATCGAATTGGGCTAGAGTTGGACACCCCTTTCCCTAGTATCTTTGCTCCTGGGCCACTCGTTTGGGTTTTCAGTGGCAACAAATTCTCTTGTGATGCGCCCCTGAACGGGACAAATGAAATTCCAGAGGCCGGGGTGAAACTAAAAAATTCTTCTCTTTTCACTTTTCAATCTGGCCTGAACAGGTTTGATGATTTGCATTATGGCATATATGCCGAGGGAAGTGCTTCCCAAATTGGTGCCAGCCACTTCTATATGAGGAGGATCAAAAAAGATGGAATCTATATGAAGGAAGGCTTAATCAACTTAAGCGACTCTTGGTTTTATGATGGTGAGCTTAATGGTATAAATATTGAAAAAGCCAAATCAGTAAACATAAAAAATACAGATTTTATCACACTGTCCAACATCCCCACAAGCGACTATAGAAAAGGTATTCGCTTGGGTGGTTTCGCACTAAATTCTGATGTAACCTTAATTGACATTTCTGTAGCAGCCGATATGGAGGGTACTTCTAACAAGCTGATAGGTATTCACCTTGAAGCAATTTTACCAGTAGAAGCAGGTACAAAAATTCATATCAGCGATAGTAAATTTTGGTTTAGGGCAAAGGATTCAGAGGGCATTTTTTTGTATGGCACCTTCCCCTCAAGCAGCTCGACAGAAATTTGGGGCAATTCATTTAAAGTATCAAATGTAATGGGGGAAGGGAACTTGCGACCTTCCGGAATAAAAGCAGCTATTGGTGACAAAAATAATCTCTCCATAAAATGGAACACCTTTACCTCATATGCGGTCCACACATTTCCTCCCGGAACAATAGGAGTTCCACAGCATAATGAAGGAATTGAACTTGGTGGGAATACACTAGGCATGGGGAATGAAGTAATTTCAAATTCATTTAACTACGACGTACAAAGTTTACATGAGGTACTGTTTGTGTATGTTTTTCAAAATACAAAATACTGCTCAAACACATTTAAAGGGTTTGGAATTGGAACAACAGGAGCACATTTTGCAGGCATATGTACTGGAACAATCCTTACAGGCAATGTTTTTGAATTTGCAGGAGACCGAGCATTGTACATGCGAGCCAATACTCAAATTGGAATTCAGTCAAATATTAATGGTGGTAATGGCAACGAATGGCACAACCTGTTCGGTGTAGAGCCGGAATTTCATGCCCTTTGCGAGGGCGACCCATCGATTAACAAATTCATTGTCCACACACCTCAATCCACCTGCTCAAACGAGTCCGATCCCTGCTTTAATCCCTTTCATCCCCGCATTATTGAGCCGGATGATATGGATCAATTTTTCGACATTGATCCTTCCGGCACACCCTCCGAAGGCTGCAACGAAGCGTTCACTGATGGAGGTACTGACGAGTTAGATAGAAGGATCGCACAAGGCACATTCGTCGCCCCGGCTGATGACCCCGCCATGAGCTGGGTGCTGCAGCGGTATCTGTACCACAAGTTCAAAAACAACCCCGCACTTACCTCCGATCACTCGTCTTTCCCTGTATTTGTAACGGGCAAAGAAAGCACTACGGTCGGCAAATTCTACGCGGTGCATACTGCGATCGAAAACGCATTGATAGCGGGCATCAACGTTGACGCGCCAAGCGCACAGGCACTTTCCGATATCAGCGCACTGATGGAAGCCATGGCTGATGTGGACGAGGCTATCGAGCAACAGGGTCTGACCGAGACACTCAAATCGCAAAAGGAATATCTCATCTTCCAAATTCATGGCCGACATTGGGCCTACGACAGTTTGCACACCATTCACGTGAGCCAAGTGGCTGTAAATTTACAGAATGCCTACAATCTGAACCAGTCCATAGCGACAACCGATACATATGAGGCCAATGAGAGGACGGTCAACCATATACGTTTACTCTCGCTCATGCAACAGTCGGGCGAACTCACCGAGGCTCAAGTCTCCATTTTGCAAACTATTGCACAACAAGACCCCAAGCACGGCGGGCCAGCTGTGTATACAGCAACAGGTATGCTGCGAAAATGTGCGGAACCTGAAACTCCGGAACAAAACTTGGTCGCGCCATACTCTGAATACCTGGACCATGCGCAAAAGATCGAGAACAGGAATGTCGTTGGCCCAATTCGGGAAGCATCGGTAATGAGCGTTTCACCCAACCCGACAAGTACTTCCTTCGTCCTTCGCAATCCGGGTGGAATGTCCGGTACACTTATCTTATTCGATATTTCGGGGCGGGTATGGCTACGGCAGTATTTTTCGGGACAGGAATCAAGAATTGACCTGAAAGAAGGCACTCCTACCGGGGTCTATCTCATGCGCTTTGACAAAGAGGACGGTACCTGCGTCTTCAGAAAATTGATCGTCCAATCCAACTAATTTCTTTCGTACCTACAGGCAGCCCGTCGCATATGCGGCTGGCTGCTCTTTTTATCATATAGCCATGAGCAAATTTTCGATAACAATACTTGCGCTGCTGTTTTCAGTCCCATTTCTTTGGGGGCAGGAAAAGTGGGATTACAATTGGTTTTTGGGCGGATATTCTTCTGGTGAGGGGCTGAAACTCACTTTTTCTCCTACACTTTCAGGTATTGAATTTACACAGACAAATATAAAAATGGAAGGCTCCAACACGAGCATGAGCGACGCGGACGGCAACCTACTTTTTTATTCCAACGGCTGCAAAATCGTCAACGCCCAAGGTGAAGTGATGCTCAACGGCGATAGCATCAACCCCGGACAGGTTCAGAATTTTTTCTGCCCTTTCGGCGGCAGCCCTATTCGTCAAGGTGTGATAGCGCTACCCGCGCCGGAAAAGGACAGTTTATTTTATGTATTCAATTTGGACTGGGATCAACCATATTTACTGGATACCAATTACTTTGGGGTGGCCCCACAGCGGCTTTTCTATCAAGTGATTAATATGAACTATGATTCCGGGAATGGTAGGGTCACCATAAAAAATCAAATTGCCGTTCAAGATACTTTCGCCCGGGGCAACATCTCAGTCGCCCGGCATGCCAACGGCAAGGACTGGTGGGTCATCGTACCCAAGTCGCACACCAACTGTTATTTTCTTGTCCCAGTCACCGCCGAAGGGGTACAACCCGCTCAACTCAAATGCGCAGGCCATGTTTGGAGTGATGACGATTCAGGGGCTCAAGCTTGTTTCTCACCCGACTTAAAAAAGTATATCCGTTTTAACGCATGGAATGGCCTCAATATATATGACTTTGATAATGCAACGGGCGATCTTTCCAATTCTATATTGATCACATTCCCCAATGACACCATCAACTATATTGCTGGTGCGGCGATATCTTCTAATTCAAGATTCTTGTATTTGAGTGCTCGCAAACGGGTCTATCAGTTCGATCTTCATGCATCGGATATTGAAGCCAGCAAGATAAAGGTGGCCGAGTGGGATGGAACTTACAATCCCTCTGCTACCATCTTTTACTTGTCTGCCCTTGCTCCGGACGGGAAAATCTACATCTCCAGCACCAGCAGCACCCTGAACCTTCACGTCATCGAAAGACCTAACTGTCCGGGATTGTCTTGCCAGTTGGTGCAGCGTGGGGTAGAACTGCCCGCTTACAACTTTGCCACCATTCCCAATTTTCCGCATTACCGGATATCGAATGTGGAGTGCGACTCTACAAACAATGCCATCGAAACGGTATTGGCCAACAGTGATATCGCTATGTACCCAAATCCGACACAGGGAGAATTATGGATCAACTTTCCTGAAATTGACAACCAAAGTACTCAACTGAAAATATTTGACTTGCTCGGACAATTGGTTTTTCAAGAAAGGGTTGCCCAGCCGCTTAGTAGAATTGACCTTTCCGGATTAAAACCTGGCAATTATATCTATTCCATTCAACAATCAGGAGTAGTGAGTAGTGGAAAAATCGTAAAAATAGAATAATGCGCGCTGAACAAGGGATGTACGAAAAAGCCTCCTAAACGTTGCACATTCGGGAAGCGTAACGTTAGTGCCAATAATAAATATAATAAATCGCAATAAGTCAGCCACCTCGCACACTCAACTCGTTTTAAAGAAAAAGAGGCAGCGGTTGCACCCGCCACCTCCAGACCTGATCTCGAAAGCCCCCAGTGAACTTATCCGACTGGGAAACAAACTGGATAAGACCAATCAAACATTTGCAAAATTATGGAAACTAAGAGATTTCACCTGTTGAAACCTACTTCTGCTTGGCTGTGGCTACTGTTATTATCATCTACGGCCCTTTCTCAAAACCCAGAATTCATATGCGGAACATTCAAAAACGGAAGTGACCCTAACCGACATTATGACTACTACGACCGCTTTGGTAACGGTTATATGGAAAATGATTTAGATTTAGGAAACCTGAATATTCAACAAAATAGTTGCAGCCTGACTGAGGATTTTAAATTGATTTTTGAATCCGGCAATGGAGGGTTCTCAACAGATGAAATTGAGACCATTTGCGATGTTTTTACTTACCTATCGGAAATAATTGAGGCCCCTTCTGGAGAACGAGCTACTGTTCGTTTCAAAAAAGATCCTAATCTGGACTCTGATGTTGTAGGTACGGGCACGGCTTATTTTAGCTCGCATTGTAGATTTGGGTATAGCGTTGTTGACATACAACTGAACTTAGGTGGCTTAAGTAGCAATACGCAACATGCTAGTATTAATGTGAACACAGCTATTTCAAATTTTTATATCGGCCCTGCTGGAAACATCGGTCCAAGTCAGTTGGACTATTACACAGTTATCCTTCATGAAGCATTACATACCCTTGGCTTCGCATCTCGAATTTCTCCTTCAGGCGATCCAGTCACAAACTTCTACACGCCATGGGACTTAAACCTTCGAAACCCTACAGGGGACTATTTAATTCTTTCGATACCTGGCGGCGGCGAGCCGTTATGTTGTGCTGATTACAAATTCAACACGGATGATTTTCCGGGTATGCCGGACATTATTTGGGACCAAAATTGCGGGACAGACAATATACGGTTCGATGTTGCGCAACTTCCGCCTGTGAATGGGGAGTATCTTGGGCAAGACCCTGACGACTTTCTTCAAGTATTGAGCCATTTAGATCGCACCTGCGGTACGGATCATTACGTAATGAACTTTAATATACCCCAAGGCACTGATGGGTTGCAACGAACTTTGACCGCTTCTGAAATATCCATTTTGTGCAAACTTGGGTACAATGTCCAAGGATGTGATCTCACTTGTATAGCCCTGGCGGCAAAAGATGGCAATTTTTTTGTAGACTTAAATGAGACGATCGACATTGACTTCAGCACTTTGCTCTCCAACGACTTTCCAGTTGATGCCACCCTATCCTATAAGCCAAATTGCGGCAGTCACAGCGGGCTGCTTATACCCAATCCAGTAGACGACGTTTTCAATATAACCGGACTTGCCCTCGGCGCTTATACCTTTTGCTATACAATCACCTCATGTGATGGAAGGATCTGTGATGAGACTACCGTGGGTGTTGTTGTGACCAACCCAGCGATTAATTTGGCATGCCAGGATTTAGAACCATGTCAGATCAACAAATTCTGGGATTTTGAACTTTTTGGGAGTGGGGCTGAAATGGCGAATGACCTCGCATTATCTACGAATCCCTCTACTGGTGCAAATGCTTTTAAACTAAACGACGATCCTGCGTTTTCAAACACACCTGATTTTGTTACAACACCTACAAATCCTAATGCTGGAGGTTGTGGCAACACTTTTCTTGAATCTGGAAATGGGACTAAACGAATCCGCTTGTATACAACGCTTCAAGAAGATATATCTAAATCGGAGGGCATAATGTTCCCTTTGTGTGAAACCATTTTTCCTGGCATGAAGGGGCAGGTAACCCTGCGGGCAATGATTTCAAACACTTGCATTACAGCTGGCTACAACCCACAAATCAAGGTGGAATTCACAGAAAGTAGCCCCATTAACAATGTGAACCTTTACACAAACCCAGGCATTGATAGCCCTTCATATCTTGAGTCCATTGTTTCAAGCGAATCGACCACCCCTATATACAAAACTTACACCCTGCCTTTTCAGAACGATTCAGATGTTTGTTGGAATTTTATGTGTTTAAGTGGTGTGTTAAACGGAACATTTCCGGGATGGTTGGAAACATACTGGTATCTAGATGATGTCAAAGTAGAACTCTCAAGTAATTTCCTGGAAACTTTCGAGGTAAACACCTCCGTCGGGCAACCAACCCCTTGCCTAGAAGAAGTGGTAACGTTCGAAATCGTAGTGTGCAATAATATTGCATGCTTGCCAAACACTTTCTCCAGTCCTGAATTCTTGGTCACTGGAATACTGCCTCCCGGGCTAAATCATGTGCCAAACGCAGATTTTCCCTCACTCTCGCACCCTGTACTGGCCGACGAAATCCCTTATGGTGAGTGTATAACCCTCGAATTGACCGCACAGGTGGGCAGCGACCCAGGCCTAATTGGCCAGCCGCTCCCCCTTAGCATGTCCTTTGATCCTGCCACGACATCCTGCATTAATGGCGCTTATTTTGCGGTGGGAAGTGTCACACCTATGGATTGTCCAGCCCCCTTCACTTGTCACTGCCCGGCTAACACAGATTTTTACAATGTTGGTACAAGCATGAATTCTTCGAACAAACTTTCCATGTTGAACATACCCCCGTTTCTAGAAAATGTCTGCCTCAACATAAGCGGGCGGCTCATCGTAGACGAAACCTTCACCGTTTCAGGCTCGCATTTTATCATGAACCGTGGTGCAGAAATAGTGCTGAATGTTGGCACGGGCCTAAACCTTTTTGGCAACACCATCGAAGGCTGTGAGCACATGTGGCGGGGCATAACTGTTTCTGGACGGCTTGGTGCTGAAGACAACCAGGTGTATGACGCACAGTGGGCCATACGTGCCGAATCTGGTGCGAGCATCAGGGTTGTTAGCAATGTCTTCGACCGCAATTTCGCTGCTTTTTATACCCCGGAAGTCTCCCCCAATTTGAACGGACTGTACACGCCGAAAATATCGGGCAACACGGTTACCTGCACTGCTCCCCTCTTGCCGCCCTATACGCTGGTCGGCAACCCGAACCACCAACAAATCCCGGAACCGGGCGAGAGGACCTTTGCGGCGGCCTACCTTAACGATGTGGCCAAGACCTTTGATTTCCAGAAAGACAATGAGTTCGATGGCCTCCGCAATGGCATAGTGGCAAACAACAGCCTTTTCAGTATGAATCAGTGTACCATTAAAAACCTGATCACTTACCTCTATCCACAGGGGCAAGCACCTGGAGTGGACTTCAATTTTTGCTTGTACGGGGTGAGGGCTACAGACTGCGCAAACGTAAACATATCTAGCTGCGAAATCAGCGGGGTGCACCAAGGGTTACGGGCCGAACGGAGCAACATAACTGTCAACAATGAGACTCACATCAATGCCGATATACCCTTCAGCCCCTCCGAGCCAGCCAGCACGATACCAACGGCGATAAAAGCCGACTTTGGCACAAACCGATCCGCGACCATAACGGGCAACACCCTTGCTTCCTGTGGCCACGGCATAGACCTGAACCAATGGCAGCCCGCTTCCAAACTGTTGGTTTCTGGCAACGATATATCGCTTGCAACTTGTAACACCTCCTTTAACGTTGCTGGGATTGCCATGTCGTTTTGTAGGCGAGGCGAGGTGTCTGCTAACACGGTCAAGCCATTGATACCCTCCGTCGCAAAGGGCCTGTCGCTGGGCAATTGCCGCGATATCTTTGTCAACGGCAACACTTTTTTTGACCTTTTCAAAGGAGAGTCCGGCGAGAACAACGTAAACTGCTACTTTCTGGGCAACACTGCCAAGAGCGACACAGGCAATGGCAGCCCCGATGGGACAGCAGGCTTTGGCTTCATCAATGCCTTCAGCGACAACCCCTACTGCTGCAATACCGTGGACGGCCTTTCTGACGTAGGCTTCACCTTCGACGGGCCGAGCACGGGCACCAGCTTCACTTATTCACAAATACACGGCCAGCCCTTGGGCTTGCTGCTGACGGAAAGCGCGGACATAAGCCCACAAAGCCATGCCAGGAACAGGTGGTTTGCCGGAAATACGGGAGCGTTTCATGAGTCGGATGACCAAAATTTTATTCCATTATCTCGATTTATTAGTGTACCTGCCCTAATCCCGCCTTTTGCAACAGCAGCAGACCAGCCGGGAATGCCAGGCGTACCCTGGTTTGTACCGCAAGCACTTCTACCTGGCCCACCTCAACCGCTTTGCAACTGCCCTTACCCACAGATCGGGGATTTGCCGCGCGTGACGCCGGAGGGAGACTACCTTGCCGCCATTGGCGGCTACCAACTCGGCCAATACAGCGATGCCTACAATTGGATGACCCAGCAAAGGCTGTACGAGCGGCTTCGACAAGCCCCACAATTAGCAAATACAAGCAGCTACATTGCGGCCTTTTATCAATCCGCAGAGAACAGCCCCGTTGATCACTTCGATGCTCTAAGGCAAGGAGTGAGCGATTTGATTGGAAGGAACAACTATACCCGCGAGCAGATTGGCCAATCCATTGAACATCTCCGCATTTTGTCAGAAGAATTGCGGGTTTTGCGTCAAGACCCTGCCGCCACCGAACAACAACAGCAAAACAAAGCAGATCAACTTTCCCAAGAAGTAAATCTGTACCGCTCGTACTTAATGGGGGTGGAGCAGAATCAGACAAATGAAATCGGTGCTTTGCTGAACGCAAATGCAAGCTTAAGCACTTATCTTGTGCCACAAGCGAATGAAAAGACCTTGAACCGTGTAATATTAGAAAATCACCTTTGGGAAGGAAGTTCACTTGTTGCTGCCGATGCAACGGCCCTCCATCTGATTGCCGCACAATGCCCGCTGTCCGGAGGTTTTGCGGTGTATCAGGCGAGGGGCTTTCTCACAGCATTGGGAGCAGATCAAAACTGGAATGACGCCATCAACTGTACGCCAGTAAGTGAAGGTCGTGGCAATGAAAGAGGGCAAATAAGCGGAATCAATGTTTTGACGGTATATCCTAATCCCGCAAATCAAATCATTATGGTGAGCGGGTTTGCTCCAAATGGTATAGAAAAAACGTTTGAAATGTACACGACAACAGGTCAAAAAGTGTTGGAGATTTCCGTAAAAGCAGACCAAACCTCCATTGACATCAGTACTGCTGGCTTGAAAAATGGCCTATATCTTTACAGGTCAAACACAAAAGACCAATCTGTTTCTGTAGGCAAGATTGTTGTTCTACATTAAAAACTCACACCAAAGGGGGCACCGCAGACTCAGTGCCCCCCGTTTTTTTGCGCACCATGAATTACTCACTATTCGCTCTTGCTATTTTTATTTGCAATATCTCTTTTGCGCAATACGAAGACCGTGTTTGGTTGCTGGGGTATGGAGGAGGTAATCAGACACCATCGAACGATTCATTTGGTATCTCAATCCTTAGGTTTGACAACCAAAACCACTTTTCAATTGTGAATAACCAGGCTTCAAATCTAAATTTTGATTTGTGTAACTCAAGCATCAGCGATACTTTAGGCAATCTACTAATTTACTCCAATGGTGAAAGATTGTATAACGAGGATCATCAGTTAATAGTTAATGGTGGTGGGTTAAATAGCTCAGATTTATATGGCGCCAAGATGCCTCAAGGCGCTTTAATTTTGCCTTGGCCTCAGAAATTTGATAAATTTCTACTAATAGTATCAGAAGTTAAGAATTTTGGACTGGACGTCCTTGCTGCTGGCTGGAAAATCTACAAAAATGTTATATCCAAAATAAATGCTAGCGGATTGTATGAAATAACAGAAAAAAAAATAGAAATTATACAAGACACTCTTGAATATGGTCAAATTACCGGAATAAAGCACTCTAATGGCCGTGATTGGTGGATATTAGTTCCAGAATCCTATACAAACCAATACTATACCATACTTTTAGATTCCTCGGGGCTTTCAATTGTAAATACCCAATCCTGTGGGTCTGCATTTATTGATGGCTTAGGCCAGGCTGTATTTTCGCCAAATGGCACAAAATATGTGCGAGCGAATGGGGTAAAAACTACTACCCCAACCGACCTCTATATCTATGACTTTGACCGGTGTGCAGGAAAACTTTCCAACCCAATCCATTTAGAGTACGAAAACTGGGGCTTCGGTACCGGCTGCGCTATCTCTCCAAACTCCCGCTTCTTGTACGCCATAAATGCCAGTTATGTTTTTCAGTACGACCTTGAATCAACAGACATAGCCGCTTCCAAGACACTTGTGGCGGAATGGGACGGGTATGTTCATGAGATTAGTTTTGCTACCACATTCTCGGCTGCTCAACTTGCCCCAGATGGCAAAATATATATCGGTACAGCATTCAGTACTCCTTTCCTCCATATCATCGAATACCCAGACCGCAAAGGTGTTGCCTGTCAAGTGCGGCAGCGAGCCATCCATCTGCCTAACTATAACAACTATTCCATACCCAATTTCCCCAATTTCCGCCTCGGCTCCATAGATGGCTCCGAATGCGATACTCTCGGCTTCGACAACCACCCGCTCTGTAACTGGCGCTGGGAGCGGGAGGATACACTTGCGCCGCTGAAAGTCACCTTTACGGATCTTTCTTCCTATGAACCAACCGAGTGGCATTGGGATTTTGGGGATGGCACGGCGAGCCAGGATACTAGCCCGGTGCATACATACATGGATGGAGGAACTTACAATGTGTGTTTGGTGGTCAGCAACCAGTACAGCGCGGATACTTTTTGTCAGGTGGTACAGTTGGGAATTTCGACAACACACAATCCAATCCTGCAAAGCCAAATAATGGTCTTGCCCAACCCATTTCAGGAACGCTTGACCGTCAGCAGTCCGCAATTGGACAGCGGAATATTTCATCTTTACGACCAAATGGGCAGGCTTGTATACGAAAAGCCGCTGGCCTTTGGCAGCACGGATATTGACACTGATACTTTGCCGCCGGGGATGTACTTCTGGGAAGTCGCAGGAAAGGCAGGTAGGGCAAAGGCTGGAAAAATTATCAAGACAGCGCGATAACACTCCGTAATGCCCAATAATAAATATGGCACTAACCCTGCATGGTCTCACATGGCCGGCTAAGCGCGGCCACGTAGCCCATGCCCACGTCAGTAGCAATCAGATAAATAATACAATATCTCTGGCTGGCAAGAAGCGTCAGAAAAATTGCTTGGCGATTATGACTCCACCAAAAAAACCGCTGCAATGAAGCCAATTTGGAACTCCGATTTTAACCTCAAGTGTTTGCCTTAACTAATTCGGGAAAATGAGGGCAAAACAACTCTGGATTCCTTATTTTTGCTCCAAAATGACCAGTAATGGCCCTGGCAAGGATGAGAGAAATATTGAAATAGCCCGACAAATCAAATTGAATGGAGAACCAGTTGAGAAAATCATTCGTTACACGGGTTGTCCAAAGAAGAGATAGAAAAAATATAATACCATGCCATTCTGTCTGAATATCTGGATGCCAGATTGTGGACAGGTGATAAAAAATTAGTAACTGGGCTTGAAAAACACGGATTTAGCCGCGGCATCACTACAGAAGAATTATCTAAAATGAGATTTCCATATTCATAAATACGCTGTCATCAATGCACCAAAAGGAACTCCCTATGAACAAAAAAGAATTGCCACTGATCATCCACGCTTATTTACAGGACCCACTGGTAGCACGCGAAACTCCGATGTATGGCTTTCAGGACATCGAAATCAGCGATACCTATAATTTGGCCGATGGCCCGACCAGCAGCCGATTTGCTGTGGTGGACTACAATGGAACAACGGGCATGTTAATGCCGCAGGTAAGCTGGGACGCGAAGAAAAAGCAGTTCAAAGCAAGAAACCTGGTTTTGAACAACCAGAAAGAGCGAACGGACAGTTTCCAGTTCCATCAGTTGAATGTCTGGGCTGTTGCCCAAAAAGCACTTCAATTCTTTGAATCAGAGCAGGTTATGGGCAGGAAACTGCCCTGGGGATTTGAGGGCAACCGCCTGATCATTGTTCCCCATGCCGGTTACGGACAAAACGCGTACTACGACCGCCAAAGCAAGTCCTTGCAATTTTACTACTACAACAACCCGGAGAATCAGGAACCGGTGTACACTTGTTTGTCCGCCGATATCATCAACCACGAATTGGCGCATGCAGTGCTGGACGGTATTCGCCCACATTTCAATGAAAGCACGCATGTCCAAACTGCGGCGTTTCACGAGTTTTTTGGTGATCTCACTGCTATATTGGTATTGTTGCGCAACAACGGATTTCGTGGCGACATTGCCAAAAATATCGGCCCTGACCTGAAAGCAGCGGAAGTGCTTTCCAATATCGCCGATGAGTTTGGCCGAACCGTTGTCCAAAAGCCTTATTTGCGCAGTGCCCGGAATAACAAGACCATGGCCATGGTGGCGGACAGCCTTGAACCACACGAGGTGTCAGAAGTCCTTACTGCGGCCATGTTCGATATCATCATTGAACTCTCCAAACAATACATCGAACGCGGCGTTGCCTGGAAAGAAGAGGACCAGGTAGAAATGGCTGATACCGCGCGGCATAAGGCAGCTAAACAAGCGTTTTGGTACACGATTGACCGAATGCAAAGAATGGCGATGCAGCCCCTGGATTTCTTGCCGCCTGTGGATGTGACGTTTCGGGATTATGCACTGGCAGTGCTCCGGGCCGAACAACTCTCCAACCCGACCGATCCTTATGGTTACCGAAAAACGATGTTTGACGTCTTCCGAAAACGCGGCATCCTCGCCAAAGAAGAGGAGGATACTTTGCTGAAAACCAACTATTTATACGATCGAAACAATCCAAGGTTGTACTTTCATGCAAGCATGATCGAGATTACCAAATCACGTTCAAGCGTCTATGATTTTTTAGACAACAACCGAAATCCTCTCGGCATCCCGCTGCTGCGGGACTTTTTCGTAACAGACTTGTACGAATGCAACAAGCAAACCCGACAAGGAGACAAACTGCCCCGGCAGCATGTGATCTGCTATGTGTGGTATGAAGAAATTTTGTTAACCGGGGCTGAATATAGCGAATACGAAGGCCAATACCTCGCCCTGCCCTGTGGCGGCACCCTGGTTTTTGACGATTTAAACAACCTGCTTTACTGGGCCAACAAACCCGGTACAGAATTTTTAGGCAAACACACCGAGACAGGTATGCAGCGCAAGCAGGAGTTCCTGAAACATTTTACCCGGCAATTGCAGGCAGGCGCCATCGGCACGCAAGCGGATTCCGGCACCGCCGGATTTATGGAGAAAACCATGCCGCCGATTGGTATTCGCAAGGAAGGCAATCGAATACACCTGCAAACGGCCCCACACCTCCAGCTCCATTCAGAACACGTTCAACACTCCAAAAGGACATGGCAAATAAGCTTCTAATTCGACTCTACAATGTTGGTCTGGGCGATTGCATTTATGTGCGCATACCAGCGGACGCTCCAGCATCCAAAGATTTCCACATCCTTATTGATTGTGGTACTTTGGGCGAAAAGACTTTGATCGAAAATGCGATCAAACACCTGGAAACCAAAATGTTGCCCGCCGTTGGAAACAATGGCAAAAAACGCCTTGACCTTTTGGTGGCCACGCATCCGCACAAAGACCATATCATCGGCTTTGACCCGGATAACTTTAAAAACATTGAAATAGGGAACATCTGGTTAAGCCCGATCATGAACCAGCATCATCCTCAGGCCGAAAACGCCCATAACCTACAAGCCTTTACCACCAACGCCATTCGGGGCATACAAGCAAGGGGACTGGCCCTCGGGCCGGAATTCGCGCTCCTGGCTTCGCTCTATGGCTTGGACCGGAAAGACGCTGAAGCGGCGCTTACCAAAACAATCCCGCAGCAAAATGGCATCGATCCGAAATTCGTCAAAGCGGGCGACACCTCTGCCAACCTCGGCCTGGCCTTGCCGCAAGCCAAAATCTCGGTTTTAGGCCCCGAGAACAACATTGATTATTATTATCTCGGGAACGATGATGCGGCTGGTTTCCAAGGACTTGCGCGTTTTGCGCAAACGTTGGCAGCCGAGGCGCCTGCCAAAAAATCGCTCCAGCCCAAAAACATCAGCACCCGTGATTTTCAGGTGCTGCAATCGCGTATGTTGTCAGATGCCTTTGCCTTTGCCAACCTGAGCAGTGAGGTGGAGAACAACTCCAGCGTAGTGCTGCTGATTGAATGGCGCAACAAACGCCTCTTGTTTGTCGGCGATGCAGAATGGGACGAACAATTCAAAGAAGGCAAGCGCAATGCTTCCTGGAATGTCATGTGGAACAAACGAAAAGCACTTTTGGGGACACCCGTTGATTTCCTGAAAATCGGCCACCACGGTAGCGTTAACGCCACCCCCTGGCTGGCGGAAGCGCCAGCCACCCACGAGGTCAATCAAATCCTCAACGCGATATTGCCCCTTCCCGCCAGTGGCAAAACCCCGAAAGCACAGGCCGTGGTATCCACTAAGCGCAGCAATTATGAAGTTATACCCGATACCAATCTATTGGCCGAATTGGGAAAAAGGACAAAGAAGCAGCGAGTCTACAAAACGGCGTTTGGCAAGATCCCTGGATATGATTTCAATTCTATTCCTTTCTATGCAGAAAAAGAACTGGCAAACCTGAATAAGAAGCAGCCCTATCGGACAGACTTTGAAAAGATGTTGGACAAAGGGGATTTTGTGGATATAACGATTTGAGCGTATAAATCATTAAAAACAGCTATCTCATCAACATGAAAAAACACATCTCCTTCTTCATCTTCTGTTTTTTAGCGCTAAACCCTGTTTTTAGCCAGGATTTAAAATACGTTACAAGTGTAGAGGGCAAGCAAAAAAACACATCTCCATACAGCCTGGCGGTCTGGGCGGGCGATTTTTGTTATCTGGCGGGTCAATTGGGCACTGATCCCAAAACCGGAAAAACACCATCAGATTTAAAAGAAGAAATTGATCTGACCATGAAAGCCTTGCAGGCCATTCTAAAATCGCAAAAACTGGATTTCAAAGACGTTGTAAAAACAACTGTATATCTGACCGATGTAAAAGATTTCGCAACGATGAATGAGGTCTATCGCAGTTATTTCCCAGAAGGCAATTTTCCTGCACGAGAGACCGTGCAAGTGTCTGGTTTGGTGCGCGACGCGAGGGTTGAAATCTCCATGACGGCATTTAAGAAACAAAAAAAGAGAAATAAATAGCTGCAGATTTTTTCACGGGGTCCTCTAAGAAGTGACAATTTTTCAAAAAGTGTTACTTCTTTTGCATCATGCAATACATCCTCGCTATAGACCAGGGCACCACCAGCTCCCGCGCCATTGTGTTCGACAAACAAGGCAACACCATTGCCATGGCGCAACAAGACATCACACAATATTTTCCCAAACCCGGCTGGGTGGAACACAATCCCGTTGAAATCCTGGAATCTGTGCTTTCGACTGTTCGCGAAGTGGCCGAAAAAGTCGGCCCACAGAACATCGCGGCCATCGGTATCACCAATCAGCGCGAGACTACAGTGGTATGGGACAAGCGCACGGGGAAACCCGTCTACAATGCCATCGTTTGGCAGAGTCGCCAGACGGTGGACATCTGTGAAGCCTTGAAAGCCAAGGGATTAGACCCGGAAGTGCGCTATAAAACCGGATTGCTCATTGACGCCTATTTCTCCGGTACCAAGATCAAATGGATACTCGACAATGTGCCGGGCGCGCAAGCCGATGCTTTCGCGGGAAACCTGCTGTTTGGCACCATTGACACCTGGCTGCTCTGGAACATCAGCGAAGAACGCACACACGCCACCGACTATACCAATGCCTCCCGAACTATGGTCTATAACATCCGCGATCTGGCCTGGGACGAGGAACTGCTGGCAGCATTTGACATACCGGCCACCATGCTGCCCAAAGTGATGGACTCCTCGGCCATTTTTGGTCATGTAAAAGCAGATGTTGTGGGCCTTCCACCTACAATTACTGAAACAGGGATTCCAATTTCGGGCATTGCGGGCGACCAGCAGGCCGCCCTTTTTGGGCAGGGTTGTTTTACTGCTGGTATGGCCAAAAACACGTACGGCACCGGCTGTTTTATGTTGATGAATACTGGCAATGAAGCAGTTGCATCGCAAAATGGCCTGCTCACCACCATTGCCTGGGGACTTAACAGCAAGGTAGAATACGCACTTGAAGGTTCTATTTTCGTGGCCGGGAGCGCGGTGAAATGGATGCGCGATACCGTCGAATTATTCACCGACGCGGCTGAAACGGAGCGGCATGCGCTCAGTATTCCTTCTTCGGAGGGCGTGTATGTAGTCCCTGCCTTTGTGGGACTTGGCACGCCTTATTGGGATTCAGAAGTTCGCGGCGCAATATTCGGCCTCACACGAGGCAGCAGCCGCAGCCACCTCATCCGTGCTACCCTCGAGAGCACGGCTTACCAAACCAAAGACGTGCTTTCTGTCATGGAACGCGACTCAGGCATAAAACTCAAAACCCTGCGCGTAGATGGAGGCATGGTGCGAAACAACTTCTTGATGCAATTCCAGAGCGATATGTTGGGCGTACACGTGGAACGGCCTAAAGTGCAGGAAACCACTGCTTTAGGTGCTGCTTACCTCGCCGGACTAGCAGTAGGCTACTGGAAGGACCAGGCTGACATTGCTCAAAACTGGCAACTGGAGCGCATTTTTTCGCCTGAAATGCAGAAAGAGGAGTCGGACAGGCTTTACCGAGGTTGGTTAAAAGCCGTGGAAGCAGCACGGGTATTTAAGCATGTATAGCATCAAAATTTAAACCGCAAAACAGGAGAACCGCAAAATGTAAAACCGAGTAGCGTTTGATCTCGAAAAGGGAAGATTTTGGCTCTGTTCGGATCAATATGTTCGGTTTTACATTTTGCGGTTCTCCTGTTTTGCGGTTTTGCGGTTTAAATTCTATTTTCGTACCACCACCCGCTGCACATCCGTGCTACTTGCAGACTGGAAATTCAAAAAGAACAAGCCAGCATCCTCGACCTGCATTTCCACCCGGTGGTTTCCTTTTTCAAAGAATCCGGTTTGGGTCGCCACTACCCTACCGTTCAAATCGGTAAGCGATAGGGCGACTTGCCCTGCTTCGGGCAAGAAAAACGCTGCTGCCACAGGGCCAGCCGTCGGGTTGGGCGAGATGGGAAATAGTGTGGCGCTCAATTTATTGGAAGCAGCTTCTGCTTCGGTTCTATCTCCTGCCGAGCGAAATTGCAACACAGCCTGCGCAATTTTCAAACCTTGGTCATAGGCTTCAGCCTGCGCAACGGAGGAATTCATCTGGAGCGCTCCTGTCAAAGCTCCCGTTTGCAAAGCAGTGAATTTCAATACAAAAACCGTCTGTTCGCCTTCCAGCACCGCTGTAGAATACCAGGATGTCGCCACGCGATTTTGGGAAACCCCAAAACGTGGCGTAATTGTGCCCGGTTCGACACTTTGCAAAACAAGGTAAGCCGGATCTGCCTCCAGGGTGAATTGGAAGCCCGCCATATTGTTCAGATTGGGCGTGTGAATGGCTACTTCCAGCACGTCACCTGCTCTAAACCGCTGCTTTTCAGCATAAAAGACAACCCAATCTTCTCCCCGGCTCGATGGCACGACCGAGCCATCCACGTCGCCGGTTTTGATAGCCGTAAAATGTTGATTCAGGCCCGAGGGGGCAGGACAAACGGTGCTGATTTTTTCAGGAAAAACAGTTGAGAGCGGCTGTGTCGGGTTTGGAAAAACAAAAGCCGATGGCACAAAACGCCAGGACGTATTTCCGGGAAAAGCATTGGCCGTGCCAATGATCAAGTTGTTCATCGCATCCAAATCAGCGACGCTGAGCTGTCCGTCGCGGTTGGCATCGGCAGCGATAATACGGTAAGGGTTGGACAGCAATGTTTGCCCCGATATATGGAGATCGGCAAGCATCACGTCGAGCGTGTTCAGGCCCCAAAGCGGCAAGGTATCCAGCGAAGGGATGATGGAATAATTGCAAGTGCCCGGCGCGCCAGCGAAGGCAAAATTGCCCAGAACATCCGTAATTGCATTCGACTGATTTGTGCTGCCTGTGAGGTTGCTTTTCAGGAGGATTTTTGCGCCAGGCACAGGTTGTTGCAGATCGGTGAATACCTTGCCCGAAACAGGCCCGACTGGCGTACATGCGCCAATATTGTCTTGCACGATGACGTAGGTTGTGCAATAGTCGGCATTGCCATAAGCATCTACTGCCCAGATTTCTACGAACTGCTTCCCGACTTCATTACAGTCAAAGGTGACGGAGTGGCTGTCGTTTGGAAAACCTGTGCCAGTGCCAGCCTTGATAATGCCGATTTTGATTTGCGCGGTTGGGGTACAATTGTCCGAAGTATATTGCAGAAAATCGGTATCCCAAAGCGTGATCATTCCGCTCGGCATGATGTTGATGCTCAAGCCGTTGATACACACTACAGTGGGCGGTTTGCAATCGCGAACCTCGAATTCATATTTGCAAAGCGCTTCGTTGCCGCAATGGTCGTTGGTGATCCATTCGATCTTGTGTTTGCCGTATGGAAGTCCAACGCCCGTGGGAAGCACAACTTTGGCCGAAACGGTGTCGTTTGTAATCGTTTTTTCGATTTGCCATGCGCCCGGCGCGCTGCTGCTGCGGAATGTCTCCATAGATCCGTTGCCGTCCAAATCCAGGTACAGGCGGTAGGTAATGATAAGATCGGATTTAGAGCAGGCGTCGGTAACTTTCACCTTGAGGTCTACCTGGCCTTCGCAGCGGGCACCATATTGCGCGGGGTCGTTGTTTGTATAATCGCAAAAAAGCAAGGGCGCTGTTGGGCAATTGAGATAAACGGGCGCAACATTGTCAATAATCTTGATAATCTGCGTGTATTGCAGATAACCATGGTTGTAGGAATCGCCTATTACGGTGGGGCCAACGTCTGTATTGCCGGGGTTTTCAATATATGTAGGCCCTGGCCAGTTGGGGTTGTAGTCACACCACCAGAGGAGTTTAAAGGTGCGGAGGATTTTTTTGCAACCGCCTGTATTGTTGAGGTTGAAAACCTGGTCTTTGACCGAGATGCCGACGTTGAAACTGCAATTGCCGAGGTAGGTGATTACAGGCCAAATGGTATCGGCGGTGCCTCCGCAACTGATGACGGTGCGGTCGTCGGGGAATTTGACGGAATAATAGTTTTGTTGGGCGGTGAGGGTGATTGGGAGAAGCAGGCTTGCTGATAAAATAAGGAGGGCGGGTAAAGCCTTCGCCAAGGCTATGGCGGGTAAAGCAGACAGGATTGGCAGGATTGTTTTGCGCATAATTTAACCGATTTTTTTGTTCGGCGAAAGTAGCGCAGCTCACGCTTTACTGAGAAAGCGAATGTGACGGATGGGCGACAGATGGGGAGAATTAACCCTTACTTCCTATTTCTCCCTCATTTCACCCACCAATTTCATCTTTTAGGAACATTTTGTAACTACCTGGCAACCTTATTTGTTCTAAATTTGCCTTAATTTTGATTAACTCAATATCTGGAACTTTGCGAAACTCAAAACCATTTATATCTTTGTGAAATAAAAATAATTTTCTCATGTCAACAAAAAAGAGGGTTCATGTTATCAAGCGCACCGATGGCTGGGTAGTGAAAAAAGAAGGCGCTGAAAGGGCATCACGCAAATTTGACACAAAGGAAGAAGCGGTTGATTCTGCGAAAAATTATCGGCAAAAAGGCCATGATGTTGTCGTGCATAAAAAGGATGGCACTATAGAAAGGTGGTCAAAAAGCTAGCGTATGATAAACCACTTTGATCGAAATGTTTTTATAAATTGCCCTTTTGACCATGAGTATAGATTGCTTCTAATACCCATCTTGTTTACACTTCGGTACTGCAAACTTGTTCCACGGATTGCCTCTGAGCGGTTAGACTCTAGCGAGATTAGATTAGACAAAATCATTGAGATAATTCTCGAATCAAAGTATAGCATACATGATCTTTCTAGAATAAAATCCAGCAAAAAAGGGGAATATTATCGCTTAAATATGCCACTAGAAATTGGTTTGGACTTGGGATGCAAAAAATTTCACCCAGATGAAAAATATCGAGGAAAAAAATCTCTGATTCTCGAGGGCGAGCGATATAGTACGCACAAAGGGCTTTCTGACCTTTCTGGAGCAGACGTGAAATGCCATGAAAATGATGCAGAAAAAGTAATTGAATGTGTCCGAACTTGGATGGTCGAAGTTGGGCGCCACTATGTCCCAGGCCCTAACATGATTTGGGATGACTATAATATTTTTTATGCGGTACTTTCTGATGAATTTTTAAAACGGGGATTCAAACAATCGCAAATTGACACGCTATCAATCCCAGAATATTTGAAATTTCTGGACGAATGGTTGCCTAAAAAATCAAAGTTGGCTAAAGCTTATTAATCAACCCGCATCGCTACTCGATCCAATTCCTGCTGCTCCATATCCCTCGGCAGATCCCGAAACGCATACTGTTGGTTGCGCAATTGCGGTACAAAACCCGCTTCTCGAATAGCCGCTTGAATCCCGTCCGCCGTAAATCGGAACCTTGCACCCGCTGCCGAAACTACGTTTTCTTCGATCATTATACTGCCAAAATCGTTCGCGCCAGCGTGGAGACAAACCTGTGCGACTTGTTTTCCCACAGTCAGCCAGGAAGCCTGGATGTTCACAACATTGGGCAGCATAATGCGACTCATGGCAATCATTCGCACGTATTCGTCACCGGTGACTGCGTTGCGGGCGCGTTTGATTTTCCGCAAAATCGTGTCCTCGTCTTGAAATGGCCAAGGGATAAAGGCCAAGAATCCTTTCGCATCCGCGGGTTTTTCTGACTGCACCTGACGGAGCTCGGCGAAATGCTGCATCCGCTCCAGGTTGGTCTCAATGTGGCCGAACATCATGGTAGCAGAGGTAGTCAAGTGCAACTTATGGGCTGCCCGCATCACGTCTAACCATTCCTGGCCGCCACATTTGCCCTTGGAAATCAATCGCCTCACACGGTCGTCCAGGATTTCTGCACCAGCGCCGGGGAGTGAATCAAGCCCGGCATCTTTCAAGGCTGCAAGCACGTCGTAATGACTCATGCCTTCCAGTTTGGAAATGTGCGCAATTTCGGGCGGCCCCAATGCGTGAAGTTTCAGATTAGGATATTCCGTCTTTAATTGACGGAAAATATCCGAATAAAATTTAAGTCCCAAGTCCGGGTGATGCCCCCCTTGCAAGAGCAATTGCTCCCCGCCAAGCCGAAAAGTTTCCTCGATTTTCACGCGGTATTCTTCCATCGTAGTGATGTAGGATTCCTCGTGGCCGGGCCTGCGGTAAAAGTTGCAAAACTTACAGTTGGCGATGCAAACATTGGTCGTGTTCGAATTCCGGTCTATGATCCATGTAACAGTATTGCCGGGAACGTGGTGCTGACGCATGGCATTGCCGACATACATCAGCTCGGCTGTAGGGGCATTTTCAAAAAGGAAAACACCTTCGTCTGGACTGAGCCATTCGAAGTGGAGGGCGCGTTGGAGAAGGTTGGAGATGTTCATAGTCGGTATGCCGGAACTCCTGTTCGGGTGTTATTGAAACCAGAACAGGAGTTCCGGCGGACTTTTTTTGGGAAACAAAAAAGCAAAGGTAAGGTTGGGGAACTTCGATTTAGAAACGTCGGTTTATTGCCACTTTTTTATGGCTTCAAATATTCGCAGCATTATGCAAAACAATTAAAACATTTTGTTGCGCAATTAATACTTTTGTGCCGCGCTTCGATTCCCTATCATTTTATGACTGAAACCAATACCTCTGAATCCCGCTTCCAGCGCGTCTGGCGTGTAATCCGACAATCTATCAATGGCGAAGAGCAAGAATTCACCAAAGGCAGTATTGACAAAGCGATTGTGTTACTCTCCATCCCAATGATTCTGGAAATGGCCATGGAATCGCTTTTTGCCGTGGTTGACATTTTTTTCGTGTCGAAAATAGGGCCAGAAGCCATTGCGACCGTGGGCATCACCGAATCCGTGCTGACGCTGGTGTACTCCGTAGCGATAGGATTGAGCGCGGCGGCTACGGCGATGGTGGCACGTCGAATTGGGGAGGGTGATCGCAAAGCCGCCGCAAAGGCGGGTGCGCAGATTATCCTGATTGCGATCGTTATCTCAGTGTTGATTGCCATTCCGGGCTACTTTTATGCGGAAGATATCCTGCGCTTGATGGCGCACGATCATAGCGTTTCGTCCACTGGCCATCAGTTTACACGGCTGCTTTTGACCTGCAATTTGCCCATCCTGTTGCTATGGATGCTCAACGGCATTTTCCGGGGAGCAGGGGATGCAGTGACCGCCATGCGGGCGCTTTGGATTGCCAACGGGGTGAACATTGTGCTTTGCCCCATATTCATTTTTGGTTTTGGCCCGATCCCCGCCATGGGTGTTTTGGGCAGCGGTATCGCCACTACGATTGGCCGTTCGGTCGGTGTGGTGTATCAGCTATGGCATTTGTTTGAAGTGGGGAGGATTATCAAATTGCGCTGGGCAATGATGCGCCCAGACAGGGGCATTATCAGCACACTCCTCCGGGTGGCATCGGGCAGTGCTGGGCAGTATCTTATTGCTTCAGCCAGCTGGATTTTTATGGTATTCATCCTGGGTCAAATCAGTAAAGAAGTAGTGGCGGGCTACACCATCGCCATTAGGGTGGTAATCTTTTGTATTCTCCCTTCATGGGGCATGGCCAATGCTGCCGCTACGCTTGTGGGGCAGAATTTAGGGGCAGGCCACCCAGATAGGGCAGAGAAATCAGCGATGAGGGCAGGGTATTTCAATATGCTTTTCCTCGCGGTCATAGCTATCATTTGCTTGATCGGAGCACCCCAGCTGATACGGTTTTTCACCCATGCCCCTGAGGTAGTGGAACCGGGATCGCTCGCCCTGCGCATCATCGCAGGTGGCTATGTTTTTTATGGTTGGGGTATGGTACTAACGCAGGCGATCAATGGCGCGGGCGATACCTTTACCCCTACCCTGCTCAATTTCGTGTTCTTCTGGATGGTAGAAACGCCCTTGGCCTGGCTGCTCGCGCTCCATTTTGACTGGGGGCAAACGGGGGTTTACTGGAGCATCGTCATTGCCGAATCGGGTATGGCAATGGCCGCAATCTGGCTCTTTAAAAAAGGAAAATGGAAATTGGCCAAGGTTTGAACTGCACTCAACCATTAAACTTTCGCTTTTTTTTTGGCACAACAATTGCTCAACATCAGTAGGGCATTACCTTTACCACAGATTTCCTCCCCGTCTCATGGACTGATTTACAGCTGCCCAACATTTTTGTAAGCTGTAGGGTCCCTCCCTTCGTAGTAATAAGTTATCGAACCCATTTGGGTTTTGCAGTCAATGATTCGTCATTAGCACGGCTAATGGCGTATTGACGACAAAACAAGACTTCAAAGGGCTCATTGTTAGGCATTAATTTTGCAATGCTACAATGTGGTCCAAATGCTTAACAATATGCTTGTGAACACTACTACTAAGACAACCTTCCCCCTGCGCCGAATTTTCCTTTTCGCGCTCCTGCTGTCGGCCTTTGGCCTAACAGCCCAAGACATACACTTTTCACAGTACGGAAACTCGCCCCTCAACCTTAATCCGGGGCTTGCTGGAGTGTTTGGCGGCGACCTCCGTTTTGTCGGCAACTATCGCAAGCAATGGCGCACAGTGCCGGTGCCGTACACAAGTTTTTCAGGCTCGGTAGAGAACAAAGTTTACTTGTCTCGAGGGAAGTATAACAAATTCGTCACGGCTTCGCTTTTGGTCAATTATGACAAACAAGGATCCCTCGCGCTAAAATCCTTGCAAATTGGAATCCCAATTTCGGTGACATTGCCGATTGGGAAAAACCATTTTATCACAGTGGGTGCCACGCCCATGTTTGGACAACGTTCGTTCGACTCCGATGAGATCACCCTGAATGAGCAGTACATTGATGGGATGTACGATCCGGGAGCAGCCATTTCCGAAGACTTGAGTGTTACCAACTTGAAATATTTTGATCTCAGCGCGGGCGCGAACCTTCGGCTTCAATCGCCAAGAAAGCGCGACCGACTCGATATCGGTGGGGCCATGCACCACATCAACCGCCCAGAGCATGATTTTTGGGCATCTTCCGTGACAAACAATGACGATGTTCGCTTATACAACAAGCTGAGTCTGTATGGACTGGGACTTGTACAATTGACCGGGCGGTTTGATTTGCTTGCTCAAGGGCTATATCAGCAACAAGGGAAATACCGCGAGATCGTGTATGGGGCTGGGGTTCGGATGCACCTCAAAAAGAAGCGCTACAAAGAATTCGCCATACAAATCGGAGCAGATTGGAGACATCGTTACAACAACGCGCTGGTACCACGTCTGGAAGTACTTTATGGCACTTGGACATTTGGTGCCACATTCGATTGGGACGCATTCTCTCGTGCCGGAGAACTAATCTCCAATCGCCGTGGCGGACCCGAAATATCGTTGATATACCGCCTTTATAAGGTAAAACCAATGCAAAAATATAAGTCCTGTCCTATTATTTAATGAAGTGATGGAGTGATGAAGTGATGTTTTGATGGGGTTCGATTCAAATCACTTCATCACTCCATCACTTCATTAAAAAAAATTTCAATCCATTAAAATGAAGCACATCTGCTCAATATATCTTCTCCTGATTTTTTCTCTGAACACACAGGTCGCTTGGGGTCAAACTCCAGATTCCACCGCGCGCCCTGTAGATCCTGCAAAAGAGCGATCAGTGGTTTCTGATCGGCTCAATGAAGTGGACGAACACGAGCGCGGCCCTTCTCCCAAAAAAATAATGGAAACCGCTGATAAGTCCTTTGGAAAGAAGAACTACTTCGCGGCCATGAAGTATTACAGTTATATCTTGAAGGACGAGCCTTTGCACGTGGAAGCCCTGACAGGGTATGCGGAATCGGCTTTTGAGATTTCATCTTTAGACAGTGCTGAAGCTGCTTTTCAACGCCTGGTTGATAACGGCATAAGCCCAACACCGAAGTATTTCCCTAAAATGCGTTTGGCCGAAGTCAAATTCCGCAAGGGTAATTATAGCGATGCACGAGAACTTTTCATTGATATCGCCGAGCTACCTCAAGTCCCCGCTGCGCCGGATTCTTTGAAAATAGAGGCCGCAGCCCGCATAAAGGATTGTAATTGGGCAATGGACTTCAAAAAGCATAGCCTTGATATAATTGTGGAAGGCTCTAACGTCATATTGGACACGTTGTATGTCAACACGCTCGATTATGCAGAGTACGCTGCTTACCCGGATGGAGACTCACTATACTTTTCTGCCTACCGGTTTGATCTTAAAAGAGACAAAGCCAATCCAAAACGGAATACTGTAAAACTCCTGTCCGCCAAGGGGCTTGGCGGACAAGTAGGCCCTGGCCAGCCTATGGATGTGAAAGAAGTGGATGAATCGAAGTTCAATGACCAGAAACGCCAACACATAGCACATTACAGTTATTGTGAATCTGGAAATGTGATGTATTACACACTCGGCGATTATTTGCACGACTCTGCTACCATACGCTTCGACCTCTATCGTCGCAAAAAACAATCCGACGGCTCATGGGGAAAGCCTGAAAAACTCGATGCCTTGAATGTAGCAGGCTTTACCAATACGGAACCAAGCGTAGGCACGCTGCCCGGTGACAATCTCGAGACCCTGTTTTTTGTAAGCGATCGTCCTGGCGGCAAAGGTGGCCGCGACATTTGGTACAGCCGTGTACTCGGAGACAGCCTAAGCGCACCACTTCCACTCGCCGCTGTCAATACGAAAGGAGACGATGTTACCCCGTTTTACCACGCAGCTTCCAGTAATCTTTATTTTAGCACAGATGGTACGGATACCCTTTTGAGAACTATCGGGGGTTTTGATGTGTACAAAGTAAAATATACGGCTTCAGGAAAATGGGGGAAACCCTTGCATATGGGCACGCCCATCAACACCAACGCGAATGATGTTTTCTTTGTTCTTGATAAAGAAAGCAAAAAAGCATATTTCAGCAATAACAAGCGCGGCAACAGCAACAAATCTGAAGAAGGCTGCTGCTATGATATTTACACTGCTGAATTTATACGGCCAAAATTGAAGGCAATAGGCCATCATAAACTAACCAAAGCAATTTTGCCTTTCACCCGAATCACGCTTTATGAGAAGGGGACGAACGGAACACTTATTCCAATCGCCAATCCACAGCCAGACAGCACCAGCACCTATTCCTATGAGGTGGAACTGAATAAAGATTATGTGCTGATTGCTGACAAAATGAATTTTACTTCCGATACACTGGCTTTCAAAACCCCCGATGAAGTCTGGCCCGAAGAAATAGTTAAAAAACTATACCTTATGCCGCACCTCAATCTGATTGCCACAGTTTGGGACTGCGAATCAGGAGACCCTATTTATGGTGCAACAGCCAAGTTTATCAACCTAAAAAATGTTGAAAGCGTTCAATCGGACGTATTACCCGCCACTTCCAACACGCAGCATTACAGGCTTGATTTTGGCCAACAATATCAAGTGATCATGGATAAGGAAGGTTATGAAAAACCTGACACTTCCAGCATTGTATCCACAGAAGGTCGAGTGGACGGGGGTACTATATTTGTCGAACTCAGACTGCGCCGCCCAGATCCATTTGCAAATTTTGATACCATCGCCATTTACTTTGACAACGATTTCCCAAAGCGTACAAAATTTGACGACGACTCTCTCAAGAATGCAACAAGCCCATATTTGGTTGCGATGAGGGATGCGCTGTTTAAAAATGCAAAAGACACAAAGTATCAGGATAGTGTTTTGATTAACTACCAACAAACATTTGCAGCATACGCTGTAAGAAATAGAGACCTCTTTATCCCCGAATACATCAAGGGGCTAAAAGGGCAAAAAAGAATTAACGATTCTCTTTTGATCCACAATTTCTTCGAAAATGAAGCACGGATAAACTTTGATAAATTCAGGGATTTTGCAGAAATACTTGAAACCGTCCTTGGTCAAGGGGATTCTATTGTTATTGAGATACAAGGTTATGCATCGCCCCTTTCTAACCCTGATTATAACCTCCATTTAACCAATCGCCGTATCGCTTCGGTGTACAATATGTTTGTAACCTATGATGCGGGTTTTTTCTTGTACAGACCCTTTCCTGGCAGACCTGGAGAGTTTTTAGGCTATTATAAACCTGACAATTCCGGGCAGCTTAAATTTAAGAGAAAACCCAATGGCGAAGCTGCATCCAAATACAAAGGCCCTGAAGCGGAGGATACAAAAAACCTTCGCACATCCATTTATGATGTGCGAGCTTCCCGTGAAAGAAGGGTCGAAATTACCGGGGTTAAGATCGTGAAAACAAAGTGTAAAGAACGAGAAAACTAACCACCAGAACCATCAAAATAAACATTGTGATGAATAAAAGCCTCTTTTCGGCCGTATTAATAATGATTTTGGCTTCGGCCAACGTGGCCTCGGCGCAAATTCAGATGACCTTTACTATTGCTCATCCTACCTGTCATGGTTATACCAATGGCTCGACAACGGTGTTCGCGGTTGGTGGAACAGCTCCCTATACCTATAACTGGAACAATGCACAAACGACACAGACTTGTTCTGGCATTGGTGCAGGGACGTACACCGTAACCGTAACCGATGCTACTTTAAGCACGGCGTCCGGCAGTATTTCAGTGTCAGAACCGAGCGCAGTTTCAACAGCTATTACGTCTGACAATGTGGGTTGCAACGGGGCGAGTGGAACACTCACAGCCGCAGGCTTCGGAGGAACAGCGCCCTATTCCTATGCTTGGGATGGCCCGAATTCTTCTTCTACTGAATCCGTTGCCGTCACTGCACCAGGCAATTACTTTGTCACAGTGACAGATGCGAATGGTTGTGAGGGTGTCGGAAGTTTCACAGTCCCTCCCCCTCTCTCAGTAGAAGTGGTGGCCACGGATATTCCTTGTTCCATTTATCCCAATGGTGGGGCACTAAATGCTATCGTAACGGGCGGCCTCACACCTTATACTTTTTCATGGAGCAATGGCGCCACTTCTCAATTAGTTACTGGAGTAGGTGCTGGGACTTACATCTGTACAGTAACTGGCGCAAATGGCTGTATTGCAATAGCTTCTGACCAAGTTGACATTCCCACGCCCCTTGAAGCAGCACTCATTTGGCTAAGTCCCGCTTGCGGTGGCAACAACAATGGGGCCGCCACCGTTCAGGCCTCAGGAGGCACCCCACCTTATACTTATACTTGGACTCCAGGGCCTCTCAGCGGGCCTTCCCAGACGGGCCTTGCCCCCGGCCAATATTATGTATGCGTATTTGATTCAAACCTTTGTCAAAAAGATATATGGGTAATAATCCCGGCAACTACTGGCTTGGATGTTCAATTGGTTGTGACCAGTGCCACTTGTCTCGGCATCAATAACGCAACTGCTACAGCAGTGGTAAGCCCTCCCGGAAGTGGCTATGTTTACGAATGGACCACCCTTACGCCTGATTCTGTTGTGACACCTATAACTGGCGTTATCCAGTTGACAGAGCTTGCTGTTGGCACCATCGTTTCAGTGACTGTTACCGACCCAATTTCAGGTTGCAGCGGCACGGCAACAGGGATTGTGGGTGCTCATACAACAATTGATCTTGCCGTTACTGATGTTGACATACTCTGTGAAGGAGGTTTTGGCAGCGCCACGGCACTTGCTTCCAATGGAACGCCGCCTTATACTTACACATGGTACCACAACAACCTTTTGTTTGGCGATTCTTCCAGTATTTTTGGTTTAAACGCAGGCGCCTATCTGGTCTCTGTTGTGGATGCCTTGGGCTGTGAAGCAAATTCGGTAGCAGATATTGGGATAAAATCTGCGCCCAATGCGATCATAGACGGGGGACATGTGCTTGTTTGTGGAGACAGTCTCAGCACGGTGCAATTCATCAATGCATCCACAGATCCTTACAATTCTATCACTTCTCTGGTTTGGATGGTCAATGGGCCTAATATTGACACAATGATCGTACAGCAGAGCCAAATTACTTTCCAACTTCCAGTAGATGACACGATTACGGTGAAACTCATTGCCACCTCAGGCTTGGGCTGCTCAGATACTGCTATACTGGTGTACAATATACCCGGTTACCCAGACTTCAGTCTCAGCATTGACTCGACCACGCTAAATTGTTCGGGTGACTCTGTGAGTATTCACGTTATTGGCGGGGACACTAGCTACACTTACGTTTGGAACCCCGCAGTTACTTACAACCCCGACCCACTCAACGTCTTGGTCAACCCAATAGTGACAACCACTTATGTGTTGACCGCAACAGACGGCAACGCATGTACCGCCACCGACAGTATCACCATAGCGCCATTTGGACTTTTTGAGTTGTATGTCTCTGAGACACTCATCCGAACCTGTGAGGATTCTGTTACGCTCACCGCAACCACAAATATCCCCGCTACCATTATTTGGGTTCTGGAAGATGATATTGCGTTTAGTGGAAACTCTATTACCGTACCCGCAACTTCTATCACCAGTATTTATACCGTTACGGCTATTAGCGCTGATAGTTGTATCCTTAAGGAAGAGGTCTCCGTTACAGGGTATGGCATAGAACTAAGCCTCGACTCTAACGCTGTCTTGACCATTTGCGAAGGCGAATCGCTGCCCTTGTCCGTGATTGTCACGCCGATGTCGGACAGTTTGACCTTTTTATGGACGGTAAGTGCTCCTGGTCTGCTCAGTGATACCACTGCTGCAAATCCAACACTCACAGGACCAGTGGGCAATTACACCGTGACCGTGATCGTGACCAACGTGATCTGCTCCGACACCCTGTCATTTCAGGTCGAAATCCTACCTGGCTTAGACCTTAGCGGACAGTTCCTGGCCGATCTGTGCGATAGGCTCCACGTGAGTTTCTTCAACAACAACGGAATAGCAGGCACCTGGGATTTTGGCGACGGAAGTCCGCTCAGCATCGAGCCCAACCCTGTCCACGATTATGACTCTGCCGGAGTTTACCATGTGATCTTTACACCCACTATCAACCTTCAATGTTTGATCACTTGGGATTCCTTGATAACGGTTTTTGCCGATACGCTAATTGCGGGAATCGCGCACAACTATGTAGACTGCATTAACCAGGCCGAAATTCAGTTCCTTGGTTCTGCCAACCGCCCTGACTCTTTGATCGTCGCCTGGGCTTGGACGTTCTCAAATGGGACCCCAACTAGTTCAACATTGCAAAACCCGGTTGTGACTATTGCCCAGGAGGACACCATCACGGCGAACCTCATCGCGCAGGACATCAACGGCTGCCTCGACTCGACCAGTGTGCAGTTGACAGCTACCATTGTCCACGATACCATCCCGAACGCTGCACAGATTTGCCCCGGCGATTCGGTCCAATTGAATCCTGGTGGTTTTGACCTTGGCGCAAATTACTTCTGGACTTCCGTGCCCTTCGATTCAACATTGGTGCCGAACATCCCAAACCCAACGGTAAATCCCTTGGTAGCCACGACCTATTCGGTGGAGATCACCAAAGGGCTTTGCACTGTGAACTACACCGTGGAAGTAAGCCTAAAACCTGGAGCCGAAGTGGATTTGCCGAACGACATGGTCGCCTGCTCCACCGACTCTTTGTCCATCACGGCACAGAGCAACGGCGCAACCGGGTACGAGTGGTCCATTTTCCCTAATTTTAGTGACATTTTTGCTACAACACAGACTGTTTTGGTGCTTCCGCCTGGCACTTTCTATGTGCGCACGACCGGCGCAGACTGTTTTGACGTAGATTCCGTCCATGTCAGTCTAGGGACACTCGACCTACAAATTTCAGCAGAAGCCGATATCGTATGCCCAGGCGGCTTTGGCAGCGCATCAGCGGTGGCTTCCATCGGCACACCACCGTACATCTACTCCTGGTTCAACAGTGACAGCATTTTGATCGGAAATGATCAAAGTATCACCGGTCTTGACACTGGCGCATACTCGGTCATTGTGATAGACTCTGTAGGCTGCACGGCTGAAGCGGCGGTCAACATCGCACTCCTTTCTGCGCCCAATGCGGTTATTGACGGGGGACATGTTCTGGTTTGTGGCGACAGTATCAGTACCGTGCAGTTCATAAACCTTTCCAGCGACCCGTATGACCAGATCAGTTCGTTTGTTTGGACAATAACAGGCCCGACCGTAAGCTATGTGATTTCTAATCAAGACAGCATTACGCTCCAACTCCCTGTGGACGAAACCATTACGGTACAACTCATCGCCACTTCAAGCCTTGATTGCTCCGACACCACCACCCTGGAATACAACGTGCCAGGTTATCCTGACCTCACACTTAGCCTTGATTCCAGCACGATCAACTGCACAGCCGGATCGCTTGGCATCCACGTTATTGGCGGCGATTCTACCTACACCTACGTTTGGACTCCTACAGTTGGTCCGAACCCCGACCTGCTCAACGTCTTGGTCAACCCAACGGCTACGACCACTTATGTACTGACCGCAACAGACGGCAATGCCTGTACGGCCACCGATAGTATTACGGTCGAGCCGAACATCATCCTCGAATTGTTTGTTTCTGATACACTTGTGCGGACTTGTAGCGACTCTGTCACGATCTCAGCAAGCACCAATATCCCTGCTTTTATTATATGGACACTGGAAGGGGATATAGCATTTAGCGGGAACACCATTACCGTTCCTGCAACTTCTACCACAAGTATTTATACGGTTACAGCTATAACTGGTGATAGTTGTATCCTAAAGCAGGATGTCTCCATTACAGGCTATAACGTAGAAATCGAGCTAGACTCCAATGCGGTTCTGAGCATTTGTGAAGGCGATTCTTTGCCATTGTCCGTCCTGGCTACGCCATTTTCGGACAGCCTAAGTTATTTATGGTCAGTCAATGCACCTGCAGAGATTAGTGACACTACGGCTTCCAATCCAACACTCACTGGGCCAGCAGGCAATTATACCGTTACTGTGATTGTAACGAATGTAATTTGTGCTGACACCCTTTCATTTCAGGTTGAAATCCTTCCCGGGTTTAACCTCGAAGGGCAAATTTTAGCCGATCTATGCAACGGCCTTGAAGTGAGTTTCTTTAATGACAGCCTAATAGGTGGTGTGTGGGATTTTGGAGACAGCACAAACAGCAATGCATTCAACCCTATCCACACCTATGATCTTGCTGGACAATACCATGTAATCTTTACGTCCAACTTGCAGTGTACTCCCGCCTGGGATTCAACCATTCATGTAAATGCATTGCCGCTTGAAGCAAGCATGAGCTTTGTTTATTTAAAATGTGCCGACCAAGCTGAAATTCAGTTCAACGGTTTCACCAATCTTCTAGAATTTGACTCGGTCGTGTGGGCCTGGACATTTGCCAACGGAACTCCTGCAAATTCATCGCTAAGCAATCCAATCGTGACTTATACAGAAGAGGATACCGTAACGGCTACCCTCATAGTTCAGGATATCAATGGGTGCCTTGATACGGTTAGTTTACAGGTAATTGTCCTTATTATTAAGGATACCATTCCAAATGCCTTCTCGATCTGCCCTGGCGATTCCATTCAATTGAATCCCGGAGGTTTTGACCTTGGTGCTGAGTACAAGTGGACTTCCGTGCCCTTTGACTCGACCTTGAATATGCTTGACCCAACCCCAGTTGTCACTCCCACGGTGCCAACGACCTATTCAGTAGAAATCAAGCAAGGGCTATTTTGCTCCACCTTGTACACGGTAGACCTGAGCTTCAAACCGGGCAGCGATGTGGATTTGGCAGTAGATACCCTGATTGTTTGTACTGGCGACACTTTGTCCATAACAGCGCAAAGCAATGGCGCAACAGGATACGAATGGTCTACTTCGCCAAGTTTCGACCCTGTTTTTGCCGTAACAAAAACCGTACAAGTACTTCCTAACCGCACCTACTACGTGCGCACTACCGGCGCGGAATGTTTCGACGTGGATTCCATGAGAATTGAACTGGAAATTCCCGAGATTCAAATTATGCCTTCAGATACAAACATTTGCCTGGGAGAGGAAACCACCTTGATACTGATGAACCTCAATCCTGAGCATATCTTGGTGAATTACGATTGGGAGCCTGATTTGCCAAATATGCCAAATCCCATTGTTTCGCCTACTGAAACAACTACCTACTCAGTGACGGTGACCAACCAGTTTGGCTGCACAGCATCCCTGGTGTTTCCCACTATAAATGTGACCACAGTCTCGGTTGATGCAGTAGCAACGCCTGATTCCTTGTCATTTACAATCCCGACCACTATCTTGAAGGCGATCACTGGGGGGAATGGCACTGTGATTAGTTATTCCTGGTGGCCTACGGGTACGCTGAGCCACCCAAATTCGGCTGAAACCGGGGCATCTCCAACAGAAACCACCACCTATACGGTAACAGTAACAACCTCAGATGGCTGTATTGCAATTGATTCGGTAACAGTACACTTTAGAGAGAGTTCCTGCGTATCGCCATTTGTCTTTATTCCAAATACATTCACGCCCAATCACGATCAGAAAAACGACCTGTTCATTGTGCGTGCAGATGGCATGACAGCATTGAAAATGATTGTCTGGGATCGCTGGGGCGAGATCGTCTATGAGACCAATGACCCAAATGACCCCGGTTGGGACGGCACATACAAGGGTAAGGAAATTACCCCTGATTCATTTGCGTGGTATGTATGGCTTACTTGTGGCAACGGCGACATTTTCGAGTCAAAAGGCAACGTGACATTGTTGAAGTGATTGAAAATCAAGACCAAACCGCCCAACCAATGCATTTTGGTTGGGCGGTTTGGCATTATATAAACATCTTGTTTTCATTCTTAAAATCCGAAACCCAGAGTACTGCGTATATTTACACGCACCTGCTCTCCAATGAAAAAATCTTCGGCCTGGCTTGTTTTAACGATTTACCTCTGCGCTTCTTGCACAGGTTTGTTGCCTTTGGTCCTGGATAGTATGGCGCACGTTTTATGGCATAAGGAACACATTGAACACGTCCATCATGGTAAAGAAGGCCATAATCACTTAGCCGATGAAATAGTGCAATCGTTAAGTGAAAACCAAAACCACGACGGATCTTTCACTGACACAAATGGCGGAAAGCCTAATTTATCGGCGCATTATGTCCCATTGCCCGTTCTTCAATCCAGTGAATCGAACGTTGGGAACTTTCTTGCTTTCCCACCGCTGCATTTCTGGTTGCCGACAGGTGCAAAAGCCACTATTTTTTTGCCTCCCAAAATAGCTTGATTCCCCTTATTTTCTGCTATAGAAGTCCTTCTCCATACACATGGCTCACAAGGCTTCGTACTTACTTTACACTTTCGAGCACCGTCATGCCCATATAGACCGGTGTGCGGCTCGTTCAATATATTTAAAAATGAAAAATCTTTCTTGGCTGAAAAGCGCCTTGATTACTTGCTTGTTCGTATTTAATATCACGTGGCTCTGCGCCCACAATATCACGGGTCGCATAACAAACGCTTCCACTGGAGAAGTCATCGCTGGTGCGACCATATTTATCCCTTCCCTGAACATCGGTACCACCAGCGACGAATTGGGCGCGTTCAAGTTCAAGAATCTTGACGGGGAATCCTACGAATTGAGCGTGTCTTTTGTCGGGTTTGTTACCCATAATGTGCAGGCGACCACCAGTGCTGTCCTTGATATCCGCTTAAAACCCACAACCCTCAACTTAAATGAAATTGTGGTGAACGGACAACGAGACTTGTCCAAAACAATGACCATCATCAACAAAATTGATCTTGAACTGCGCCCCACCCGTTCCGCGCAGGATGTCTTGCGTATGGTTCCGGGCCTCTTCACTGCCCAGCATGCCGGGGGTGGCAAAGCAGAGCAAATCTACTTGCGCGGTTTCGACATTGACCACGGCACCGACATCCGGGTATCCGTGGATGGTATGCCTGTGAACATGGTCAGCCATGCCCACGGCCAAGGTTACGCCGACCTGCATTTCCTGATCCCGGAACTCATTGACAACGTGGATTTTAACAAAGGCCCTTACTATACGCAACAAGGTGACTTCACTACGGCAGGTTATGCCAATTTCAACACCCGCAACGCCCTCAGCCGTAGCTCGCTCAAATTTGAGGCGGGGCTATTCGACACCTATCGCGCGGTTGGGCTGATTGACCTGCTCAAAGGCAACACCGACAATCGGCACAATGCATATTTTGCCTCTGACCTTACTTTTACTAACGGCCCTTTTGACAGCCCTCAAAACTTCAACCGCATTAACCTGATGGGCAAATACCACGGCCTTATTGGCGCCGACAAAGTTCTTACCGTCTCTTTGTCCACTTTCACCAGTCGCTGGGAAGCCTCTGGTCAAGTTCCCGACCGAGCAGTTAAACGCGGCATCATTGGCCGCTTCGGTTCTGTTGACGACCGTGAAGGTGGCAATACCAGTCGTACGAATGCCAATATTCAACTTTTGAAAAACCTTGAAAACGGAGACCTGCTGCGCAATCAATTTTACTACGTCAAAAACCAATTCCAACTTTTTTCCAATTTTACTTTTTTCCTCGATGACCCCATCAACGGCGACGAAATCCGCCAAGTCGAAAACCGTGATATTTTCGGGTACAAGCTCTCTTATGTAGCAGAACGCGAAATCGGCTCGATGTCGCTACGCTCGGAGGCAGGCTTAGACCTCCGCTACGATAAAACCAAAGACACAGAATTGTCTCACACCGCCAGACGAAACCAGTTGATCAACCGCTTGGCGCTGGGTGATATTGATCAACTGAATGCCGCGCTGTATGTGGATGAGGTACTAAAAGTGAGCGAACGATTCTCGGTCAACGCCGGTCTTCGTTTCGACCAGTTCAGTTTTGGCTATGTAAACCTGTTGGACAGCATTTATAACCATCAAGTAGTGTATGCCAACACTGCCAGCCCTAAACTGAGTTTCTATTACAACGCCAGCCCAAATGTGCAGGTTTACCTTAAATCTGGGATTGGTTTTCACTCCAATGACACCCGCGTGGTAGTGCCACAGAACGGGGTTGAAATCTTGCCAAAGGCCTACGGTGTTGACTTCGGCACGTTTGTCAAACCCTTTCCAAGGTTATTGCTAAACTTTGCGGGCTGGTTCCTCGATTTGGATCAAGAATTCGTTTATGTCGGAGATGCTGCGGTGGTAGAGCCTTCCGGCAAGACACGCCGTTATGGTTTTGATTTCTCTGGCCGCTATCAGGCGGCGGACTGGCTTTTTCTGGATGTGGATTTGAATTATACCGTGCCCCGCAGTCGGCAAAGCGCGGAAGGAGCGGATTATATTCCTCTGGCGCCAACCTTCACCAGTATTGGCGGCCTGACCACTAAATTTGGAAAGGGGCTGAACGCCAGTCTCCGCTACCGCCATATTTCAGACCGCCCGGCCAACGAAAACAACTCGGTAACTGCCCTCGGCTATACGCTGCTCGATGGCGGTATCACTTACACCGCTCGGAAATGCGAATTTGGATTGTCGTTCGAGAACATCTTGAATGTGGATTGGAACGAAGCGCAATTCGATACCGAAAGTCGCCTTTTTGATGAAATAGAACCTGTGTCTGAACTTCACTACACACCGGGTACGCCGTTTTTTGTGAAAGGGAGCGCGACGTTCTTTTTTTAGATTTTTAACTATGAAGCCTTCCGAACTTATCCTCAACCCTGACGGCAGCATATACCACCTCCATTTGCGACCCGAACAAGTAGCTCCGCTTATCATCACCGTCGGTGACCCGGAGCGAGTGGCAAAAGTGAGCCGTTATTTCGACCGAGTGGAATTTCGCGTGCGCAAGCGTGAATTTGTGACCCACACAGGCTGGCTTGGCAAAACACGTCTCTCTGTCATCAGCACAGGCATTGGGCCAGACAATATTGATATTGTGCTGAACGAACTCGATGCGCTTTTTAACATTGATCTCGGTACTAGACAGATGAAAACCAGTCTCACACCGTTGACCTTCATTCGCTTGGGCACAGCAGGCAGTTTGCAGCGGGAGGTTCCAGTAGATTCTTTTGTGGCCTCGTCCGGGGCTGTCGGGATGGATGGGCTGATGCAGTTCTACAACGCACCCGAACAGCAAAACCATCCGCTCCTTGCAGCCTTGCACAGCCATTGCAAGGGCGAATGGGATTTCCCGCTCGCGCCATATTTCGTCGAAGCTGAGCAAGACTTGCTTCGGCATTTTTCCGAAAATTTCCACCAAGGAATCACAGCTACCAACCCCGGTTTTTACGGCCCACAAGGCCGACAACTACGAGCGCCCCTGCGCCAACCGCATTACTTAGATTTACTGCAAAGCTTTGAATTTCAAGAAAAGAAGATCCTGAATCTGGAAATGGAAACGGCTGCAATTTTTGGCCTGTCACAACTGCTGGGGCATCGAGCAGTGTCGCTTAGCGCAATTTTGGCCAATCGCGCCGAGGGTCAATTCAGCCTAAACCCTGCCCGAAGTGTCCGCCGTCTTTTGGAAACCGCCCTTGAAAAAATTTCATGTGGATTTTGAGAACTTGACAATAACTTGCGCGGCGTTAACGTACCCCGGAACTCCGTTCCGGGGTAATTTTTATCATAATTCTTCCCGGAACTGAGTTCCGGGGTACAAAACTCAACCACAAGCATGAAAACCTTCCGCAACACCCTGAGTTCGCTGATGTTTGGCTTTTTGCTCCTCAGTGCAGCCAGCACTCTGCAGTCATGCAGCAAGTTCGACAAAATTGGATTCGACAACGCCGCTAACCTGACAAGTTCTCTTCCTGAATTGATGAGCAAAGCTACCGGGAAGTATTCTGCCAACACCGATGCCATCAAAAAAGTAAGCGATGCGCTTGCCAATGCCGTGAAACACGCCGAAACGCGTAAAAAGAACAAGGAAATCGCAGCCTCTTGGAAAACCCTGCAAAACGACCTCGTGAACCCTTTCCTCGCTCGTTGGAAAGACAAAGGAATGCTCGACAAAGACGTAGTAAAAGAAGCCACCGCTCAAGTAACCAAGAGCCTTGAAGCCATTAAAAAGGCCGAATTGGCTCGGAAATAAGTTATATGATATTGGGATATTTTTACCCGCCGAAGCTTTGCAAAGGAGGGGGATATTGGGGTGCCTCATCAATCCACCAATCACTATTAAACCAATCACTATTAAACCATTCACCATACCATCCATGCCTGACAAACAAAAAAACATCGAAAAAGGCCTCGACAATCTTGACGATCAAATCGTTGGGTTGGTAGGCAAACACATCAAGCGCAACAAAGAACGCTATGAAAAATTGGCTAAAAAACTCCATACCGAACTCAAAAAGGACACAAAACGCTATGCCAAACTATTAGCCGATGAGAAAATCGAACCCGGCGATTTCGAAATGCTGGTGAAAGGCCGCTGGGCGCAACTAAAAATCGAACTGCTGGCGGAAGCGGTCGTTTCCAAAAGTAAGTTTGAGGGGATTGCCGGTGATGTCTTGGCGCTTACACTGGATACGGTGCTGGATGCGGTTTGAGGGAGGGAGGTATTTTTACAAAAGCCCCTGCATCAGATTTAATGCAGGGGCTTTTGCTTTTCTTATATAAGTTTCACTCCTGAAACTCCAAATGCATCTTATGAAAAAACCGATGCAGCAAGGGCGACAATATCAACCCTGATGCTGCAAGGAAAACCACCCCACTGTAAAGTGCATATATCCCTGCAAAAATTTGAACCCCGGCTCTTTTTTCAAAGGGCAAGGCCTCAATGTCCAGTCCCGGCCCCATACCAGTCAGGATCATAGAAGCATTATAAAATGACTCCACCCAGCCAATTCCAGAGTAGGCACGATAGCCGACCATCCCCAAAAATAATGAAATGCCAATAACCAGGATTGCAAACGCTGCATAACGCAACGCGCGGAGCACAAAATGACGGCGCGAAAGGAGCGGTTCTGATTTGTGTTCAAACATGACAATGTGAAATAAGCAGTGAAGATTTCTGCGGCAATTTTACAAAATAAAAGCTGCCTTCGGGATTCAGAAGGAATCTCGAAGGCAGCCCTAATTTTAGAATCGCTGTTGGGCGGCACCTACCGCACCACCGTCACGTCGCCCTTCATCAAAATTTTCTGGCCGTCCACCAGTTCCACTTCGGCCCACCACACGAACACACCCGGGTTCACCGGCTCGCCCTTGTAGTCCCCGGGCCAGC
>Ga0163148_10000651_pt1 | contig 47132 bp, 35 predicted proteins | sample OliLakLV19MP7P2_FD_148606 | JGI IMG/M metagenome (GOLD analysis project Ga0163148, IMG submission 148606) | Freshwater microbial mat bacterial communities from Lake Vanda, McMurdo Dry Valleys, Antarctica- Oligotrophic Lake LV.19.MP7.P2 | ecosystem: Environmental > Aquatic > Freshwater > Lake >... | reverse complement strand
GGTCATTGGGTCATTGGGGTCATTGGGTCATTGGGGTCATTGGGTCATTGGGGTCATTGGGGTCATTGCACCAATGACCTAATGACCAAAATGACATTTTAAAACTGAAACGTTACGCTCAAACTCGGCAAAATCGGCAACTGATTCACCCTGGTGTACCGCAAACGATCAAAATAGAAGATGTTGGGGCGGTTGTATACGTTTGTAGCAGAAGCAGTTATCTCCAGGTTGCTGAATTTCGAGAACTTGAAAATACGCTTTATGGACACGTCCATGCGGTGATAATAGGGCAGCCTTCCACCGTTGCGTTTATCGGCATAGATGATGCCAATGTCATTTGGGTCAGAATTTCCGCCCAGCACATCGGTGTTGACACCGTCGCCGAAGGTAACGTTGTTGTAAAAGCCTTGCGTTTGCGTGAAGGGGAACCCGGAGCCGAAATTCCAGCGTACGCCTGCTTCCCATGCTTTCTTTTTGCCCAGTTGGTAGGTACTCACGATGTTCAGGTTGTGGCGGCGGTCGAACACAGGAGGGTACACCTCTTTGCCGTCATCGCGAGTCACATATCCCAGCGAATAAGCACCCCAGATATAATATCTTTTGCCTTCAACTTTCAGCGAAACGTCTATGCCATAAGCGTCGCCTGTTTCGGTAATAAAGTTGGGGTCTGTGGCTTCCAGCTTGTTGCGATTCAGGGCAATGAGCTGGGTAAACCGCTTGTAATAACCCTCTATGTTCAGGTCAAAATTGTCTGTAACGTCTACCTCAAAGCCAGAAACGGCATGAATGGATTTTTGGATGCGATTTTCGGTACGGTTGGCCTCTATGCCCGGCTGCGTTCCGGGTTTGTAAATCGCTTCTTCCGGACCGGAGAGAAATCCGACAAAGAGGTTCACGATGTCGCGCTCATTTACGGTAGAAAGCAGGTTTTGGGAATATAGCCCGCCTGCAGCCTTGACCCGAAAACGGTCGGTGATGTTGTATTTCAAGCCCAAACGCGGCTCGAAGGCGAAATCGTTGAGCGATTGGTAGTATTGCAAACGAATGCCTGGCTCGATCACGAGCGGCCCGAGTTTGCGCCGAAACTTAGCATAAGTGCTGATCTCGGTGGTGTTCTCCGTTTGACCAATGGTGTGTCCTTTGAAATTGACAAATTCAAATTCCGTCTTGAAGCCATTGAGCTCGATCCCGTACTTCAACTCGCTGTCGCGCCCAAAGTTGGTAAAATTCAATCCTGCAGAATAGCCTGATATCGAACTGCTGCGCGGCAAGCGATCTGCATCCTCGATCTGGGAATCATAGCCCGACACAGCTATCACCCCTCCAATAATGGTATTCGAGTTGGCTGGGATAACCGTAAAATCCATGCCTCCACCACTGCTTTTCCAGCCAAAACTCGTAATGCCATAATTCACCCCATCGGTGTAGTTGAATCCAAAAAGGTTGAGTTTGCTTCCATTGCCCGTGAGCAAGGTGATTTTGCCGTACAAATCGCGATATTCAAATGGAATTCCTCGCACAAGGTTGGTGTCGCGATTGGGTGCTTTCCACAATTCAGATTGCTTGAATGCTCCAAAAATATCCGTCGTGTCACCCACATAAGTGTATAAGGAACGAGCCGTTTGGTCTATAAGCGATTTTTTCCCCGTAAGCACGAACGATACGCTTGAGCCACCATCTTCCTTAAGTTTGATTACCGGGCCTTCAATCAGTGCCTTTGCTTGAAACGGGCTTGCAGATACCATTCCGGCAAGACGCTTGCGGTTTCCCTCCCGGGTTTTTACGTCTACAACCGCAGAAATTCGGCCACCGTAATCGGCATTGAAGCCACCAGTAAGCACGTCTACGTTGCGTATAAGCTCTGTCTCAAAAACCGAGAAAAAACCAATGCTGTGGAAGGGGTTGTAAATGGTCATCCCATCGAGCAGAATGCGGTTTTGCACTGGCGAACCACCCCGGATATAGAGTTGTCCGCCCTGGTCGCCGGTGAATACCACGCCTGGCAAAACCGTGAGGTACTGCGCCACGTCGGCTTGGCCGCCCGCCGAGGGCAGCGCGCGAATCTGTTTGGCCGTGATGGCGATTTTTGAAATTTGAACTTCTGCTTTGGCCTGCGTCCTTTTGCCGCTCACCACCACTTCCTGGAGTTCAGTGCCACCGCCCTCTTCCAAAAAGACGTTTTCGTAAAGAATTTCGCCTTTTTTAACCTCAATGTCCTTTACGTAATCCGCGAAACCGATGAAGGAGACTTTCAATTTTTGTGGTCCCAACGGTACATTGCTGATGGTAAAAAAGCCGTTTACATCAGTCGTCGCGCCCAAGCCAGTACCAGCAATGCCCACCGTGGCAAAGCCCACCGGGGCGGCACTTGTTTTGTCAAAAACATTGCCACGCACCGTCCCTTTTTGGGAGAATAAAAAGGTAGGAAGAAAGAAAAAAAACAGGAAAGTAGAATAGTTTCTCATGTATCTATTTGATGGACTTTTGGAGGCTGGACTATTAGAATAATTCAAAGTCCAGCATCCAAATTTCTAAATTTGGGAGGCAAAGATATTTTCTCTGCGCTCATTTCATGGTATTTGAAAAAGACAGGTGGAGACAAAGTGAAGGATTGGGCTTAAATTGGATCCACAAACCCGAAATTGCCCCAATCAACCCTCAAAAACCTCCTCCAAACTCTCGCAGATCATCCCCGCAGCAAAGTCTAAATCTGCCTCCATGTGCGCGGAACAAACAAAGCCCACTTCGTACCCGGAGGGGCCGAAATAGACTCCGCGTTTCAGGCATTCCAAGTGCATTTTTTTAAAAAAATCCATGCTGGAGCCATCAATCTCGTCGCTGCATTGAATGTGTTTGCGTGTAAATGTTGGCCAAAAAATTGATCCAACGCGCGGGAAACTGACTTCGTAGCCTTTTTTATCGCAGAATTCCTGCAATCGCGCTGTAAACCGCGCCGTTTTTTCTTCCAGAGATTCGTAAAAACCTGGTTTCAACAATTCTGTCAAGGTAGCAAATCCTGCTGCCATCGCCACGGGGTTCGCACTGAGCGTTCCGGCTTGGTACACCGGGCCTACAGGCGCCACATTTTCCATGATTGTTCTGCTTGCTGCGTATGCCCCCACAGGCATCCCGCCGCCTATGATCTTGCCGAAGGTGAGTATATCTGGCTCGATACCGTACAGTCCTGCGGCGCCCTCAAAGCCTACACGAAAGCCTGAAATTACCTCATCAAAAATGAGTAAAACATCGTACTCACGGGTTTTATCGCGCAAAAACTGGAGAAACTCGCGATTTTGCAGCAACAAACCATTGTTGGCCGGAATTGGTTCGATAATAACACAGGCTACATCGCCCGCATATTGGCGCAAGGCATTCTCCAAAGCCTCTGGGTCGGCCAAAGGTACTACAATGGTCTCTTTTGCATACGCTTCGGGAATGCCCGCCGAGGTGCTGATTCCAAATGTGGCAAGCCCCGAGCCTGCCTTTACGAGCATCGAATCCACATGGCCGTGGTAACAACCTTCAAACTTGATGACCTTACTGCGTCCTGTAACCCCGCGTGCAAGCCGCAGGGCGCTCATTACCGCTTCCGTGCCACTACTTACAAAGCGGATCATCTCAACGAACTGGTGGTTGTCGAGTATAAGTTTTCCAATCAAGTTGTCGTGTGGTGTGGGCGTGCCGAACGTCATGCCATTCGCCGCAGTTGCTTGTACGCGGTCCAGCACTGCTGGGTGTACATGCCCCAGGATGAGTGGCCCCCAGGAGCCACAAAAATCCACAAATGCTTGGCCATCAACGTCATAAAGGTGGCAACCTTCGCCACGTTCAAAGAATATAGGCGGACCCTCCACACTTTTGAACGCCCGAACGGGGCTGTGAACACCCCCTGGGAAGTAAGTTTTGGCAGTTTCAAAAAGTTCGCCGCTGCGGGCGCGGGTGAAAGTGCTGGGGGTAGGATATGGGCGTGGATTCATGGCGCAAAGATAGTAACGGTCAAGCCCGATACTTTTCAGATTTTTGTCAAGAAATTTAGTCAAGTATGATGTGTGAACTGAACTATAATCGGACATTGGTTTGGAAACTGCTGTTTTTCGCCATCGTAGCGAGTTATTGCCTGTATTACGCCCCATTTGGCGTGAATGAAACGGATGGCGGATTTCTTACCGGACTGGCCTGGCAAGTGCTTAATGGCAAAATGCTTTACCATGACATCGTGTATGTGCGCCCGCCTTTGCCCGTATGGCTTCGGGCTTTGGAGCTCCAAATTTTGCCTGAACATTTTGCCGTTTTGGGTGAGCGATGGATTTTTTATGCCAAAGTCGGGCTATATTCCTGGCTTGGAGCGGCGGTGCTGGCGAAAGGGGAGCGGCGTTGGCAATTGGCTGTGTTGGGGTTTGTCGTGTCGGCACACTGCTACCCCCCAATGGCCTGGCACACGGTGGATGGGATTTTGTTCGCGGTGCTGGCGGCGTTTTTCATGGTTCCTACCCAGGAACAAACTTTGGAAAATCCGAAAAAGTCGGGAGGATCAAATTTTTTCACGCTGGTTTTGGCTGGCTTCTGCCTCTTTTGCGCCCTGCTTTGCAAGCAATCGTTCTATCCTTTGCTCCCGATTTTCGTACTGTTTATGTTTTTGGAAAAGGAGGGCCGTTGGAAAAGAATCGGGTGGTTTTTTGGAGGGTTTGCACTGTGTTTTGTCTTGTTTTTCAATTATTTATATCAATACAATCTCCTTGGCAATTTCCTGCAAATGACGAGTGGCGCAAGCTCAGGCAGCCAGGCATTGCAACACGGTGTATTCGACTATTTTCGGATTACGCCTGAACTTGCATTGCCGAGTATCCTCTTGCTACTTCCTGTGGCTTGGTGGTTTTGGAAAGGGAAAAACCCTGCTTTTGCCCTGACAGCATGGTCGCTTTGGCTTTTCGCTTTGGTAGCGAGTTTTGCGGCCATTACCTGGCTGAGGCAGAACCATACGGCACCCATTGCACAGTCTCGGGCGATGTTTTGGGTGGCTTTAGGGTATTGTTTTTGGCTGGCATCGAGCGATTTTAAGCGAAATCGTCTAATCATTTCATCGTTCATCGTTCATCGTTTCTCGTTCCTCCTGCTCGGCATCTCCTGGTGCGCTTCCGTGAGTTGGGGCTACAACCTGCCGATGCTTTTTGCAACACCTTGGGTGTGGGCAGGGATGGAGGTAACAAGAATATTAGAGGCGGCAAATAAACCTATAAGGTTTTCAAAACCTTATAGGTTTGTAATGTTAATTGGGCTACTTCTAACTTTCCGCATTGCCCACGAATTCGTGTACCGTGATGGCCGAAGGAGCGAAATGAACGAATCAATGGGGGCCATTTTCCCACAACTTTCAGGCATTTACTCAGACCGGGAAACGGCGGACTTATACCGCGATTTGAAGCGATTGGCTGCGCAATACGGGCCGAACATCAAAACACTCCCTGCTTTTCCGCAGGCTAATTATTTGACCAAAACCCTTCCTCCGTTTCCACTTGATTGGGTGGTAAATCGTGAAACAAATGGCGACAACACTTTGATTGTCAAAAATTTACAAGAAAAGAAGCCGATCATTTTTATCCAAAAATCTTTCCGCGAAAAAATGGAAAGCGACCTCGAATTGGAAGTGACGCGCCTACTTTTTCAAAGAGATAAAGTTGTGGAAGAAACGCCGCATTTTTGGGTGGTTAAGAACTATGCCCTCCTTCGCTAAGGCTTCGGCGGGTAAAAACTATGAACGAGGTACTTATGAGTAGCCAACAACTTCATCTATGCGATTTCGATGGTACGCTGACACACGGGGACTCGTTTGTGCGGTTTTTGGTATTTGCGGTTCCTTTGCCACGCTTGCTTGCTGGCAGTTTTGTGTTGGCATTCAAATTTTTAGGGCTGATTTTTTCTGGAAAATGGTCGAACGGTGCAGCAAAAGCTGTTGTGCTTTCGGTCTTTTTCAAAGGAAAAAGTGTGCAGGAAATGAGGGCATTAGGCGAGGGTTTCTGTCAAAAGAAAATTCCCGCATTGCTGCGTGCCGAATTATTGAATGACCTGCGTAAGACCCTTCAAAGTGGCGGAATCGTCGTCATCGTATCTGCGTCACCTGATGTGTGGCTTCGGCCATTTTGCGCTGCTAATGGTTTCGATCTGCTTTGCACAGAACTTGAATTTGAATCCGGCCTATTCAGGGGCAATTTCGCCACGCCCAATTGCAACGGCGCGGAAAAAGCCCGGCGGATTCTTGCAAGCTATGATCTTGATGGTTATGAAAAAATTATCGCCTACGGCAATTCCAAAGGCGATTCGGCGATGTTTGCATTGGCAGATGAGGTGTTCAGGGTTTGATGAATATCAACAGCCTAACACCCATTGATCTGTAAAAAACACGAGGACGGAAAACGCACAATACTACTGGACGTAACTGATTTACACTCAGACCTATATGGTTTCCAAAAACCATAGAAGCCTCGATCCCAGAAAATGTCCCGCATCATGAATGCCCCCATTCCTTCAAAACATTCGCTATTTTTGCGCAGTTAGGTAGTTCATCGTTCATAGTTCATCGTTCATCGTTCAAGATGTTATACGCAATCGGCACCAAAGTCAGGCTTCGCTACACGGGCGAACGCGGCACCATCACCGGAATCTTGGATGGGGACATGCTTCAGGTCCGGCTCGACAGCGACCCCGACATTGAAATACCCGCTTTTGAGGAGGATTTGTTGCGAGACGAGGCGGCAGAACCGATGTCTGCCGGAGCTAAATTCATTCAAGGCAAACAGGGAAAAAAGCCAGAAGCCCCGCCGGCGCGCCGCCTCCAAAGTCAGTATAAAATATTGAAACCGAAGGGCTTGCAATTGGCGTTTGAACCAATGCCAGGACGCGATGGCTCCGTTTCGCGCTATAAAGTGTGGCTCTTGAACGACACCCCTTCCGAGTTCTTGATGGAGTTTGATCTTTTCACACATGCTCGGGATGTTCTGTCGGTGGACGATAAGATTCCCGCCAGCACAGCCCTCGAACTCGGCGATTTTCTTTCCGATGACCTCAACGAAGCCCCGGAAGCCTTCCTTCGGGTGAAACGAATCACGACCGCGGGCGTTGACGATGCTATCGAACACACCTTGAAAATCAAGCCAAAACAGTTTTTCAACAGTTTGCTCACTGCGCCCATCCTCAATGTACTGGCGTACCAGTTTGTGATGATTGATAAATTTGAACAGCAGGATGAAAAGGAGGGAAGCGATTTGAAAGCATACGCCAAACAACAAGTGCGCAAGCCTGTGCGCGAAAGTAATTCCCGGCCTTACAAAGCCTTCGACCCGGAGGCCTTAGCTAACTTTGACGCGGAAATTGATTTACATATCCATAGTTTAATCAACGGGTATGCCCGCCTGGACAAGGGCGAGATTCTTCGGATTCAACTTCAACATTGTCAGCGCTTTGTAGAGAAAGCCGTGCGTTTGGGCGCCCCACGGGTTTTTCTCATCCACGGGGTAGGGGAGGGCAAACTGAAGGATGCCATCGCGGAGCAATTGCGGGGCAATCCCTATGTGGTGAAGTTCAAAAATGAATACCACCACAAATACGGTTACGGAGCTACAGAGGTGATTTTTTGAAACGCGAAATCCGTATTACCCCTTTTTATAATCCGCCAAAAACTTCTCCAAACCAATGTCCGTAAGCGGGTGGTTGAAAAGCCCCAATATGGCCGATAACGGGCAGGTAACCACATCTGCGCCTGCTTTGGCTGCTTGCACGATGTGGAGCGGGTTGCGGATACTGGCTGCAAGAATGGCTGTTTCAAAGCCGGCAGTGCCGTAGATTTCAAAAATATCTTTGATGAGTTTCATGCCGTCCCAACCCGTGTCGTCAATACGGCCAATAAAAGGTGAGACGTAGCTGGCACCTGCTTTGGCGGCTAAAATCGCTTGTCCGGCAGAGAACACGAGCGTACAGTTGGTGCGGATGCCCAGTTCTGTAAAGTGCGCAATGGCTTTCACACCTTCCCGGATCATAGGCACTTTAACCACGATATTTTCGTGGAGTTCGGCCAATTTTTTGCCTTCGGCCACCATGCCATTAAAGTCTGTGGAAATGACCTCCGCACTCACGTCGCGGTCTTTACCGACGATCTCACAAATTGATCTGTAGTGTTTCAATACCTCTTTTTCGCCTGTGATGCCCTCTTTTGCCATCAGGGAAGGATTGGTGGTCACACCGTCGAGGATGCCGAGTTCGGCGGCTTCGCGGATATGGTCGAGGTTGGCAGTGTCAACGAAAAATAGCATGATGGAGTTTTTAAAATATGCCGGACACACCGCTACGACCACATATCCTTGCTGCATTTCTGCCCTGGGGAGGTTTTGCAGGAGCTGGTCGCCCGGCACGCCGCAAAGGTAGACAGCAAGGCGGGGAATTTTAACGGGGGGCCGACTTATTTTTCCCATAAAACACAAAGCCTTCCTCATTTTCGCTGAGGAAGGCCATTGTGCCTATTCTGTAAGAAACCTAAAACCTAGTTCCGACTTCCCAACAATGCCCAGAGCAGGTACAAGAATTGCACGAGTGCAGCCAATGCAGCAGAAACGTAGGTCATGGCTGCCCATGTGAGCGCGTCTTTTGCACCGTCGTACTCCGCACCACGAGCGAAACCGCTGCCATCAAGCCACACCAAGGCGCGTTTGCTTGCATCAAATTCGACCGGCAAGGTGATAAGGCTGAACAGCGTAGTCACCCCAAAGGCGATCAGCGCGATGATGAGCAAAATAGGACTTTTGAAAAACCCCATGCCAGCGATACCAAACATAAACAGGTATTGTTGTAATCCTGCAGCGATGTTTACCACTGGCACCAGACTGGAGCGCATTTGAAGGAAACTATACGCGGTAGCGTGCTGCACAGCGTGGCCGCATTCGTGCGCAGCCACAGCTGCTGCGGCTATCGAGCGACCATGATACACGTCATGGCTGAGGTTCACTGTATGGTCAGCCGGATTGTAGTGGTCGGTTAATTCGCCGTCCACCTGTGTGATCTTAACGTCGTAAATTTGGTTGTACTTCAACATGGCGGCGGCAACTTCGGCACCGCTCATGCCATTCTGGAGTGGTATTTGGGCGTAATGCCTGAATTTACTTTTAAGTCTCGAGCTCAAAATGAACCCGATGAGCATAAAAATAACACTGATGATGATCAATCCCATGGTGTGTGATTTTTTAGTTGACTGATAATGAGCGGAGGTATTAATTCCTCAACTGGGGCAAAATTAATGAGAATCCTAAACAAGCAAGGATTGAATTGGTTTTTCTCAGACGTCCAAGGTCTAATGTCCAACGTCTAACGTCCAATATCCAAGGTCTAACTTACATTTGCCCGCCAAAACTTACTCCTTGTGAATTTTTTCGCCCGAACCTTACGCTCTTGGTATCGAACCATTCCCCAGAATGAGTTTGGACGTTTGCTTTGGGGCAAATATCTCCGCAGGCTTCTCGTAAAATTCACCCTTTGGTTTTTCGGTATCACCATCGGGCTGACGCTTTTATTCGCCATTTTGCCTATTCCGATCACGCCTTTGATGATTCAGCGTTGCTGGCAGCAGGCTTGGGACAAGGAGCGGGAAGTTCGTCTGCGCCACGATTGGGTGTCATTTGGCGAAATCTCCCCGCATCTGCAACTCGCGGTGGTGTGCGCCGAAGACCAGGATTTCCTCGAACACGAGGGTTTTGATTTTGAAGCCATCGAAAAGGCTTACAAGTACAACAAGAACCACAAACGAAAACGCGGTGCCAGCACCATCAGTCAACAAACGGCAAAAAATGTTTTCCTCTGGCCTAGCCGTTCCTGGTTGCGCAAAGGATTTGAGGTATATTTCACGTTCCTGCTTGAGACCGTATGGAGCAAGGAACGCATCATGACGGCGTATTTAAACAGCATCGAATTCGGCGACGGCATTTATGGAGCGGAGGCTGCTGCAAGGCATTTTTATGGTAAAACGGCCAAGGCCCTCAACCGTCAGGAAGCGGCCATGCTTGCATCGGTGTTGCCCAACCCCTTGATTTACAAAGTGGAAAACCCTTCCTCAAAAGTACGACAACGACAACAATGGGTGCTCAGCCAAATGAGGATGTGGGGTGGCAAAATTGACTATGAAGACCCAAACACCCCAAAAAAACCTGAAAAGTGAATTGTCATATACGAACGAATCGCCTGATCGCTGTCTCGAACGAATTTGCGAATTTGACAAAATAGATGGCGGCGGGCAGCTTGGCTACTTCCCAGCGCAGTTGTTCCGAAAAGTCGTTTTCCGCTTTTTCAAACTGTTTTAAAACATTCCCCTTTTCATCACAAAGCGTAATTGAAAAGGCTTCTTTTGCCAATGCCGGGTATTCGATTGTAATAAAATCTGAGGCAGGGTTGGGCCATACCCTGACAGATTGGAACGCTTCTGGCTCTTGTGTGGAAATTGCCCCATCAGGGAAAAAACGACCCGTAAAACTGGCGTACACAACGGCCAAGCCACTTCCCTCGAATTCTTCAACATTTTGGACGACCGCATAAAAATCATGGTCGCCAGGAGCGACATCGTATACCCTTGTATGGGAAAACGAAATCCGGTTGAGGTCTGAACTGTACGGTTCGAATGTGATGTTCCCGTCATCCGGACCCCAGTTTGGCACATTGCTGGCAGCGAGCCTGATCTGGTCGCCATTGCTGCCAATGCAGGTGCCGACGAAGTTTATTTCTACTTTGCCCGCTACGGGAGCATTAACCTTAATTTGCCCAACCGTTACCGGCGGGCCTTCAATCACAACCCCAAACGGCGTGGTGATGGGTTGAAATGCAAGCGTTGGCTCGTTCGTATCCGGGTAAAATTGTACGGTAAGGCTTCCATAAATGGACGCGAAACCATTGCCATAAATTTCATAATAATTCTCTACCACGGCATAAAAGGTGTGACTGCCTGCTGCCACATCGTACGTTCGGATGTGCGCAAAAGAAAAACGGTTTAAGTCGTTGTCAATTACCTCGTTGCTTGTGCTTCCATCGTAATCGCCCCAGGTAGGTGTATTACTGGCAGCAAAAAACATGAGATCGCCATAACTCGACACACATTTCCCGTCGAAGCGAACCATCACCTTTCCTGACACGGGTGCATCAATAGTGAGTGAATTGAAAGCCTGAGGAGCGCCTTCTACGAGTATGTTTTCGTAGAAAAAGCCCCTGTGACGGGCAAATGCCTTGCCTGGGATTTCAGGAAACCATTCTGCTGTCAGGCTTCCATAAATGGATGCAACACCATTGCCATCCATTTCATAAAAATTTTGTGCCACTGCGTAAAAAGTATGATCGCCAGCGGCTACATCGTAAGCGCGGGTATGCGAAAAGACATTGCTGTTTACATCGGCATTGGCTGCTTCCAGCTCCACACAATCGTCGTTTGGCCCCCAGTCTGTCGTCTGGCTCGCAGCCAACACGATACGGTCGCCTTCGGAAGAGAGGCAATGCCCATCGAAGCGGAGAATCAGTTTTCCTGCCGAGGGGGCGTTGATGGTGACCTGGCCCAGGACAACGGCGTTTGCGCGCAGGCTGACGTTGGTCTTGTTAATGGCAGTGTGAGCTAATTTTTGGGCGAGCAGTGCAGGGGAAGCACTCAGTAGGCACATCGAGAAGCAAAAGATATTTTTCATAACAAAGTTCTGTTTAAATCAAACGACAGAAAAGGGAAGGAGGTTCAATGACCAATGACTAATGTCAAATGACTAATGACAAACTACAAGCTCTCCACAAATCTGAGCAGCGCATCCCGATCTGCTGTGTTCAGTTTTTTAAATTCGTCACGCGATTTTTCGGCCTCACCACCATGCCACAGAATGGCTTCTTCGAAGTTTCGTGCTCGACCATCGTGGAGCAGGAAAGAATGAGCGTTCACCGTCGGAATCATGCCAATGCCCCAGAGCGGTGGGGTACGCCATTCAGTGCCTGTTGCCAGGAAATCGGGCCGATTGTCAGCCAATCCGAGTCCCATGTCATGCAGGAGCAAGTCGGTATAGGGCCATATTTTTTGGTTGTGCAAAGCCGCGATCTCGCCACTCGTTCCAGTGTTCATTTCAGGCCGATGACAGCCAGCGCAGTTAATCTGCTTGAATAAAAATTTGCCCCGCAAAACCGCCGCGTCGTCGTGATCTCTGCGAGCGGGTACGGCTAGCGAGCGGGTGTAACTCACCACCTTTTTAAAAATATCATCGCTGATTTCGGGCGTTCCGCCATTGGGCAAATTTGGGTATTGCTGTTGTTGATCAGGGCTAAGGTGATCTTGCGGAAACAAGTTACTCGTAATGCCGAGGTCGCCATTAAAAGCTCCAGCAGTCTGCTGTGTCAAACTTGGTTGGTTGGCTTTCCAACCAAAACGGCCCAGCACAATTTGCTGTGTTTCAGCATCCCAGACATAGTTGGCTCTACCTGAAATGCCATTTTGATCGCTGTCATTTTCGTCTGCGAAGGCAAGGATGTCCGCTTCGGGCACAATTTCCAAAAGGCCCAAACCGGGCATCTGCGGCGCAATGCGCGGCGAAAACATTAGCCCAGGTGTAAAGTTTCCATAGTTCAGATCGAAAAATTCGTAACTCGGCTGGCGAAGAGAATAGTTGGTGCCGTCGGCATATTGGCCGCTTATTTCCTGATACATCACCCGTACACGCGCCTCGTTTTTCACATTTAAAATGGCTTTGTCCTGCAATTGACCGCCGTACACAAGGTCGTCCAGAGGCCCACCATGCGCATCGGTTCCGGGAATGCTCAAACGAAAAAGCAAGCCATTTAAAGGATCTTCTGGTTGGCCTGGGGGCTTGGCTCGGCCATCCTTAAAATGACAACTTCCGCAGGAAATGGCGTTGAAAATCGGGCCTAGGCCATCAAGTGTTTGCACGGAAGCGGGGGCTGTGATCCAGTTGGAGCGAAAGAAGGAGTTGCCCGTAACGAAAAAACCGCTTTGCTCGGAACTCAATCCATTCACTTGACCGCCAAAGGCGTTTTGACCAAAATCAAAGGTGGTGCCGTTTGCGCCTCCAACGTATTGTTCGTCTGGCTCGACTTGTGCAATATCGGGATCGGCTCCCTTTTTACAGGAAGCGAATATAGACATCAGCGCAATGGAGCAGATAAACAGGCGCACGGGTTAAGAAATTTGAGTGTTGGATAATAATTCTTTCACGCAACGCCGCTACGGCGCAAAGTTTTGGAAATCAATCGAAAACGTTGCGCCGTTGCGTGAAATATTTCGTTTCCATCAAAACTCCGCTCCAATCGCTTTGCCAGCCTCCGCTAACCGGTCGCCCAAGACTTCGAGCGCGGTAATTGCTAGACGGATTTCAGCACCATTGTTCAGAATTGCCTGGTCGAAAGGGGCAGGGATGGCGTTCATTTTTGCTTCTGCATCTTCGAAGGCTACGCGGACGGCGTCTGCTTTGGCGCGGTCAAATTTCTCCGTAAGGTCGCTAAAACTATATCCTGAAACTTCCGTGCCGTTCGAATTTTTATAGATTCCGAAATATACGTTTTTAACGCCCAACAGGTTCATTTTCAAATCTGTAAGGGTGTTGTCGGAAAAGCAGGAGTGTTCGTGTTCCTGATCTTTGGTGTCAATGGCAACAAACATCCGTTCGCCTGAAATTTCGGTTTTCGTTAATTCTTTCAGGCCAAAAAAGATCAGCCCCATTGCTTCACCGTTGGTTTTATCGTTCAAAAATTCCTGACGATAAGCGCCATCGGCCTTCCATTCGCTGCGCACTTGGGCGAGATGATCCAGCAACAAATCAACGGCAATCTGCAAATATTGCGCCCTGCGGTCCTGATTGGAAGCAGCGCCTCCACCCCCGATCACATAATCGGTGTAAGGCCGTACACCTGGACCACCAGCGCTCAGGTCTTGTCCCCAAAGTAAAAACTCGATGGCGTGCCATCCGGTGAAAACAGCCACTTCAGAACCAAAGAGTTCGTTCAAGCCAATCAAAACTCCCTTGCTGATTACAGGTAAAGCAGCTGGGTTATTGATGACACCCGCATTGGGGTCGCCCTGCACATAGTCAATATAGTTCTCGTCCATAGGCCAGGCGTTGAGCAGACCTTCCGGGCCGTCGGCATCGTCAATGGGGCCACCGTAAAAACGGAAAGCCTCTGTCTGCCCGTATGGGTTGCGGGCATTGAGCCAAGCAGTTTTGCAAGCCTGAAAACCAGCATCTGATGGGGCTGCCACGAAAGCGTCAATGGCTTGTTTTAGGGTGAGCGCCGTGTTGTAACTGTCATCATAATTGGCAAGCACGAGGTCGGCATATTGCACGAGCGCCTCTTTTTTGAGTGGTTCAGTTGAGTCATCGTTTTTTTCTCCGCAGGAAAAAAACAGGCTTGCGGTGAATAATGCAAGAAGCAGGGCTGTAAATGTGTTTTTCATGCTGAGGGTGATTATGTAAATTGCTTTTGAAAAAATGTAGTATTCAGGAATAATATGTCGTCTATCCCTCCTGCCACACGTTGTCTTTCGGTTTTGCCTCGGGGATGGTTTTGCCTCCCAAAGTAACCTTTTTTGGGGTTTTCCCTGCTGAAAGCTTTAGTTGGAACACCCGTTTGTCGGCATTTTTCCATTCCTCGGCCGTTTTATGGATGTACTCTTTCGAGGTATCGGTGTATTCGATTTCTAAATGAATTGGCACCGGGATGATGCCTTTTTTTTCGACATAGATCACGTAGTTGGCACTTCCGTTGCCTGTTGCATTGTCCATTTTTGCTACCTCCAGTTTCAAATCCGGGTATCCAAATTCAAAAAACCAGGGCTTCCAGAACCAGTCGAGGTTTTGGCCGGAGGCGTTGTTGAAGGTGTTGAAGAACTCGTAAGGTCCCGGGTGTTTGCCTTTCCAACGATCTATGTACGTTGTCATGCACTGGTGAAATTTCTTGTAACCCAACAGGTCGAGCAATTGGGTATAGGCCAATTGTGGGCGCGTATAAGCTGCAAAACCATACGAGCGGCCATCCAACGCGCGTGAGGGCACCATGGGCGGTACCTCCCAGTCATTGCCAAAACCCCAGCCTCCGCCGATGCGGCGCTGTTTGTTTTCAAGGCTGTCCGCTAAAAAATGGTCGAAAAAACTGGCCCAGCCCTCATCCATCCAAGCGTAGTATTGCTCGTTGATGCCCATCATGAACGGGAAGTAAGTGTGAGATGCTTCGTGGAGGGTCAGGCTCGTCACACGATCTTCCGACACGCTCGCGTCGTTGATCATCATTGGGTATTCCATGCCGTCATTGCCATTGAACACAGTGAGACAAGGGTAGGGGAAGGGGTAGCCGGGAAGCCAGGTGCTCATCAAGCGGATGCCATCAGCGGCGATCCGGGCCACCCGTTTGAAATCCCTGGATTGGGAATTATAGACCGCGCTGACCAGGGTGCGGCGATTCGTTTTATCATCTACTACCACCGAAGTAGCGTCCCAATTATAATGATCGCTCGCAGCAAAAGCGAAGTCCGGCACATCCGTTGCTTTGAACCGGAAAACATTTTTCTTGAGATTTTTGAACACCCCGCCCGCCTTCAATTCGGCTTCTGAAAAAATGCTGACCACTTCATTGCTGGTATGCGCACTTTGCCAGCGTTCGAGGAATTGTGGCTGTAAAATATCGGCTGCATTTTGCCATTCACCCGTGGCCCAGGCCTGGTATCCCTTTGGCAATGTGATGCTTACGTCGTAGTTGGAAAAATCGTGGTAAAATTCCTGCAATCCATTGTAGGGCGCACTCGCCCAGCCGTGGAGGTCGTCGTACACCGCTATTTCAGGGTAAAAATAGGGAATGAAAAATGTAGTAGGATCGCATATACACTCCCGGGTTGCGTGTTCGGAAGCAGGCAAGGTGTACTCCCAGGCTACGGAAAGTTTGAGTGTACTCTTGGTCGGTAAGGGTACTTTCAACTGTATGTCGAGGTAGCTGTTGTGCCGGTTTTGAGCGGCTTTTTCCACCGCTACGCCATTGATGGTCAATTGTTCAATTTCCACCCCGTCGGTCACGTCATTTGGGTCTACGTCGTCGGCACGCTGACCACCTTTTCGGTAGAGGTCGGGCAGGAGTTTGAGACGAACCATTCTAAGCGTGTCGGGGCTGTTGTTGTAGTAAGTAACCTCTTGAGTGCCTTCCAACTCGTGTTCTTTGGGGTTGAGGGCAATATTGATTTTGTAGTCGGAGCGGTTTTGCCAGTAGTTGGCGCCTGGGTTTCCATCCCAGTTGCGTATGCCTTTTTCGTAGGAATTTTCAAAGTTGCGGGGGAAAGGAAGGCTGCTGTTTTGGGCCATGTTTTCCCCGAAAAACAAAAAGAGTAAAATGAAGAGAAGTAACGTTCGCATATAAATCCAGATTGAAAAATTTTGGCAAACGTAACAAAATCCAATTGCTTTTGTAACGTGATGCGGCCTATTCAAAAAAGCGTAGGGCGCTTAGAAGATGAAAAAAAGGCAGTCACGGGTTCAAGCAGGGGCTGCCTTATTTTTGTGCAAATTTGGTAATTTCAGAAAAACAACCGTGTTTTGGCCTGATTTTCAAAGGGTTGAAAAAATGTACAGTTCGCTGACGAAATTTGTGAATTGGACGTTTTGCTACCTGAATATGATAAACAGCAACCAATAACAACAAAATCTCCTACAGATGCGCCAGACTCTCTATGCTTTCGCCGCTTTATTTGCCATAGCCTTATGTTCATCTTTCATGCTACAAAAGGAAGAATATGGCAAAGCCGGCTATTACGCTGATTCGCTCCATGGCCGCAAAACTGCCAGTGGCGAGAAATACGACAAGTATGAATTCACCTGTGCCCATAAAACCCTCGCTTTTGGCACCAAAATCAAAGTGACACGGCTCGACAACAAAAAATCCGTGATCGTCCGGGTCAACGACCGCGGCCCATTTGTGGAAGGCTATGTAACAGATCTCTCGCGAGCCGCCGCGGAAGAAATCGGTCTAATCAAAATTGGGGTTACCCGGGTGAAAGTTGAAATCGTAGGGGTGACTTCCACCGCTCGCGTGGCAGCGGAGACGGATGGCAATGCCACACTCCTCATCGCCCGTGGCGACACTAGGGCTTCTAAACTTGCCGCCAGCCCTGTTCAATACAGCAGCAGGGAACCGCAGCCTACCGGAACAAAAGGAACTGCCCGCCGAGGTTCAAGTGGTGACAAGCGGCTCACCGAACTGTATGCTGTTGACATTCAAAAATCCCGCAAAGAAGGTTTCGGTGTGCAAGTCAGCACGCTTTATGATGCCGACAATGTGCTTCCTGTGCTCAAAAAACTCCAGCAAGAATGGCCACTTAAAGCACTTGTAAGCGTCGAAAAAGACGAATTGTACAACAAGAGCACTTACAGGTTGATCATCGGGCCGTTCTCAGATGCAAAAACAGCCGCGGCACAGCAAAAGATTGCCGCAAAAAAAGGCTATAAGGGTTGTTTTGTGGTAGATTTGGGAGGAATGTAGGAGTTGGGATATTTGGATATTCAGATATTTGAAACGGGCATGTCGCAGGCTGCGAGATGCCCGTTTTTGATTAGTGAGAAAATCCACAACAAGTTCTTATCCGTTTTTCAAGGTTTTTGCTTTTTCTAGGAGCCAGCGCCATTCGGCGGCTTGTTTTTTTTCTTGGGTGCGTTTGGTTAGGATTAAGGAGCGTTTAGTGTCGCCAGGAATTGAGTGAACAAGTTGGTGCAGCAGGTTGGCGAAGTCTGAGTGGATTTGTCTTTGGTTATCAGAGGGGAGTTTTTTAGAAGTTCGGCTTAAGAACATCTTGAAAGCATCAAGTTTGTAAGGGAGCAAATCGGAACGTAATTCGTAAAGGGCTTTTAGTTCGAGGCGTTTTGCTTGCAATAAATAAAATAAGTAGAGGGATGTATCTGGTATATTGTCCAAGCAGTCCGAAAATCGGCCGACCTTGAATAAGTAAGTGGCCAAATTCAGTCTATAAATATCTTTGGTTTCATTTTCATCTTGAAGTTCATTTTTGTGTTTTTCAATAAACGCTAATGCCCAGTCATATTTTTCTATCAAAAGTGCATTGTTTGCAACAGCCATATACTTGCTTCGACTAATTTTCCCTTCACTATGAAGATATCCTCTATCAAGATTGTCCTTATAGAGATCGTGAAGCATATGTGCCATTTCTAGTTTTTCATAATCTGAAGATATAGATAATACGCAAAGATTTCGTAAAAATGCATAGAAGTCAGACAGACTTCTGGGGTCTAAACTCTTTTCATTCTGCAACAATAATTCAAAAAGATGTTGAACTTCTGAAGCGGCTGGAGCGTTCTTCCTTAGTAAATTAAAAATTTCATGGTTTATCTTGATGCTTACCGATTCCTCCAGACAAGACTTCGGTATGTGGTTTTCTTCAAGGAGGAGGCTAATGTTTTTAGGGACATTCAAGAGTGCTATTTTCTGTTGTAAAAGAAACTGGTTTAGCAACACCAGACGGTTATGGAGGTAATCTTGTTCGAGCGCTTGAAGTGTATTGGGGATGTTGAGATCCCCTTTTGCTTGATTGTGACGTGTTTCTTCCTCATACTTGGAATATTCTAAAAGAAACTGGCGATGGTAAAACTGTTGGCTATGTTGAAAAGCGGTGTCTTGCGATTTTTGAAGCCTTGCCAATGTTTGCCGGTAAATCTTATCCAATCCCCGTACACGGAGTTCTTCTGAATAATCTATCAATTGATTGAATTCGTTATCTTCCCGAAAGTATCGCTGTGCAATCAAAAAGGCCTTAACAACCCTGTGCGCTTCCACCATCAACTTCTCCAATTTTCCCTCCACGAAAGCCTGATTAGAGAAAACTTTTGCAAAAACTTCCTTTTTTTCCATTCGTTGTTCACAAAAATCCCACGGATGATTCAAAAAAATATCAAGAAGTGGAATAACTTGAGCCTTCATTCTGCCATTATTGAATATCCCTGCTGCTGCAAAATGCAAGATTTGCGTCTTTTCTTCGGGTATTAGCGTTCGAATCAACGCTGCCAACAGACTTTGTTCCATGATTTCGGCGGAATAATCGTTAAAAAGTGTTATAAGTTTTTTCGGGTCGAAGGAAGGACCTTTACCGCGAAAGTAGATGTTTCACTAAAATAACACCTTAGATTATGGCTAGGAATTCTCTTGTTGTACTTCTCCTTTGTACACTCCAACCCGTGTTCCCCCCAAATTTCGCTGCAAATGAGCCAGCACCGCAGGAAAACGCTACAATTAAAGTTGACTATTGTGATGCCCCCGCTCCTGACGATTTTCGAGTAATCAGTATTGCTTCAGGCCAGCCTCTTTGGGTTGGGTGTCGGCTTGGCCTGGAGCATTTAACACTTTAACGGTATATCTACAAGATAACTATGGCGGTTGGACAACTTTGGCTACCTATCCTGCTGTTACGGGGGATTTTTATGTTGTTAGTAACTTATCGGTAGGTTCGTATAGAATAACAAATGCTACTAATTACACTAATGGGGTAACAAGCATTATATTTTCTGAAGTGCTTTTTAAGATTATTGATCTGACGACCGCTGGCCGTACACCAGTGAATCCAATTCCAGTTATGAATTGTAGTTCAATCAGCCTGAACCACGAATGGGTTGGATTTAAAGTGACAGAAATATCAACAGGCCGATCAAATTTATTTGAATTTCAAGTGGAAGGGATGTCGGGATTAGTAAGGCGGGTTGCAAACAATCAGATAGTTGCAGTTGATGAAAATGGAACATTTCCAATAGGAGATCAACGTATTAGCGTTTGGTTCTCCTTTCAAATGGATGATAAAAGCAAACCACTTGGCCAACAAGCTGCGGGCTTTGTAAAAATATCCCAAAATGGTTCAGGTAATATTGGAATTTGTAAAGATATAGACAATCCTCCTGTACCATGGAAGCCGGAATTTGAATTTACAGCACTTTTTGCAGAAAATGTCATCATATCTGTTCCTCCTGGAGGCGGTACTGGGACTGGCCAAGGGTTTGCTGGCCATCCAAATAGTGGCCAATTTCATGCACAAAGCCCCTTTAGGGAGAGCATAGATGTATTTGCGCCCGATTATTTATTCGAAAATAATGAGGCAATCATCCATTTACTGAATATGAAAGGACAGATAGTATTGTCTCAGAACTTCAATTTACAAAATCCAACAACATCCATCCCAACAGGATCGCTTATTCCAGGGTTATATATCCTCCAAATTGAATCAAGTATGAACACAGAAGTTTTAAAGGTTCTGAAACTCTAGAAAATTGCCCCTTCAGAGAAAAGTAGGCAAACTTTTATTGGTTAAATTTGAAAAAAGCAAAACTCTAATTCTAATGTTAAAATCAATTTTTCCCCTGCCTTTGTTCCTTATTTCAGCCACTTTATTCGCTCAGCCAAATATACAGTGGCAATCAGTGCTTGGTGGGAGCATAAATGATGAAGCACGGTCCGTAGAACAGACCTCAGATGGAGGTTATGTCGTGGCTGGCTTTACCGTCTCAGATGATGGCGATGTAGCGGTAAATTATGGGTTCTCTGATTTTTGGGTAATCAAATTTGACAGCCTTGGTGCTCTTCAGTGGAGAAAAAACTTTGGCGGAAGCAGTTTTGAGGCAGCTTATGCTATTAAGCAAACAACAGATGGTGGTTATATAGTAGCTGGCTACACTGAATCCAACGACATAGACGTGTCCGGAAACCATGGGCAAGAAGATGCCTGGCTTCTAAAACTGGATAGTATTGGCAACATCCTTTGGCAAAAGTGCCTTGGCGGAAGTAAATGGGATGAAGCGAAAGATATTCAATTAACCATTGATGGCGGCTATATTTTGATTGGCAGATCTAGTTCTACTGATGGCGATGTTACGGGAAACAATGGCTCTCTAGACTATTGGGTTGTGAAACTGAGCGCAAGCGGGCAGATTGAATGGCAAAAATCGTTTGGTGGGAGCGATTACGATTTTGGTTATACGGTCTTCCCCACCAGTGATGGAGGGTACATTGTCGCTGGGGAATCGCAGTCAACGGATGGGGATATCACAGGCAATCCAGGCGGCTTGGCTGCGTGGGTGATAAAATTGAATTTCGAAGGCAAAATTGAATGGCAAAAGGCATTAGGAGGCTCCCTCCTGGACCGCGCAAATGAAGTTATCCAAACCAGAGAGGGTGGTTATATGGTTTTTGGACAGACAAATTCAGATGACGGCGACGTTTCAGGCAACCATGGAGGGTACGACTTTTGGGCAGTGAAATTGAGCGCGGCGGGTGAAATTGAATGGCAGAAAACCATGGGCGGTAGTAGCGAAGACTATGGTCAAAGTATACAACAAACAAAAGATGGGGGGTATGTAGCAACGGGAATTGTCAATTCAAACAACGGCGACGTGACCGGAAACCATGGCAGTACAGATATGTGGGTAGTTAAGTTGACAGAGGGGGGCGAGATTGAATGGCAGAAAGCATTTGGAGGAACATCTGCTGAGCGGGGATTTTCCATCAAACAGACCTCTGATAATGGATATATTGTGGCCGGCGATGCCTGGTCTAATAACGGCGACGTATACGGCGTACATGGCAAAACCGACTTCTGGATACTCAAACTCTCCCCCGAAACTACCCCCACATCAAGCCCCATCACTCAAACGCTCAACATTTACCCCAACCCCGCCAGCCACTTCATAAACTTGTCAGTTCCGTCTCTACGCGCCGAAGTTTCAACGGAGGCGGGAGAAGACTCCATCCTGACCCTCCGCATCACCGACCTCTTGGGCCGTGACCTCCGTGGCCAAATCATCTCAAATGGTAGTAACGTAAACATCGCCACACTCCCCCACGGCCTCTATATCCTGACTGCGACAACAGCTTCAGGCAGGGTGTTTTCCGGGAAATTCAAGAAACAGGAGTGAGGGGTGCATCGCTATTTCTTCAATCCCAACGCCACCGCCCGAAAACTCGCCAACCCAGCCTCCAAATTCTCCACAATCTCCAACGCCAGAACATCCGGATCCGGCAGATTGTCCAGATCTGCCAGCGACTGATCCTTGAGCCAGGTAATGTCCAGACTGGTCTTGTCGCGGGCCGCAACCCATTCATAACCGAACTTCCGCCAGCGCCTCTCCGGGTTGATGTCCGGATGGTTGGTTTCGGTTCGCTTGTGGCGGTTGGATGGATTGTAGCAGGTGATGAAATCCCGCAAATCTTCCAGCTTGAGCGGGTTTTTCTTGAGGGTGTGGTGAATGTTGGTGCGGTAATCGCACACCCGGATATCCTTGGACCAGGCGGTTTTGCTGCTGGGCTTGTTGTCGAAGAACACCACATTGGCTTTAACGCCCTGGGCATAAAATATGCCGGTGGGGAGGCGCAGAATAGTATGCAGATCCGTGGTTTCCAAGAGCCTTTTGCGCACTGTTTCGCCAGCGCCGCCTTCGAAGAGCACGTTGTCTGGTAAGACGACCGCCGCTTTGCCATCCGATTTGAGCAGGGTGCGGATGTGCTGCAGGAAGTTGAGTTGCTTGTTGCTGGTGGTCGCCCAGAAATCCTGGCGATTGTAGGTCAGGTCTTCCTTTTCCTGTTCGCCTTCTTCGTTGGTGAAGGTCTGGCTGCTCTTTTTGCCGAAGGGCGGATTGGCCAGCACATAATCGTACCGAGTGCCAGGGTCTGCAATCAGTGCATCAGCAGGGGAGATGAAGTTATCGCTGTCAATATCCCCGATATTGTGCAAAAAGAGGTTCATCAAGGCCAGGCGGCGGGTGCTGGCCACGATTTCATTCCCAAAGAAGGTCTGGTGCTTCAGGAATTCCCTTTCTTCTTTGTCCATCTGTGGGTGATGGTCGAGCAGGTAATCATAAGCCGCCAAAAAGAAGCCGCCCGTTCCGCAAGCCGGATCGGAGATAGTTTTGAGCGGTTATGGACGCACACATTCCACCATTGTGCTAATGAGCGCACACGGGCTGAAGTATTGCCCGGCGCCGCTTTTGGTGTCTTCTGCGTTTTTCTCCAGCAGACCTTCGTAGATGTCGCCTTTGTCTTTCACGCCCTTCATGAGCCACTGCTCGGCATCAATCATGGCGATGATCTTGGAGAGTTTGGCAGGGTCTTGAATTTTATTCTGGCTCTTGGTGAATATCTGACCGAGCATGCCTTTGCCCAATTCATAAAGCAGAATTTTGTAATGTCTATAAAGTTCGGCACCCTTCAAATCCACCAAACTTTCCCAGTCGTATTCGGTGGGTATCGACATTTTCCGGCTATAGGGCGGCTTGCTGTATTCATCCGCCATTTTGAGAAAGAGCAGGGTCAGTTGCTCCAAATAATCGCCGTAGCCCACACCGTCGTCGCGGAGGGTATTGCTGAAGGACCAGGCTTTGGTGACGATGGCTGAGTTGGTGTTGGACACCAAACAATGTGTGTTTAATCAAAAAAACGGTCCTCTTTCCAATTTTTCTGATTGTTGATAATGTAATTGGAAATATTATCAAAAGCTTCAGCACTTCGGATAATACGATCATCAAAACCCCTCTGCCAGATTTTGTCGAGCCAAACGCCTGGTTGATTTTCCTTGTGATAATTCAGGCACGCAGTCGCAACAATTGATTTGTAGGCGCCAATGATCTGGCCAAGATACGGACGCGTAGCCCATTGCATTTTTGAAAATGGAATTTTGGGTGGGTTGTCTTGGGCGCCCGTGTCATTTTGGGCGCCCACGAGGGGCGCCCCTACGGAACCAACGCCATCGGTCGGGGCGACTCCTGTTTGGGCGACCCTTGTGGTCGCCCGAACTGTGGTCGCCCCATCCTTACCCACCCCTTTTTCCACCGTGGTTATCGCCGAAACCGGTCGGCCAATCAACAAAACCCCATGCATGTGATTAGGCATAATTTGGAACGCGCCCAATTCCACATGCGGCCATCGTTCCGGCAGTTTTTCCCACTCACGGTGCGCAATCTCTCCAAATTCGGTCAAATTCATGACAGACTTCTCTACTTCGCCAAAAAAATGAATTCTGTTTTTGGTGCAAATGGTGACGAAATACATGCCTTCTTTGGCGTAATCGTATCCTTTGAGGCGAATGCTGCGGCGATGGTGGATGTTTGGATTGTATTTCATTTTCAAATTGGTTTTGGTATATGATTCGGGGGTATGTATTTGGGCAATCGCGAAATATTCGGGCAACCTCGAGAATTGGACGATGACGAATATTCGGGGGACCACAAGGGCGACCACAAGGGCGACCACAAGGGCGACCACAAGGGCGACCACAAGGGCGACCACAAGGGCGACCACAAGGGTCGCCCCTACAAAATCCCGTTTGGCCCAATTCGAATGCCCGATCATATCTTGTAAGGGCGGTCCTTGTGGCCGCCCGAATTGCATGGCCGCCCTACACCAATCCCCCCTCAAACGCCCGCTTCACCCACTCCATACCGCATTGTCACTTATCACCAAAAGTGTACCACCAGTTTGCACCAATAGTGTACCACTTGGTAATTCAAAATTAGTCAATGTTGTTGAGTTGGGTTAAGAAATCTTTGATTCTGTAACTTTCACCTGAGAACTTGAGGTTGTCGTCCTGCGGCTCAAAACGCCGGAATTCCTGTTCGGCCTGCTCGCCCAGGTTCTTGGTATCCACCAGAAAGAGCACCCGTTTGGCTTTGGCGAATTTCAGCAGGCGATAGATAAAAGTAATCGCGGTGAAGGTCTTGCCCGAGCCGGTGGCCATTTGAATCAGGGCTTTGGGACGGTTTTCGCGGAAGGATTGCTCGAGATTGGAAATAGCGGTGACTTGGCAATCCCTTAAAGCCCCCTCCCGGCCTCCCACAAAAAGGGGAGGAGAGCCACTCACTCATAGGCGGAATGTCAAAAAACCGGGCACGCAGCATTTTTTCTTCCTTGATCCATTTCTGGAAAGTTTCCGGGCGGTGGAAGGTAAATTCAGGTCGGGAACGTGGTTTTGGGTCGCGATAATCCGTGAAGCGGGTTACTTCCCCCGTGCTTTCGTAGACAAAAGGAAGTGGGTCGTTGTTGAGGTGCTTGAGTTTCGCGGTGGCATAATCTCCGGATTGGTCTTCGTGAACCGTAAGCCGAACGCCTTCTTCGGGTCGTTTGGCTTCGATGATTCCAACCGGTTTTTTGTCTACAAACAAAACGTAATCAGCGGGGCCTACATCCGTCAGGTATTCGCGCACGGCGACCCCGAGTGCAGCGCTCAGGTTCACTTTTGTTTTCGACTGAATGACCCAGCCACAGGCGAGCAGTTGCTCGTCAGTTTTGTCGCGGGAGAGTTGTTCCGGATTTTGGTTGGGTATTGGTTGAGTTTTGACTTCAGGGGGGCAAGTAAAAAGCCAAATCTCGAAATTGAGGGCAGGAGGAAGGGTTTTCTATCTCATTGATTCCAAATAGAAGCCGGAATTGCGTCTGAACAAGGGCACGTTGCGCCTTTGTAGATCAGTTTTACATTGACCGCCATTTGTTGCAAAAGTGTATTGAGCGTTTCACCGGGCGAAGATGTACATGCCAGCATAGCTGCGTAACCACAATACGCCCAAACCTGTCCTGCATCATCCAAATCATCCACTTTATCCATGTATTTTTGGGATATTGGGCAATCTGTATCAATGTCAGTTGGGGCAGCTGGGGCTTCTGCAAAGTTATAATACGCGCCTTCACGCCCATCATCGGGATATGCGTAAATGCGTATCTCACTAATGACATCAAAACAGAATTTTATCTTGTTTGGAGCGGTGCTACAAAACGTTTTTGCCCCAGTTTGCTGATAAATTTCTTCTTTGCCGCCTGCCATCACCGATAAATCACCGTTTTCTTTGACTTCAATAGAAACAGACCACAATTCGTTGTCGCTTTTATAAGTTCCGGAAGTGATTTTTTGTGCTTGAAGCAGTTGAGGGCCTGTTGCTAACAATGAAAGGGCAAGAATTATTTGTTTCATTTTTTAGGAAGGTTGGTTGGTGAATGATTTGATTGGTTAAATTGGGTGTATCCCGGAACTCTGTTCCGGGACTATGTATCTGGATATTGTTTCATCAATCTTATGGGCCAAACACCCCCGGAACAGCGTTCCGGGGTACTTAAACTAACGGGGGTCACTTCTCTTTTTTTTCTTTATCTTCTTTAGGTTTTCCCAGTTCTTGTATTGGACTTAAACGCAAGTCATTGAGCAGGAGGTTAATCGCTTCAACTTTTTTGCTTCTTGCTTCTCTTATATCCTTTATAGTGCTGCTTACAAAAGTAAATGCACCTAATGCATCCTGTGCGGTTGATTTTTCTTTGGGGTTTTCTTTAGGAATAAAATTTATGAACTCTTTATACAAGCGGTTTGCTGATTTAAGAGCTGAAATATATCTACGAACCTTTTTTCTGTAATTGCCTTCGTCTATTTCCTCGATAGATTTACGATAAAAAACCCGATCTATTTTTTTAAAATATTTAATGTGATTCTTCTTGTTGTTATCAGAGATAAGTTGCAAAATAATTTGATCGTAGGCAGTTCTTAATTCAAGGTACTTTTTTAGCAGTTCCTTTTTTTCAGATGCTATAATTGAGGAACTGTCAATGAATTCAGAAAGGTGGTTTTCTGCGCTCATTTTGATATAGGCAAGCTCAGAGACCAAACCGAGCTTGGTTAATTTGTTTTGTGCGAGCGGAAATTGGAAAACAAATATTCCCAAAATTCCAGTTATAAATATTTTAAGCAAGATTTTAGTTGCCATAATGAAGTTATTTTTTAGAGCGTGATTAAAATTACATCATTCAGAACAGTTCACTTCCCAAACAACCATTCCCTACCCCTACGGCTCAAAATAAGCAAACATAACAAGCCCATCGTCCAATATCCCAACGATACCGCCAGCCTCCTCGCCCTCGGAATAAAAGTATTGTCCGTTGTCCGTGTTGTCGAGCGAGAGTCCGCTGGTTTCAAGCATCTCCCGGATTCTTGTGACGGCGTTTTCATTTCCAGGAAAATAGTTTACCGCAAAAACAAAGACTCCGTCATCGTCCAGGCCATAAACCAAAAAAGATGCAGATACTTCATTTACATACAGGTAGTTTTTGGTTTTGCCTATGTTTTCATTGATATAATTGGTCATTTTTTTCATAGGCACCGAAATTTCCGAGGGCATAGAAGAGAACGAAGCGGAAGTGTACCCTGAAGATTGGAGTAGTTCTGTAATGTCATCGTTTTCATAGAACTCTTCCAATACAGCATGAGCAATAAAGACTTGTGCCTGACAAGTAGTAAGTGCCAAATAGGCAATGATAGAAAGCAGAAATTTTTTCATAAGGACGTGCTTGAGCGGTGAATGTTAATTGCAAGATTGAAGATACCGGTTTAAACGGTTGATATTGTTGGATTTGTTGTTATCATCTGGGAGGCTTAGCAAGAAGGCCAATGCTTCCTTTGAGTATTTGCATTTATTTATCTTGACTTCTTTAGCCTCTTTTTTTGTCAAGTTCGGAAAGAAATATTCCGCGTTTTCAAAAAAATCGGACAAATCGGTAAGAAAAGAAGCATGCATGTATTGGACATGGATGCTCGGTACTTCTATCGTTGAGTACAAACTGTGTGCTTCTATGTAATTTTTGGAAGCATTCGTATAGTCTCTTGATAAGGTATAAATATGTGCAGTGTAGGAAGTGACATACGCAAGGTCAGGAAGATATTTTTGCAACAGCCCTGTATTTATCTGTGTATAATTGGTGATTTTATCTTTTGCTGTTTTTACAATACTAATAGCCTTTTGATTGTCAAAATTGAGATAAGTATTTGCATGATCGTAGGAGAGTGAAATAAAGTCGTACAGAAAAGCATCGTTGGATGCGGTAAGTCTGGACTCTGCTTCGAACAATGCTTTTTGCAAATAATATCTCGCGCTATCTATTTTGCCGTTTAATTGAAAAAGGGAACCAATCTGCCTGTAGATATTTATTTTTGAGAAAGTGTAGTTTTTATCATCCAAATATTGAATTTTGTTGATGAATTCAATTTGAGTTTTTAAAAAATTAATTCCTTCTGCTGGCTTAAATAGATTGGCGTAACACTCTCCAATGCTACCAATACATTTTGTAGTAGGCATCGAATATCCTTCCGGGTTCTTTGACAGGTTTTGGATTAAAAAAGTAAGATTGCTTGTAAATTTTATCAACGCCTCATCATAATTTTTATGTGCCATCATATAAACAGCGTATTCAAAATCCAAACGAGATTTGTGTTCAACATATAGATTCGGCTCCGAACTGCTTAGTCGTGTCAAAATATCATTCATGCCATTGAGCTCCTTTTCCCATTCCGTGTACCGACCATTTGCCGACAGGATATTCAATAGGGTTGTCCAATTATTAAAATATATTTGAAAATACAATTTTCCTTTTGGGTTTATCAATGGCCTCAGTTTATCGGAAATATCGACAAGAATGCCCTTGGCGATTTCCCACTTTCCAATAGACACAAATTGGTTGGCCAAAAAACCATATCGCTCAAATAAAAAAAGTTGATTGTTGGCACTCATCTCAAGATCATTTTCCGCTTCAACCAGGATTTGCCTGTAGACTTGCATTCCTCCTTCCCTGTCATTGGAATTTATCAACCGATCCACAATTTTATTCAGTTTTGCAACATACCAATATCGTTTATTTTTTTCCTTAATAGCGGGATATTGGGCGCAAATCAGGAGTGCAGAGTCACAGTGGCTTATCTTTTCCGCAATTTGATTGGTTTGTCCATAAATACGGGAATAAGCAACGTGAATGAAAAACATAACCTCAGCCTTAACCACTATATTTTTATATTTATGGGCGAATTTTGTCGCGTTTTCTAAATATTGTACGGAAGCAAGGTTTCTTTGCAGGAATGCATAGGCATCAGACAATTCTATACATATTTTATACTTCATCTCAATGCTGTCTTCAGGAATGTTTTTATAAGCATTCTCTAATACTTCGATTTTTTTTATGTTGTCAATTGAAAATTCTGAATAGAATCGGGCATATCCATAATTTATTTTTACATTTTTTTCGTCTAATAGTGCCGCTATCTGAAAATTTTTGCTTACTTCATTAAAAGCGCTCTCGTAATCAGAAAATTTAAATTTTAAAATTTGAATCTGCGCTTTAAGATAGCTGATCTGACTTAAAGTGCCTTCAACTTTTTGTGCTTTGTTTACTTCAGTGAGGGCAGAATCCAATTTTCCCTGATGGAAATATTGCCATGCAGCCTGATTAATCGAATCGGGGCTGTTACGCATCTCTTGTTCAAGTCTTTTATACTGTGAGATCCAGCTTTCAATAGCCTTGTCTCGGTCACTTAACCTTACCGTTAGGGTCTCGATTTTTTTATCCTGAATATATATCCTGTCCAAGATGTTTTTAGTTACGGTTTCAGGCAATTTGTATTCAATTATTTTAGTCACAACATACGTAACCGTTGAATTGTCGCCGACCATGATTGGGCTTTGATCTCCAATTGTTTGGTAGGATGCCGGAAAGAACTGCTGCAGTTCGTTGTAAGTGCTTTTGGTTTGGGTGATCCGTTCTATTTCCGGGAAATTACCGTCTGCTAACAGTTTTAAGCTTAAGTTTTTCAAGGAAGCATCATTCAGTAAATCTATTTTTTGTTTTAGTAATGTATATTTTTCTATCCATGCGTTCATACCTTGCTGAAATGATTTTGACTTGGGATCAGCATTATTCATTATTAAAATACCTGACAATAGTGGTATAATCTCCAAAGGCAACTTTACCGTTGTTTTTTCATTGTTATGATATTTAATGCTATTGTTTACGCCTTGAATGATCGGACTTTGATCGCCATAAGAGATGCTTTGAGCTGTTAGGCTCCAACTCGCAAAACAAAGAACAAGTAAAATGTTATTCTTTATCATGTTTATTTATGGTATCTGACTTATAGAATTTGAGTTCGTTTTTATCGCCATTTATTATTGGGCTCTGTTCCCCATGTGTTGTGCTACTATTTGACCTTGAAATCCTCAAAATTATTAGTATCATTATCAGCAGTACTCCCCCCCAAAGTAAAATCTTGGGGGGAGGTACTTGCCTTAAAAATTTATTGTATTTTGGGTGAAGGGACAATTCATCCTTTGCGATGATTTCCAACAACACTTTGGCGATTCGATTTGGAGTAGTGGTATCAACAGCAAGTCCAAGTGACTTGTCCGCCAGATACGACTGATACTGTCCGCTCAACAGCATTAAATCGTTCAAATATTGATGCTCAATTTGGCCGCAATGATCAATCAACGATTTCAGGCACTGATCAATATTTCCTTCAGATATAAGCGTTCGACAATGTGACAGTATTTCTTTATCCATATTAGGCCGCTAAGGATTGAATGTCCATCTTTTTGTACCACCTTTTGATACAGTGGTTTTAGAAAATCTTCTTGAGTATTCGCACCTGATCTTGTCGGCATTTACCACTTCAAAAGCGGAAGACCCACCAGTGCACAAAGTATTGTCACTCCCCCATGACCCACCATCCGAGCTGTGCCCATGGATATAAACAGACCCTGAATAATCATCCAAGTCAATGTCTCTTTCGTCATAGCTTTCAACCTTGTACCAGCCATGGGTAACCCATCCATCTCCATCGCCTTCAAAAATGCAGTATGCCGCGTAAATGGCTCGGGTTGTATTGTTGCGCAAGGTAAGGGTGGTTTGTGAGATCAAACCGTTTGCCAAACCTAAAAATAATACCAGTGAGATTAAAAATTGTTTTTTCATGATGTGATAAAAAATTAACTTAGAAAAAGGAAAATTTAGGCGCAGAAATTTCCAAAGCCGCGTCTCAGTTTTATCATCAACGATATGCACAAATCTCCTTCTGACATTCAATCAATTGTCCTTTTGTGCACAGCGTAGACGACAAAACCTGATATTTCAGCAACCCATTTTACATCAATAACAATTGTGCGTACAAGGCCCCACGTCCCCATTGTAATGGAGTGCATGCGTACAAGGATAAACATCGCCAGCCGGGTGGCAGGGGACCGTGTTCCCGTATCCGTTGGTGCAGTAATGGCCGCAGGGGCCAACATCGCCCGCAGGGTGTTTGGGGTGACTACAGGGATAAATATCGCCATTTGGGTGGCAGGGGTAGCCTACTTTGAAGGAGTAAAGTGAGAAGGCGATGACCAACGAAATGATCAATGATGCGAAAACAGGTTTCATAATGGAATAGATTTTTCCGCCACGATAGGTGTTTCCACCATGCGCTTAGCGGAGTGAATGTTCGAGTTGGGGAATCCAGGTAGAATTGCATTTGGCATTATACCAAACACTGACTAATTTATGACTTCTATTTTCCCATCCTTATACCTCATATAACGGATTTTGCGGAGATTGAATTCTTTCTCCGTTTCAGCAGCGTGTATAATAAAATAATTACCTGCATTTGATGAGGATCTTTCAAATGACCCGCCTTGGTTGTTGTTTGACTCGTCTCGTTCATCTACCTGGGTGATTGGGTCAATCTCAAATGTGTTCACATAGGCAGAATTGTCGTAGTTGACAACGATATTTGTTTCAAATAATGTGGCGTGATCCGGCGGCAAATCATTAATTATCAGATCAATAGAAGATTCGTCCACGGTATTGCCAGCTGGGTCCACCACCTTTGTATAGGCCCTGACACTTGGTGATCGAGCTGTTTCCGTTTTTTTCCCAAGCTCCCCTTTATTAATGGCATAACGTGGGCTATAAATGGAAAACGGAGGCCAGATATTCCAGGGCACGCCCCAGCAATCAAAAAATTCATTTTGCGCCGGGCGATAATACAACCATATTCTAAAACCATTAGGTGCGGTAAATTCGTAGAAATTGCGCGTATCAAGGTATTCGGTGTCGCCAGTGCATGGGTTTTGAATATATTCCCAATCCTGGAAAGTTAAATCAGGAAGTTGACTCTCGCATTGCGTGAATCCGAAAAGGGAAAAAATAAGCGCTAGATGAAGTAAGAAGTTTTTCATTGAGTATAAAATTATTGAGTTAGAAAAGGCTTTTCAGATACTTACTCAACGACCGTCGTATAAGCCGATCTGAAATTGTTGGTATTGCGCATGATTGTTTTTTTATCTGCAATCATACATCCACTACAAGCATAATTGTTGTCATCATCACGCTCCTCTACATTGTCAGAAAAATCATCGTAATAATCCCAACGATAATCGCCTGTTGCTGTGGGCGTGTAAAAACCAGCCACTTCCTGGTTGCTGCCTGCCTCGATGGCATTTTGATCAACTTGAAAGTCGTCTATTTTTTCCCAGTTACCTAAGTTATCATTGAAAAGAAAAACTTCAACCAGGTTTTTTGTTAAACCAGCGATATCCGTATCGCATTTGCCATCAGATTTTTGATTTATGATATCGGCCACAAGGTTAGCTGCCTCCCCGATTTTGATGGTCTCAGGGGCCGCAAGAGATCGAATAGACAAATCACATAATTGAAGCACTTGGCAACAAGATGAAAATGTAAGAATAATCACTGTTGCAAGGAAAAATGTTCTTGTTGATTTCATAAAAGTTGAAAATTTTTTGTGAAAAAAGTTGTCCTACGAGAAATGGAGGTTTGTCGAGCGCTTTGGGATATGATACCCAAATAATGCCTTTTTTGTCATCCATTTAGTGATCTGTGGGGCGCAAACGAAAATATTAAAAAAGGAAAAAAATCAGAAAACCAAGGCATCAACTTCACCATGTCAGCAACACAAGGCAAAGGGGCATCTCATTGGGACGTATTAGCCGACTCAATAGGCAAGCACAACGGTGACTGTCAACACACTGGTTTCCCAATTTCCCTCCACATAAATTCAGCCACAAGAGTACAACCCATACATTTCCTTACATTCACCCAGAATTTCCGATTTCTCTAATAAACTTAGAATGTTTTACATTTTAACAGATGTGTATTTGTTAAAAATACAATGAGTTAAGAATGTATGAACATTGTTAGGTTCTCTACTTATAATCCGCTTGAAGCCGTAGTCACATCTGAAAAAAAGGAAAAATGAAGCTTCTTGTCCTGCTGAAATCCCTCCAACCAGACGAGCAAAAGGAGTTTGAAAAATTCCTTCAATCGCCTTTCTTCAAGGCCAGCGAGCAGTACCTGAAGTTTTTCAGGTACCTGTGCAAGCAGCACCCACTGTTCGAGTTGGAAAAATCCAACCTGCAAGCAGCATACAAGCATTGTTTTGGGCATCAATTGCTGACGGAATCAAGGCTTTACAACCTGTTGTCGGGCTTGTCAAGGCAGTTAGAGCAGTTTCTTGTGGTACGCATGGTATTAGCTCCCGATGAGGGTGAAGATGATGGGCACATGTACGCCCAACTTCTGGTCAAGTCTCTGGGCCTGCGCAATTTGGGCACCTATTTCCGAACCGAAGCCCAGGAGCTTATTGAGGAGACTGTTCAGCGTCCAGTGAAGGGTACCGACGATGTTCTTGCTTTACACCAACTGAACCACCAGATTTATTACAACCCCGACACGCCCAAGTATGCAGAGCACCCTCCATACATAACATTGGCAACTGGGTACCTTGACCTTTATTATTGCATATCCAAACTGCGGTATGTCGCAGAAATGAAAGCCAGAGAGCGCATTCTCAATGTTCGCTACGAGGTGCCACTCCTGGACGCCGTGTTGGCACATACTGCTGCGCCTGAGCTGTTGGACGCTCAGCCCTTATTGGCTGTTTACCACCGCTTGGTAAGCCTATATCTTCAGGGAGTGGAAGAGCAGGGCTTCCAGGATTTGATGCGGGTCTATACCGACAAACGTCACCTGTTGCCGAGGGCTGACCACTCAATATTGTTGCGACATCTAATCAACTGCGGTATTTCGCTTAATGCTCGGAATGTTGAGATAGAAGCCGAATTGCTTTCCCTGTATAAACTGGCTATTGAAACCGATACTTTGCTCGACGGCAAACGGCTCACGGATTCCAGCTTTATCAATATTGTCCATTTAGCGGGCAAGTGCAAGGAGTTTGATTGGGCTAAGGCCTTCATCTCCAAGTTCTCGCCCTATTTGGAAGAAAGCAAACGGCAGCCATCCATTGACCTGGCAACAGCAAGTCTTTATTATGTTGAAGGCAGGCTCGATGAGGCTCAAGATTGCTTGAAGTACACAATCTTTCACATTCCGTCCTTCGAACTTTTGGGTCGAGTACAGTTGCTCCGGATTGTCTTTGACCGTTATTTGCTTTATGGCAAGGACTATGAATTCCTAATCGCCCAACTCAAAGCATTCGAGCGATATTTGCAAGTAAAACAATTGACCGCAGAAAAAAAGGATGCTTATTTGAATTGGGTCAGATACCTGCGGAAATTGGCAATAGTCAAGTTTGAAATGGTTGCTGTGCCCGAGTTAAAGAAGACGGCGCTCCGAAAAAAACTGGAACAATTGCAGCCACTCGTTTCAAAAAAATGGTTGGAGGAGCGGATTGATACGATGTAAATGCAAGGAAGTTGTCGGTGGACCACCTTCAGCTTCCCTGCTTGTCTTCACATCAATATTGTGTCCTCAATCCCAATATAACCGCTTGGCGTACCGTCGCACAAGGCCTGGAAATAGAAGGTGTAATGGCCGGCACTCAGCCCAGTGAAATTGTAGTTAAGGTTGCTGGTGTAAAAAAAACTGCTGGTGAATGTGTCCTCTTGTCGGGTGTACCATACCTTGAATTGAGCACCCGTGTAATCGTGGTTCCAGGAATAACTGAAGGAACTGGGCGACTGCGCAGTCTTTTGCAGGTCGGTCACATTGGAACAGCTGCAGGGCACTGGTTCGTTTGAAGACGCAAATCCTGAGGCTGATGACAGAAAAAGGGCGAGAAAAACAATCAACTTGAACATGGTAAGCATTGTTTAATTGGTGAAAGAATAGTCCCCCGCGCTTACCGACAGGCAATGGTTGGCCAGACTGATGCTGAGTCAGTGGAGCGGAATGGTTGGGGTGCAAGAAGTGAGGTTGAATTATGGCAGAACCGCCATTGCTTTTTGCATTACAAAAGTGGGGTCACCTAATGCTGGCCTGCCGGGAATCCGTTTCAGTGGTTGCTGCCGATGAATGAAAGGCGGGTTTTGGCGGATGAAGCGTTGCTGAATTTTTTACTAAAGAGACCTGTAAGGTTTCAAAAAACCTTATAGGTCTTTACTACGACTCAATAAAGGGATATGAGAACCATCATCGTTGACGACGAAAAACAAACCCACGAGGCAATTGCCCGGCTTCTGCAACCGGCCAACATGGATGTGGAAATCGTGGGCAACGGCTACTCCGTGGCGGAAGGGCTTGCCTTGGCACAACGACACCAACCCGAGCTGGTGCTTCTGGACGTGGAGATGCCCGACGGAACCGGATTTGACTTGTTGGAAAAAATAGGCAAGCCGGCCTTTCACGTGGTGTTTATCACCGCCTATAACAAGTACGCCGAAACGGCATTCCGCTTCGGCGCGCTCGATTTCCTGACCAAGCCGCTCGACTCCGAATTGTTCAGCGCAGCGCTTGACCGGGTGCGCAAGCGGCAATCAGAGCAATACACCCTCGAACAACTGCAAATCGCCCTCGAAACTTTCCATCAGGCTAAAGAGAAAAAACTCCCCAGACGCATCGCAATTTCCAGCTCCAAGGGCCTTGAAATGATGACAGTAGAAGACATCCTCTACCTGGAAGCAGACCTGAATTATACCGACTTCCATTGTCTTCAGCTTGGCAAAAAAAACAAGATCACGGCTTCCCTGAACCTCAAGGTGTACGAACAGCATTTTGAGCCTTACCCCGAATTTATGAAAGTACACCGCTCCCATATCGTCAACCTGATGATGGTGGACCGCTACCACAAAGGCGACAACGCGCTGGTGATGCGGGATGGCGGGACGGTGCCCGTGGCGAGGGGGTATAAGGAGGGGGTTGAGGAGCGGTTGAGAAACGTATAAAAGCTAGGGTGGAAATGCGCCAGGAAATACGCCCGCTAATTGAAGCAGGTCTGCCATGTCGAATGTTGGTTTTTTATTGCCATGTATATCTTCCGGGACCCAATCAGTATCTTGATTGAGGTATGAATGCTTATCTGTTTTTAACAAACCGGTCAGCACTTCACATAGAATATAACCACCTACTGAGCCAAGGGTCTCGCCGTCATTTTCAGCGACGGCTTCAGCTAATATGTAATAAAAAAGAGGCGTGTTTTCCTGAAATTTTTCAATTCTTAATTCTCCCGATGGGAAACGATCGTTATTGAAATACCCTTTTAATTTTGACCAATCCACCATGGCATATCCGAGTGATTTAGCAATGCTCTGACCGGAAGGGAGCCGTAGTTTTAGTCCTCTTAAAAGGGTGGTCTTCACCAGATTAACTGGATGGTTTTGATCTCCTACTTCGCTGAGTGAATCAACGAAAATAGGTGATATCAGACTTGCCGGAATTGTTGCACGCCCGAGTGTAAACTTGTCAACATCATATATTCGTTTTACATCTTCAGAGGTTAGATTGCTATTTTGCAGTTCTTTAGTATCAACACCTGCTCCAAAAAAGAACCGCCAATCCACATAAAATAATTGCTCTGGCCTTAGATCAGGAAGCAATGCTGTAGCATCACTGACAGATATGTTGAATTGGTACGAATTCCTGACCTGGCTGTGCCCGAACCTGAAAATGGCTGCTGAAAATTCAACTGGAATAAAAGGTTCGTCACAGCCGCCGAAGCGTGTCAAACGGGATTCCCTAATTATTTTTTCCCTCATTTTTTCTCCCAGTATCTTTGGAAGATAATCGTTCAATATTATATACTGATAATGCCAGATAGTCATGCGCCGCGCTTCGAGAAAGCGATCGAATCCATGAATATGTGGCGCAACGACTTCCAACATCCTGTTATGCAATTTCATGAATGCAACTTGCAATTGCGATACCATTACATTTTCGTCATTGCGTGGGTCGGGAATGATCGCTCTATTCTTTAATCGCGGCACATCGTAGAATTCAACAATATCACCAATGTTTGTGGTTCTTGTTTCCAGTAAGAATGCGCCATTGCCATCGTACAGATAAGGGCTGATTTTCGGCCCGCCACCATAAATCGAATCAAGGTCCAGCGCAGGACTTCTGTAATTCCATAAAAAATCCAGATCGTCTATCCTTTCTGCAATGGAAGTCGGATCAAAACTGAGGTCATGCGTCAAGAATTGTCCCAAATAAGTATATCCCGCAGGTATTTTAGAGAAGCGCTTAATACGAGTATATAAGAACTTTTTTCCATCCCCAATTATGTTTAAATATTGTTCAGGGTCACGTTCATAAGTGCTCCAAGCATCCAAATGTGGAAACATCCTTCCGAATTTTCCCGGCCTTGGATAATTGGAAGAGGAAATGAAATCCGGGACTGTGTTTTGATGGAACATAATATGTGGTAGATTTGCGCAGGTAAAAAATCGAGCAAAAATATCATTCACCAGAAAAATAGTGTAAATTTTATGGAAATTCCCTTCTCTCCTCAAAATCCAGGAACATGGGTGGCGTTAGATTTCCCTGAGGATATATATAAATGGTTAGAAGAGCGTTCAAACGAGGCCAATGAGGCCGTTAAAACTAAGGGGCAGCTACCATTTCATCCTACAGCATTTAAAAATGCTCATTTACTGGAAATTGTCAATTTCCCGGGCTGTGACTATATTGCTTTTTCACATTTGCTGATTCAAGACCAAAATAAAGGGCAGCATTCAACGCTGTTGGCCTATGGACTACTATTTGATGAAATCATTGGAGACATATGCATCGGCACTCCAACCGAAATCCATTTTGGTGGTGACCTATTTAAAGAAGCTGAAATCGTGCGCAAGAACTCCACTCCTGGTTTCACATGGACTTATCAAGAAGCCGATACCACGCCTATAACCGATTGGTTGGCAAAGCCAATGGACCAAAGAAGATTTCAAAATGGCGTTGACTTTTTGGTACGGGTCAGAATCAAAAAAAATGAAGCAAAGGCACTATTGGAAGGACATGATCTCAGTAGCTTAATTGTTTTCTACCCGGGAGTATTTAAATGTGATATCGATCATACTAGGACTACCAGCCCAGATAAGACTGGTGACTATTGTAACCTGATCGTATATGGCCAACACCCTAATGTCCCGATTTCTAGCAATAAAAAACATACATTTTTCCTCTGTTCTGATGCATGGCGTCCAAACTGGCGCAAAGAGTCTATATTGAATAAGTTTTTTGGTGACTTATTCTTGTTCATTAAGCATGGCATTAATAAAATCAGTACGCTTTTGTTGCCTCCGCTAAAATAACTTTCGTCTAACAAAAGAACCATCTTGTGCCTGATCGGAAGGAATTATTATTAACAATTCTGCTTTTTGGGATTTATTCGGCTAAACTGAATGGCCAAATAGTCCAACATTTCTTTCACCATCTGGATCAATCTGAAGGGCTATCAGAATTGAGGAATTCTTATATTTCTGATGATTCCAAGGGCTACATTTGGCTCGGAGGTTTTGACGGCCTCAATCGTTTCGACGGAAAGACTGTAAAAGTTTACAGACCCACTCTGCCAAACGGCAGCTACTCGCCTAACATTACCAGCAAGGTTATGGAAGGCAAAGATGGAAAACTTTGGTTTTCTTCCAGTAGCGCACTGCATTTTATTTCAACACAAAGCGAGAGCATTTCATCTATTGTCCTAAAAGATCCCAATGGATTGCTTGCTTCCAATAGCGAACATGTGCTCCTCCACCTTGATCAGGAATCCAGGCTTTGGGTGGTCGCCCAGGATTGGCTGCACCTCTATGATACAGAGACAGGACGAGATAGCCTTGTACACCCTCTTAATACTTTCTCCTGTTATCCAATCCTGCATAAATCTGGCAGGGTCACGGGCCTCCTAAATCTGCTCGCCGCCGAGGGTGGGGGAATCGAGATTTTTGAATACGACCAAAACGAAGTAAAAAAGTCGTCCTGGTTCACTGGAAAAGAGGGCTCGGGTATCCCCAAAGCGTTCATTCAATTCGCCCAGGTAGAAGGGGATTCATTGATTTGGCTACCATCAGATATTGGACTTATCCGTTTCCCAATAAATTACCCGAAAGGATATACTGTATTCAAGCCACATGGACTCCCCATAGATGTTAAATTTAATGATGTCTGCAGCTGGAAAGATGAGTTTCTCTTTGCTTCCAGTTCTAACTATGGATTGTTTCTTTTTGACAAGCGGTTGGAGCGTAAAGGCTTTGTATTCAACTGGCCATCTATTCAACAAAACGATGCTATTAAGCGCTCCAATATCAACAATGTTTTTGTTGGGAAAACCGGCACTCTTTGGCTTTCAATTTGGGATGAAGGCATTTTTTTTATCAATCTGGAGTATGTGAAATTCCAAGTGCAGGAACAAATACCTAGCGGCCAATCAGAAAAGCAGCACACGGTAACCTCTGTTATTGAAGACAAAGAGGGGAACACCTGGACCGCTTCTGCTGATGGTAAGGTGACGATGAAAACGGCAGGGGATAAACTCATACTTCAATCTTCAAATATCAAAACAGGATCGCCAGACAGATTATTTTGTGATAGCGAAGGCGATATCTGGGCATTCAATGGCACAACCGTTTTTTTGAAAAAACGGAACACCAATGGTTTTTACAAGATAGCCCGCAATTTGAATCGGCTTAATAAAATTGTACAACTCTCTCCGAATGATTTCTTATTCATTTGCCCTATTGGTGTATATAAGTATAACAAATTCATGCCCTTGATAAACTATGCGGGAGTCAAACCTTTATTAACCCACGAAAACATTTTTGATGCCTTTTTAGACCATGATGAAAGATTGTTCCTGTCAGATGAGGTGGATAAGCTTTGGGTGTATAAACCCAATGGTCTGGACTTTAGCCTTGAACAAGAAATTTCCGGCGTCGGCTATTCAAGTGGAATGGCAGCAAACAAAAACATCCGATGGTTCGCTTCCAACAAAGGATTGCTCAAACTGGATATCAACGATTTTTCCATTGAATTTGTAAAAGGCAAAGACCGTGTTTTGGAAAAAGCCTTCAACGCCATCCTCCAAGACCACCACCAAAACCTCTGGCTCTCCTCCAATTCCGGTCTCTATAAGTACAATCCCTCCACGGGCGAGGTCATACATTACACCGAAAGCGACGGCTTACAAGGCCTGCAATTCATGCTCGGCAGCGCCTGCAAACTCTCCGATGGCCGCCTTGCTTTTGGGGGCGTCAACGGGCTAAATATCTTCCATCCGGATTCCGTGCGCGACAACCCCAACCCGCCCATCCTTCATTTCACCGATTGGATCGTCAACGATACCGGCTCTATCAGTACAAGCCCGGAATTCCTTCCCAGACAATCCTTCAGTTACGAAAACCGAACCCTTAGCTTCCATTTTGTAGGCATTGATTACACGGCACCTGATGAAGTGAAGTACAGATACCGGCTGAAAGGCTTTGAAAAAGACACGGCAGAAGGCGGAACCAACGGATTCGCGCGATATGCCCAGTTGCCAGCGGGCGACTACACGTTTCAGGTATGGGCGGCCAATTCCGATGGGGTTTGGACTACGGTGCCACATGAGTTGCAATTTACCATAGAGCCGCCCTGGTACGCCACTTGGTGGGCCAGAAGTGTGCAAATACTTTTGGTGCTGGGTCTATTGTATGCGTTTTATCGCAACAGGATTGCTCAAATACGGCGCAAAGAATCCGAACGGCGCAAAGAGGCCGAGTTCCGGCAAAAGGAAGCGGAGAGCAAGCAATTGGCTGCAGAACTGCAAAATTCCGTGCTGCGGTTACAGATGAACCCCCATTTCATCTTCAACAGCATGAATTCTATCAGTAGTTATATCCTTCAAAAAGATATTGACACCGCTAACAATTACCTCAGCCGTTTTGCAAAATTGATGCGGCTCATCCTGGACCTGGCCTCCAAACGGCTCATCCCAATCACTGATGAGATTGAACTGCTGGAGCAATACATGGCAGCGGAGGCCATGCGTTTTGAAAACAAATTCAGCTGGCAATTCGAACTGGACGAAGCACTTGACCCCGAAGAAACCTTGTTGCCCACCATGATTCTCCAACCCTTTGTTGAAAATGCCATCTGGCACGGATTTTCCAGAAAAACTACGGCTGGCCATGTCATTATTAGCATCAAAAAGGAAGGAGATTACATGGTTTGCACGGTACAAGACAATGGGATTGGCCGCATAGAAAGTAGCAAAAACAAATCGGAAAGACAAGAATCAAAGGCAGTTCAGATTACGGAAGAGCGCTTGCGATTGATCCAAAACAAGGGTTTTTCTAATACCAAACTGACAATTCTTGACCTGTATGACGACGAGGGTTTGCCGACAGGGACTAAGGTGGAGGTGCGATTGCCCCTTAGCCTTATATAACCGCAGCGGCGCAAAGACGCAGAGTGTTTGAAAGTCTCTGCGTCTCCGCGCCTCAGCGGTTTATTATGCTTTACAGCACTCCCAAACCACTATCGCTGCAACACAAAACGCACACTCTGTTTTGCTTGCTTACTGCTGCATTCCAAAATGTATAAGCCGCTTGTCAGGCTTTCTGGAATGCGTAGTTGATAGGGTGCTTCTCCGGCTACCACAAAGAATATTTCCATTTGCTGCCCGTACACATTGAGCAGCCGGATTTGCAGGGTTTCACCAGCAAAGTCAGAAAGATCAACAAATACATCCCCAGCAGTAGGGTTGGGGAAGAGTCGCAATTCCGCTCCTTCGACCTGGGCTACAAAACCACTTTCTATTGGTTTGTTCCTTTCCTCGGTGATACCTATTGGACAATTGAATGTGTTGAGATGCGCTTCGTAATACGCTTGCGATGCCAGGCGCGAGCCAATGTTTATGTACAATGGATCCGTTTGCGCAGGCAGGGTGTATTGGAATACTTCTGACTGGCCTCCTGAGATTCCGTTACCGATGGTCTTGAACCGGATGGAATAGAACGGACTTGCGTTCGGGTTCCTCACATCGTATTGCCGCCCGGCGCCGGCATCAAAAACGGACAGGTTTGCAGGTTCCATTGCGGTGGTACCATCAGGTATTTGAATAGCCGTGTAAATCAGCTCGCTGGCACAATTGTTCGTCACCCGAATACGGTAAGTGTAGTTCTGTCCAGCGTCAGCCGTGATGTTGAGCAGCTCGTATTTTATACAGGCGGTTTCTTTTACATCACAAGGCAGCTCTTCCCGGATAAACACGTCAAAACAACATGCTGCCGAATTCCCGCAACTGTCCTGCGCTGTGTAACATACCGTCGTATTGCCGTTCGGGAACGCCGTGCCTGAAAGAAAGCCGTCGGAAAGTGTTAGCGAAATACCAGGACATGGGCAATCAGAGATTGCATTGGGCAGGTCGTAGTTGACCACGGTAGAAATGGTGCCGGGCAGCACTGCAATTGAAATATCGTTGGGGCAAGCGATGGAAACAAGCGATGGCAAAGGGCCCTGGTGGACCAAAGTGTAGGTCACGATCGTATCGCAGCCTGTCGTTCCGGGCAGCGTGTCCACCACGACACCTTCCTGGGTATAGGAAATGCCTCCAATGGTCACGGATTCCCCAAGGCAGAATGTGATGGTTTCCGCAAGGGTGTTCAAGGGCAAAAACTCCAGAATGGTAGTAACCACACTGTCGCAACCGTTGAATGCCGTCAAAATATCGGTATAAGTACCTGCTTGTGTGTAAATATTTCCGTTGAACTCAAACGGTTCGTCGCCACATTGAGCAATATTTTGCGTGTAGGCAGCCAGTGGTTTGACTGTCACAGTTAAACTGTCCAAATTGGTACAGCCATCGGCAGTAGATGCTGTAAAGTAGTAAACCGTCGTAACCAGTGGCGATGCAACTGGAGCAGGGCAAGTGGTACAACTAAGGCCGTTTGGAGGAGACCAGTTGTAGCTCGTGAACACGCCATTGCTGGTATATGAAAGCGGAATGCTGCTGCCAGCACATATCTCCAGGTCTGCGCCCAAATCCAATGTGGGCGTGGGCGCAAGCATCACTTGCACCGTATCTTTCTGTTCTACACCACAGATGTCCCACACAGTCACCCAATAAGTGCCGGCAGTGTACGCAGTAAAGCTTGGATCGGTACTGCCGTCTTGCCACAGATAGCTTTCATACCCGGCACCCGCATTGAAGGTGTGTGTAGCGTTGCTGCACGAACTGATGTCTGGCCCTAAATCAAGTAAGGGGGCAGAAGATGTAGCGATTGTGACCGTCACGCTATCCGTATAGTGGCAAACTGAGCGCAAACTGATGTCGTCGAAGGCAAAGTCATTGCCACCTGCGACGGTTACCAGATCGGTCAGTTCAATAATGAACTGCGTTGCCCCGCCCGAATTTATCTGTACACTGAAATTTTGCCAAATCCCTACGGAGGCAGAGCCGCCTACGAGGTCAAATATACCTTCCACCGTCCCGTTTATTTTCAGCTCTATTTCTGGCGGACTGGAATGAAATCCCATCGCAGCCCAAAACTCAAATACATAATCGGTATTGGGTTGTACCAATACGGACTGTTGCCATATCGTCGGAAGGCTACCGCTATCATCGCCGTCTATCATCATCATCATATTGTCCGCCGATGGTGAATGATCCTGAGGAATATTCCATTGGGGGTTGATCAGTGCAGGATTGTTGATCACATTGTAGTGGCCCTGGTTATTGCCGCCGGATGTATAGTCGGTGGTAAAGCCCGTATTTCCTAGGCTAAAATCGCTGTTCACTATCAATTCTACGCCGTATTTAACGGCATCCAGGGTATATGTTGTCGTGACCAAGGGTGTTGCCACCGGGTTTTGGGCGTTTGGATTGTCCAAGGTAGCAGCAGGGCTCCATTCGTATAGGTCGAAACCGGGTGTGGGCTGCAAGCTGACCGATTGCCCCAAACAAATGGTAGTGTCCGAACCAGCCGAAATCGGGATTTCAGGACAAATACAAGATGTGTTGCAGTAGGTGACTGTTTGTAGGGAAGTGGTTGCCGGAAGGGTTGTCAAGGCAGATGGTGTAGAGACAAATGGTGATACGCCATAATTCCTTTGATCCTGAATGTTCGGCAAAGCCACCATCTCCACCGTAATTGGCTGCACAAAATCGCAAGTTGTGTTGGTATTGCCCTGTTGATCCAGTTTTATCAGTAACAGATCATTGGTCATGTAGCTGTCAGACGACATGGTCATGTACAAGTAGCCGTTGCGTTCCATGATGTTCCGGGCGATATTTTTCCCTGAAATACCCAAGCGTTTTGCCCACTGTACATTGCCTTGTTTGTCGGTTTTTATCAATACAGCAAAATTGAAATTGCCCAAGACATTGTCATAAAGATTACTGACGATATAATAACCGCCTGCCGTTGATACAACCGCCATAGCAGCCGGGGTAATAGAACCGCTTATGATATACTGTTTTGTCCATTGGACGTCTCCTGTCAGGTTTGTTTTGGCTACCACTAATTCCGATGATCCGAAAAAATAACCTCCAAAACCTTCTAAATCGCCTGCTGCAATGACCACCAGGCTGTCGTTATCTACTATGGGTTTTTCCGGGTACATACGGGTTTCGTTGGGAGCACTCGTATTGCCCCTCGATATAATGGAGTTTTGCCATTGAAAAGCACCCGTGTTCAGGTCGTGCGCAAAGACAGAGGCCCGAAAATCACCGCCAGCATTATAGTACCGCCGACAGGTACCGTAAATGGAGCCGTTATAGACGGTGGAATAAAAATCGCCGCCCTCTCCTTCCAGGTTGTATCCGCTGATTGTGCCATTGTTTTTGTTAATTTGGGTGAGTTGCGTACTGCCCGAATTTGACTCTCCGGTCAACACACAATTGTTTGCATCCAAAGCATGAATTTGTGTGTAACGGGTTTGTGGCAAACGTTTTATCCAGACAAATGAATTGCTCGTAAGGTTATACCTGAATGCAGTGGTTCTCAAATCACCCAAAGAAATTGCCTCTGGGGATGCTATGCCAATCAAATCTCCGGAAGCATCCACGAACATGTCAGAGATCTGGTTTACGTCATTGTCAAAGCGAAAAGCCATGGCCCACAGCGCAGTGCCGCCTTGATCAAAACGGACAATGACTGTGCTGTCGTTCCGCAAGCCAGTGGCAAAAAAATCGCCGTTAGGGTGGGGGAAGATATTGGGCCTTATGCCGCCCATGTTGGTCAGCGACTTGATAAAGGTATTGTCACAACCGGCAGCCGGATCGCCATTGGATTGCACGTACACGGTGGCACAAAGTGTGCTCGAACAATTAGCATTGATGGCACGGAGGCACAATTGGTACACTCCAGTGTTCACAAAGGTGTAATTGAGGTCAGCAGTGGTAGCAACGGCTACGTTGTCCAGGCTCCATTCATAGCTGGTAGCATTGGTGCTGTTGTTGCCAAAGGTGACGGAGAGGCCATTCTGGATCACAGCAGGTACTGAAAACACCGCCTGCGCATCGCAGACAACGGTTACTTTTACGGAGTCCAGCGCATCCACGCAATACAAGGGGTCATTGCTGATGGCCCTGAATTTTATCCAAAATTCCCCGACGGTATTGAATTGATGATTGAAACTGATATTACTGCCCAATACCTGGCCATTGTCAATATTCCAGGCATAGACGGTAGCATTCGATGCCGTAGCGGTAAAATTGATGCTGCCTCCCACGGCAATCGTTTGTGCTGTGGAAGGTGTCGTGATGGAAGCCGTTAAACTGGCGAGACAAGGTGTTTGACAGGATAAACAGCCGAAAAGACTGCTGCGAACGTTGGTAATGAACCAGTTCATCCGCTCGCTTTGCCCTTGGGTAAATTTAGCAAAACAAGGCAAAGAAGAATAGTCCAAATAGTTTTCTCCCATATCTGCTACATCTATAGAGAAGGGGTTGTTGAGCGATAGGTCGTCTGCGTCTGTGCCACAGGAATTTGCATTTGGGGTGCAGGAAGAAAAGGTCGTTTGGTCGGGCGGCGTGTCGCATACCCGGTCGCCATCCAGCAAACAGTTGTTGTTGTTGCATCCACCTTCAAAAGTGTGGTAAAGACCAAGATAATGCCCCATTTCGTGTACTAAAACGCTCGTGTTGGTTTGACTGGAGCCAAAATAATTGGCTTCGATCACGATGCCGTCCATAGGCAGGCCGTGCGCAGAGGGGAAGTAGGCGTAACCGATTACGCCGTTGCCGTTGCTTACGCTATTGATTGCCGACACCACCCAAATATTGATATAACAAGTTGGTGCCCAGCGGCTCAGGTCCTTCAGCGCGATATCCTGCGATTCCATGTTAAAACTTGTAAGTGCCGATTGGTCGCGGGTGATCCCAGTCGTTGCTTGCCCGTTTGGGTCGCGCTGCGCCAGGCAAAATTGTATTTCAGTATCGGAACCGGTGCCAAAACCTGCATTGAAGGCAGCATTCAATTGTGCGATGCCTTGTTGCACCTGAGCATCGGAAATGTTTTCAGTGCCGCCGTTGTGGATGATGTGTACAACAACGGGCAGAGTGCGCTGGGCATGCTCGGCAAGTTGGCCATTGGGGTGCTTAAGGGCTGTCTGGTAAGCCGCTTGGTCATGGCGCGTTTGCGCTTCCTGAAGTTCGGGGTGTAGCCGATGCAACAGATCGGTGCCACAACCTGTGAATACGGTGCCATCTTGGTTTTGTGCGAACAATGCAGTGGCGAGACACCAGACGAGGAGAGAAAGAGAAGTGATTTTTTTCATTAGCTGGATGTTGAAGATTTTGATTTAAAACAGCTTAGCGTACCTATATTCCCTTGAGAAATATAAACACGCTAAGCTGTTACGCTGATTTTTAAGAAGTTCAGGCCTGATTTATTGGTAGCTCATTTTGAACGTGCCCTCCGTCAAGGAGACTGTTGCATTGCTCGAAATTGACTGACACACCAGCTCAAAAGTACCTTCGATGCTTTTCGCTGCGATGTCATGTTTTGTGACAACAATCTTTCCTGATTTTGCACCGTAGGTGGTGATCGCCAAATAGGTGTAGTAGGCATCCAGCGTTGATGGGTCGTTGGTAGGGAAGG
>Ga0163148_10000645_pt1 | contig 47405 bp, 91 predicted proteins | sample OliLakLV19MP7P2_FD_148606 | JGI IMG/M metagenome (GOLD analysis project Ga0163148, IMG submission 148606) | Freshwater microbial mat bacterial communities from Lake Vanda, McMurdo Dry Valleys, Antarctica- Oligotrophic Lake LV.19.MP7.P2 | ecosystem: Environmental > Aquatic > Freshwater > Lake >... | reverse complement strand
ACCTGAAGAATTGAAAACAGAAGAAATTTGTAAAATTGCTGTTAGTCAATGGGGCAATGCATTACGATTTGTACCTGAAGAATTAAGAACAGAAGAATTATGTAAAATTGCTTTTAATCAAGATAAATATACTTTACGTTATGTACCTGAACATTTAAAACAAGAAATGGAAATGATATGAAAGATAATAATAATTACAAGAAACTTACCTGTAAAGATGGTACACAATTAAAATATGTACCTGAAGAATTGATAACAGAAGAGCTGCATAAAATTGCTATTATTGAAAATGCTCAAGCATTACGATTGGTACCTGAAGAATTACGAACAGAAGAGTTATGTAAAATTGCTGTTGTGGAAAATGCTCAAGCATTACGATTTGTACCTGAGCACTTACGAACAGAAGAATTATGTAAAATTGCTGTTAATCAAAGTGGTTATGCATTAAGATATGTACCTAGAGAATTTTTAACAGAAGAGTTATGTAAAATTGCTGTCAGTCAAAACGGTTATACATTAATGTATATACCTAAAGAATTCATAACAGAAGAGCTGTGTAAAATTTAACAGAAGAGTTATGTAAAATTGCTGTCAGTCAAAACGGTTATACATTAATGTATATACCTAAAGAATTCATAACAGAAGAGCTGTGTAAAATTGCTGTTCGTAGAAACAGTGATGCATTAGATTTTGTTCCTAAAGAATTACGAACAGAAGAGCTGTATAAAATTGCTGTTGTTGAAAAAAAAGTTTAATATGTTTACTTTAACACATAAAGAATTATTAAAAATTGATGCTTGGAAACTAAAGCACAACCATAATTACAAAGCAGCTATTGGAGGACAATTTACTTACTGTTTTACACCAACCGGTATTGGTGTAATAATTAAAGTTAAGTGCGATTGTGGTAAAGAAATTGATATTAGCAGTTATAAGGATTGGTAAAATACAAACAAAGTTACTATCTCATTTGATAACGAAAAATACGTAAAGCATTTAATTTTTAGTTATGCTGATTCAAGCAGTTTCGCCCATGACTTTGACGATTAACCTTGACGTGCCTTCTAGGCTATGCTAGTGTAGTTAGTATTGAAACTGAGATATGTCACAAACAAATGATAAGGACCGTGACTTTATTGCTAAAGTTGTTAGCGCTTCACTTGAAGAATTGATAAAAATACAAAATAATCATCAACACAAGTCTGTGCCTGAATGGAAGAAGATTTGTATTGAACGGGCAATTAAAAAAAATACTGGATAAATTATGATTGAATTTAAATATCACTTTATGTATCTTCCTACTGGAGAACGTTTTAATAAAAAAATTGAGTGTTTAAATAAATTAGATCTTTTAGAAAAAATTAATAAATTTAATATGACATCATTAATTAATATGAGTGGTAAACCTTTTTGGATTTACTGGGTAGAATAAATTATGCAACATAACTCTCACTACCTTGATACTATTTATAATATTGAAAAATATAAAAAGTCAATTAAATTAGTTACAAAAAAAGTAAAAGAATTAAAGAAAGAATATTGTTTCGATTCAATTGCTTTCCGTGGTTCTTCTGGTGCCGCATATGCTTATCCTTTATCTGTTAGTCTCAGTCTAAATCTAATGCATGTAAGGACATCAAGGGGTCATTTTAATGGTTCGTTTGAAGGTGTGATCGGTTCTAAATCATATATTTTTATTGATGATTTTATGGAAACCGGTAATACATTTAAAAAAACTATCGAGAGCATATCAAAATATACCAGTTCAGAACTGGTTGGTATTATCATGTATAACCAATGCTCCGAAGATTTCTGCTTATCTAAAGTCTCTCAAGACTTTATTGATAAATGTAATAAAAGTGTGAAATTTGTGCAGTTTCTAGAATCAGAGAGTGGTTGTGATTTTGATGAAAAAAAGAAAATGCTTGAGAAGCGCGTAAAGTTCAGAAGATAGTGCTTGACTTTTGGTGTGAATGTTGTATGATAGTGGTTGTAGTGAATGAAGTGGTGTGAAGTCTATTCCAGACTAGCTCAATGGCAGAGCACGAAGCTGTGTTGGTTAAGGTTTAAAGCCTTTTTCTAGTTCAATTCTAGAGACCGAAAGATAACTTCGGGGTTCCTGGTTCGAGTCCAGGGTCTGGAGCAAAACATAATAATATAATTATTAAAATAAGTATAATAAATATATAATTGTTTTATCCTGTGTGTAGTGATTAATGGTAAATTAAATAAGCAATGTATTTAACGGTGAGTTTTTAACTAAGGTAAATTTAAATGAGTAATGTATTTAACAGTGAGTTTTTAAGTAATGTGCGCAAAACCCTAACCGAAAAAACTGAAGGTGGAGTATCTTGTACTCGTGCCGCTCTTGCTGATGCTTTGGGATTAGAGGTTATTCGAAATGATGGAGAAGTGCTTGCTACTAGTAGCGGTTTGCGCGTAATTGACGCTTTGTTGGCGCTCGGTGAACTTTCTGATTTTGAAGGTTCACGAGGTCGAACTGGTGGTTTGGTTCGCAAAGGTGCCGTTTCTGCTTCGAAGGCTTCTAGGGCAGAAGCTGATGCAGCAAAATTAGAACGCAAGAAGGTTCGAGTGCAAAAAGATTTAGCTTCAATGTCAGCAGCAGGAGTTACTGTAGAGGCTATTGTTCCTGATAATCGAGTTATGGATACATCTCAGCTTAACGATCAAGATGATGAAGATCTTGATGTGGAGATTGAAGATGATAGTGAAGATGAAATTTTACATTGATATTAATTAAAGATAAATAATGTCATGGAATTATCGTGTAATTCGTTCGGCTAATGGTGCTAAACCTCCTTTCAAGGAGCCGTATATTTTTCAAATTCATGAGGTTTATTACAACAAACAAAGTAAAAAAATTGAAAGTTGGAGTGAGTCCGCCGAAACACCACTGGGTTCAACAGCGCGTGATTTAAGTGATACTATTGATCTGATGAAGGCAGCAATGCTTAAACCAATATTAGAAGAGGTTGATGGTAAACTGGTTTTGATTGATTTATCTAAGGAGTAAAGAAATATTTAATTATTTTGCAGATAGAAGAGAATAGGTAAGTAACATAGTATTTAAATTTTATAAATAAGTTGGAACAAAGAATTATATGGATTACTTTTTAAAATCTCCTATCACATATGAACCAAAGTTTATTAAAGATCCTACAAAAGCTTTCAATAGTTTGTTTAATGATCTTGAATGGGAAAAGCGCGATGCTCCTCGTCAAGAATATTACTGTAATGATTTTCCTAAGGATTATGTTTATGGCGTAGGTAAAGGTGAGAGGCTATATCAACCACGACCATGGCACCCAGCTATTCTTGAAATGCGCAGAGATTTGGAAGAAATTGTTAAGTGTAAATTTGAGGTTTGCTTCCTTAATCTTTATCTCAACCAATTAGATCAGCTTGGATGGCATTCAGATGATTCTCCTGAGATGGATGATAATCGTGATATTGCAATCATTAGCTTGGGAGTAGAACGTGAGATTTGGTTTCGCCCAAAAGAAAATCCTAAACCAGAAGATACTGAGCGTTTAACTCTTGGTAATGGTAGCTTGTGTTTAATGCATCCTGGTATGCAGGATGCATGGCAGCATCGTATTCCCAAAGCATCATTTAAGTGTGGGGAGAGAATAAGTTTAACCTTTAGAGGATACATAGAAGTATGAATAATAAACTTGATTCGGAAACATTCCCAAGAAAAATTAACCAAATACTTATGCTTCTTCAATATATTTCACCAAAAGATCTGATTAAAAAGCTGGTTGAAAATTATGATTATTCTCCTGAAGATGCTTACCTATATGTTATGGCGGCAAAAGTCATGAATAAAAATCTTTCATGTTATGAATAAATTTATTTACCCAAAAAGAAAACATAGTGAAGAGTATCGCAAATCAATGCTGAACTTGCGGCGCACAAGTTGATAAAATAATTACATAATCGCCTACGAGCCCTTGACTCCTTGCCAAAATGTGTTACTGTGTTTGTAGCTGAAGAGATCAGCAGAAAGAATTTATTAAAATGTCAGAAGTTATTTATAGTTATTTCACTGTACTTGTTCCTAATCATATTGTTCAAACTGAATATCAGAAGAAGATTATGTCTTCTGTTGATCGGAGTGAGAAAGATCATTTGTATCAACGTCTAGCTGTAGTTAGGGGTGAAAATAAAGATCATAAATTTGGCAATGGGAAGATTTGTATGCGCATTGTTCGTCCAGCAAAGGAAACCGTTGGCACGCACACTTATCAGGTAAGCTTTTCATTTTGCAGTTTCATGGATCAGTTCAACAAAAAGCGAGCACGAGGTTTGGCCGATAGTAAGTTTCTTAAGGGCCAGTTTATTATCATCTCTACGGATCATAAGTTAAATGCTAAACAGGTAGCGATGAGTGCCCTAAACAATTTTCTGTACGAGGTATCATCTATTAATATGCCTGTCTGGCTTGAAGCAACTAATTTAGAAAATATTATTCCAGATATCAAGCGTCGTTATAACAAGAAATAATTATCATGACTAATAGTAATCAACAGGCTATTCGTAAGTGGATGAAGGATAATGTAAACAGTTATTTTGATGAATGCCAAGAAGTTAATGCAACTAAGTTGGCTGAAGATGCTTGCGCAGAGTTCCAACTTTATGATGGAGATGACTTTGAGATCCCAGAATTGCTCTTTGATATGTCAGCAGAAATTGCTAACATGTTTGATGGTTCCAATCGTGATCATCATGATGAGTGAGGTTTAATATGGGCTGGAATTGTAATACTTATAAACAAACTAAGAAGCAATTTATTGATGAGATTAAAAGTCAAATTGGTAATGCTCTCTTAAAGTATAAAGTTGTTGATAAAGAGATGTGGTGTTTGGTCAAAGAAAGCGATGATGATTTCCCAGTCATTATTGTTTATCTTTTAGAGAGTAATAAAGGCTGTTGGCAATCGAAAAATATCTCAGAATCAGAAGGGCCTTATTATTATAATTGTCCTAATAGCATTTTGGATAAAGCGCCAGTACAAAATAAAGATTGGCGTGAACGTTGTAAATCCGTTGCTGATTTAAAATGTCAAATTGAAAAATTACAATTAAATGATTTAGTTTATATTTCCGAAGAGTGGTGCGGAGAATATATCTATGCACGAAGAAATAACTTAATTGTTCGTAAAAGCGGAAAACATTATCGAGTTCAAAAACAACAAGTTGAAAAGATTATTAAGATTAAATGAAAGTAGTAATAGTTGGCACATATTCTGTAGAGGAAGTATTGGGTCAGGTTCATGAAAGTTCGTCAGAAAAAAAGACTGAATTTCATGGGCACAATATTCGTTTCGGATCCACTAGGTTTCGTGTTTTCAACAGATCTTTAGTGTGTGAGTGTTGCGGAATAATTGGTAAAAAGTTTATTCTTAAGGTAAGAGAAAATATACAAAACAAATTTGGTCAAACTCTTATAGTTAAAGAGCCGGAATTAAATTTGTTTGCAGAAGAATATGGTGAAGATATTCTTATGACTCAAGATCATATTATTCCTCAATCAAAAGGAGGATCTGATAACTTAGATAATCTTCAAACTATGTGTAGCATTTGTAATAATATTAAAGGTAATTCAGATCTTGATTTGCATGAGTTACTCTTATTAAGAGCACACTTTAATATTGCCAAAGAACGAATTTCTGAATTTAATAGTTTAACTAATTTATATGGTTTAGAATATAAATATCAAACTAAAAGATTATACCAGGATTGATAAATATGAAGAAATTAAGCATTGTTAATATAATTTTGTTGTGCATCATTTGCTTTATGTGTGGCTATATTACTCAAGTAAAAAAAGCTTCAGCTTGGGATGGAGAAACATCTGTTGTGCGTTCTCTTGAATCTATTGCAGAATCTCTTCGAAGCATTGATCGTAAAATTAAGTAATTTAATTTATTAACAAATTGACATGCTGGCATATTGCGCTATGATGTAGGTATTAGTTCATTGAAAGAAAAAATATGCGTACTTATTCTGAATTTTCACCTACTCAATTTGACCAAAAAGGAATGGGCCTTGATGACAAGCAAACATGGCTAGTAGCTCCTGTGGCTCATAATCGTGATAGTGGTCTGCTTGCCAAATCAAATTGGGACGTTTTTGTTCAAGAGCTTACATTAAAGTGTAAAACTAATACTTGGGAAATTTGTAGGTTTGGTCATTGGGCCAATGGGTGGTTTGAAATTATTATTATTCAGCCTGAAACCAATGCTGAGCTGCTTGGTAACACAACTGAAGATTCATTAGCTGACTATCCTGTACTTGATAGTATTGATTTTTCTGATAAAGAAGAAAATGCTATGGTTGAATATTGGAAAAGCTGCTCTTTAAGAGAGAGGCTTGAATTAATTTCAAGGTTTAATGAACGAAAGAGTAACTCGGAAAATAATATTTCAATTTTTGCTTCACGCAAAAAACACTGGCCAGAGCCTCTTTATGAAGATATTCGTGACATTATTAATGATAATTATTAAATAAATAGTGACATAAAATAGCTAATGGAACAATTTATTCAATAAAAGATATTGACTATACGATCTGGTGATGCTAAAGTTATGTATCAAGTTGAGACAATAAAAAGTTAAATAATAGTTAGCTTTTTTAATCTATTCATTTGTTTAATATGTTTTCTAATAGAATTATCTGATACACCAAGTTTTCGTCCAACAGATAAGTAACTAGATGTTTTAAGCATCTCATTTAATTCATCTACTGTTGGCCAATTAATTTTTGTTTTTTTATTAATTTTTGTTACACCATGACAAGGCTTACAGCGAAGCCCTTCGGTGATGATTTTATCACAATCAATACATTTAATTTTAGCACGCTCTTCATACTTGGCATTTCTTCCGCAATAAGTTTCCGTTTGAGAATGGCAATTCGGGCATAGTAATCGTAGATTGATTAGTCTATTATCTGTTCGTATACCGTTAATATGATCGAATTCTAATTTTAATGGTTTACCAACCCAATCAATAACTTTGCAAATATTACATTCATAAGCAAAATAATTATAAGTAAGCAAACTTTTTCTAATAGAATTAAAATAAGGTGTGCTATTTTCTATTAATTTTTTTTCAAATTGTTCTTTTGTTAATACATTACTAGGGCCTCTAGCACAGCCGGTAAGATGCCCAGTTGATATATTATATTTAGCAATGTTTCTATGAAGTGTATTATACGTTGATGGCCCAGGATTCCCTCCCATAGCCTCTATTATTTCTCTATAATTAATAGATTTTTTAACAGCTTCTTCTAACTTTTCTTTTATCCATTTATCATAACTCATTTTTACCTTTTGCCAATTTTATGTAGGCCATTACAGCTATTACATCTAATTACACCTGAAGTAATTTCTTTCTGACAATCTAAACAAGTATAAGTAATTTTATTTTTAACATCATCACGATTTAAAGATCTAAAAGTATCTGTTTGAGAGTGACAATTTGGGCATAGTAATCTTAAATTATTAAGTTGGTTATCAGTATTTATACCGTTTATATGATCTAAATGTAATGCTATTTTGATATTCTGCCAATCTATAATATTGCAAATACTACATTTATTCTCAACTATTCCGTAATTTAAAAGACGTGTTTTAACTATATTAGATTCTTTTTTATTATTTATAATAAAAACTTCATTAATTAAAACTTTATATTTTCTCTTTTTACCACCATCACCAAGATGTTTAGTTGAAATATTATTAGCTAATGTATAGCTTATTAAATATTCATAATTTTTAAAATTTAATTCCATATTTAATTTATTAATAATTTCGGTGTAACTTTTACTAGAGCCTATAACTTCTTTAATTCGATCGTGTTTCATATAAAAATCTATATATCTTACGATCTTTAACTTAGAAAAAGAAAAAAATAACTCAAAATACAGTTTGACAAGCAGATGGGTCGGCGGTATAAGGAGTGTAGAAACTGAGAGCTGGCAGTTGTTAATTTGTCGAGAAGATTATTTTATAACATAATAATAAAACGTGATAATATGGAAAAATATACTTGTTTTGAAAAGTAAATATTCAATATCATCTGAAGGACAAATTAAAAATAATAGTAATAATAAAATATTAAAACAACAAATTAGTAAAGGCGGAGGTTACAGTGTTATAACCATGCGTCCTGAAGGAAGACTTGGCAAAGCCATCACCTTTAAAATTCACAGATTAGTTGCTAATGAGTTTATTAGTAATGAAATTAATAAGCCTGAAGTCAATCATATTGATGGAAATAAATTAAATAATAATGTATCTAATCTTGAGTGGGTAACCAATAAGGAAAATTCAGATCACGCAATTAAGTTTAATTTAATTAAAAGGGGTGAGGAAATTTCTTCATCGATTCTAACAGAAGAAGATGTTAAATTTATTAAAAAAAACTATAATATAAAATATAAAAGTAAAGATTTTCAAAAAATGTTTGGTGTTTCAAAAAGTACAATAAGTGATATAATTTGTGGAAGAAAATGGAAGCATGTAAAATAATTAAAAAATAATTGACAACCAACACAAAACGTGTTACAAGGTTGTTACATTTTAGAGTGAGAACTTTCAGTACGGGCCGTTAGCATAATTGGTTAATGCACAATACTCATAATTTTGTTGATCTCAGTTCAAGTCTGGGGCGGCCTACAAATTAAAAAATCGGAAAACAATTGTCACAAACAAATCGTATTCATCCACCATCCTTTAAAACACTCACTGCCTCATGTCTGGCTAAAGAAATTAAACTAGCACCTAATTCTCATCTTCTTCTTTGCGTTTCTGGTGGCTCTGATTCGATGGCTCTACTTCAGATTATGGCTCATTTGCAATCTGAGTTTAAGTATACGTTGTCTGCTGTTGGGGTGAACCATAATCTTCGCAATGAGGCGCAAGCTGAAATTGATATTGCGGCAGATTATGCGAAGATGCTTAACGTTCCTTTTTACAAGCGAGAAGTACATCTTAACGTTCATGGTAATATCCAGGAGCAGGCAAGGGATGCACGGTATGATGTGATTCGTCAGGTAAAGTTAGAAATTGGAGCTGATTGGTTGGTAACAGCTCACCATGCTAACGATAGGGCTGAAACTGTATTGATGAGAATGATTAAGGGTACTAACGCGCAGTGTTTAGGGGTCATTCCACCTAAGTCTTTTGATCTTCTTCGACCAATGATCAGGGTTCCTAAGGAGACAATTACTAAGCATATTGAAAAATTTAAAATTCCATATAGCGAAGATCCTTCTAATACAAAAGTGGAAAAATATTTAAGATCAAAGATTCGATTTGAGATTATTCCAGAACTTCAGAAAATTAATCCAAATATTATTAATAATCTTTGTATGATTGCTGATAGTATGGTTGGTCAAGTTAAATAAAATTATATGGATTTTTATATAAAAACATCGCAAATTCATAACTAGCAGCGATTATTAGTCGGATCGGTGCAAGAAAACTTAAGCTGTTAACCAATGGAAACAAGTTATATGAGCAAAAAAAAAGAATTATTAGATAGATCTGAATTGATAGAGCAGGCCAAGGCTCTAGCAACTGCTAATAGCTCCATAGCATTGGTAAAGGCTGCGATAGATTTAGCTGAGGAAGATTTAGCGAAGCTGGCGGTTAAGTTAGCTGTATTAGATGCTAATCTAGCGACGATCCAGATTGCCGAAGCTGAAAAAATGGCAAAGGCGCCGAAGATCTCGGCAGCGGCTCGTGCGGCTCGTGCGCCACGTCCACCTGGTGAACTGGTTGGCGCTCTCCAGGACCGCATTCATCCGACCAGCGGGCGGCTTCTTGCTGCGAGGCCAATCAATAAATTTATTGAAAGGGAACTAATGTTGCTAGAGTTTTCGCAGGCCGATGCGAAGGACACTGTTACAGAAGCTGCTGAGCGCTTGGAGGGAGCAGCGGCTTTGGAGGCTGAGGCTCATGATGCAGCGGCATGGAGCGCCGAAGCGCATAATGCTGAATTAGCTGTAGCGGCATCGGCGACGATGGAGGCGAAAGCGGCTTCTGTGAAGGCATTGGTGAAACTGGCGTCGCTGGAAACGAAGATTGCAGAAGCTAAAATGAGGGCTAAAAAATGACAAAGTTCGACTATGATGATTTGGATTGCCTAAAACCTTTCCGGGAGTTGGTTACACAAATGAATTATGAAGGTCACTATCAAGGGAGCAAAGGTATTAATATCGTAATTAAGCGGTGCGAAGCCATAATTAAGAAACGCAAAAGGATCTCTTCCAAAAATATGAGCTTTCGTGATCGTTTGCGTTTATGTTTTAAGATCATTATGCGGGGTATTTAAGTTGCCCTAAAGAAACAATTAAATAATTAAGGATAACATGAAAATAAGTTGGGAAACATATGAAAAGAAAATGATTAATGATCCAAGCAATGATTGTAATGTTTTTTTTAATTGGTTTAATGATTTAAAGGCTGAGTTAGCTCCAGATATGGATGATGAAAGATTTTTAAATTTCTTTCATTTTGCTGACAGAAAAACTTTAAATGAAAAAAAGAATGGCAAACTTGAAACGAGGCATGATCAATTAGCCAAATATTTAAAAGAATTAATTGAATGGTTGCCTCTCTAATGGCATTTGTACTTACAGATAATCAGTTTGTATTATGTGAGATTTTAGATGGCCAGTTTACTGGTGAAGTTTTCTGGTGTCGCCAAGGGTACAAAAACTGTGTAAATAATATAGGTTTAGATTTTAGATGGCCAGTTTACTGGTGAAGTTTTCTGGTGTCGCCAAGGGTACAAAAACTGTGTAAATAATATAGGTTTTAAATTGTATGAAACTTACGATAAAGCAGATGATGCAAGAAAATCATGTAACGGATCATTTTTTATTTCAGCCACATCTTATGAAACATATATTAATCAATTAATGATTGAATTAATTATATAGTAATATATTATTTGTTCATGATAATATTTTTAAATTTATTATAATAATGATAAAATTTAAAAAATCTAAAATAATTAATTAATTATTTAGTATATCATTGAATGAAACTAAAATATCGTTTATTAATATTTGTAATATTTTATTTGTTATTAATTGGAGGAACAATTTGTTATTATTTATCTGCCAATGATATTTTTATTTTCAGATGGGTTTTATTAGAAATAATAAGTATATATGTTATGGTCGAATACGTATAAAAATGATGACTAACACTGCTTATCATATCTCAAATGCTAATGAGATCTTTGCAAAACAAAACATTTATATTATTACAAATATAGTTAGATGTGATTTTGTAATTAAAGGGAAATGGGATGGCTTTGTTTCCGGTAGATTAGAGGTTATTTTTTATAATGCTGATAAATCAGTGAATGCGATGATTCCGGGCTTGACTTGGGAGAGTTGGTATGCTACAAACGTTAATGGTTTCTTGAATGGTAAATCATTTAACCAAGCCATGCTTATTAAGATTTTGCAGAGAGATTTATATATTTGATTTGGTTAAATATATAAATCGTTAATATATAGTTTAAAGGTGTCGATTTCGATTATTGTCACCTATTCACATGGAATCGTAGCTCAGCCTGGTTAGAGCGCAGATCTGATAAATCTGAGGTCAATTGTTCAAATCAATTCGGTTCTACAAATTTTAATTTGATGATATTATAATTACTAAAACATATTTTGATTAATATTTCACTATGACATGGTTTTATTTTGAACCCAGGGAAAAACATTATTCCAACACAATATTTGTTGAGATTGATACGGAATTAAACGCTAAGAAATTTTTAACGGAATTTCGTAAGTTTGATTTATATGATTATGCTAACCCTGTCGATTATAATACTTTAGATTACGCCACATCTTTTCAAAGAGGTTGCGCTTATGATTACCCTAACGGAGTGTTCAAGATTTACGAAACTCAGCGATTGGGTTCAAAGTATCAATATCAAACATTAGAAGATTATAAGAAGAGGTCTGATGTTCACTTTTTTGATACCGTGATTACTTCGAAGTTTTTAAATCTCACAAAAGAGATATCGCCTGACGATAGGTTCGACGGTTGTAATTGTAGGCATTGCGGCAAGGCTGTTGCAATGGCAGAGCCTGACGGTGTGAAAGATGATGGGAAATTTTCTTGTTGGATTTGTAGAGATAAGATTAAAAGGTTTGGAATTATATGTTAATTGATGACTGCAGAGTTTTGGACACAGGTAATGGTATTCATATTTATTATACAGATGGTTTTCTCTGGTTAAGTGGCAAGGTAAAGAATACAGTTAAAATAAGTATTCGTGAGTTAGTTTGCATTAAAGAGGCTTTAGAAAATTTAATTAACAGCTCTAGTGAAGGGTATAAGAGGGTATAAGAAAATACCGTTAGATTATATTATTATTGAGATTTTCAAAAATCCAGAAATTGGTGGTTTCTATTACCAAATTAATTTTTATGGCGGGGCATTTTTTATCGGATTGACATTGGATGCGATTTGCGCTAAACTTTTTGTAGAGTTGAGAGTTTGATTACATCTTAAGTTTGTTAAACATTTAAAATGAAAAAAAAGTTATTAGATTTAAAGCTGGCTGAAAAGTTTGCTAATGAGTTGCGTTTAATTGCTACTGAGAATCAAAATCTAGGTGGTTGCGGATGTTTTGCCCGAGAGGCATTTAATTTTTTTACTACGTTCGGATATAATCCTGAGATTATTATAGTAAGTTGTAATGGTAATCCCAAAGAACTGGAACATTATCCTGTTGAAATTGCAAAGCGCATGATTACAAACAAGTCCGTTACAAAATATATTCCGGATCATGTGATATTAAAAGTTAATAGATTCTATTTTGATTCTGATGGATATGGCACTAATAAAAAAGGTATTGTTAGAATTGGTTTTTATAAAAATTGGATTGGTGTAAAAATTACGCTTCCTGTTTTAGAATATTTAATCAACAATCACCGAGGATGGAATAAAGACTATCATCGTAAGAATAATAAGATTCTCAAAGATAAATTTAAAAAGCTAATTACGATTTACAATAATAAAATTGCGAAGCCTCTTGACATTATGGCTGCATAATGGTACGGTGAGAATGTTGATGTTAATTCGTTCCAAGGTGAGCTTAACTCATAAAGTATCAATAACTAACTAAATAGTAAGCCTGCCAGCCGAAAAGTTAGAAATAGATAGCCTTGGCAGAGGAAAAGCTCTCTATTGGGAGCTTGCTAGTTAAGTTTTCCTTGGAGCGAATTAAAATAATAACCAATATAAGGGAATTAAAATATGCAGTTTTATTTAGTAAGTCGTTCAGTTAATGGATTAACTCAAATTAAACCAAGGTCATCATTTGAGGAAGCTAAGCAAGCTTTACTCGAAAATTTACAATTGTCTGTTGGGTATTTTGGTCCTGACGATTGGGCATCAAAGCTACGCGCCAAGATGATTGACTGCAATGAACATAACCTTCTTTTGGAACTTGCCAAGGAACACAGTGAGCTTTCCGTCAATTTTATTGAGCTTGGTGTTGATTTAGAAATTAATCTTGGTTTGCTGAGGACTTAATATGTCAAAACAATCTGCGCAAGATACTTTTCATAACTTCGGCTACACTAACTGGAATGATTTTATAACTTTTCTTCATTCGCTTGGGCGCATTGATAGCGTATCTTTCATCAGCTGGCTCAAAACATAAATCACCAAAAACAAATCACCATATAAATCACACCAAGAAAATTACCATGTCAGAATCTATAGAGCAAGAGTTAACTCTTGAACGAAAATTTATTTTAAAGCTTTCACACACAACTAAAGATGGTGTAATTGTAAAATTACAAGAAGGTGATGCTGCAATCTGGAACCCTATTACTGGGCTGTCTTCTAATAATTTTGGTTTAACAGGCCCTGAAAAAAGAATTTTAGGAAAAGCCTGTTTATTATTTATTACAAAATACACTCATAAAAAATCTACTAGCGGATTTTTTAAGAAAATTGGAAGGTTGATCTCACAATGAGTTTTTATTCATATATCGATCTTTTCAATATATGCACAGGTGTGTATGTGTGCGCGTGGCATTCCGTCACAGGTGTGGCTTTATTGTTTACTTAAAACTAAGACATATATGCTTTTCTTTTAGCATTGACTCTTATAATAAAAAGTATAAGATGTAATTACCTCGAAAAGGTGGTTACAAAATGAAACTAGATATTAAAGAAAAAAATATATTAAAACAATTATCATATGGCAATCGAATTAATATTCGAGAATTGGAAAAAACCGGTATATTTAAATATACACTCTTAATTAATCAAGAGTTTGTAAATGGAAAATCAACAATAGCTTTAACAAAGCTAGGACGTCTGGTAGGATCTTTAATAGAAGAAATTGATGAGCTAAATGATAAAGTAGATATCTTAAATGGATATATTCAAGAAGAGGATTTGTTATGAATATCATTAAACGAATTCTCACAAATGAAAATCTAATTATATTTAGCATTAATTTATTAACAATATATGGATCATTAATAATATGACAAAAAATCTTAAACAATCATCTAAGCTATATAGAAAGATTAAAAATTTACAAATTTTTTTGGTTGAAAACCATATTCAATTACATGTAACAAGATTTGGGCATTTATTAATTACAGAGCGTCAAGAAGGTTTTGGAGCTGATATGATTGATGCTGATACTGGTGAGCCGGTTTTAGTTTTACCATATCCGCTACCATTTAAGTTGGTGGAATCGGAGTAAATTATGTTAGCATTAATATCAAAAACAAAATACTGGCAGTTTAATATGTTATTATTGGAATCTTTAATTGATTCTGTACAAAAATCAATTAAAGATATTCCTGAATTGTTTAAAACCAAACCGCTATATAAGGCTTTAAGTATTTTTATAGTTATATGTTTTTGTTTAGCATTTTGTTTTTCAATGGTATCTTTCGTTATATTGATGTTCACATTAGCGCCACCGTTAGCAATCCTATCTATGCTCTATGTAGCATTTCATACATCCATATTTTATGGAATTCTTTGTTTAGTGCTTTTATTTTCAATTATTGTTACAATTACTGAGCTTAACTAACTGGCACACTCAAGTTATTTCAAGAATATTGATAATGTGCAAATTTCATGATAACAATCAGGGGTGATAGTTTAATTGGGAAAACTCTTCTCTATAAAAGAAAAAAGACTGCTGTTCGAATCAGCATCACTCCACCAATAATCTTAGTATAGTTATTTCAAGAGATATTGATCAAAGGAAGAATAGCTGTCCAAAATATCAGATAAGCGTTCAATTCGCTTACTATATTAGGATTATTAAATAATTAAGGAGCATTTGTAAATATGGGAACTCATGGAAACGTTAAAGTAATTGATGAATTAGGCAACATTTTAGTTAATCTTTATACTCAATCTGGTGGGGATTGCGATGAGTTTGGTGTTGAAATTGCCAAGTTTCTTGACAATGAAATTGAAAAATGTAATGGCTGCCAGTGTGTAGCGGCTCTTATTGTTTCGCACTTCAAAAAAGAGCCATATTCTTATTACTTGATGCCCCATAATGAATCACAAGATTTCGAATATATCATTAAATACAAAAACGATAAGGAATATCAATTTATTTATGAAAATGATGAGTATTCATTTAAAGGTAAACCTTATGATTTTATTATTAAATACCAACTTGATTATTTGCCCAAAATAAAGATTAAAGAAATTATAGAGTAATTAATTATTAAATAACCTGATATATATTAAGAGAGAATCTTAATTTATATTTGGAGATAATTTGACACTTTATAATACACCCGCATTAGCATTAAAAGAGGCATTAAAAAATGGGTTAACGAAAGAGTTAGAGGATATTATTTTTAAAGAGCCTTACGAAACATATATTTTGGCAGTAAAGATGCCTCAGTTGGATCCTAATAGGCTGTTAGACATAGCTTGCTCTAGTTGGTATTCAAGGTATATAGCAGTATCATTTGCTGCAAACGTTCCCGGTGTTGATCTTAACAAATGTCAGAGCTATGCTTGCTGTCATCCTCAGGTAGCATTTGATTTCTGGGAATCAATTCCTTCAGCAAATATTTCGAAACTTGCCAAAGTAATTATTAGAAATAAACTTCCAACAAAATATATGATTGAGAGTTGTAAACAAAAAGATATTCTAGATAAGCTGAGAAAAGAACCAGGATGGGATATTAAGATAAATGAATACATTATCAAAAAAGATGAGAAACATAAACTAGATACTTTTAAAATGGTATTAACTTATGAAGTAAATAAAATGTATGATTCTATATTGCAAGAATATAAAAAACACGGAAATGTAGATAACTTTGATAATAAAAAAATTATGAATTTGGCAAAATCTTTTTCTAAAGATCTGAAAAGCAGCTATCCAAGAGTATTAAATGAAATTATGATTAGAAAAATTATTAAATGAGTTGTAGTTGTTAGTAAGATAAAGGTTAAAAACGCCACTACTAATGAACGATAGCTCTTGACCAGAATGTCACACTGGGGTAATTTAGTAACCTGACCTTAACGGAAACTGGTGCTAGATGACTAAAATAATTTGTAATGAAGAAACATTAAATGAGTTGCAAAAAACTTATAAAATCAGAATGCGTATTGGCAAATTAGGAAGATGTATTACATATTTTGGATTTGCTTTTTTATTATATTGTTTAGTTTGTAAGTCGATGATTTTCAATCATAATAAATATTATGTAACAATTCATATAAATAATTAATATAAATAGAGAAGATGAATATATTTTCAATAATTTTTATAATAAAACATGTTGATTTTTGTTCGATAAAGTAGTAAAATCACACATGCAAAGAAGAAGTTGAAGTTATAATAAGTATAGATGATAAACAAAATGAACACATATTCTGTTAAAATTGAGTCGTTTGATCAAAAAATAAAACCTAATAAAAAATCTTTTTATAAAGTTTTTGTTCGCGCTGCTGGGGATGGTACGGATTTTGTACCATTAAGTATATGCTATATGAGCACGCTTACAATTGGTACAAAGATGGATACATATGATGATGTAATTAAATTTATTAATAAAGAATTAGATACTGAAGTTAAGTATTTAGATTTTAAAAAAAAGCAAGAACAGCTATGTGGTTGCGATCAAGATATGCCCTACTCAATGATTGTAATAGAAAACGATCAAACCAACAACAATATTATCAAAGATATCATCGAATGAATTATATAGATTGTATAAAACAAGAGCTAAATGTTAAAGAAGTTGTTTTTCTTGAAAACTCTGACACTACAAAAGTAAGCTTAAAGCCTAACTTTAAAACTTTAGGTAAAAAAGCTGGTAATAAAATGAATTCCTTGAAAGAAGTAATTCAATCTTGGGGAGAAAAAGAATTACAATTATTAAATATATCATCCATTAATGTGAATGATATTGAAATTACACTTGAGGATGTTGTGGTAACTCAAGAATTATTGTGTGGACGCTCTGGCAATATGGTTTGGGCCACGCAAGGTAATATATCTGTCGGTTTAGATATCACTTTAACTTCAGAATTAATTTATGAAATGTATTGTAACGAATTAGCTTCTATCATTCAATCTCTTAGAAAAGAACGACAACTACATACTATTGATAAGATTGACATTTTTTGGTATACAGAATCGGATGAATTACGGTCGGCAGTTAATCTAGGGTCTGATTCTTTAAAAGAAAGATGCTTAATAAATTGTTTTACATTTAGTGAAATTATTATTGGACAAGAATTTAATATTGAAGATTTTAAAATAATAATTGATATGAAGTAATTCAATTTGATAGCACAAACAATAAATTTAAGTGCACTGATTAAAATATGTTTCTTGTTCGTTTTGGATGGTTGCCCGAGTGGCCAAAGGGAGCAGGCTGTAAACCTGCCGGCGAAAGCCTACGTTGGTTCGAATCCATCACCATCCACCAGTATTGGTTTCTACGGCATGATTTTCAAAATTGCTGAAGTAGCTTATTTTCTAGATATTTTTCAGGTGAGATAATAAAAATGTTAAAAACTTAATAATATTAAAAAGCTTATCTCATGTATGTAGTGAATGATGTGAATTAACAATAAAGAAAAAAAATAAATGACACACAAAGTAATTCCAAGCTCAATCGGTATCAATTTTTTAGGAATTAAATATAACTCCGGAGCTGTTTGGGAAGAAAAAGGAAAAAAAGGTACTAGCCATTTAATGGAGCATCTTGCCTGTAAAACATTTGATCATTTACTGTCTGATTTAAAGTCGGAAGGAATTGATTATAATGCTTATACATCGAATAATTGTGTTGTTTTTCACTTTTCAGGACTTGATTTTGCCTTAAAGAAGTTTTCTCAAAACCTATTAGATTGCATTACTAAGCCAGAAAATCTCTGGTCTGAAGATGATTTTAATAATGAGAAGCGAACAGTTCTTCAAGAATACGGCGATTCATTTAATGATCAGAATAGTGCTGCGTTTGAAGATATGAACCGAAAGTATTATAATCATTTCGGAGCAATTGGTTTACGAGAGGATATTGAAGCATTTACCTATCAAAATTCTTTGGATGCTATGAAGGATTTTGCTAGACCAAAACTAATTTGCGAAGTCGGTGAGAGTTTTGTTAAGTTTGATGGTGAATTTTGTACCAAACAAATGCCGAAAAATTTGTTAAAGTTTGGAATCTTTGACAATCCTTTTGAGCCTGTACCAAAAGACGATAAAACATTGGTTGGTATGCTTGGGACAAAGATTATTGCTGCAGCAGATGCTAATAAATTAAAATTGGTAGTTGGATGTTTGACTGATGGATTGGAATCTCCACTGTATCAAGAGATTCGAGAGAAACGTGGGCTTTCATATTTTAGTTACGGTTCAGTTTCTTCCTTTGGTTATGAAGCAGCTCCTTCATTTTTTGCTTCAACAGATAATGATCAGGCAGGAGCTTTGGCCGAACTTTATCGAGACATTTTTAGCCGTGAAGGGAAAGATTTAATATCAAAGGAGCGGTTTGAGATTTGTAAAAAGGCGTTGTTAATTGAGAAGGTTAAAGCAGAGCGTTTACCACATTCTGGCCAGGTACAGATTGCAATGGCAGCATTTAATCCTTTCAATGGCATTGAAGAATTTACTTATGATGAAGCGCTAAATCTTTTTAAAGAGCACCTGAAAGGTGACAGTTTATATTGTGTTAGTTATTGATTTAGAATGATATTGACTTCATAGTGGCACCGAGATAAGGTGTCACTGTTACGCCCCGGTAACTCAGTAGGATAGAGTAGGGTTTTTCTAAAGCTCAAGTCGCTTGTTCAAATCAAGCTCGGGGTGCCAAATTTATAATTGTCTATGATAAAGTTTTTCCCAGTAACCACGTCCAGGTTGTAAATAAACACACACAGGGAGATTATTAGGAAATGGTTCTTAATTAATAGAAAATTCTAACAATAATGCTAAGGACCACCATGTAAAATGACAAATTTTATTTGGTATTTTTAATCTTTTACAGGAAGTTACGATATATTAAATAATATCAACAAAGAAATTTACAAAGCGCTAATAAAATTATGGTAAAGGAGTGTCATTCAATGAGATTAAAAATAGTAATTAAAGATAAGGTATGATGATTAATTTAATTGGGTTTTTAGGTAGTATTCTTTTATCACTTAGCGCATTACCACAGGTAATAGCGTCTTTTAGACGTGGTAATTCTGACGGGATTAGTGTTGGAATGTTGTGGTTTTGGTTAATTGGCGTTCTATGTATGTTTATTTATAATCTTTTTAAATACCAAGATACATTAATTTGTGTAAATTATGCTTTCAACTTTATTTTTGTTGGTATAATTGTTTATTTTAAGTATTGCCCGAGACGTGTTATATAATAGATTATGAGTGATGTACTTTTAGCTAACCCTGTTTTAGAAGATGGATGGATTGATGCTGCGGTTGGTGAAGCTCATTTAATTCGCAATAATCTTTTATCTATTTGTAATCTTAATGATTTGATGCCACAAGTTACATCTGATGATTTAATTTATCCATTTCCAAATGGATACAAACCATTAGTGCAATTTTTAGAAGATCAACATCATGCTCCAGTCATTATTACAAATGGCGCTAAGCAAGCTCTAGGTGCATGTTTCTATGCACTAAGTCAAACTGGAAAGACTGAAATAGCAATGAAGAGTCCTCACTGGGCTTTGATTCCTCCGTTGGCTCAGATGCATGGTTTGGATTCTGTTTTCTCTGAACCGAATAAAAATGTGCAAAGTTATCTTTTACTGGCACCAAACAATCCTGACGGCTGGATGGGTGACTTAGATTGCGCAGATAAGTTTTGTAAAGAAAACAACATACCATTAATCCATGATGCTGCTTATTATACTCATATTTATTTACCAAAACATTTTGAATTAAAAGCCATTGGTGACGCTCAAATTTATTCTATATCTAAAGCTTTAGGTTTATCAGGATTGCGTCTAGGTTATATTGTATGTAAAAATACTGAAATGTATCGTCATATTCTTAATTACATGGAAACAATGACAGTTGGTGTGTCTAAATTGCCACAAATATTATTACTTAATTTATTTAAATTTCTTGATAAAGACATTAAAGAACAGTTTGAAGCCAAGTGTCGAAATGATTTATTAAATAATAAATTAAAAATTAAAGAAATTAATTCTAAAATATTAGAAATAGACTCTAATGTTGAAAATATTCCTGGGATGTTTCTTTGGGCCAAATGTAAAGACTTTGGTGCTTTTGAAAAGGCAAAGCTGCATATTGCTGGTGGTAAACATTTTGGTAATGAAAGTTATATTCGGATGAATTTAGGTTTACAATTTGAGGTTATACAAGAAATTGTTCGTAGGCTTAATTTATTATAATAATATTGACACAAGCCTAGCGTTGTACTAATGTATGTGGATGTCAAAAACGCCAGAACATTTTTATGATTATTTACAAAAATTCTGTTCTTTTATTGAGAAGGAATTCAATGATAATTGGCCATTACAAGTTCGAACAACGGAGATTAAAGAAGGTCGTAAATATTTGAAAGTTATTACCAATCGCTCTGGCCTCCGCAGTATTCACTCATTTATTGAATTGGATTCAGGAGATGTTTATAAGGCGGCAAGTTGGAGATCTCCTGCTAAACATGTTCGAGGAACGATTATCACCGATGATACCAGAAAATATGGTGTTAATGCATATGGCGCCACATGTCTAAAATGATCGTGCTATCTGTAGAAGCTGAAAAATTATTAATAAGCCTTACTCAATGGAGTGATTCTTTTATGCTTAATAATTTTAAAATAAACGTTGTTGATGAATTAGCAACATTAAAAAGTGATACGGGAAATTTTGATTTTGTTGAAATATTTGAAAGTGAAAAGCCTTCATTAAATGAATTATTTGACTTGAATTTAATTGAAGTTCGTGTGGGGAAAAGTCGTAATTTATCTGCGGAAACTCGTGAGGCTAAAGCAATCGCAATACCTTTAACTATATATTTCAGGATGATCAATGAATCTTTAATAAAAAATATCATAGAATAATTAATAGGAGAAATTTAGAGTTTAATGGTACTGAATAAAATTCACATTAAAGCATTAGAAACAATGTTTGAAGATAATTATGAGTTGGTGAATGCTAGTGATTATAATGCATTTTTGAAGATAAATATAAAATGCTGGTATCAATTTATTACATTGAAGTATTTTACAGGACATGATAATTTGCTAATGCTTCAAGCTCAAAATGAGCTTATTGATTTCAATATTTTTAAATTAATACCATCACGCAATGATATTCGTATACTTGCCCCAACTGCACAATATTTTGAATTAGATGAGGTAAAATTTATAAAAAAAGAAATTTTAATTCGAAATATAAAAGAAATATTAATTCGAAATATAATTGAATAATTATATTATAAGGAACAAATTATGTCAAAAGAAAAAAAAATTAAAACTGTAAAAGATATTTTAGTAACAGATCTCAAAAAGAAAATTTTAGCTATTGAAAAGGATAAAATCCTATTTACACTTATTAAATGTGGCAGTGCAGCAGCGTTAACGGCTGGTACAGCTCCAGGGAGCGAACCGTGACGGCGCGCCGCGGACACTGCGAGTGCTACGAAGCAGTCGGTCCACTGGTTGCCTATTCCTCCTGCTCCTGGGAGCGAGTCATGACCGAGCCCAAACCATGGGGTGAAAACGGGCCCGAGGAGGACCTGACCTGGCTGGCGAATCACGACCCTATCTGCACTAGACCATCATTTAGGCGTTGCCTCGTCGCGCTAGACCTGTATACTCAATGGGTGGGGCAGAGAGCCTCGAAGGAAAACGAAAATGAAAAATGAAGGAAAACGAAAATGAAAAATCCCATCGCAACAATCACGAGTTACAACATGGGCGATTGCACCGAGGCTGGCACGACGATCGCTGGGGTGGTATCATGACAAACGCACAGGTTCAGATCGAAACAGTAGACGTGCCCGAAGGACTGCTTAACTGGTACGGTGAGCCACCGACGCCCGAGACGGTGCACCTGTACCTAGACCCCGAAGCCAACGACGGCGAGGGGCTCCTGTCCTGCGAGGCCGACAGCGGCCATGGCGGCATGTCCGCCAGCGTCTGGCACGGTCGTATGCGACGATTCGTCGTGCCCCTGCTCTCTGCGCATGGGGCGAACGCCCTCATGGCCTCGCGTGAAGTCCAGGCGCTCGCCGCTCGTATCGTGGCTGGCTACTCGCACGACCACGACGGCTCGAACCACGTCGGCATGGTAGACGAAGACGCGGCGGACGCTGAGGAGGCGCTTCACTACTTCTGTCGGGACTGGGACAGAGGGATGCTCGACGTGTGGGACGTGAAAAACCCAATAGTTACACTCACGCCCGACAACATGGGCGACTGCGACGAGGGCGACTTTAACTCTTACATCAGCTATGTTGACCGTCACATTGACGATCTGTGCGGATTCGCCGTCGAGATTGAGTCGTTGCGATTTGGTGAGGGCGGCGATGATAACACGGTCACGCGCGCCACCGACGAGCAAGAGGCGACAATTCACCAGGTGCTCGCGGATCTATGGGGCAATTGGTGTGAGGCTGGCACGACATTCGCGGACCTACAGAGGCGGTGTCAGGGTGGCATTGTCCGCAACGATCGAGGCAACGGATCGGCTGGGGCAGTCTACCTCGGCGAGCGTATCGACGACAACGATACGCTCGACCAGAGCATCACCTTCGTGCGCGAGGATGAGGATCCCGATGCATGGCGGTTGGCACGGGAGGCGTTCGCCGATCTGGGGTTCGAAGGTGAGCCCGAGTTCGTGGCCGTTGGCGAGAATTTGTTCCACGGCGGGAATGCAAACGCGAGTTCGCACCAGGCGGTGTACTGTGCTTGAGCCGTCCCAGGTGAACGCGGAGCTGACTGCTCTGGCCGATTTGCGCGAGCATAAAATCGCCACGTGGAAGGCCCTTGCGGCGGCCACACGAGACGTCGCCGCAGCGAAGGCGAGGCTCTCCCTGGTAGCTGGAGAGCCAGGAGACGAACGTGACGCCGCCGATGCCGTTCTGTTTGAGGCTACAGCGCTGGAGACCAAAGCATGGAATGCCGCCTCGGCAGCGTGGAGGAGGCTGGAAGAGGCCCGAGAATCTGGGCCGCGTACTACCGGGCGAGGCATGCCCTGGCAAATGCGCTGAAGGCCGAGCTAGCTGCGGAATATGCTGCGGAGCAAGCGAAGACCCAGAAACGAAAACCATGAAAAACAACGTAATTATTGATGGGATCACATTCAGCTTCAAGACCGCCCGACTCATCCGGGAAGACGGTATGAGCCCGGCCGAGGATGTCGCTGCTTTTATCAGCGGCGAACAAACGCCTGAGGAACTCCTAGCGACATACCTCCTCTATGACCCCGACAGCTCTGATGGTTGGATTGATTACGTTTCGGCTGTAGCGATCGCGGCTGGTGTGGCGTGACCGCCGAAGAGAAAGTGTGGCTAAAAGCGGCCTCGAAGGCCTCGAAAGCGGCAGACCGAGCGAAGAAAACTAAGGCGCTTAGCGATGCGGACGAGCAAACGGCATTGGATTTGCATAAGGCCGCTAAAGCGGCATTCTTCGCCATGCGGGACGCGGACTGGGCGCGGTCGGATGCTGCCTCAGCAGCCTGGGCGCTGACACGCGGACTGGGCGCGGTCGGATGCTGCCTCAGCAGCCTGGGCGCTGACGCACCAGCCAGTGACGAATACTCACTAGCCGTTGTTTATTTTTATGCCACAATTTTATTTACATTACAAACCAACTTGGCTTTTAATTCATGACGTATTTCAAGTAAATGAATATTATTACTTTATTTATGATATGATTAATTCTTCTGTATCATTAGTCAGTGTAGAATTAATAAATCATAATTTTCAAGTTTTACACCAAGGAATATATTTATCGATTGCGAAAAATAGTAATTATGACTATTTATTTTCCGGTCCTCTTTTCAAAGGAGGATTTCTAAACTGGCTCAAATTAACAGAAACTCTCATTCCTCCAAGTCAAGATTTAATTATTTATTATAAAAATTTGCAATCAATTAAAGATATCATTGAGTAAATTGTTTTAGTCAATATAGCTCTTATTTCCATTTACAATAGATTCATAGTAACAAATTATCGATTCAGAGCGTTTAGATAATTATTTTTATTTAAAAGCTATCATTTGTTTAAATTATAACTGATGATGATATATAATAATATGAATACAAAAGAAAGGTAAAGTTTATGAGAGAAGCTGGCTGTGTATTGATTGTTAAAAATAACAAAGTTTTAGCAGTTTCTAGAAAAGATAATCCTCATGATTTTGGTTTACCGGGTGGTTTAAAAGAATTTGGAGAAGCTGTTCAGGAGGCTGCTTTTAGGGAATTAAAGGAGGAAACAGGTCTGGTTGCTGAGAGTGGAAGGCTTGTTCTTTCTGATTATTGTGGAAACCATTTGGTATCAACATTTCTTGTTGAAAATTATTATGGTAAAATTTCATCTAATGAAGCTGGGATTGTGGCTTGGATTGAACCAAAAGATTTATTAACAGGTAGTTTTTCAGAATATAATAAGAAGATTATGCAGGATCTAGGTTTACTTAATCATGTTAAGTTTAATATATGAAAAAATCAGTATGATTAAAAGAATAAAGCTTGAGTTAAATAAAATTTCTGGTAAAGATTTAACCAAACTTACTACATGGCAACTAATATTGTTAATTGGCTTTATATTTCTGCCAGGTTCATTTATTATTTTGATATTAGTAATGGGTATTAGAAAAATATTATTTAGCCGAAAGGTTATAAATGAGCAACAAGCGTTCGACTGATTTTGCTGACCATCAGGCCTATCAAGTTAAAAGATTTATTTTTGGCCTACTTGCCGATATAGAGTATTTTATATCAAAAGATATCGAGTGTATCTTTTCTATTGAAAAAATTAAAAATAAAGACAGGGAAGAGAGTTTGAACTAAAATGGAGGTGTTATGCTAACTTGGATTATATTATCTTTGTGTGTTTCTTTAATTTATTCATATTTTGAGTTTTTTATTTTAAATAAAAAAAAAGTTCCTTTAGTATTTAGTTTTTGTGTAATTATTTTCATGTTTTTATTTTGGTGGGTTTTACTTGCGTATATGGCTGTTGGTCAATATAAGGTTTATAAAAGAAAAATGGATAAACGTAAACAGCAAATAGATGTTGACAACTAAGATAGTTGTGCTATCTTAAGGCAAGAGTTAACACTGTAATGAACTGATTTTGGATCAGTGTGTAGTGTTTTTTAAAGATTTATAAAATGAACAGTTTAAGTTTAATTAATGAAGAAATTAATGGTACACAAGTTAAGGTTACTTGTGGAATTAATTATTCAAATAATAATGAATATTCTTGGGAAAAAGAATTCTCTAAAGAGTGTGCTCAAGTAGTCGTAGATAATACTGCCTCAGGGCTGCATTATGAAGCAATTCGTTTTTCACCAATGTATGTTGTATTTCTATTTAATAGATAAATACGATGACCGTTCTTTCATGGAAGACAGTTCTACATTGTGAAGATTTAAGTTTTGAATCTTTAGCACTACTCGCGAAAGAGTTAAATTATAAGTTTTTTATCCATAATAATTTAGTATATAAAACTGGATATCATTTATCTCCGGATGGTTTAGCAATTATTTCAGCATTTAAGATTAAAGATGTCAGCTAGTTGTAACAATATTAATTATGGTAGTAACCCATGCAGAATGGAAAGCTCTCTTTGTCAGGGATCTTTGCATCTTCCATTAAGTTTTTATATAAACTATCGTAAGATAGTTCCTAACAATATTCCTATTGAAGGCTTAGCTAGAAAATGTTTTAGAACATTTGATGAATCGTATATTGCTAATAATGATAATTATTCATTTTTAATTCATAAAGTTACTGCAAAATTAATTCAGCTGGGATATATATCTAAGCAGATAGTAAGGGCGCATAGGTTACTTGATTTTTGGTTTTGGTCAGGATATTATAAATGCATTAAGGAATAATATGAAAATTTTTAAAAAAGATTTAAATTCTGAGTTGGTTGACAGTGTTGTTACGATTTCAAATCGTATATTGAATAATAATAAATGTTATGTTATGTTTAGTTGGGACGAAACTCCTCGTCTAATTAAAGAGCTTTGTAATTTTAATGGTGGTGATGAAGATTTCGTTCTTCTTACTAAGAATGATGATATGCCATCTTGGCTAGAAAGAATTACAGACGGACAACTTGAGCCAGATGTTTATATGTTAGATGATGTTACTATTTTAGTTGGAAGTCATAGTTAATCATGTCAGCAAAACTGATTGATATTTCTGATTGGCAAAATCCATATGCTAGCGGTTATGGTGATGGGTATAGTTTACTAGGTGATAGAGAAGTGTTCCTTAAAAAATCTCTTCGATACAATTTATATCAAGAAGGTTTATTAGATGGTTTGGCTGATGCTATTTCAGATAAAGCTAAAAGTGTTCAAAAGTAATGGATTGGTACACTTTAGAAGAAATTTCACCAGAAAATTATGGTTTTTATTTTCTTGTTGATTTAAATCGTAAAAAAAGTAGTAAGATTTTTGTTAAATGTTTTGTTTCATCAAAATCATCAAAATATCTTATTAATATGGAACATCCTTACAGCCTTTTAATAGGTCCAATTAAAGAAAAATTACAACTTAGTTTTTATAAAAAAATGATGAAATCAACTATCTTCCAACATAAGGCAGATAAGTTATTAACTCTTCAAAATATTCAAGAAATTATTGAATGAATAAATACGATTACAAAAATAAAATTAAAGAAGCTCAGGAAGATTATTTGTTTTTTTGTGGTTGGATTAAAACTAAATGTGGAAAATGGTCTCCAGCATCTAGTATTACAACTAGTGGAGATGGGATTATAATGTTTACTTATGGTCCTGGTGATAAGTTATTTTTTAAACACGCAATTGAAATACAGTTTAATGTTGATGAATATTAGGGAGATAATTATGCAAACTATTCGTACAAGTGAAGATGTTGATGGAATTAAATCAATTATAGCATATGTTATCCCTTGTGTTGGGGATAAAGTTATTAGTAATAAAGGTGCTGAGGCTTATTGCTCAGAAATTCTTGAATTATGGCACGGAAAAATTTTTACTTTAAATGATATTAATTATCCTGATGAATCAGCGATGGTTACTGAAGAGTATTTTAAAGATAAGGTCTTTAGCGTTGTCAAACATTAAAGTTATCTTTCTTGATATAGATGGTGTTTTAAACTTTTTAGGATCAACACATTTTAAGCATGGCGGTGTCTACGGCATTGTACCACAACTTTTATCATATTTAAACTATATTATTGAACAAACTGACGCAAAGATAGTTGTTTCTTCGTCTTGGCGGTTAGGAGGTATAGGATCTGATTCTTCTTTTTACAAAGAAATGTTAAAAAGAAGTAGGGAGTTAAATAATTATTCAGCTTTCAATTCAGTTATTGGATTTACTTGTGATCGTAATGATGCTCATCGTGGCAAAGAAATTCTTCAGTGGATTGAAGAAAACAATATTAAGAAATTCGCGATCTTGGAAGATGAACCATCTGGCAGCGGCCTATATGATATTCCTTTATTTACAAATTGTATTTTTGATACTGATATGAATATTGGTTTATCAGCAAAAATTGCTGACTCGGCAATTAACCATCTAAATAAATAATATGTATATTGTTCAATGGACAGGTGAAATTGATGAAAATGATAAGATGTATTTGGCAGCAACGCTAGATGGTTGTAGGCATATATTTTTAGAACTGTATTTTAAATATAAAATTGATGAATCATTACGTCATTCATCTAAAGAATTAACTAATGAGAAAATAAATGATTTTTTCATTAGAAAATTCAATAATGCCGATGGAATAAAGCATCATGCATATCATTATTTTTATTGTGATAATTTAAAGATTACAGAAGTTTACTATGTAACTGAGTTACAATTAAAAAAGAATTTTGAACTAATATCAACTGAATATATGATAAAGGACGTAATTATATGATAGAAATGTTTGAAATTGATTTGGAAGATTCCATATTAACATCATTTTATGTTCGTGGCGATAATTTATTGCAATTAAAGCAGAGAGTATCAATTAATTATTTAAACGGAATAGTCTTAGAAGGAGTAGTTATTTTTACAGAAAGTAAAAGTGTTACTGGAAATAAAGTTACAATTCATTTTGATAATTATAAAGTAGATGATTTTATATTTAATTATGAATTATTAGGATAATGTTGAGTTGGAATTTTTCATTTAACAGGCCGCCGGAAAAATATAGTGAAATTGATTTTGCATTAGATTGCATTGTTGGTTTTATGGCTGGTGTCTTTTTATTGAAAATAATTATATTATTTATTTAAAATATTATTGAATAATATAATAAATATTAACGCTTGCCTGAGGTGTGGCATTGTGGTAAGGTGAGGCATGTCTAAAGCAAATCTTCATTTAGCCGCAGCTTTTGCTATGGGCTCTAAGGAAAGCCGAAATTTCACTTTGGGCTGTATAGCTAAGCGAAGAGATGGCGCTATGGTTTTCAGTTCTAATGGTAAAACCAAGATCCCAGCTCCTTCAGCTCATGCTGAAGCTAGGGTGCTGCGCAAGGCAGGCAGAGGTGCAACTATTTGGGTAAGCCGAGTGCTGCATGACGGTGCATGGGCTCTTGCTAAGCCTTGCAAGAAGTGTCAAGCACTGATTAGAAGCTATGGTGTGGAACGTGTTTATTATACCATTGGTCCTGGAGAGTGGGGAATATGGAATCCTCAAGCAAATAAAGTTCCGCCACTAAATGATGTGTAAATGTTTTTTTTATGAATTTATTTACAATTTCTTCTAATGTATCTAAAGAAACACCATATTTTATATTGAAATCAAATGCTACATTAACCAAAAATTGCGAAAAATATACGATTTTTATTGCGGTTAAAAAAGCCTTATATAATATTGGTTATCCCAATTATTGGAGTTTGAACACCTATAATTTTGATTATATTTCAGGAAGTTATATCTTTAAATTTAAATCATCAGAAGAACAATTACAACAATTTTTAAAATCAGCACCAATTATAAAACTTTATAATGAATTAATTATAAAAAATATTATAGAGTAATTTGTTCTGATAAAAATAATTTAGATTACCATACATTTTGAAATATGGAATTTTTAATTAAAAACATTATAGAATAATTCGGTATATTGATGTAAACCTTCAATATAAAAGGATTAATGTCATCAATTGAAATTTCTAAAACAAAAAAAGAAACTTTTAAATTAAAAATAGAATTAACATTGGATGAACTTATAGCTCTTAAACAAGCATTAGAAGAAAATAAAGCAACAATATGTTTAGGTGTTCATAATCTGATGACAGATGCAATAGTAAAATTACAAATATAACAATAAATAAAATATGTTTAAGTAAAAATAAAGATTAATTACTTTTTTGTTTGGTGTAGAACATATTGAAACGCCGAATTCTGACGTGGAATATTCAGCAACAAGTTTTACAAATAAAAAAGAAGATAGCCGTTTATTTAATAAATATTGACAACGCGATGTATTTTTGATACGCTAGTGGATAAAGCTTAAGTTAATTAATGAGAGATTAGCAATATGAAATTAAATTTTAGTACAATTGATTTAAATGAATTTAGCATTGTCGACTGTGTAATTGCAGGCGATAATTGTTTTTTGGTTGGACCTAAGCGTGGTCAGTTTCCTAAATGGACAAAGGAAAACCTATTTCTTCGCTCTGGCATTTGGAATGAAAATGGCGAACCTGTATCGTTGTCTTTTCAGAAATTTTTTAATTGGGAAGAGCAAATCGAATTACACCCTGTACCAAAAGATCTTCGAACGTGTCAACTTGTGGAGAAGCTTGATGGCAGCACATTAATTTGTTCACGCTATAAAGGCGAACTAATTCTTAGAACTCGCGGAACAGTAAGTGCTTATGGTATGGCTAACGGTTATGAGCTTGATGCATTGATAGAAAAGTATTCTAAGTTTTTTGATTCCGTACCGGAAAATCAAAGTTTCATTACAGAGTGGGTATCGCCAGCAAATAAGATTGTTCTTAATTATGGTGATGTTCCTGATATCTATCTTACTGCAGTTATTAATCACAAAGATTACTCTCTAATATCACAAAAAGAACTAGACATTCTTGGTAAAGATTTGTGTGTGAAGCGTCCACAGGTTTTTAATTATTCTTCTGTTAATGAGATGTTGGCAAGTATTGAGGCATTAAAGGGCCAAGAAGGAATTTGTGTCTATCACAAAGATGGTCAGCGTATTAAGAAGGTTAAATCATCATGGTATCTTGCACTACACCGAATGAAATCAGAGCTTGGATCTTATGATCGTGTAGTTGACATTTATTTTACATTGGGTCAACCAAGATATGTTGAATTTTATAATCATATTGAGAAACATTTTGATTACGAGCTAGCAGAAAGTTCGAAAGCTAGCATTTCTAGAATCTGTGAGGCAATGAAAGAGGTGCTTTCAATTCAGATGGCAATGAAAGCTAAAGCTGAATTGTTGAAAGATGTGCCAAGGAAAGATGCTGCTACAAGAATTGTTTCAGAATATGGACCAACAAACCGTGCAAGTATGGTATTTAATTATCTTGATGGAAAAGAAATGCAAGTTAATGAGGTAAAGAAATTATTATATCAAGTGAGTAAGATGTAATAATTTTGTTTAAATAAATTTAACAATAAATATTAATTAAATTAATATTTTAACTAGATATGTGCAAAAATAATTAATTTTAAAAAATATAACACAATGAATATTCAAATAATTTCCGATATACATACTGAAACACGTTCCGATCAAGGCCGAAAGATTCTTCAAAGAATTTGTGGAGTTAAAAATGTTGACGCCTTGATTGTAGCTGGCGATTTGGGTACGATTAAATCTCTACGATATGCTTTTTCTATTCTTTGTAATGAACAAGAAAACGTAGTATATGTGCCTGGTAACCATGAATATTGGTCATCAAGCCCAGATCAAACACATGATCTTCTTCAAGAAATGTGTGACAAATATCAAAATCTTCATTGGCTAAATAATTCCTCAGTAACTATTAAGGGCCAAACATTTCTTGGTGGAACACTTTGGTTTCCAAAAAATGCTCAAACTGTTGGGAACGCTATTACTTATACTGTAGGTGGTATTTATAAATGGGCAGATTTTTCAGAGATTAAAGGTTTTGAGCCATGGATTTGGGAGCAGTTCCAGACAACTTCTAATTATATTGCTAATAATGTCAAAGAAAATGATATTATTGTGACTCATCACATTCCTTTTGAGCAATCTGTAGCTCCAAGGTGGAAGAAAGATTCTTTTAATTGTTATTTTTTTGCTGATATGAGTTATAAATTAAAAGATTGTAATCCTGCAAAATTAATAATACATGGTCATGGTCATGATAAATTTGATTACATGATTGGTTGCTCTGATATTAGTGATCAGCTAACAAGGGTTGTGGCTCATCCGTTAGGCTATATTAAAGAACATGAGAGACAATTGAAATTAGATAAAAATTGCGATATTAAAGTCATTAAAATTTAAACAAAGAAAATCAAAATGCAATTAAAAAAACAAAAAAAACTAGAAGCAGCTAAAGCGTTTAACGATCTTACTTTTTTATATGTAGATAATTTGGAAAAATACTATTTAAAACTTGATAGTTTAACAAATATTATACTTCAAGATGCATCTTCATCTAGAGCATTATTAGTACAAAGTTATAATATTAGCAACTATAATGTAAATATTGATAAATTAGAAGCTGCAATTTGCACATCAGCCGATGAAGCTTTTTGGCATTTTTATTCTCATGACAAAAAAATAAAAAATAGATCTTTTTTCTTTAAAAGAATTATTAAAAATAAATCAAAAGCTAAAGAGTTAATAAATAGACATCCTCACATTATAGATGAGGTAATAAAAGATAAAGATTGGTCAGACATTATTTGCTGTTATCAAAATAAAAGATATATTAATTTATTTTCTAAAGTTAGCCAGCAACAGATCAATGTGGCAACAAAACAAGTAAATAAAATTTTTAACAAGAAAATGAATAATATTGATGATGTTTCGACTGAAATGGAAACTATTTTTATTTCATTATCAGATAATTTAATGAAAAGATTTAAAGAACAATTGAATGAATTGATTATCAAACAAATCATTCAATAATATATTTGATTTTAATTGACTTTGTGGCCAACTCATGGCATTGTTAATCTATTAGTTGAAATATCTTATTTTTTAAACATTAATAATGCCAACCAACCAAGTAAATATATTATAGAATGCATAGAAAAGAATGAGTGGAGAATATATAAATGTTTTAGGATCCAAATTTTATTTTAAAGATTCAAATGGCTTTGAACATGAAATTAAATCATCATGTTTTATTGATATGGGTATCAGAAGTTATTCCATTAATAAATTTTTTAATTCAAAGAACATTTATTCCTTAGCAATATATAACCATTCATCGGACGCATTAATAGTTTTTAAGAATACAAAAGAATATCTGATTCAAATTTTAGAAAAAGAAATTATTAAAGATTATGAAGATTATGAAGATGTAAATAATATATGGAACGATAATGATTTAAAAAAAATACATAGTGTTTTTGATTTAAAAAAAATAAAAACATTAATTCAAATTAAAGACATTATTGAGTAAGTTATTATATAGTATTAGATGAGGGCCTCGGCCTATAGTTTGGGGACGGCAAACAAAGATTATTGTCAAAGGATAAAAAAAGAAGCTCTAATCTTTACTTGCAGTCAAGATGCTGAAAATTATGTTGAAATAACAGGTTTAATTTTCAATGCAATATTAACCGACAATGAAATTATAATTAGCGATCTTATAAAGTAGGAAAAATGAGAAATTTAGTACATATTGAAAAAATTAAATTAATTGAGCCAATTAATGGTGCTGATAATATCGAGTTAGTGAAGCTCCTCGACTGGCAGTGTGTGGCCAAAAAAGGAGAGTTTAAAGTTGGCGATCTAGCCGTGTATCATGAAATTGATTCTATTTGTCCTGATCGTGAAGAATATGAGTTTCTTCGGGCAAGAAAGTTTCGTGTCAAGACTGCAAGAATGCTTCAAGTTCTTAGTCAAGGATTAGTTTTACCATTAAGTATTCTACCAGTTGGCAAGTATAAAGAAGGTGAGGATGTGACTAGCTTGTGTGGTGTTACGCATTATGATCCTGATTCAAGACTGAATGTCGCAAAACCAACTAAGAAAAAATCAAAATTTGTTATGTTTCTTCTTCAATTTTGGTTCATTCGAAAGTTTCTTTTACCAATTCTTAATTTTAATAAACATGATAAAGGAAACTGGCCTGATTTTATTGAACATACTGACGAAGAGAACATTCAGGCTATATTTTCTAAAGTGAAACGCGAATATGGTGATGCAACATTTTATGTTACAGAAAAGATTGACTATCAATCAGCAACTTTCTTTACTCGTATGGTAACCAAGTTTGTTTTCGGATTTCCTCTTAAACATAAAATGTTTAGTGTATGTTCCAGGACTCAATGGAAAAAAACTGCTGATGATTCGCTTTGGTGGTTAAATGCTAAAAAATTTAATATTGAAAATATTTTACGAGATTATCCAGAGGAGTTAACCATTCAGTGTGAAAGCGGGGATACTAAGGTTCAAGGCAACAAATATAAGCTTAAAGATAATAGCCTTTGGTTATTTAATATTATAAGTAATAGAACAGGTTATCATTTTGATTTATCACAAATGGAAGATTTTTGTTCTAAGAATAATTTAAATATGGTACCGGTATTAGACCGTGAATTTAAATTGCCAGAAACAGTAACTGAATTAATTGAGTATTCTCGTGGTAATAGTATTATTAATAATTCTGTTATTCGTGAAGGCATTGTGATTCGTTTAATTAAAGATGGCAAAAAGCTAGTTTCGTTTAAAGTTAAAAACCCTGATTTTCTAATTAAACATAAAGAATAATTATGTCACGTAAAATGGCTAAGTTAATAAAAATTATGAAGTTGATACGTTTAGAGGGCTATTCTAAAGATCTGGAAACCATGGCTTGTGCTTTAGGACCTTTTTACGCTTATAACTTTGCTATAAGGGTTGATGGTTCTGATAAATATAGATGCGCTAAGGTCGCTTGCAGATCACCAAATGCTTCATATTGGTTTTTAAAACAAAGTACCAATCTCTCATGTGAGACAATGTATGTGCTTTATGGTGGAATTATTAAAGATAAAGGTGTGGCTGAAAAATATATTAAAGATAATACAAAATTAATTAAAGAGTTTCGTGAAGTTTTTACTAGAAAAAATAACGCTTGGATTAAATTAATTGATGAACTAATGATTAAGAACATTATTCTATAATATTTATAATTTTTAAAAATATATGATATTAAATAACAAATTTTGATGAAGTAATAATTATGCAGATTCTAAAATGAAAGATTACTTTTTATATATATTCAAGATGCGCAGATGAAAAAATTTTCATCAATATATAAACCATCAGCATCTACTTTAATTTGCAACATTGTTTCTTCAGTTTCAAATGGTAATATCTTAAAACCAAAACGGTTATGATTTTTCTTTTGCATTCTTGGTGAGCATTGTTTTTGCTTCAATTTTGTTGGTATTAAATTTGTATGTCCTGAAATAATAACTCTATAATACAGACCGCTTGTGCCATTTTGTGAAGATTTAATTGTTTTTGCTTCAATTTTGTTGGTATTAAATTTGTATGTCCTGAAATAATAACTCTATAATACAGACCGCTTGTGCCATTTTGTGAAGATTTAATACATGAACTAAGTTTATAACGAAAACCTAAGCTCCCAGCAATAAAACAAACATCTTTAGCTAGCTGTTCAGATTTTGAAATGTAATCAAAACAATTATGACTATTAGAACCGTCAGTATCCATTAATCCGGCTAAAAGTTTTAATCTATTATCTATTGAGTTTATTTTATAGATATCTGGTATAAATTTATTTTCACAATTAGTATTAAATAAATTTAAATTTCTAATATCGTTAATTAAATTATTCTTAACTTTACCACCAGTATTTAAGCTGGAAAAATGATAGGTGCATGATTTGTTATTATGCTGTTTTTTTTGCCTAATAGTTAAATTATAGTTATTAGCTTGTTTAAAAGTTTCAAGCTTAATTTCATCATCCATCGTTGTAATATTAATTCCTCCAATTAATGAACCATCACCTAACAATAATCCTAAAAAATAAGGGTCTATTGCTAACTTACTGTATTTGAATTTCAAACATTCTGATGTTTTTATTTTGTACATGTTTTTAAATGTTTTATTTGTTAAAATATAATCTTCTATTTTTAATATTAACTCAGGTGAGTAGCGATCAATATCTTGTTTTCGAGGTGTGGTGCTAACAATATAAATATTATCTTTGATAAAACAATATAATTTCAAATCATTAATAATTTGAATTTCAAATATGTTTTTATTTATTAAATTTAATTCTGTAATAGTTTTATAATCAGAATTTGGTCCGAAAATTTTATCACCAATTTTCAAATCAACAATTCTTTTTATACCATATTTTGTTAATATTTTTGAATTTGTTTTGTGTAGCATTTTAACTTAAATGTATTTTTATTATATAAATAATTTACCAAATAACTATGTGCTGTTTTGCCACAGTTGAAAATAATTAACTTTGCTGGAATTCAACTATTGACATTTTGTTAAAATTATTATATAGTCGTGATGTGAGTAGGAATTCACGAATAAAAGAAATAACAATGAAAAATATAACAATTAAAGCAAATCAGGAGGCTAAATTACGACCGCATGATGGGCAATTCACCAAGAGTTATTATACAGCTCGGGCTTATTATGACTTTGAAATTCGTAATTGGACTATCGAAGAAAAAGACCATTGTTTCACTGTAATTTCCCCCAGTGATGATATGGCTGAATTAGTTTATCATGATGGTAAAATTTCTAACTGTTCTTGTGAATGGTTTATCGAAAATGAAGTTGGTACTTGCATGCATATTGAGGCTATTAAAAGCCAGGAACTTTTTAATGTACCAGTACGCCCAGTAATTTTTGTTAATGACCAGTTTAAGTTAAAACAAAAAACAGCAGGTGATAAAGCATGGAGAACTCCTGCTGTTCATACATATTTGGAAGTAAAAAAACATCGTGATATTATCTCTCCAAATATTACTATTGATAATTTTAATTTTTTTGCAGGAATTAAATTTTGGGATTTTCAAGAATCTTCCATTCTTTCTATGATTAATAGTAAAAGAAGCGTTTTGGCTTTAGAAATGGGTTTAGGTAAAACACTGTGTGCTCTAGCCTGCCAAAAAATTCTTAATGATAAGGTTTTTACAATAACAAAAGCTAAAACAATTATCATTGCCCCCAACAATCTGCGCTATCAATGGCAGTCTGAAATCAATCGTTTCAACCTTGGTACTACTTTTATTGTAGAGAAAGGCTCAGACCTTCCTAATTATCAAAACGAAGACTTCCTTATTACTAGTTATGAGATGCTTAACCGTCAACATAAGTTTCTTGCTGATCATTATTTTGACATAGCTGTAATTGATGAAATTCAAAAGGTCAAGAATGGTGAATCCGCTACCTGGAAAACTATTAGTATGGTAAATAGCGAATATCTTTTTGCTCTTTCAGGCACACCACTGCAAAATTCTATTTCTGACATTATTTCAATTATTAACATTATTAATCCTTTTGAAATGAAACCAGAATGGAAGTTTTATGAAGAATATTGCGTAACTAGTCGAGCAAGGCTATTAGGATTAAAGGCAGGTAAACTTTCTGATCTCTTAGGTAAGATTGGTAAATACATTATTAATCCAAAAATTAATCATTCTCAATTCTCCATGGCTAAAAAACAGGAATTTATTGTGAAGACCCATATGTCAGAAGGGCAGATAATGATTCATGATCGCTATATGAGCATGATTAAACCATTATTAGCTCGCAGTTTTCAGCACCCATTAAGTTTTGCTGACAAAGCCAAGCTTAACACTTACATTTATAAAGCAAGGTTGGCGGCCACTGATGGAAGATTAATTGGTCTGGAGGAAAAATCAGAACGGTTTGATAAGATTGAAATTTCTATTCAGGAATTAATTGATGAGGGTAAGCCAGTTATTGTATTTTCACAATGGTTAAAAACTTTAGAATTACTTAAACCATATTTGGAAGAAAACAGCATTTCTTATTGTGAATTTAATGGTAAAATTTCAAACAAAAACAAAAAGAAAAGCTTAAATAGTTTTATTACTGGTAAGACTCAGGTTTTCTTAACTACAGATTCTGGCGGTGTAGGCATTGATGGATTACAACATATCTGTCATAATATGATTCATGTTGAGCCGCATTGGAATCCTAAAGTCATGGATCAGAGAAATGGTAGAATTGTTAGGACGTTGCAAAAATCTAAATATGTAGATATTTTTTACTTTCAAACAGAATCGGAAATTGAAAAGCTAATGTTTGATGCAACAGAAAGAAAAAACAGCCTATTTAATGATGTAATGGGTAAATAAAACCATCATTAAATAAGCCGTTAAATAAATTTTACATATATAAAAATATAGTAATTAATATATAAACAATTGTATCTGAAAATAAAAATTTAATCAGATCAAGTCATTGCTTGACAAGTAGGCACAACATGCTAGTGTAGTCCCATGTCTTTCAACGATCATATCAAGTCAGTATTTTCTGGTTTCAGACCATCAGCTCAATTCATAGCTCTTAACGGTTATCAAAATGCTCACGGTGAAGTAGCTAATTATCATTTACTCTGGAATATTTCATATGAGGAATGTGTAAAGAAATCTTTTGATAAATTAAAGAATCTTGATCTTGGCACTGTCCCTCTTAATGGTTTTACTTTTGATGATTTGCGGCTGGCTGGTATAGAATTGCTTACATCATATAAAGAAACATTAGTGGTTGGCCCTGGCAATAATCATTTGTATAATCATAAAGACACTTATGACCTTGTTTATGATGTAGCTGGTCAGGTTATTAAAGGATTAGCTCTGCATAAAAAACAAGACATTCTCCACATGACCGGTGTTTATCGTATTAAGAAAAAAATCATAATTCCTGGAGTTTATAAAAAAGTTAATAGCAAACCAAAAACTTTAGCTAAAAATGCATTAAGAAATATTACACCGCTAGCTAGATGGGGACAGTTTAAATTAGAACCAGGAAATTTTATTGATCTTGTTGTAGATAAACATCATATCACTTTTGATAATAATGAAGCATAATTAAATGAGTAAGTTAATTATGATTTTTTTAATTGTTTGCATAACATTTTCGTTAACATTTTGGTTGGCATTATGCTATTCAGGAATTACTTATATATTTAGATAAGGTTTGATATGCCAAATAATACACAAGACGGGTATGATGTAAGAAATTACACCTATATAGCTATGATTAAACGTTATGGCAAAACTTCTAAAACAATTAAGGATAAGCGTAAAAAGTGTAAAAATAAGAATTTCTGGAAAAAAGATTGGCTGGAAGATTAAGTGATATTTACAAAAACTTTAAACACAGATTATATCGAAAATTCTTTAGGAATATTCCTTGACAATACTCCGACATCATGCTAGTGTTTAAACAAATGAGGGATGTTCCTCAAATTAAATAATAATTAAAAAGAAAGAAAATATATTATGTCCAATAGTAAAATGAAGGTATTAGATAGTTGGTTTGTTGAGCTTTTACACAAAACGTTGATTGATGAAACGGCGGATGGCACATCTTGCACTCGCTCTCAATTGGCAGAAAGTCTTAATCTAGATCTTCGTGTGGTAACTGCAGCCGTAGATCTTGCAATGATCCAGGGGCAACTGGTTGGTTTCAGTTCACGCCGAGGTCCTGGTGGAGGTTTGGTTCCTGACGCTGTTAAAACTGCTTCAGAGGCCAAAAAGGCAGAGAAGGCAGCGACGGTTGGGACCAGGAAGCCTCGCACAAAGAAGAAGAGCAGCAAGGGCCGCAAGTCACAAAAAGTAGCTGAGGCAATTGTGGCTGATGATGAGGTTGTTACTTCGGATAAAACTCCTGAAGCAGCCGCTGTCTAATGGTTATTGATTTAAATAAAAAAAATAAGGAAATGGATAGTCATCTCAATGGTGACTATCCTTTATTTATATTATGTGTATTGAATTTATAATTATCACACTTATTGGTGTTATGTTTTTTGATCTTTTGTTTGTAATGAATAGGTAATTATGGATAAAATTTATTGCGTAGTTGTTTTTAAAAATATTGCAAGTAAAATGATTGAAAATTTGTTGAGAATTAATGTTATTTGTTGGAATAAATCATTTGAGGAAGCAAATAATTTTATACTTGGAAATGGAGGTGGTATATGGGATGTTCAAGAAGGAAACGAATATGCTTTAATTGAAGAAGTGTCACATGGTTACTTCTCAGATATTAATGAAATGATTTGGTATTCTCTCAACGAAAACTATATATCTGAAGATGGTTTTTCAAAAGTTATTCTTAATGTTTGTGATAGGCCAAAAGAGCTTAATGGAATTTGTAATTTCAGCATGGGTTAAATGAAAAAATATATTGTTTACTTTGAAAAAGGAGATGATTACCTAGGTCCAGATCTTACAAAAGCTGGAAAATATGATTTTTTACTAGTAAAATCGAGTGATGAAGCCAGAATTTTTACCAGCAAACAAAGTATTATTAATTATGTTAAAAAAACAACATTTTGCACATATAAAAAATATGTGCTGATGTATGGTCTAAAAATTTTAACTCCACAAGAAAATATTATAAGAAAGATTATTCTATAATTTCTTTAATTAACATATCTTCTTTTGAGTACATACAAGTAATTTCTATTACTCCATGCATCCTGTCAGAAAAATAGCCGCAATAAAACCTGCTTGTCATCCTATCGCTCTTTTCTTCAGCATATGGTATTACTATTTGCGAACCATGAACTTTATAGGCGTACATTTTAAAGTCTGGAATCATATTGCATTTATTACAATGGGTTCCTAGCATATAGTGTTTGTCTTCAGGGTTAATTTTAAAATCAACACAGCCTTTTGCTTTACCATAATCTTTTTTAATACCACATTTGTAACAAAAATTATACCAAATACCATCTTTATTCCAAATATGACCATTTGTAGATTTATCTTGTTTCATGTTTAACTATATATCATATAATTAATTAGATTCTTATTAAGATGAATTATTATAAAAAAATGAAGTTAAACAGTTATGTATATATTGGCTAATTATATTAAATAATAGTTATGATAAGCGTTGACAAAGTGATCGTGAGATCATAGTATGCAGCTACATATGACGAAACCGTTCGCAACACTTAAATCATTTAATAATAAAATTTTCATTAATAAATTAAGGCTGGTTTTAGGAAAAAAAAATCTTTATCAGTTAAAAAGGTCAAAAATAAAAAATAGAACAATGAATAATACATGAGATTAAAAATGTTAAAAACATAATGATTTTAGTGTTTTACCTTGTGTGATTATTGGGAAGTAAATTTAATGGTATGTAAAATACAAAAAATTGCAAAAGTTGTTAGGGAAGCTTTGTTTGAACCAATTATTGTCAAATACAATTTTTCTTATGATTATCAACATACTTGTGCTATATCAAGTTTTTTATTAAATGATATTCTTAATGATTTTGATATTGAATCAGAATTTGTGATTGGCGAATATAATTGTGCTCCTCATGCTTTTAATATGATTAATAATCATGTAGTCGATATAACGGCAACTCAGTTTGGTAAAGCAAAGCCAAAAGTAGTTTTTCAGCATTTGTTGAAAACAAAGTATAATGTAATGCTTATTGGAAATGAAGCAAAAAAACAATTAAATTATTGGGTTGAGTGGCAAACACCTCTTTTTTATAAAAAAGAATTAAGAACAATTAGAAACAAAGTAACGAAAGAATTAGAAGAAATATTATGACTCAAGAAAAAGAAACAGGATTCGTTCCAAATATTAATGAAATTAAATTTGGAGCTGGCTTTCCATTACATGTGCTTCATGATTTGTTTAAAACAGCTAATTTAGAATCGTCCGGGTTTAATCAGTTATTAATGGCTATTGGAGATTTTGAGGACCCGCAATTAACGTGTGGTAATAGCCCTCTAACGGCGCATTTTCATTGTTCTATGGCTATGTTAAATACATACAATTCTATTTACAATGGTGAACAAACTCTTAATGGAAACATCTGAAGAAAAGGGTGAACGCCTAGGATCTTGGACAAAGAATGTCAAAGATTGTTACAAGCATTTAGAAACTCACGAAATTAAAGAGGACCTTGCTAAGCGCTCTCATCCATTCTCTGTAATGTATGAAAATGTTTTACAAGATTTTAATTTAGGAACTGGTGTTAGAAATGCTAATGCTTTTAATGCACGAAGTGTTTATTACTTTGGTCGTAAAAGATTTGATCGCCGTGGGCTTCAAGGAACCCAGCATTATTTAACATTTAGCCATATTGCAACCAGAAACCAGTTGGTTAACATGAAAGATAAATATTATTTCGTTGCATTTGATAATATTCCAGGCAGTGTTTCGCTTGAAAGTTATGATTGGAATGGTTACGGCAAGGAAGTAATGATGATTTTTGGCAGTGAAGGGGCTGGTATTAGCAAGGAAACTCTGGACATTTGTGATAAAATTGTGTCAATTAGTGATTATGGCAGTGTAAGATCTATGAATGTAGGATCAGCAAGCGGCATAGCTATGTATGACTTTACTAAAAAATATTATGAGAAAGCATAAATTTAAAAAAGTAATATGCACATGTATTGATGATGGTTTCACAAAGTATTATTATTATCAATGTAAAATGTGCAAAGTTTTCCAATTTCGTTTGGTTGAAAATTGCAAATATAAAAACGATCAATATGTGACAATTCATAATTATCCATGGAAGGTTGATTATCCGCATCCATCAAGATATTGTGAAGAAATATTAAAGTTTATTGATATTAAAATAAATGAGAAGATGATACAACAAATTATTTAATGACTAAATATATTTTTTATTAAATACTAACGATTAATTTTCTTTATATAAACCGTATTTTCTAACAATTCTTGATAACAAACCAACCGAAACATTATATTCTTCAGATAACTTTAATAAAGAATATTTAATTTTCAAATTATTTTCAATATTAAATTTATGTTTACTTCTAATTATTTCAAGTTCTTTGTGACTAAATAATTTTTTATTTTGATTTTGGTGATTTTTAATTTTATCTATCGTTTGAGATGAATGTTTTTTGCCATAAAACGGGTTTTTTTCTTTCGAATAATCGCGTTCCAAAGCTTTATCGCTCATTATCTTTTTAGTTTCATCCGTATGCTTTTTTCCAAAAAATGAATTATCTCTACCTAGATACTTTCCTTTTCTATGTTCACTCATCTTTCTTTTTTGTTCATCAGAATATATATAACCTGACACCCCATCTCCTCCATGGGTTAAATTGTAGCCTATATTTCTGTCCATGCTGTTATAATATGCAATATAAAACATTTCTGAATCCAAGCAGTCTTTTTCATTTTCAAACATGGCTATTTCTTCTATAGTAAATTTATCTTGGCCGTATTTAGCTATAGAATTATGCAAATATTGTGAGCGTTTTTTATCATGTAGTTTTTTACTACATGTTTTATGAGCATTCCATCTGGTATTCAAACTATAACATTTTCCAATATAAATTTTATTATTAACAGTGTTTGTGATTTTGTAAACGTAATATTTTTTGTTCATCAAAATATATATAACCAGCCGCGTTTGCTTTTCATATTGACACGCTGGGCTATGTGCGCTAAGGTGTTGCTATGATTAGAGATAAAATTGACATTATGAGCACAAGTAGTGGTAATCTGAAATCCTATAAAATGGAAATTGGCGATCAGGGCTTAATCCTTGACATCATTCGTTCCAAGGTTTATGCAGATCCTATTGGATCTATTTGTAGAGAAATTTTAACTAATGCTTCTGACGCTCATATTGAGTCCGGAATTTCTAAGCGACCTATCCAGGTAACATTGCCAAATTCATTTGCTCAAGACTTGGTAATTCGTGATTTTGGGTCAGGCATTAGTCCTACTCGCATGGCTGACGTTTATGCTCGTTATGGAGTATCTACAAAAACGAAATCAAATGATCAGGTAGGATCGTTTGGAATCGGTAGTAAGAGTGTCTTTTCTTATACTCCGCAGTTTACAGTCATTTCAATTACAATCATTCAAGACCAAAGCGATGTTGATTTTGTTAATGAATCAACTAAAGCGAATCATACTTTTGATGATTTACATGGAAAGACTATTAAGTCAATTTTTGTGCCGCACCTTACTGATGATAACATGGGAGGTGTTAACCTTCTTTCAGTTACATTTACAGAAGAGCACGTTGGTTTAGCCGTTCATATTCCGATTGAAACCAAGGATATTAATACATTTATCAATGCAATCATTAAATATACTTTTTATTGGGATGTTAAACCTGTTATTTTAGGTGGAATCGTAACTTGGGAAAAGGATAATATTTGTTTTTCAGGAAGTGGTTGGGAAATATTAAGAGATATTAAAGATATTTTTTATAATTCCTATTCAAGAAATGAAAAGCAAAATATTATCATTAGCAATATTCCATACCCAATTGATTTTAATCAGCTTGGTTCAGAGTCAGAGGTAAAATCGCTAAAAGCTGTTGGCTTTAATTTGTACTTTGAAACTGGAGAACTTTCAGTTTCAGCTTCTCGTGAGCAAATTTATTATAATGAAAAAACAAAGATCAAGCTTATTGAGAGAATAAAGCAAGCGATCAAAGATTTAGGGGATACTGCTACAGAGCAAGTTTCAAAATGTTCTACTTATGCTGAGGCAATTAGTCAGTCAGCTTTTATTACACGTTTTCTTGGTAATTGTAATATTTTCTGGCATGGCAATGTTGTTAAGCAACGTGTTGATATCGTAACTAATAGAGCAAATATTCGTTTAAGCATTTTTTCTAAAGTAGAAAATAATGGTTCGGTTATTAGAAAAAAAGTGGTTAGTTCTGAAATCTGTGCATTACGTACCAATTATTTGGTTTTAAATGATGTTGCTAGCAACATTGTTAATAGACAAGCTATTTGTCGATTGTTGCATGCCAATAGTAACTCATCAGTTATTGTCGTTACGTTTTCTAAATATTATAATGTAACACAATATTTAAATGATATTAAAGATCAGTTTAATATTGATTTAAATGTTTTAAAACCTGTATATCTTAGTGAATTTTTTAAAAAATCACCAAAAGTAGTTGGCAAAACTGTTGATGAGGCATATTTAATTCGGAATTCTACATATAAATCACCTTCTTACTCTAAGGAAAGTGTTGATTTGAAAGATGGTGAAGGTATCTATGTAACTCACGAATACATTCAATCTTCGATTTCACGAACTTCTGATCACTATGAAACGTTGGCTTTTAGTCATAATCAAATTGATAGCTTTATTAAGACAAGTGGTAAAAAAGTATATTCTTTAAGTTCAAAACAGGTTAAGAAAATTGGTCCAGGCTGGAAAACACTTATTTCAGTTCTTCGCGAAATTGGTTTGAAAGAAATTGAAAAAAATCCTAATTTACTTCACGATATTTCATCCTATATGATTAGTGATCGTACGATATTAACTTACAAAGCTATCCTTAACTGTGTTGGTATTTATAATCCAAATTTAGTGTCATTAGTTGAAAAAGAAATTCATAATTTAGAACAAATAAAAAATCAGCAATTTTCATTTAGTGAAATAGTGATAGGTAGTAATAATACATTATTTAAAAATCAAATGATTTTGGGCACAAATGAGCTGACAAAAAATCTTGAATTAATTAAAGAAAAATGCGGCATGTTATTTTTATTTGATAATTATGATTTAAATAATGCTATCATTAATAACTTTGATGTAATTGAAAGATATATTAAGTTAGCTTTCAATAATTAATAAAAAAAATAGGCATTGACTATGCCAGCGGTATAGTATATAGTTAATTGGTTCATTGGTTAGTTTTAAAAATTAAAGGATAATTAAAATGTATAGTTGGAATAAAACAAAAATAGGCGATAAGGATGTATTGACTGTATTTATTGATGGTCAGCCCAAAACAATTTCATCAGAGTCAGTTCATTTTAACAATGTAAAGCAGGCATTATTAATTGGAGACTGGAAAAAAGTATCTGAAACAATTGATAAGGCATCTTCAATTAGTAGAAAATCAAACGGCTTTTTTGAAGTTATTAATGGAGCGGTAGTTATTAATGGTGAAAATGTTCCTCAAAATCTTGGAGAAAAGATTCTTGAACTGCATGATGGTGATTGGCCATTTGCACCATTTATTAAGTTTTGGGAAAATTTGTTATTAAACACTTCAAAGCGAGCCGTAGATTGTCTTTATGATTTTCTTGCAAAAAACCCTGAAACTTCATTTACTGAAGATGGTTGTTTTATTGCCTACAAAGGAGTTGGCAAAAACTATTTAGATATGCACACTAGAACCATAGATAATTCTCCTGGTAAAACCGTAACAATGCCACGTAATAAGGTAGACGAAGATCCTAATGTTACATGCTCTCACGGCCTACACGCTGCTGCCTGGGGTTATGCTAACGGTACTGCTTACGGTAAAGCAGAGCATTATCTTATGTTAAAGATTAATCCAAGGGATGTGGTTGCTGTCCCTTCTGATTATAATTTCCAGAAGATGCGAGTATGTGAATATTTAGTTCTGAAGGAAATTGAGTCGCCAATCCCAGAAGGTCAACATTATGTTTCTAATTTAGGTGATGAATTTGAAGATGATGAATCTGAAGATGTTCCAGAAGATGCGAGTATGTGAATATTTAGTTCTGAAGGAAATTGAGTCGCCAATCCCAGAAGGTCAACATTATGTTTCTAATTTAGGTGATGAATTTGAAGATGATGAATCTGAAGATGATGAAATTGAAGATGATGAATCTGAAGATGATGAATCTGAAGATGATGAAATTGAAGATGATGAAATTGAAGATGATGAAATTGAAGATGAAATTCAAGATGGTATTTATAGGGCTGCTGTCATCCAAGATGCTTGGGAAATAACATGTGTGCCTAAAGTATTTTTAACAGAAGATCTGTGTAAAATTGCTCTTATTCAAGATGGCTCACTGTTAGAATATATACCTGAAGCACTCATAACGGAAGAGTTGTGTAAAATTGCTGTTGGTCAAAAAGGTTATGCATTAGAATATGTTCCTAAAGAATTACGAACAGAAGAAATATGTAAAATTGCTGTTACTGAAAATAGCGATGCATTATGTTACGTACCTAAAGAATTAATCATAAAAGATATATTTAAAATTGCTGTTAGTAAAAATGGTAATGCATCAGAGATTGTATCTCAAGAATTGAAAACATATGAAGATTATAAAAAAGCTGTCAGCAAAGATGGTAACTCATTACAATATGTACCTACAGGATTCATAACAGAAGAATTATGTAAAATTGCTGTTAGTGACTATGGTTATGCATTATGTTATGTACCTGGAGAATTCAAAACAAAAGAATTATGTAACATTGCTGTTAATGAAAATAGTCACGCATTACAAT
>Ga0163148_10000644_pt1 | contig 47428 bp, 35 predicted proteins | sample OliLakLV19MP7P2_FD_148606 | JGI IMG/M metagenome (GOLD analysis project Ga0163148, IMG submission 148606) | Freshwater microbial mat bacterial communities from Lake Vanda, McMurdo Dry Valleys, Antarctica- Oligotrophic Lake LV.19.MP7.P2 | ecosystem: Environmental > Aquatic > Freshwater > Lake >... | reverse complement strand
CGCCGAATACTTGTGCAGGCTGCCATACGCCGGATTACAACCAAAGTACCAACCCAAACCACGTAGCGCTGAATTTCCCGACCGATTGCGCAAGCTGCCACACCACCGCGCCGGATTGGGCACCGGCTACTTTTGCCATTCACAACGACTATTACCCCCTCAACGGCGCGCACGCCGCGATTGCCAACGACTGCGCAGCCTGCTGTCACAACGGGGAGTACAACAATACGCCGAATACCTGTTTTGGATGCCATTCAGCAGACTACAATGCCACGACAACCCCAAATCACGCAGCGGCGCAGTTCCCGACGGATTGCACGGGATGCCACTCGGAAACCGCCTGGGCACCTGCTACTTTTGACCACGACGGGCAATATTTCCCGATTTACAGCGGGGCGCACAATGGAGAGTGGAATGCTTGTGCCGATTGCCATACGAACTTGTCAGATTATTCCGTCTTCACCTGCACGACCTGCCACGCCAACCCGGAAACAGACAATCAACACGATGGTGTGGGCGGGTATAGTCACAATAGCACGGCCTGCCTTGCTTGTCACCCAACGGGCGATGCCGACCTCGTTTTTGACCACAATACGACTGATTTTTCGCTCACGGGCGCGCACCTTGCCACGGATTGCATCGCCTGCCACGCCAATGGATATGCGGGTACGCCAACGGATTGTGCGTCGTGCCATACAACAGATTTTAACCAAACGGCCAATCCGAACCACGGCAGTTTGGGCTTGTCAACCGACTGCGCTTCGTGCCATACGACTGCTCCCGGTTGGGCACCAGCCACTTTTGCCATCCACAACAATTATTATGCGCTGAACGGCGCGCACGCAGCCATTGCCAACGAGTGTGCGACTTGCCATAACGGGGATTACAACAATACGCTGAACACCTGCGCAGGCTGTCACACCCCCGATTTCAACCAAACGACAGATCCCAACCACGCCGCGAACCAGTTTCCGACCGACTGCGCGACTTGCCACACGGAAACCGCCTGGACGCCTTCGACTTTCGATCATAATGCCATATACCCGTTCACCGGGGCACACGTTGCGGTCGCGGATGACTGCGTTGCCTGCCACCACGGCGATTATACGAACACGCCGAATACTTGTGCAGGCTGCCATACGCCGGATTACAACCAAAGTACCAACCCAAACCACGTAGCGCTGAATTTCCCGACCGATTGCGCAAGCTGCCACACCACCGCGCCGGATTGGGCACCGGCCACTTTTGCCGTTCACAACGATTATTACCCGCTCAATGGAGCGCACGCTTCGATTTCCAACGACTGTGCAGCCTGTCACAATGGCGATTACACCAATACGCCCAATACCTGTGTGGGTTGCCATCAGGCCGATTATACCGCAACGACTGACCCCAATCACGCTGCCAGCCAGTTTCCAACCAATTGTGAGAGTTGTCACAGCGAAAGCGCCTGGGCACCTTCCACGTTTGACCACAGCGCCATCTATGCGTTCACCGGAGCGCATATCCCAATTGCTACCGACTGCAACGCTTGCCACAACGGCGATTTTGTCAATACTCCAAATACCTGTGCAGGTTGCCATCAGACCGAATACAACACCAGTACGAACCCAAACCACGTTACCTTAGGCTTGCCCACGGATTGTGAAATGTGCCATACCACTACGCCCGGATGGGATCCGGCGACGTTCCCAATCCACAACAATTTTTATGCTTTGAATGGAGCGCACGCTTCGATTTCCAACGACTGTGCGGCTTGTCACAATGGCGATTACACCAATACGCCCAATACCTGTGTGGGTTGCCACCAGGCCGACTACAATGCTACGACCAATCCAAATCACGTTGCTGTCCAGTTTCCCACGAGCTGTGAAAGCTGCCACAGTGAAAGCGCGTGGATTCCTGCCACATTTGACCACAGCGTCATTTACCCGTTCACCGGAGCGCATATTCCAATCGCCAACGATTGCGAGGCCTGCCACCACGGCAATTATACCAATACCCCGAATACTTGCGTGGGTTGCCATCAGGCCGATTATAACGGCAGTACGAACCCCGGCCACGTCGCTTTGGGGTTACCTTTGGATTGCGACATGTGCCATACCACCAATCCTGACTGGGATCCGGCAACCTTCCCCGTCCACAACAATTTTTATGCTTTGAATGGGGCGCACGCTTCGATTTCTAATGACTGCGCGGCTTGCCACAACGGCAATTACAATAATACACCCAATACTTGCGCAGGGTGCCATCAGGCCGATTACAACGCGACCCTCAACCCCAACCACGCCGCCGCCCAGTTCCCAATCACCTGTGCAGACTGCCATTCAGAAAATACGTGGGTTCCGTCCACCTTCAACCACAATGCGTTTTATCCGTTCACTGGCGCACATATCCCGATTGCCAACGACTGCAACGCCTGCCATCAGGGCGACTACGTCAATACCCCAAATACCTGTGTCGGCTGTCACCTGCCCGATTTTAACAGCAGTACCAATCCCAACCACGTCGTCCTTGGCATTCCAACGGATTGTACGATGTGCCATACGACCAACCCCGATTGGGATCCGGCAACTTTCCCGATTCACAACAACTATTGGGTGCTGAACGGTGCGCATGCAGCCATTGCCAACGATTGCGCGGCTTGCCACAACGGCAATTACACCAATACACCCAATACCTGCGTAGGTTGCCACTTAGCGGAGTACAACTCGGCCAACAACCCCAACCACATTGCGGCAGGATTCCCGACGGATTGCATCGCCTGTCACAGCGTAAATGCCTGGCAACCTGCAACTTTTGATCATGACGACCAATATTTCCCGATTTACAGTGGCAAACACGATGGCGAATGGGATCAATGCATCGAATGCCATACGACCCCTGGTAATTTTACTTTATTCAGTTGTATACAATGCCACGAACACGACAACCCGGGCGAACTTGCCAATATTCATGAAGATGTTTCGGGGTATCAATACAATAGCCAGGCTTGTTATGCCTGTCACCCGGACGGCGAAAACTAAGCGCTTGTTGGGGATTTCATGATTGACTACGTCGAATCTTCGATTTGGGCGAGCGTGAGGAAATTTTATTTTAGACAAGGCGGATTTTGCAGAGATAGCCGGCAGCTATCTTGAAAAAATCCAACGCAGTATAAAATAAAATTTGCCACTCGTAGCCAATTGATGAATTCCCCAACAAGCTCTAAATGGACAGATAGACAAAATTAATTATGAAAAACGCGATAACCATATTGTTTTTTCTGTTTTGCACGGGCGCGGTGTTTGGGCAAAAAGATACTTTGCTTGTAAAAGGGGTGGTGTCTTATGTTTCTTCGCAAAACGTTTATGTGAAATTCACTTCCACGGAAGGCATTAATACGGGCGACACGCTGTATTCCAGCAAAAATGCCCGCCTGTTGCCAGGCTTGGTCGTCAAGGATAAATCCTCAACTTCCTGTGTTTGTACCTCCCTGCTTAAAGAAAAAACAAAAACAGGAGAGGCGTTTTTTGCCCGGACTGTTGGTAAAAAAGAACCCAAAAAGGAAGAACCGGTGGTGGTAAACGCCCCCCTTGATTCCTTAGTGAGGGCTTCCCCTGAACCGATCCAAACCGATCAGGAAAAAGAAGAGGTGCCGAGCTACAAGGAAAAAATAAAAGGGCGGGTGTCGGCGGCGTCTTACAGCAACCTTTACGGATCGGAGGCAACCCACCGAATGCGCTATGCTTTTACCCTGCAGGGAAATAACATCGGCAATTCGAGGTTTTCGACGGAAAACTACATCACATTCCGGCATACAATAGGCGAGTGGGCCGCTGTGCAAGCCAATTTTCAGGATGCTTTAAAGGTTTATTCCCTTGCGGTAAAATACGATTTGGATAAAAAATCGAGCATTACCGTAGGCAGAAAAATTAACCAGCGAATCTCCAGTATGGGTGCTATTGACGGGATACAGGCGGAGAAAGGCTTTGGCAATATGCTGATTGGTGCCATTGCTGGTTCGAGGCCGGATTTTTTAGATTATGGCTTAAATTTAAACCTGCTGCAGTTCGGGGTGTACTTTGGCCACACTTCCACTAAAGACAATAAAGTTCAACAAACCACTGTCGCTTTTATTGAGCAGAGAAACCTTTCAAAAACAGACCGACGCTTCCTTTATTTTCAACATTCCAATGCTTTCGCAAAAGACCTGAATGTATTTGTTACCCTTGAAGCCGACTTATACCAAAACATCCATGAAACCGTGAGCAATACCCTGAGTTTGACAAATCTATACCTGTCCCTGCGGTATAAATTGTCAAAAAACATCAGCATATCGGCTTCTTATGACAACCGAAAAAACATCATTTTTTATGAGTCGTACAAAAGTTATATAGACCAGCTCATTGACGATGAAACCCGGCAGGGCTTGCGGTTTAATTTTAATTACCGCCCTTTCAAAACCATTACCTGGGGCGTGAATGCAAGCTGGCGTTTTCAAAAAGACAATGCTAATTCGTCAAAAAACCTGAATACCTACCTCAATTTCAGCCGGATACCCTGGATTAATGCATCCGCTTCTGTCACGGCAAATTTGCTTCAGACCAATTATTTGGACAGCAAAATATATGGGGTCCGGATTACAAAAGAAATCATTCCCGGAAAATTAACCAGCGATGTGTATTTCCGGATGGTAGATTATCAGTACAACAGTTACGAATACACGATTCAGCAGCAAATAGCCGGGGTGGATGTCTCGTTAAATCTAACCCGAAAATTGGCGTTTCATGTATATTATGAAGGCACGTTCGACAAAAAAACGGATACCTTGCACCGGATCAATACTAAAATCATTCAGAGGTTCTAACTTTGTTGAAGCCAGGGCTGATTTACCCGGGTTTTTAAAACTACAAACATGAAAATTGTAAAAATATTTACCGTTTCACTGCTTGCGCTGGCTTTAAGCGCCTGCAATTCAAAGCCGAAAGTGATTGAAGCAGAGTCTGCCGGCGAAGACAGCAATGCGCCTATTTTTCAGGAAGCGCCGTTGGTGCAAGGGGCGGATGCAGCAACCCCCCAGGAAGAGCATACCGTTGTGGTGAAAGAAGTGATGAACACGGATCGGTATTCCTACTTGCGGGTGAAGGAAAATGGTGAGGAATTTTGGGTCGCCATTTCAAAGCGGGATGTGAAAGTGGGTGGCACGTACTACTACCGCGGTGGTTTGTTGAAGAAAAACTTTCAGAGCCAGGAATTTAACCGGCTTTTTGAAACCATCTATTTGGTATCAGATTTTCGGGATCAAACGGGCAATGCCGGCGAAGCGGTGGCATCCACACAGCCTGCTGCCGCTGTTGAACCCCCTACCAGCGTGACGCCTGCTGCGGGCGCGATCAAAATTTCGGATTTAGTGGCCAACCTCGCCAAATACGACGGCAAGGTGGTGAAAGTGACCGGCAAATGCGTCAAAGTCAATTCCATGATCATGGGCAGAAATTGGGCCCATATCCAGGATGGCTCCGGCAAAAATCTCGACCTGACGGTGACTACAGCTGAAAATATCCCCTTGGGCTCGATTGTTACTGTGGAAGGAACCTTCGTACTGAACAAAGATTTTGGGGCGGGATACCGGTACGACTACCTCATCGAAGGAGCGGTATTGAAATAATTTACACTTTCGCAGTTTTCAAATATAGCCGGTGCCGCCAAAACGACAGCAAACTCAACGCGACCAACGAAGCCACGGTGTAAGGAACCCAGGCTGGAATCGGTACCGGATCACCCGCCGCATAAGAATGCAAACCGGAGAGGTAATAATTTACCCCCAAATAGGTCATCATCACCGAAGCCCAACCGAATAAGGTGGCGACATTGAACGCAAACAGGCCCCGAAATCCGGGAATAAACCGCATGTGCAGGATGAAAGAATACACCAAAATGGTCACTAATGCCCAGGTTTCTTTGGCATCCCAGCCCCAGTATCTGCCCCAGGATTCATTGGCCCAAACGCCGCCGAGATAGGTGCCGATGCTGATCATAAACAACCCGCCGATGAGCGTCATTTCACTAATATAAGTCATTTCTTTGACGATCCGGTATACCCTTTCTCCGTTGTTTTGATTTCCAAAAATCATAAACACTAAATTAAGTACGCCGATGATGGCACCTAAGGCCAAAAATCCATAACTCCCGGCTTCTAAAGACACGTGGATGGTAAGCCAATAGGATTTTAAAACCGGCACTAATGGCGTAATTTCCGGGTCAAGCCAACTCAGGCCCGCGACCATCAGAATGGTGGAAGAAAGCACAGAGGTTGCGGCCAGGCCGCCGTAGTTTTTCCTTCCGAAAATCAGACCTGCCAGAACGGTGGTCCAGCCAATATAAATCATGGATTCGTAGCCATTGCTCCAGGGTGCGCGCTCAGAGACATACCAGCGCAAGCCCAACCCCAGCGTATGCATTGCGAAACCAAACAACAACAACCCAACGGCTATTTTTCCGGGCCACTTTAGGTTGATTTTTGGGTTAAAAACGGACGTAAACAACAACGCCAGAAATGCTAATCCGAGCAACCCGTACAATGTCCCCAAACGGCTGAAAACGTTGAGCGCATTGAGCAGGATTTCCGCGTTAAGCTGGCTCTTCGAAGGCAAAATATTACCGCCGTATTTTTGCTGGTAGTTGATCAATTCGGCAATCATCCGGTTGGCTAAACTCCAGTCCTGGTTGTTGAGCGTAGGCAAATAGGCCGGATAAAACTGATCAACGATCGTGCCCGCAAAAGCCGGGCTGTGTTGATGCCCTTCGTCGGGAACCGGGGTAAGCCAGGTATTGGTGACGTCGCCCGGCATCGGAAAGACCGTCATAAACCGGCCTGAAAAAATCATGCTGCAAATGTTTACTTTTTCATCCAGCTTCACAATTTCTTTTTCAAATACCCCGCGGTCTCTCGGTGCGGCATTGTAGGCATTCCGGACGTGTTCCCGCAGTTTGTATTCCCCGTTTTGGTCAAAAAAATCGCTGTACGAAACCAGGTCGCCGCTCCCGTTAAACATGTTGCGGATGGCTTCGTGTTTGCCGATCTTAACTAACGGCACCTCGTACCAGGCTTTGGGATTCGAGGCCATGCCCAGGATGATTTGCTCCGCAGTTTGCCCCAGCAGACTTTCTTTCCGCGATAGTTTTCTCAAAACTTCGCTACAGAACGTATTCATGGGTTTTATCCTGCCCCGGCTGTCTTGCATCATGATGTGCCCGAATTCGGCGGCATGGTCTTTATCTATCGCCTGCATGCCGGGAATATTGGCCTGCACCGGTGTTGACAAGGACCAAAAAAAGCCCATGATCAAAACCGCCAGCAGTTTTTCTTTTTGCCTCATTTCTTTAATATTTCTCGATAATTGAGCGAATCGGGTATTTTTACTGAACAGGGTCAAGATCATGCCCAACGTCAGCAAGGCGTATCCGAAGTACGAAATCAGGGTGCCCGGCGCATCGTGGTTTACGCTGAGGTAAGTGCCTAATTCGTCCTGATCGAACGAAGATTGAAAAAAGCGGTAGCCGCCGTAATTCAGGATATTATTCATAAAAATCCGCTGATCGCGCACGAGGTTTTCCCGTTTATCCAGCAGCGTCACTTCACTGGCATACGACGATGCACTATTGGTGCCGGGGTAGCGTTCCATAATAAAATCGTTGAGTTGGATGGCAAAAGGCAGTGCGACCCGCTTTGCGCCATACGCGACGCCTACGCTGGAATTACCAAATGGCGCTACTCGGGGCGTACCTTCAACTCCTTGGCTGCCAACCACAAAAACTTCTTTTTCTTCCCCGCCAAAACCGATTTTCATCTGTAGACCGCCAATACCTGTGCTGGCCATTTTGGGGGAAGACGAGGTAATTTCCGTTCGTCCGTTCGGGGTGAACATGCCAAAAACAAAACCGCGTTGCCCATCGGAGTACATGCTGCGCAGCTTGAGTGGATGGTACATGCCCGGTGCCAGGGTATCGCTCGTTTGCGTAGCCATCACCATTTGGGAGTAGGTTTGGCCGGCCATAAACGACAAGCTGTCGTTCTGGTATTTTATGTTGAATGCTCGCGGGTCTTCCTGGACGCCAAAATTGAACAAGGTTCCGTAAAGATTGACTTTGTCGCCGTATTTAATCGGGTATTCTTCCCGCCCGTTCATCCCGGCGATGACCACTTTGAGGATGGGGACGCCTTTTTCGTCGTCCACCATAACTTCGGTGGGATTGGGCACAAAATCCGTCACTTCCACCGTCATGGGTTGGTTGCCAACGACGTATTCCCGCTTGAATGAATTATTACCGAGGGTGGCAAATAGTACCGGCTCGTCAAACGCATATTTTTTGCCCTGGTGCATGACCTGAAAAAGAAGGTAGGTTTCGGCAGATAAAAATGAATTGGACGCGCTGCCTTCCCGGATGCCCATCATGCCTTCGCTGCCGAAATACCGGGTCACACCCGCACCAATGAGGATAATGACTATGGAGGCATGGAAAGTCAGAATGGCCCATTTTTTCTGCTGAATCATCCGGAACCTGAAAATATTGACAATTAGGGTTATACTGAACAAAACTAAGAGCAATTCAAACCATTTTGATTTAAAAATAACTTTTTGAGCCGAACTGGTGCCAAAGTCATTTTCGATAAACGTGGCAACACCAATCGCTACGGCAAACAGAATAATGTACAATCCGGCGGCGGAAGTGGAAAAGAGGCGGTTAGCGACCTTCTTCAGAAATTTCATTGAAATAAAAATTACGTGATTGACAGCATACTACTGGACATTTTCAAGAATCAGAGGCAAACGGAGCAACGTTTACTAAACTTTAAAAGTTTAGGAACGTCATGTTGACAAAAGTAGTACGAAGTTAAGGATTTTCAAGGAAATCAGCGATATATTGGAAGCGGGAATATTCGAAAGATTTATCCCATTAATTCATGGTATTACAAGCGCTCTCGGGGGTGGATACTATCAAAGGAATTGGATGACCTGGCGTCAGCGTTCGCCTTTGCTTTTTTGCTTCTTTCTGCTTTTTTCCTTTCATGCAACCTGTTTGCTTCAAGAATGGAATGCGATTCCTCTATAGACAATTCCTGCATGATGATTTCTGCAAGATGTTTGTAGTATTTCTGTAGTATTTTTAATTCATGCTCGCTAATGTCTTCAATAGAAACAAGGCGGTTGCTGGCGTATTTATGGGCTACTACCAATTCATTTAATTTTATATGAATGGCAATGGAGTCTTTATTTTGGCTACGTTGAATCAAAAATACCATCAAAAAGGTAATGATGGTCGTTCCGGTATTGATCACCAATTGCCAGGTGTCGGAATAGTTAAAAAGCGGGCCTGTTGCCAACCAAACAAGAATAATCGAAAAAGCAACGATAAAGGCAATAGAACTGCCCGAAGCTTTGGTTACAGCAGTGGAGGTTTTTTCAAGGCGGGACAAACCTTTGGATGTTTTATCGTTTATTTTCATGCTGATATGAATCGGAATTTCATAGGTTCGTGCTTTTTTTATTCGCAGGTTCGTCTTCACGCTCATCGTTGTCCCGACCGTCAATTTTGCCAATGATCGTGTCGTCTATATGTTCATTTTGAAAATCTCCTATGCTTGGAAAATCCTTGTTCGGGTTGGGTTTTTGAAAATCAGGATCATTCGGGTTGGGAAATATTTTGCTAAAATCATCGTGCTTTTTTTGATCCGGCTGCTTGACTGGTTTATGCTGGTGATTTTTATTTTTTGCCATTTTACTTTCTTTTAATTACAAAAAAACGTAAAACAAAGATGGCTTGCTTTACAAAGAAAAATGTTATATAATTTTGTGAAAAAATTACATAATTTACACATTCCCTTCGAATGAATGTGTGAATTTTGTAAACATTTTTCAAAATCATGTAAGCCTCTTTTGTCATAAAGCGCCCACTTTTGCAAAGTGATGATTACAATTCAATTCATTGCAACAAGTCTATTGTTTTATAGCAGCAATACGCCTGGTATAAACTCCCCTACTTGTACAATATTTTTCACACAAGGAGCCTGCATAAATAAAGTGGTGCAAACATCACATGGAGATCCCATGCTCCTGGTGAATCTGCATTCGGATTGCCATCTGGCTGTTCGTTTTATGAATATTCCTAAAACTATATTGTCATGCAAATTTTAAAAAAACCTTTTCAGGTAAGCAGGGGCAACCTGGCCTTGCCAACCGGCGTCGGTTCTTGCAGTATTCGGGAGTTGCCTTAGCAACCGGCGCACTGCTAATTGAGATGGTCTAGTTTTTCCGGACACAAAACACTCACCAGCGAGCGCCGACAAGTCGCTTACCTCAAATAATCATACTCCGCTTTCAGTGCAGCCCTCAAAGCCTCCATTTCCGCAATGGCCCCTTCATAGACCCCAAGATTGAACAGGCGGGCATAGCGGATTTTCCTCAGGTGCAAAAACAGGCGTACCCGCTCTTCGGGTGTGATGGGCAGGGGCGTACGGACAGCTATAATTTTTCCTCCTTCGCCGAGTACGAGACATTTGTCCAAAATCCCGACAATATCCTGACAATAGCGCTCCGCAAAATTGGATTCGGGGTACTGCTCCTCTACCTTTTCTAAAATATCGTATTGAAAATCACACAAGTGCACGATTTTGGTACGAAGAGAATCATTGGTAATGACGTTCAAGCCGGTGGATTTCAGCGCTTCGAATGGGGCGGTATTCTGGATGCTCAGAAAGCTCCGGGTTAGTTACAGCAGGTATTGCCCAAAGGTATCCGTGCTCACGGGCTTGTCTTCTGCAATTTTAAAAAAGTATTCAACGCTTTTTAAGCCCTGTTTGTGGCCATTCAGGTTTTCGGAGGCGTCGGCCATATCGCTGCCCAGACTTTGGTGCATTTCTTTGATCACGGTTTGCGTGTACCGATGTTCTTTCTGCGTTTCCTGGTATTTGTTCGCCATAAAGCCGATGTAAACGCCGAAAATGACGGTGATCAGCTCCAGGAGGTATTTCCAAATGGAGTTTTTGAAAGGTTTGGGTGTTGGCGCAGTATTTTCGGTTTGTGTCATTGTTTGATTTATAATAAGCAGGCTTACTTGCCATTAGTCATTGATTGAGGCGCATTTGTTCCAAATCACCTTCCCATTTCAATTTACCCCGCAATTCGCGCAAAGCAGCCTGCTGGCGGATTTGAATAAAAAGCTTTAAAGCTTCTTATACAACTACCTTTTTGGTATCCAAGCTGCTTAATTTTAATGCTTGCTGCATCAAAATATCATCAATTACAATATTTGTTCGCATCTATACACACGATTTGACGCAAATATGCACATTTGATGTGTGAAAAACAAAATTTCAATCATCATAAGGATCCATAGGATTTGTCTTTACAGTATGTGCAGGTAAAGTTCGGAATATCACCCGGGAAAGGGAAAAAAGTTAAAAAAATCAAAAAACCCTTGCACATACCAATTAGTATGTTCATCTTTGTGCCATGATTGATACCCGTCGCAACATCCTGGAAAAAAACTACGAAGCCATGCACCGCCAAGGCTTCCAAGGGGTTCGTCCCGACAAAGTAATCGCCGAGCTGGGCATTACCAAAGGCGCGTTCTATCACTATTTTTCCGGAAAATTGGAATTAGGCTACGCAGTGGTTGACGAAATTATCGGTCCGCGCTACACCGGGCTTTGGCAGCAATTGGACCATTACCAGGGGCATCCGGTGGAAGGCATCGTGTGGTGTCTGGAGTACATCCGATCCGGCATGAACGAACAAGGTTGTGCCTTGGGCTGTCCGCTCAACAACCTCATCAACGAAATGGCACCTTTGGATGAAGGCTTCCGACGCCGATTGCAAGCCATTATGAAAACCATGCACGGAGCCATCGCCCGCGCTTTGCAACGTGCTAGCGATAAGGGCTTGCTGAATCGAACGGTAGACGCCAAAAGCTACGCGTACTTTGTGCTTGCCGCAATGGAGGGCTGCTTTAGCGTGGGCAAATCCATGCAGCACAAATCCGCTTTTGATGCAGCGATGGATGAATTGATTGGGACGTTGCGAAGTTTGTAGGGCGCGACCCTTGCGGTCGCCCAATATGTTATTTTTTTTGACCTCAAAACATACCAACTTGTACGTATGTTTATCATTACTCACACCATAAATCAACAAGATCATGTACGTAATCACAGGAGCCTCCGGGCATACGGGCGAACGCGCTGCATTGCAACTATTGGAAGCCGGTAAAGAAGTCGTCGTCATTGGCCGCAGCGCAGAACGGCTTGCGGGCTTAGTCGCAAAAGGTGCCCGCGCTGCCATTGGCGACTTGTCGGATGCCGCGTTTCTGACCCAAACCTTTACAGGCGCAACCGGCGTTTACGCCCTCATCCCGCCAAATTTTGGCGCTGAAGATTTCCGTGCTTATCAAAATGCGATTGCAACAGCCATCGCAACGGCCGTGCGGGAAGCCGCCGTTCCCAACGTCGTAACGCTGTCCAGCATTGGCGCGCACAGTCCGGAAACAGGCGTCGTTGGCGGCTTGTACGATTTTGAGCAAAAATTGGCTACCGAAGCCCCGAATGCCAACGTGCTGCACCTGCGCGCCGGTTTTTTCATGCAAAATTTCTTAGGCAACATCGGCCTCATCAAAGGCATGGGCATCAACGGCGGTTTCCCGGTGAACGCAGACATCAAAACGCCCATTGTACACACCAACGACATCGGGGATGCTGCTGCTAAGCATTTGTTAGCCTTAGATTTCAAAGGGCATTCGCACACTTATGTGGCTGGCGCTACTGATTTGACGATGGCAGAAGCAACCGCGATCCTGGGCGACGCCATCGGCAAACCGGAATTGCCCTGGGTCACTTTTTCGTATGAAGATGCTTACAACGGGATGGTACACGCCGGCCTCGGCAGCAGTGTCGCAGAAGGATACGTGCAGTTCAGCCGCGCCACCAACGACGGCATCCTGCTGAGCGATTACGCCCGCAAAGCGGAATACACCACGCCGACAACGCTGGAACATTTTGCGAAAGCGGAATTTGCGGTGGCGTTTCAGGGGTAGGCTGGGTAAGAGGTAAAGGGCAAATTGGCAATTTGCCCCTTGCCTACTTCCCCTTCCGATCTTCCAGTTTAAACTTCACCGGCAAATTAAACTGCACGCGCACCGGTTTGCCATGCTGGTGACCCGGAATCCATCGGATACCTCCTTCGTTCATCAGGTTGACGACCCGACGCGCTTCTACGCCGCAGCCTTTTCCGATGTCGCGTGTGATTTCAGCTTTGGAAATGCTCCCGTCTGTTTCAATAATAAACGTGACGACCACCGTCCCTTCAAGACCCTCTTGCCGTGCTTCGAGTGGGTATAGAATCCTGGAATATACAAACTCCAGCATTTTTTTGTCTGCACAACGCTTTTTCTCAAGATCCGTACCGGCCAGTTCCTCGCAACCCGGGAATCGGGGCATTTGATCCACGACTTTAAAGACTTCTTCAGCCCCTTCAGAAAGCACCGGAGCAGGCCTTGATTGTCTGGCGGCCATATCCTGGGCCGTGTACAACTTGTAGGAGAAAAAATCGCGGATGAAGTTCAGCGAATAATCGGTATGCGGCGACTCGATGCGGCGGATTTCCAGCGCGCCGGGGCAATAAAAGCGCACTTCGCGACAGATGTCGCCAATGGCTTCTTCGTCCGTTGCAAAGGTCGTGGGCCCCATGCCGTCTTTGCCAAAACAATTCGTCTGGTAGTACACTGAATCGCAGGCGACGAGCTTCAGTTTGGTCAGCTGCCAGGTTCCGATCAGCGTTTCGCCACAATAAAAAGCAATTGTTTTTTGCGTTTCGAGGACATCGCCGGGCTGGCCATTGCAAACGGCGCATTGCGGGCAGCTTTTTTCACTGCTCCAGCCGTCTTCGCGAAATTTCAAATAAGAAGATTGTGCCGACAGCACCATAGACAGCAAGCTGAGCAATAAGAGCGCGAAAAGAAGTTTCATTGCAAATCAGGTTTGTTGATTGAATAATTACCCGCTAAGATAGTTAAAACTGCGTTTCATTTCGTTTGCAATTATCCACCGCTTGTAACAAATTTTAAAAAAAACGTTATGTACCTTTGCGAAAGATAAACATCAGCATGAAAGCACTACTGTCTGCCTGTTTCGTTTGCTTTGCAATTTTTGCATTCGGGCAATCTATTGAAGAATTGGAGCAAAAGTTGCAGGAAGCGGAAACGAGCAAGGAAAAAATGCTCTACAGCTTCGAGTTGGCTCAGGCCTATGTCCGGACCAACACAGCCAAGGCGCTGGAATACGGCAAACAAGCCCACAACTTAGCCACGCAGCAAAGCAATCCGGGCATGTCGGCTCAATCTGCCTATTTGGTAGCGGAAGCCTACGAACGCGCACGCGATGACAAAAACGTAGAGGTTTGGCTGAAAAGCGCATACAATTTTGCCAAACAGGCCAAAGACTCCGACCTGATCATCAAGAGCGTGGACAAACGCAGCCGCTTAGCCAAAAAACAGCGCAATGAACAGCGCGCCATCCAGATTTACGAAGAAGCCTTTACCTATTTCAGCCAGAAAGGAACCAGCATCAGCGATTTGGAAAGCAACTTTGACCTGCAAAAAGCAGGCATTGACCGCCAAAAACGCGACTTGGAAAAAGAACGCGACAAGCTCGAGTTTGAAGTGCGCAACCTTTCGGCTGAACGCGACCAGTTGAGCAGCGACAAATCCCACTTAGAAGTGCGCCAGGAACAGTTGGTGCGGGAAACGCAGCGCAAATCGAGCGAACTATCCACCAAACAGGTAGAGCTGGAAACAGTAGCCGAGGAAAAAAAGCGCATTGAGGAAGAAAAGAAAATGAAGGAACGCCTCATCAGCACCCTGAACAAAGAAGCGCTGGCCGATTCGCTCGTGCTGGCGGAAAGGGAATTAGCCATCCAAATTTCGGACGCTGCATTAGCTGAAGAAAAGACCCTGCGCAGTTACTTTTTTATTGGTGCCGGCGTACTCGTTTTGCTGGCTTTCCTGATGTTCCTGCTGTACAGTTCCAGCCGGCGTGCAAAGCGAAAAATTGAAGAAAAAAGCCGGATCATTGACCTGGAACGCGAAAAATCGGATGAGCTGCTGCTCAATATCCTGCCTGCTCAGATCGCAGCGGAGTTGAAGCAGTTCAGCAAAGTGAAAGCGCGCCGCTATGAAGAAGTCACCGTGATGTTTGTGGACTTCAAAAACTTCACCAGCATCTCGGAACAACTCTCGCCCGAAGATTTAGTGGAAGAGTTGGATCGCTGTTTTAAAGGCTTCGACTTCATCATCCACCAGTATCGCGACGTGGAAAAAATCAAAACCATCGGCGACGCCTACATGTGCGCCAGCGGGCTTTCTGAGCAAAAATCCATGCCTTTCAACATCATCCGCGCCGCTTTTGAAATGCAGCAATTCCTGGAGGAACAAAAACAGGAACGCCTGCGTCTGGGCAAACCGTTCTTTGAAGCGCGCATTGGCCTGCATACCGGCTCTGTCGTTGCGGGCGTGGTGGGCGTGAACAAATTCGCCTACGACATTTGGGGCGACACGGTGAACATCGCTTCCCGCATGGAGGGCAACTGCGAGCCGGGGCGCATCAACATCTCTGAAATGACTTACAACCTCGTGAAATATCAGTTTGAATGCGAATACCGCGGTAAAATTGACGCCAAAAACAAAGGCGCCATAGATATGTACTACGTAACCAGAGAGACGGCCGGCGTCACCGCAGTGGCGTCATGACCCGGCAGCTTGAAATCGTTTGCACGTCCCTGCGCGATGCGGTTGACGCCCAATACGGGGGTGCCGACCGCATTGAGCTGTGTGCCCGCCTGAGCGTGGGCGGCCTGACGCCCTCTCCCACCCTGCTCCGCAAAGTCAAATCCACCGTCCAGATTCCCGTTTTTGTCCTCATCCGCCCGCGCAGCCGCGATTTTTGTTACACCAACGCCGAATTCACGCGCCTGCTGCACCAAATCATCGAAGCCAAGGCACATGGCGCCGACGGCATCGTCTGCGGCGCGCTACTCCCAAACGGCCACTTAGACGTGGAACGCACCGCACAAATGGTCGCTGCCGCCCACCCCCTACCCTTCACCTTCCACCGCGCCTTCGACCGCTGCCAGGAACCCCTGACCGCCATTGACCGCTTGGCCGAACTTGGCGTGCAACGCATCCTCACCTCCGGCCAGTGCCCAACCGCGCTGGAAGGCATCGAAAATTTGAAGGCTTTCGCCAAATACGCTGCGGGACGATTGACGATTTTGGTTGGCGGCGGGGTAAGGCCTGAGCATTTAAGCGCATTGATGGCCGTAGAAGGGTTGTGGGAGTTTCACTCGTCAGGAAGAGGGGAAAAAGCGCGTTCGATTCGGAAGGCGGTGCGAGAGATGTCCTTGCTTATGTGCCTGCTTATGGGTCGGACACTTCCGGAAGTGTCCGACCCGTAAGCAGGTACCCGTAGCAATGGAGATAAGTGCTGCACCGGCAGTACAGAGACAAGACTATAGATTAGAACAATCATATCTTCCTCTATTTTAATTTCCTATAAATGAATACCACACCTGCAACAGACCTCCGTTTTTACCTCAATGGCACCCTTGTCTGCATCCAAAACGTAGACCCGGCCATTCTACTCATTGATTACCTGCGCTCAGCCGAAGTAGGGCTCACAGGGACAAAGATGAATTGTAAACAAGGAGGCTGCGGGGTTTGCACCGTCATGCTTTCTTCGTTTGACCCCAGCAGCGGCCAAATCATTACCCGTTCCATGAACTCCTGCATGCACCCGCTAGCCTCGCTTGACGGCATGCTGGTGACCACCGTGGAAGGCACCGGCAGCGTCCTTTCAGCCGTGAGCCGGGTGCAGCAATGCCTCGCCCAAAACAACGGAACCCAATGCGGATTTTGCACCCCGGGCTGGATCATGAACATGACGGCGGCGGTCGTGCAAAAAGGGAATCAACCCGATACCAAAATAGGTACCAAACAAGAGATTCAGGCCATGTTTGACGGCAATCTTTGCCGTTGCACCGGATACAGGCCCATTCTTTACGGGTTTCAGAAAGAATTCGCCAGCGACTGGAATCCGGAGGTGGATGAAAAAGGCTGCATGACGTGCCTGACAGACCCCGCCGAAACCGTCAATGTTGCGCCAACGATTACCGTACAATTTCCGGAAGGATTGAAAAAACCTGCGCGGCCGGTTCAATACCACCACAGTGGATACGCGTGGTATCGCCCGGGAGACGTCGGGGAAACGCTTGAACTAATGTCTCGCCATCAAGGAGACAATACCCGACTCGTCGTTGGCAATACGTCCATTGGGGTGTACGACAAATACAAAGAAGACCCCCACGTGTTTATTGACATCGCCCAATTGGCCGAATTAAGGTTGCAACGGATTGGCAAAGCGCATATAGAGGCCGGATCGGCGCTTACGTACAGCGAGTTTATTGAACTGCTTAACGCCGCCTTGGCCAGCTCCGGCGCAAAAGACGGGCACCATCATTCGGGTCTCGAAGCAGTGAAATACATGGCCGGGCGAACCGCTGGCAATATCGTGCGGAATGCCGCCAGCCTGGCCGGCAATACCATGATGGTGGTGAAGCACATCACCACCGGTGCCCCGTTTCCATCGGACATGTTTACCGCACTGGCCATGATGGGCACCGAGGTCAGGATAGTATGTCCGGGTTGGAAAGAAGCAAAAACACTGGGCTTATTGGATTTTGCCGAAGCCTATCCCAAGTCAAAAGAATTGCAGGAAGGCGTTTTGATCCTCGGCTATTCCATCCCTTTCCACCCAGGGTCTGTATGCCAAACCTATAAATGCGCCCTTCGGGAAGTGAACTCCCACAGCATCGTCAATGCAGGCATGCGGGTTCGGTTGGATCCGGCAGGGAAAATTGCCGACGCCACCCTCATCCTCGGCGGTATCGGGCCATTGGCATTCCACGCCACGCTTGCAGAGCAGGCTTTACGTGGCAAAGCGCTAAACGATGAAACGCTCCAAACAGCCCTGGCCGCTTTGACGCAGGACGTAAAAACGATCCAAAAAAACAGCGCAGCAAGGATGAGCGCCCTACCCTGGGAAGGGTTCACCGATGCATACAGGCAACACCTTGCGCAGTCGTTTCTGTACAAATTTTTTGTGCAGTTGATGGAAGCTCAACAACCTGCCAGCGTTCCCGCACCGGTCTGGTCGGCGGGCAGGCGCACCGAACGGCCTGCTTCCAAAGGCACCCAAAGGTACAAAACCTACCCCGACGAATACCCGGTTAACCAGCCCTATATCAAATTAGAAACCTTTCTTCAAACGACGGGCGAAGCCATTTATCCTCAGGACATTCCGTTGCCGCGCCGTGGTCTGGAAGCTGCTTTTGCCACCAGTCCGTATCCCGCTGCCGACGTTCATTTCATCGTGCCCGGTAAACGGGGTAAGGCTACAACCGAGGCCGTATTGGCGGTTCTGAAAGCGCAGTTCCCGGGCGTTGTGGACATCGTCACGGCAGCAGACATCCCAGGTGCAAAAGCCATCGGCCAGGGCAGCGACCAGCCGCTTTTTTGCATCGGCATGGATCAGCCCGATGAAGGAACGGTCAATGCGCATGGGCAGGCGCTTTGCCTCGTCTTAGCCAAAACGTATATTGAAGCGCAGGACGCCGCCCAATTTCTGTTGACGCAATGTATACACTACGCGCCCAAAGATCCCATCATCAGTTTCGAACAGGCAATTGACCAGGACAGCATTTTCCCCGATAAGGGCGCCTATCCGGTGCACATCTGGAAAATCACGAGGGAAAAGACCGATTCCACCTGGGCTAACACAGCCCTTAACGACCTGCCCGCTGCCCTAACCCTCGATCAAACCCCTTGCATCGTGGTGAAAGGCGCTCAGGAAACAGGCAGTCAGCTCCATTTTTACATGGAATCTCAAGCCGCGCTGGCGCTTCCGGGAGAAGATGCGCAATTGATCCTCTACCCTTCCACGCAATCGCCCGACTCCATCCAGTCGAGCGCCGTGGACGTGCTGAAATCTACTGCCGTGAAACCCGGCGAAGCCACACCCAGGCTAAACAAAGTAGACGTGCGGGTGAAACGCCTTGGCGGAGGTTATGGCGGCAAATGCGACCAGTCTATGTTTGCCTCAGCGCCAGCAGCGGTGGCGGCCTGGAAGCACCAACGACCCGTCAGATTAGCCAATGCGCGGGCAGTAGACACAGCCGTCTACGGGCACCGCCATCCTTTGTTGTCAAAATATGCGGTTGCCATTGCCAGCGACGGCCCAAACAAGGGGAAAATCCTGGGCTGGCGTGCAGATTTTCATTTGGACGGGGGATACACTTACGATGCCTCCTTTGTGGTGAGCGACTGTGTGCAGTTGCGCTGCGATTCGGCCTATTTTGTGCCCAACTGGCAGACCTCCTCCGACGTATGCAAAACAAACAAGGCAAGCAATACGGCTTTCCGTTCCATGGGTCTGGTGCAAGGCCTGATCGCCCAGGAAGAAGCACTGGAGGCAGCTGCCCACGCCATTGGTATGCTTCCGGAAGATGTCCGGGCAAAAAACCTGTACCAAACGGGGCAAACCACACCATTTGGCCAGGTCGTGAAAGATTGCTACCTGCAAAGGGTTTGGGAAGCTACCAGAAAAAAATCGGGGTTCGACAAACGATTGGCGCAGGTGAATGATTTTAATGCAAAAAACCGTTGGCGGAAACGGGGCATTTCCCTCATCCCGGTGAAGTACGCTTCGGGGTACAACGCCACTTTTCTGGAACAAGCGGGCGCCCTGGTTGAAGTATACGATCAGGATGCTTCTGTGCTGGTGCGCCAGGGCGGCGTTGATATGGGGCAGGGATTAAACACCATCGTTGCCCAGATTGCCGCCAAGAGTCTGGGGGTATCGCTGAGTCTTGTCCGGATCGCTGAAATGGACACGGCCGTAATCCCCAACCCCGTCAGCACCGGCGCTTCTACCGGCTCCGCTTTCAATAGCAAAGCCGTGGAGGAAGCTTGTAAAAAGCTAAAAAAACGCCTACAGAAATGGCTGCACGCCAAAGGCCCGGATTTTTGTAAAAACTACCAGCTTTTTGGCCAGCCGGTGCCCCTGCCCTACAATACCGATTACCGGAAAATTCAATGGGATGCCACCTCCTGGCCAGCGGTCGTGCACGAAGCGAACCAGGAACGCATCAATTTATCGGAGCAGGTGCGGGTCGCCATCAAAGGGGGCAAAAAAACGGACGCGCCAGATACGTTTACGTTTAAACCCGGAACGATCCCGGAAACGGTGAACCAGTTTGTCGGGTTCACTTTCAGCGCGGCGTGTACCGAAGTAGAAATTGATGTACTCACAGGGGAAACGACCGTGCTGCGCGCCGATCTGGTCTACGACATGGGCAAAAGCATCAATCCCGCCATTGACATTGGCCAGGTAGAAGGTGCTTTTGTACAAGGGCTTGGTTTTGTGTTGTACGAAGACATGGTTTACCAGCCGGATGGCCCGTATAAAGGCGCTTTAAACTCCCTCAATACCTGGGAATACAAGCCACCCGCAGTGACTTCTATTCCTTTAGAAATGCATGTGGATCTGTTTCCGTATCCGCGAAAAATAAAAGATCCCAACTTACTTTTTTCTTCCAAGGAAGTTGGAGAACCGCCGCTTTGTCTGGCCGCCACGGTGCTTTTTGCCGTCAAGCACGCCATCCTTGCCGCCCGACAGGATCGGGGGCATTCGGAGTGGTTCCCCCTTTATGCCCCGGCAACCGTTCAACGGATTCGGGAGGCTTGTTTGGTGGAAATCGGGGATTTGAGGGTGGAGTGATGGGTATCCGTTTCAGGTGTCGGACACTTTTGGAAGTGTCCGACACCTGAAACGGAAACTCAAGCTCAATTTTTGACAATGCGCTTGTTTACAGCGGTATCCGTAATTTGATGCAAGCCGTAAACGGATCAAAACTGCGGCTCCAGCCCAGCGGGAGCTAACACTTTATGCCTGCGGGGAATCCCTCCCCTATTCAAACCGCCCATCCCTCAAATAAGGTAGCCGTTCCAAATATTCCACCGCAATACCCACCACCCCAAATTCCTCCGTCACCTTCCCCCGGACCAAATAAATCCCCGTTCCTTTCGTGGGATATTGTTTCATTTCTTTTGGAAAAATGACCGAGTTAAAATAATCGCCGTCCACATCGTACCAGGCATCAAACCCCATCAACTCGTGCTGTTTGGTGGAAGTGGTTTTGCGGCAGATGAAATAACCGGGGATGTTGACGGTTTTGCCAATATGGTTCTTGAGTTCATTGGCTTTAAGAAGGCGGAGATTTTTACCCGCCAGAAATGCCTGATCCAGCAAGGCAAAAGGTGAGCAAAGCGGGAATTTCAACAATTCTATTTCGTCAAAAGCCTGGTCGTACGGGCCTTCGGTGAGTGGCGGCAGGACAAAGTTTTCGGTCGGCGTTTCAAAAAAAGCTGCCGATTGGAGGAACTTGTTTGCGTTCGGGTTACGGGTCTTGTTTTTCTCCCACATAAGTTGGTATTTGTTCAGTCCGGTAAACCGGAAAGCGTTGATTTTGATGAGGAGTTCCAACTGCGTGACCGCAAGGGCGATGCGCCCGGTAAAATCTTCGAGGCTTTTGTAGGGACCACTTTTCCTGCGTCGGTAGGCTATTTCTTCGGCCACGCTCTTTTCCAATCCCTGGATAAAAACAAGCCCCAGGTAGATGTTTTTGCCCTCGATGCGGGCGAGCAGCTCGCTGTGGTTAACGCACGGTGGGTGGATGACGGCACCCCATCGTTTGGCTTCGTGCAGGTAGATTTCCGTGCGGTAAAACCCGCCAAAATTGTTGATCACCGCCGTCAGAAACTCCAGCGGGTAATGGGCTTTCAGGTACAAATCCTGAAAAGAAAGCACGGTGAACGCCGCCGAATGCGCCTTGCAAAAAGAATACCCGGCAAAACTCTCGATTTGCCGCCAGACCTCCCGACTCAGGTCATCCGTCCGGCCTTTTTCCCGGCAGCCCTGGAAGAATTTTTCTTTCAACTGCTCAAAGGTTTCCGAATTTCGGCGCTTGCCGCTCATGATTTTGCGCAAATGGTCGCTTTCCGCTAAGGACAGTCCCGCAAAATCGTGGCAAATTTTCATCACATCCTCCTGGAAAACCATAATGCCGTAGGTCTCAGACAAGTTTTCCTTGAAAGTCGGGTGGAGGTACTCAAACCCATACGGGTGTTTGTGGCGCTGAAGGTATTCCCGCATCATGCCGGAACTTGCCACGCCGGGCCGGATGATGCTGGAAGCAATCACCAGGTCGGGGTAATTGTCGCACTGCATTTTGGGCAGCAGTTCCCGCATGTTGGGCGATTCTGCGTAAAAAACACCGACGGTGTCGCCGGTTTTGAGCAGCGTTTTGGCTTTTTCATCGGCGTAGATGGTTTTCGTATCGGACACATCCACCGCTTTGCCCTGGTTTTCCCGGATATAGGTCACCGCGTCCCGGATATGGGAAAGCCCGCACTGGCCCAGGATGTCAAACTTGTTGAAACCCCAATCTTCGGCGGTGTACATGTCAAAATGTACAATGGGAAAGCCAAACGGCATCGGGCGCAGGGCAGAGTAGTAATAGAACGGAGCGTGGGAAATGATGATGCCAGACGCGTGTACGGAGAGTTCGTTGGGCATGTTTTCCAAGCGGTGGCCGTATTCCCAGATTTTGCGGGACAGCTCGTGGTGTTCGTCCGGGTTGAGCGGACTGGCCACAATTTTCCCGATTTCCTCTTTGGGCAGCCCGAAAACCTTGCCGACTTCCCAAACAATGGAGCGAAACTGGAAGGTGTTGTAGGTGCACACAAAAGCAGTGTGGTGTTTGCCGTAGCGTTTGAACAGGTAGTCCAAAATCAGGTGGCGCTGATCGGAGGGGAAATCCACATCGAAATCGGGCGGCGAGGAGCGCTGCTCATTGATAAAGCGCTCAAAATAGAGGTTCAGGCTTATGGGGTCCACATCGGTGATGCCGATGCAGTAGGCCACAATGCTGTTGGCTCCGCTGCCCCTGCCAACATGGAAAATACCGCTGTAACCCGCATACTTGATCACATCCCAAACGATGAGAAAATAAGCGGTAAAGCCCAATTGATGAATCAGCTTCAGTTCCTTTTCCACCCGGGCTTGAGCCTCCTTGTTGCGTTTGTCGTAACGCCGCAGGGTGCCTTCTTTGGCGAGTTTGCGCAACAGGGCTTCGTCCTCTTCTTTGCTGCCCGTGAAGGTCTGCCGGTTGTGCCGCAAGTCCTTTTTGAAATCAATGGCACAGGAGCGCACCACCTGAGCCGTGTTTTGGACGATCTGCGGGTAAAGCTCGTAGGCCTTCAGCAATCGTTTTACCTCAAAAAACCGTTCGTAAGACCCGGCGCAGTCTTCTTTTTTCAAGCGGGTGATGAGTTCGTTTTTGCCGATGGCTCGCAGGATTTTATGCAGTTCAAAATCTTCCGCTTCCACAAAAGTGACGGGGCAAAGTGCCACTAAGCGGTTCAATTGCTTTTTCAATTCGGAGCTAAAAAGCCCTCGGACATTTTCGGGGCGAATGCCGATGTATTCGTCTGCATGAAAATGCTCGATGGGCTTGACCGCTTTTGGGTAAATGATGAAGACGTTTTCTAATTTGGGCGCTACGGCAGGCAACGGCTTTTGGTAGCTCCCCGAAAGCAATTGATTCAATTCGTAAAACCCCTTCCAGTTTTTGGCCAATCCGATGTACAACAACTCGTGCCGTTCATTTCTGAATTCGATCCCGACAATGGGTTTGATGCCGTGATTTTTACACGCCCGGACAAATTCAAAAGCCCCGGAAACATTGTTGATGTCGGTGAGGGACAGGGTTTTAATGCCCTTTCCCTTTGCAGCCAACACCAGCGCTTCCGGAGACAGTGTTCCGTAGTTGAGACTAAAATAGCTATGGCAGTTCAGATACATTGTTCATCGTGTCGTTTCATCGGGTATCCTGCTGCTGTTTTGGATTTGGACTATACGCTGAGGCCCATTTAAGGGCATTTACACCAAACCGCCGCCGCACCTGATCCAAAGCCTGGAGGAGGTCAATTTCCTTTGGCGTATCATCCAACAAACTGATTTGCAGGTTTCCCCGAACCAAGCCGGAAAACCGAACCCCGACCAGCCGAACCAACTGTCGGCGGGTGTAGAGTTGACCAAACAGGCTCAGCACACAAGCAAGCAGCGCCTGGTCATTGGCCGTGTAGGGGATTTGCTTTTGCCGGGTATAGGTCTGAAAATCCGTGTAGCGGATTTTGACGGTTACACAGGAAGTGAGTTTGCCGGAATTCCTCAGCGTAAAGGCTAATTTACTCGCCAGGTCCATCAACTGGGCTTTCAGAAACCCCACCTCAATGGTATCGGTCTGAAAAGTGCATTCTTTGGAAATGGTTTTTTCTTCGTGGTAAGGCACCACCTCCGAGCGGTCTATGCCGTTGGCGTGTTCCCAAAGGGTAGCGCCGTATTTGCCGAATTCCCGTTCCAGGAGTTTTTTGGGAATTTCGCTCAACACGCCGATCTGGCGGATGCCCATATAAATGAGTTTCCGGGCATTCACTTCCCCCACGCCGTGCATTTTGCTGATGTGGAGCGGCGACAGGAACGGCTTTTCGTCGCCCGGCCCGACCCATTTTTCACCGCAGGGTTTGGCGGCATTGGTCGCCATTTTGGAGACAAAACGGTTGACCGACACGCCGCCGGAAACGGGCAAACCAGATTCCCGCAGGATGAGCTGCCGCAGTTCGCCTGACCATTTAAAAGCGCCGAAATGGCGATCTAAACCGGTCAGGTCAAGGTCAAATTCATCAATGGAGTTTTTGGAAAACAACGGGGCTTGCCCGGCAATGATTTCAGTAACCAGCCGGGATTCCTTCGAATACGCATCCATATCCCCCCGCAAATAAACTGCTTCGGGACAAAGTCGCCGGGCCAACTTCATCGGCATGCCCGAACCCACGCCGAATTTACGCGCCTCGTAACTGCACGAGGAAACCACGCCCCGATCGCTTCCCCCTCCGATAATGACCGGCCTGTCCTTCAATCCGCTATCCCGCTTCCGCTCGACGGACACAAAAAAGGTGTCCATGTCGAGGTGGAGCACTGCTCTTTCAACCATGATTGTGTGTTAAGTTTTCTCCGAGTATGTTCGGACGGGCAATTTATAAACAAATTGTTTTGTTTGTAGAATAATGCGGTGCTTTTGTTCAGATTTAGGTTTAACTTATTTGTAAAGGAGGGATATGGGTATTTTGGACAAGGATCTTGCCGTCAACATCACGCGCTCATTCCGGCCTTTGGTCTAATGTCGTCAACTTAGCAAAAATTGAGGCGACATCTCGCCGCCCTTAGCGGCAGGTGTTGTCTCAATTTTTGCGATTCGGGAACCGTTTTTTTGAGAGGCCACCTGCTTCGGGTCTCAGGAGTTCAAATCCGCGCCAGCGAGGTGGTGTTTGGGAACACTTTAGGCCAGCGGGTTCCGTTTCCGGTTCAGGTGTCGGACACTTTTGGAAGTGTCCGACACCTGAACCGGAAACTCAAGCTCAATTTTTGACAATGCGCTTGTTTATAGCTGTATCCGTAATTTGATGCAAGCCGTAAACGAGTCAAAACTGCGGCTCCAGCCCGGCGGGAACCAACACAAAATCAAATTCCGGCTGTGGGCCCAAAGCCAATATCGTTCCAAAATAGCATCGAGTAGCAAGGCATCCATGGCTTTTCGTTTGGTGTCACTCGCTCATCACGCCGTTCAGTAGAGCGGAACACAGGCCGCGACGGATTGCAAATCCGTGCGAGCATTTCTACAAACCTTTGACCTCTCCGAGTAGGTTGTCCAAATCAAAAAAAACTTTTGCACTTTTTGTAAAAGTATCTTTATCTTTCAAACTTAATGGGTTGATTCCCAAATAAGTACAATTTCGCACCTCACACAGAGATTATTTTTAGTAAAAATTTTTTTCAAAAATGATTGCCCTAAACGAAGATACAAGTTACTGATATTCAACTAATTAATACAATTTTATGAATCGTTTTTCAATTGAAATGTGCAAGATAAATTTTCGCCCTTTGGACAGCCTACTCTCCGAGGTCGGAAATCATAAGTATTTAGGGGCGGCTGGATAGTTACCTTTTTTTAACTAAAAAACACAAATAAAACCCAATTAAAAAGCGCACCTGTTCTGCAACAGGTGCGCTTTTGCGATGAGGAATAGACTCCACCATCTTCTGAGTCATTTTATTGATGAATGATGAAGTAAGCTACGTACCCTACTCATCCATAATCAATCATCTCTTATCAATCATCAATTTCGGTGGTCTCACTAGGGCTTGAACCTAGGACCCTCTGATTATGAGTCAGATGCTCTAACCGGCTGAGCTATGAGACCAAAAGCGGACGCAAAGGTATGCAATCGCGCTATATCATGCAACCCTAAACTTAGTTTTTCAGTTCCGCCCTCGCCTGCTCGAAATCCCAGCTTTGTTTGTGCAGGCGCACGTCCATTTGCGGGAACGGAATGTCCAGCGGGCTTTTTTCAATGGCTTTTTTCACATATTCGTGCATGTAAAAATACACCTCCCAATAGTCTTCCGTTTTGCACCAGGGGCGCACGGCAAATTCCACGGAATAATCGCCCAGCTCGGTGACAAAAATATCGGTGGGTTTTTCTTTTATAATATGAGGGCAGCTGTCCACTACGCGCTGAATGAGGGCACGCGCTTCGTCTATATTGTCTTCGTAACTGACGCCAAAGGTCATAAAAACTTTGAGTTCGCCCAAGGAGGAGAGGTTGGTGATGGGGCCGCTGGTGATGACGCCGTTCGGGAGGATGATCGTTTTATTTTCGTTGGTGACCATCACGGTATGAAAAACCTGGATTTCAGAAATATGCCCCTGAAAATCGCCGATTTTCACCCAGTCTCCGACTTTGAAAGGCCGGAAAACCAGCAGCAACACCCCGCTGGCAAAGTGCCCGAGGTTGCCCTGAAGGGCCAAACCAATGGACAGAGCCAGCGCGCTGAAGATGGCGATAAAAGAGGTCGTTTCGATGCCGAACATACCTGCAACGCTCAGCAACAGCAGTACTTTTAGGCCCACATCCACCAAAGAAGCTAAGAACGGCTGCACCGTCATGTCAATTTTGCGGCGTGTCATGGCGTGCCGAACTAATTTCGTCACCCAGCCCACCAGCCAGAAGCCGATGATGAGGGTCGCCAGCGCGCCCGCAATATTCGGCAGGTAGTTGATCAATTTTTCAATCAGGATTGTTGCATACTCCATATTGACCTGGTTTTTGTATTTTTGAAATTTTACCGCATAGGTACGTAGAATTTTTTATGCAGGGCACAGAACTGTAATGTATCTAAAATTCTATCCTGTTGTGTAGCACAAGTTGTGGTAAGTTATTTCGCACACGTTACTTAAACAATAAAAACAACAAAAATTGCCGTCACCCGAAGACAGACTCAACAAGCGCACCGGAAAAGCAGAAGCCCTGCTCAAGCTTCAGCGCTTCTGCGCCTATCAGGATCGCTGCCATTCCGAAGTGCGCAGCAAGTTGCTGGAACTGGGGGTTTATGGCGACGATTTGGAGGAGGTGATGGTGGCGCTCATCGAAGAAGATTTCCTGAACGAAGAGCGCTTTGCCCGATCGTATGCACGCGGCAAATTTCGCATCAAACAATGGGGGCGAGTCCGCATCCGGCAAGAGTTGAAGCGGCGGCAAATATCGGAGTACTGCATCAAAGCCGCGTTTTCTGAAATTGATGAAACCGAATATTGGGATACCCTGCGCAAGTTGTTGTCCAAACAACAAAGCATGCTCAGAGGCGGCGACAACCGCACCCGGCGCGATAAGCTGTTCCGGCACGCGTTGCAGAAGGGCTATGAATCTGAGTTGATTCTGGAAGTATTAGAAACTACATAGTGTCTGTCCATTTAGCCTGAAGTCTGTTCTTTAGAATCCGAGAGCAAGGCACGCGAAGCCCCAAAAATGGGATTTTACTCGCGTAAACGACCGATTTTGGGGGCGAGCGTAACGCAGCTATCGGACTATAAAGACAGACTAGACCCTCACATCACTCCCCTGATAATCAACACAACCCCCAACACCACCAGCGCAGCGCCTGAAAACCTGCGCATGTAGCCGATATAGGAAGTGCGCACCCAGCGTTGCATGCGTTTGGCAAGTAGCACCTTGATCAGGTCAAAAAAAATGACAGTTCCCACGATGCTGCCGAAAAGCACCGTCGTTTCAGCAGCGCTGAGGCTGCGGCCGGCAGAACTCATGACCCCCAGCCAGAAAAAAACCGGAAAAGGGTTGATCGTATTGATGACAAAGCCCATGAGCCAAAGCCGGAAGTAGGATTTGGAAGAATTGCCGGCAACGTTTGCGGCAAGGGGAATCGCCGGGCGGCGGGTAGCGACCGGGCGGCGAAACAGGATGGCCAGACCGATGACCACTAAAATAAGCCCGCCTGCCAGACTGCTCCAGAACTGAAACCCTTCTGCTTTGGTGATGCTGAAAATATAGGAAATGCCAAAATAGACGAGGAAGATGTACATCACATCGCTGGTCCAGGAACCAAAAGCCGCCATTATGGCAGCCCGGAATCCGCGTTCCACGCCAACCTGAATAAAGACAACCATCATTGGCCCCACCAGGAAACTCAAGCTCAATCCCAGCACCAATCCCCTCCACAACAAATCATTCACGTGGTCTGTCTTTTCTGGCAAACAAAGTTTTCCCAGGCTTCAAACGGCTGGCCTTTCAAAACCCGCGCAATCTTACTTTGACCGTTTGCTTTGCCGGACTGACGCTGCCAGTCGTAGAAATAGCTCAACGGAACAATCTCAACCTGGGGCTTTTGCAGCATCGCAGAGCGCTCAACGCGGTAGTCATCGTTGAGGAGGCACAGCTCTTCGTCTAACAGGCGCCCCACCAATTCTTTATCAACAATGGGGTCATTGGTGCCGATGTACCAGCGGTGCGCATGGTGCGAACCGGCATGAACGCCCGAAACGGTAAACTCGGGAATGCCGACATTCAGTTTATCTTCCACTTTCAGCACGGCATGGGTCATGTTGTCCACCGAAAGGTGTTCGCCACAAATGCTAAGGAAGTGTTTGGTGCGTCCGGTCACGATGATCTCCGCGCGTTCTTTATCCGTGAAGCGCACCACGTCGCCGATCAGGTAGCGCCAGGCTCCGGAGCAGGTGCTCAACAGCAAAGCGTAATCTTTTCCTTCCCGGATCTCTTCGATGGTCAGCGGTTCGGCATTCGGACGAAGCACCCCGGCTTCATCAAAATGGGCGTCGTCGAATGGCACAAACTCGAAAAAAATGCCATTGTTTAGCAACAAACGCATGTTGCTGTCTGGGCGATCCTGAAACGCGATGAACCCTTCAGAAGCCATGTAGGTCTCCTGGTGGATCAGCGGCCGGTCGAGCAAACGCTCAAAACTTTTTCGGTAAGGTTCAAAGGAGGTGCCGCCGGTGACGACCACCGACAGGTTTTTCCACAGTTGGTGCAGGCTGTCCAATTTGTAATGGTCGAGGATGTGCTCTACCGTCAGTTGCATCCAGGATGGCGTGCCGGCAAGGAGGCTGATGTCCCATTTATAAGCATTCTGGGCGATCACTTCCGTGCGCTCATCCCAGTTGGGTATTCTTGCAATTTGGGTTCCGGGGCGATAAAAACGGCGGATCCACACTGGTGGCTCGCTGGCGTTGATGCCGCTCAAATCACCGGCGAAACAATGGCCGAGATCCTGTAGGGTGGACGTACTGCCGATCATCAACCATTCTTTGGTGTAAAAATCAGCAGGCAGGTCGTATTTGGGCATGCAGGCAAACATGCGCAGGGCACCGGTTTTCAAACAACGCCGCATGTCCTGCGTCACCGGAATGTATTTGCTTGGTGCGCCCGAAGTGCCCGAACTGAGCGCGAAGTGGCGCACGTGCCCTTTCCAGGTTACGTCTGCTTCTCCGGCTAAACAACGATGCCACCACTCGTTGAACATGCTGTCGTAGTCGTGCAGGGCTACGGTTTTCCTAAAAGCATCCGTATAATCGGGGGATCGCAGCAAGTCCGGAAAGCGATAACGCTGCCCGAAAGCAGTGGATTCCGCACGTCGAAGGAGGTACTGAAGCGTGCTGCGTTGTTGAATTGCAGGTGAAATACGTTGGCGATCGAAGTGCTGCAGGAGCCTGATGCCATTTTTAACCAAGTTGCTGGTAACTGTCATGGTGATGTTTGAGTCACATTGAATATTCCGGAGGTCAAGTTCGGGTGCGAATTTAGAGCCAGTAGCCCGGATTTCCTATGACTTTTATCACCTTTTCGACGAAGCTGCCATTGTAGTAGAAGGAATTGGCTTTTCAAGTCACAATTTGCAGCTTCGCAAATTTGAGCATGATTCGCTTTTTTGGGTCATCCTCTGCCGCTTTGAAGAAGATCGTCGCAATCCGGTTGTCTTTTCCGCCGTCTATATCCAACACCTCTCCTTCCCCAAATTTGAGGTGCAAAACGCGCATGCCTTTCTGAATGGCGTCGCTCGGGCTGGCTTTAAAATTAGCCGCATCCACCGTTGAAAGCCTGGAAACGGTCGTACTCCTACGCACAAAATTGCCGCTGACTTTAGCGCCGGAAGTCATTTCCACTGCGTTATCTTCTGCCATACCCTGGCTGCCCCGAAAATGAGCAGTGCTTTCTGCGTGTTGCCGGGGCACTTCTTCCAGAAAACGGCTCGGTTCGTTGAAGCGCATTTGGCCAAAGCGATAGCGGCTGTTTGCATACGACAAGGTAAGCAATTGTTCAGCCCGGGTCACCGCTACGTAAAACAGGCGCCGCTCTTCGTCCAACGCTTCCGGAGAGTCGCTGGCCATAAAAGACGGGAACAATTTTTCTTCCAGCCCGACCACAAAAACGGATTTGAACTCCAGCCCTTTAGCGGCGTGTACCGACATCAGCGTCACAAAGTCGCCGCCTTCGGCTTTGTTGTCGTCCTGGTCGGTCAGGAGGGCAATATTCTGAAGATAAGCCGTCAGGGTTCGATCGGCGTTGCCCTCCGCATCGAGTACCGAAATGGTGTCTTCTTCCACAAAAGATTTGATGCCGTCGAGCAGGGCATTGACGTTTTCCAAGCGGCCCATCCCTTCGATGGTTGTGTCGCTTTTGAGCACGTCAATCAGCCCGGAACCGCGCGCAACGCCGGCGGCTATTTCGTAAGCATTATCGGTTTGCACCCGGCGGGCAGCACCCTGGATCATCATGACAAAATCGGCAATGGCTTTTTTGGCTTTTGCCCCGGCATCCAAAGCAGGCAGGCATTCCCACATGGTTTTGCCCGCACTCCCGGCCTGTGCGCTTAGTTTTTCGATGGTGCTGTCGCCAACACCGCGTTTGGGATAGTTCAACACCCGGCGCAGGGCTTCTTCGTCGCGTTGGTTGACCACAAGGCGCAGGTAGGCGATCAGGTCTTTGACTTCTTTGCGTTGGTAAAACGAAAGACCCCCGAATACACGGTAGGCCACGTTGTAGCGGCGCAGATTTTCTTCAAAAATCCTGGATTGCGAGTTGGTGCGGTAAAGGATGGCAATCTCGCGGTTGGAAAGGTGGTATCGGTTTTTATGTTCCAGAATCGTATCCGTCACGCGTTTGCCTTCTTCGTTGTCCGACATCGCTTTGATGACCTTCACTTTGTGCCCCTCGCCTTTGTCTGACCAGATCTTTTTCTGAATCTGGCGGCGGTTGTTCATGATGACCGCGTTGGCTATCTGGACGATGTGTTCAGTGGAACGATAATTTTGTTCCAATTTGAAGGTTTTGATGCCGAAAGGTTTGAAATCGGCTTCATAATCGAGGATGTTCTGGATGGTTGCGCCGCGAAAGGCATAGATGCTCTGTGCGTCGTCGCCCACTACGCAAACGTTGCGCGGGCTGCCGTCGAAATTCACCAATTTTCGAATGATGGCGTATTGCAACTGATTGGTATCCTGGAACTCATCCACCAATACATAGCGAAATTTCTGTCGGTATTTATCGAGTATGCCGTCGGGGTTTCGCTGAAAAAGTTCGTACAGGCGGTAGAGCAAATCGTCAAAATCCATGGCACCGGAACGCTTGCACCGGGCGACGTATTTTTCGTAAATCTCATAGGTATAAGGCCGGGCGGCCTGCCGGTCTTGATGGCGCAGTTCTTCGTTGTCCGCGTATAATTTCGGGGTGATGAGCGCGCTTTTGGCCGCTGAAATGCGCGAGCGGATGGCGCTGGTATTGTAGGCATTTTTGTCTAAATTCAGCTCCCGGATGATGGCGCTGATGACGCTGTTGGTGTCTTCGGTGTCGTAAATGGTGAATCCGGGCGGGTAGCCAATTTTATCCGCTTCCACGCGCAGTATCCGGGCAAAAATGGAGTGGAACGTGCCCGCCCAAACCCGGTCGGCACGGTCGCCGACGACTTTGGCAATCCGGCCTTTCATTTCCCGCGCAGCCTTGTTGGTAAAGGTCAGCGCCAGAATTTCCCACGGCGCAACGCCGCTTTGAATGATGTGCGCAATGCGGTAAGTCAACACCCTCGTTTTGCCCGAACCCGGGCCGGCCACCACCAGCACCGGCCCATCAATATTGGTGACCGCCTGGCGTTGTACGTCGTTCAATTCATCGAGGTAGTTGGATGCCATATTGTTATTGATTATTTGTTATTGTTTTCCAAGGTTAAAGTAGAAAGGTTAAAGGGGGACACGAAATTTGATCGTGAAACGGAATCCATACTTTAACCTTTTCACTTTATCCTTCACATTCCCCCTTTGGTGGTTAGGGGGCTAACTCCAACTCCTCCCAATACTCCAGCGCCCGCCGGGTATGGGGAATGCAGATGGAACCGCCCACTAAGTTGGCAATTGCAAAGACTTCAAACACTTCGTCGCGGCTGACGCCCAACTCGTAGCAGGTGCCTAAATGGTAGCGGATGCAGTCGTCGCAGCGCAACACCATGGAGGCCACCAAGCCTAAGAGCTCTTTTGTTTTTTTGTCTAAAGCGCCGTCTTCGTACGTGTTTTTATCCAGCGCAAAAAAGCGGTTGAGCGCCTTGTTGTTCTGAGCGAAAATCTTTTCGTTCATCTTGGCGCGATAGGCATTGAAGTCTGTAACGAGCGACATATTGCAAACAATCTATTGAAAAATAAGGAATTAAAAAAGCGTCGCCACCTGAGTTTATGGGGTGGTTGCCCGGTAAAGGTAGGACTTTTGCCGGTAAAAGCAGGGAGTCTTTTTTAAATAATTTGTTTGGTATTGCGCTATCGTAAATTTTCCTGCACGCCGTGGCGAAAAAGAAAAGGCGACCCGAGAGTCGCCTTTACCATTATGAAGCAAAACTAAAAACCAACAATTTCTTTTCAAACCTTATGGGTTTTTTACCGCCGAGCTTAGGCTGTGCATAACACATCATCGGTTGTCACTCCCATCAGGGAGTCTGCAACAGAAGCAAGGCTGTACGCGCTTTTGCAGACTCCCTGACGGGCGTGACAAAGCCAGGTAGGTCGTGAAAATAGGGATAACAGCCAGTAACGCAAATGCGCAGACAAAATATGCATAGCAGACGCTCGCCGGTAAAAAACCTACAAGGGGTAAGGGTCGGAGGGTTAAAAAGGCAGGAGGAGCTTATCCCTCCTGCCTCCAATCCTGTATGGGAAACCCTTTACAAACTTACTATTCTCCTTCAATGCCGGCTTTCCGGCGAAATCGTGTCTGTCTTTAGAGTCCGATAGCTGCGTTGAGTTTCGCCCCAAAATCGGTCATTTACGCGAGTAAACTCCCATTTTTGGGGCGAAACACACCTTGCTCTCGAACTCTAAAGAGCAGACACAAGACTAAAAAGACAGACTCTAAATATGTTCATAGTACTTGCGCGCCCATTTACGGATGATGCGCTGACCGAATTAAAAATTATCCTGATGCGCCACTGCTTGCAGTGTTTGTTTTTCAATTTCGCGTTGTGGCAAACCCAACTCCGGCACCCCTGATACGCCAGGGTCTGCCCCAAACTCGGGGCATCGTGCCAAATGAATGGATTGCAGGGCTGTAAATACGTTATTGGAACTCCGGTCGCTGATAGTCCAGTGGCGTTCGATGATGCACTGTCCCGATTGCTGAACCAGCTCGTCCGACCAGGAAACATTGAAATCGCAGGTGCTGCGGTCAATCGCGATGCGGTCGAATGTGGTGGCTAAGTTGCCGTCTTTGTCCAAAAAAGGATATCCTGTGCAAACCGGATTCGTGCAGGCCTGAACTTCAAAAAGACCCGTTTTATCAACGAATACGTCTTCCGGGAACAATACATCGGCGATGGCCGCTTTTTCTACGGTGATGAGTTGCGAAAAAGCAATGCTTTCTCCTTTGGCATTACCCGCCGTCCAGCGCCGCTCCCAAACGCCCGCAGCGTTGGTATAAAACCTCAGGCTGCTGAGTTGTACCTGCATCGGCACGTTTGCAGCATTGTCGAAATGCAGCGCCAATACATCGCCGCGGCGCAATGCCGGCGAAAAGAACTTCGCTTTTGTCGCTTTTTGCACTTTAATGGTGCCTGCGGCGTTCACAGAAAACACTTGATTTAAAAGATTGGAGCCCCCAAAATTTTCATAGTCGAGCGAAATGAATCCATCAGCAGGAATGACAATATTGAATTGTACAATGCTTTCGGCATTTACACTGACCCGAGCGCTATTAGCCCCTTCAACTAATATTGCATTGGGAGCTCCGGTGACATCTACCCCACCGTCACCTTTAATCCTGACGATTTCCCAGCGGGAAACCGCGAAATAATCTGTCCACTTTTGAGATGCAGAAGCCAGGCTAAAATACTGGTCTTCAGCAGAGAGGCCGGCTATTTGGCCGGAAATATCTTGTACTTGGGGATGTGGGAGGGCACTCAGTGCAATTGGATCGAGGCAATTAACAGCAAGGTGATTGGGGGTAACACTCCAACCTTTGGGAAGGGGCACCACAGCAAGCGATTGCGCAGAGGTCGTTGCGGAGGAAAGGCTCACGCAAAACATCAGGCAAATCAATTTGCTGAATAAGCTGGTTGAGAACCGGTAAGCGTCCGGCAAGTTCATGGGATAGTTTTTTAGATTCACAGGGACTAAAAACGCCTGCGAATGATTAGGTAAATAAATCATGCGCAGATAAGACGACGACAACAAGAGTTGTCACATCATGAACTTGGAATCGGAACCAGCAGTAAGAAATGTGTTTTAGGCCGATGGCCTGGGAAGAGGTCGCGTAATAGCAAAAGCCCGGAATGGGCTAACAGGTAACATGTTTGTACGATAGTCATGGGACGATACGGTTTAAGGGAAAACGGATTATAATTAAATCTGATTTTTGAGTGTGTACGCACTCTGTTTTTGGTTGTTCACGAATTGCACATTTTATTGTGCTTTGCGCAAACTTTAGAACGCTACAAAGATAGCAGAGCCTTTCCCATCAATTCCATACCATAAACAGGGTATTTTTTTAGTAAATTTGACCTTAAAGCTTGTTTTTGGAAGTGGTTTTCATTTTTGCGACCTTGAGAACCTTTTTCCCAAAACTGCATTTCTTTATCATTCATTCATTCCACAACACAAAAACATCATGCAGGTCAAGAGAAAAGAATGGCAACAGTTCGTCCCCAAAAGCATAGAAGAGATTTGGCAGTTTTTTTCCAGGCCCGAAAACCTGAATGCCATCACCCCGGAAGACTTGTCTTTTGAAATTTTGTCGGACATTCAGGGCGTACCGATGTATGCAGGGATGGTTGTCCAGTACCGCGTTAGCCCGTTCCCCGGCGTTAAAATGAACTGGGTCACAGAGATTGTCCAGGTGGTTGATCATGCTTATTTTATTGATGAGCAGCGCTTTGGCCCTTATGCATTCTGGCACCACCAACACCATTTCAAAGCCGTGGAAGGCGGGGTGATGATGACGGACATTTTGCACTACAAAGTCCCGTATGGCCCGATTGGTACTTTGGCAGATCTGCTATTGGTTGACAATAGGATAGAAGAGATTTTCCGGTATCGGGTGAAGGCAGTGGAACGGATATTTGGGTTTTAAAATGCTCCAATCAGCTCCTTCCTAAAGGCGATAATACTCCTGAAATACCCGACCTCCGGCACCGCAGCAACCCATTCCGCCTCAAAAGCTTTGCACGTGATCGTATCGCATCCATAAGCAGCAGCTTCGAGCATGTTCCGGTAATGTTGCATCGCCCAGACTGGTGCCACAGGATGCCGTTCCAGCCAGCCAATAAAATTGCCGACCAGGGCGAGCGCCAGTTCATCTGACCACGCATAGCCCGGCGAGCTCAACAACTTTGCAGGTGCCTGCCCGTTTTCCAATTCGCGGTGTTGCGCTAAAAATTCGAGGCCGGCAATATTGAACGCCTCGTCGCTCATGCGCAACGGGGAGGTGTTTTTTGAAGCTTTCCGGGTCGGAATGCCCCAACGGGGATTCAGTGCAATGAGCCAGGCGCTTCGGGGTCCCGCTACGAGCTCCAACAGCGCGCGAATTTCCGGATTCCAAACCGCCAGTTCGAGCAGCATCGGCAATTGAGCAGGCGGTACATGGAGGTTTTTAGCGGCCGCTACTTTGAGAAATTCCGGCAACGCCAGTCGGTAAGTTCCGTCCAGAATTTTTTCCAGGGCTTTTCCGGCGGCAGAGCTGCACAGGCGTTCAGCGCTCAGATCGGGCGGTGCGGCTTGTTCCTTTGCCAGCAACACCGAATGCGCCTGCCGCTGTCTGAGCAACACTGCAGCACCATCCAGCAAAGCTTTTTCCGGCGATGCATCCGGATCAATACCCTGTGACAACAAGGCTAATCGCAGGTCTTCGGGCAAAGCGCTCCGGCCAAGGCCCAATAAAGCGGTAGTGGTTAGTTTTTGCCACACGAGGCTAAAGTTTAAACATGGCTTTAAGCGCATTCCAAAGCGCGCCTGACAGTTGCTTTCCACCTTGCTTGCGCTCTTCCGCAATGGCGGCAATATCGTGCGCCAGCAACAGGGTCAGTCCTTCTACTTCGGCTGGCTGATAGGCTTGTGCCAGCGCCTGAATGCCCATATCTGCCGCAGGAACACCGAACGCAAGCACGTAGCGCACTGGTTTTTGTCGGGAGAGTTGCGCTAAGCTGAACTGCTCGCCGGGTTTCAGGTAGAGTAAAGTTGCATCTTTGTGGAGGTCTATCTGCGCAGCTGCAAAAACCTTTGCGGCAAACGCCTCCATTTCTTCGCGGAGTTCCGGGGGGGAAATCAAAACGATCAGCACGCCTTTGGCGCCACCGCCAAAACACCGTTCGCTGATGGCACCGGAGTCTGCAACCATGAAAAGATCGAAATCAAGAAAACTCACGTTCAATAATTTTTAACCAGCATGTTAATCTAAAAACTTCCGGTAATTTTGCAAAAAATTTCCATAATGAAGTATAGCATCCGGATTGAAAAATCCACTTCCTCTCGCTTATCGCAAATTGATTTCAACAACATCCCTTTTGGAAGGAATTTTTCCGATCACCTATTTGCAGCTGATTATAAAAACGGCGAATGGACGGATTTGCGTATCCTGCCTTTCGAGCCTTTCCTCATCCATCCGGGTTCGATGGTGCTGCACTACGGACAATCTATTTTTGAAGGCATGAAAGCTTCCAAAAACCAGGATGGACAAGCGATGCTGTTGCGCCCCGAAATGCACGCGCGCCGTTTCAACCTTTCGGCAGCCCGGATGAGCATGCCGGATGTTCCGGAGGCGCTGTTCCTGCAAGCCCTGCATGCCATTGTCAGCGTAGACAGCGACTGGATTCCCCCTCAGGAAGGCAGTGCGCTATACCTCCGTCCACTGATGTTTGCCACCGACGAATTCATTGGCGTACACAGCTCGGAAAATTACCGGTTCTTCATCATGACCGGCCCGGTCGGCCCTTATTACCCGAAGCCGATCCGGCTATGGGCCGAACGCCAATACGTGCGCGCTGTAAAAGGCGGTACGGGAGAAGCCAAAGCCGCAGGTAATTATGCTGGTTCTTTGCTTCCTGCAAAATTGGCTGCTCAAAAAGGTTTTGACCAGATCATGTGGATGGATCCCTACGAATTCAAATACATCCAGGAAGCGGGCACGATGAATATCTTCTTTGTAATTGACGGTAAAGTGGTCACGCCGGCGACGGACGGCACCATTCTGAAAGGCATTACCCGCGACAGCATTTTGCATATCCTGAAAGACAAAGGTTATGCCGTAGAGGAACGCCTTGTTTCCATTGACGAAATTATTGCCGCTTACCAGGCCGGTACACTCCAGGAAGCTTTTGGAACCGGCACGGCAGCCATCGTTTCCCATATTGCCGAAATCGGAAGCGACGAACTGCTCATGCAGCTCCCGCCCATTGACCAACGCCCGGTTGGCGAACTCATCAAATCTGAAATCAATGGCCTGCGCTCCGGGAGGATTCCGGATACACGGGGTTGGGTGATGCCGGTGGATGCGGGTGGATAACTTGGGCGCTTTCTGGACAAAGAAAGGTAACTATTCCGCAATTCAACCTAACTTGGCCTCCGGTTATGCAACCAAAAATTTTCTTTCCCCGCTTTGATGCCAGGGGGCTTCCAGCTAAAGCGGACGGCCACACGAAAAACAAAAGTCATGCAGCACATCCCTCATCAGCCCATTTCTCCTTTAGCTTACAGTGAAACATTTGTGGTGCGCACGTACGAAATTGACCACTGCAAGCGGGCGACTATTCCGGCGCTGATCCGGCTGATGCAGGAAGCGGCCATGCAAAACGTCATCCAGTTAAACGTGTCGGTTTGGGATTTGGAAGCTCAGAATATTTCGTGGGTACTGCTGCGCAAATCCATGCAGGTGTTTCGACTGCCCGGACTTGGCGAACAGATTCGGGTACTCACCTGCCCAACTGGCTTTGACCGGCGGTTCACCTACCGCGATTACAAAATTTTCGGCGCCGATGAAGAGTTGTTGCTCCAGTCGTCTTCCGCCTGGTTGCTGATGGACATGGTCAGTCGGCGCATGGCTCCGATTCCTCCATTTATTCTGGAATTTGAATCCAAAATGCCTGCGCCGGAAGACTGTCTGCCCAGACCCGATTTCCGGTTTCCCAAATTTGAGCAGGTGCATTTTACCAAAATATTTGAGGTCAATTTTCACGACCTCGATTTTAACCTGCACCTGAACAATACCTTATACATCCAATGGATGCTGGAAGCCATGCCCCACGGAATGCTCCAGCACAAACGGATGGCCAGCATGGAAGTGCTCTACCGCGCCGAAAGCCGCTGGGACGACGTATTGTACGCAGAGACCCAAGTGCTGGACGACCACACCTTCCTGCATCGGTTGATGAAAAAAGGAGAAGAGAAGGAGTTGGCCATGGCGTTGAGTCGGTGGGTTTGATTTGAAAATTTGAAAATTTGAGCGCGGGCAGAGCCGGTAGGGTGCGACCCTCGCGGTAGCCCAAACACTCAAAATGATTTGATGATTTGAGCGCGGGAAAAAACAAAGTGGGCAGGAGTGCAGTTGGCAGGAGTGATTTCGTTTTGGATGAAGATCATCTGCAAGACTAAAAAACTGCTTAACCATAAAAAAATGGAATTCGGCAAACTAAGCAATATCGAATCTGTAGATTTCAGCCTGCCCGGCGATGGGGCAGGGACGGCGCGGGCGCTTGCCGGCAGCCCGGCAGCGGGGGGCTCGCCTACCTTTTACACTGGCTGTACGGGGTGGAGCATGAAGGAATGGGTTGGAAAAGTGTATCCTGAAAAAACCAAAACCAGCGATTTTCTGCGCCATTACAGCCGGCAATTCAATACCATTGAGCTCAATACCACGCATTACCGCATTCCGGACTGGGTCACCATCCAAAAGTGGAAAACAGAAGCGGCGGATGATTTTCGGTTTTGCCCCAAGTTGCCGCAAACCATCAGCCACAGCAACACCCTCGGCATCAGCGGCGGGGAATTGCCTGCGTTTTGCGAATCCATTCAGCAGTTGGAAGAAAAATTAGGCTGCTGTTTTATGCAATTGCCGCCCTATTTTGGCGTTGACCGTATACCGGTGATCGAACGATTCATCGAGCGGTTCCCAAAGCATATTCCGCTGGCATTAGAACTGCGGCACGAAAGCTGGTTTGGCGAAAGCCCGGCCTCCGAGGCTCTTTTCAGCCTAATGCAGGAACACAGGATATCTACGGTCATCACTGATGTGGCCGGCAGGCGGGATGTGCTGCACATGCGCCTGACAACCGGCACGGCCATGGTTCGCTTTGTGGGCAACAACCTCCACCCTACCGATTACCGACGGGTGGATGACTGGGTGAGCCGCATCGGCCACTGGTTTGAGCAGGGGTTGCAGGAGGTGTTTTTTTTCACCCACGAACCCGACAACCTGATGGCACCGGAATTGGCCTTCTATGTTTTTGAACAGGCCAGCCGAATTGATGGCGTTCAAACGCGAGGACCAAAATTGGCGGGGAATGAACCGGAAAAGGGGCAGATGAGTTTGTTTTGATTTGAGGATTTGAGGATTTGAGGATTTGAGGATCCGGAAACATACCCAGTAACCAGTACACCAGTAACAAATAACCGATACCCGGAACATGGCAACACCAATACGCACACGAGTACCAACACCGCCTAAAAAAGTTTTAACGACTGCGTTGATCCCTATGTTTCAGCGCGACATCAGTTGGCTGGCATTCAACTATCGGGTGCTGCAGGAAGCCAAAGACCCCAGCGTGCCTTTGTTCGAGCGCATCAAGTTTTTGGCGATCTATTCCTCCAATCTGGACGAATTTTTCCGGGTGCGCATGTCGAACCACCGCAACCTCCTGCGCGTAGGGAAAAAGACCAAAAAGGAATTGCACATTTCCCCCAAACAAACGGTGCAAGCCATTCAAAACATTGTAAACCACCAGCAGGAAGAGTTTAGCCAGATTTTTGAAAAGCAGATCATTCCTGGGTTGCGCAAAAACGGCATTTATCTCGTCCGGCGCTTAGACCTGAATGCGGAGCAGCGAGATTTTGTCGAAAACTACTTCAAAGACCACATGTTGCCTTACGTGCAACCTGTGTTGTTGGTAAAAAATAAAATCCGCCCTTTCCTCAACAACGCATCCCTTTACCTGACCGTACTGCTGCAACCCAAAGAAGCCCCTTTGGCACCACACGAGTACGCGATCGTTAAAATTCCGTCCGACCACCTGCCGCGGTTCATCGAATTGCCTTCGCCGCCAGGCCGCCGGGATTTGATCATTTTGGACGACATCGTCCGCCACAGCGTTTCCTGGATGTTCCCGGGGTACGAAATCCTCGACACCTTTTCCATCAAACTCAGCCGCGACGCTGCGTTGTACATAGACGACGAGTATTCCGGGGATTTGATTCAAAAAATAAAAACAAGCTTGGTCAAACGCCAGGTAGGCCCGGCTTCGCGCTTTGTTTATGACCGCGAAATGCCTCCGAGTCTGCTTGCTTTGCTCAAGGAGGTTTTTTATCTTGAAAAACACGATACCCTGCGCGAAGGGCGCTATCACAACAATTTCGATTTTTTCCGTTTCCCGGATTTTGGGTTGACACACCTGAAAAACCCGCCGATGCCCGCGTTGTCCTATACCCCATTGGAGCGGGCGGCTGATTTTTTTGGTGAAATTGCCGGGCGGGATCACCTGCTACACGTGCCCTATCAATCCTACGAGTCGGTCGTGCGCTTTTTTGAGCAGGCGGCTCGCGACCCGATGGTGACGCATGTCAAAATCATCCAGTACCGCGTTGCCCGAAAATCGCGCATCATGCAGGCGCTGATGGATGCCGCCAAATCGGGGAAACAGGTATCGGTTTTTATTGAAGTGAAAGCACGTTTTGATGAAGAAGCCAACTTAGAATGGGGCGAACAATTGGAAAAAGCCGGCGTTTCGGTACATTACAGTTTTCCGGGCGTGAAAGTACACGCTAAAATTGCCCTGGTGCGGCGCCTTGAAGGCGGTGCGCCCAAGCTCTATTCCTATCTTTCCACCGGCAATTTCCACGAAGATACCGCCAAGGTTTACAGCGACTTTGGGTTGTTCACCGCTGATGAGCGTATTGTTGGCGAAGTGACCCGGATTTTTTCCTATTTGGAAACCGTAAAACCGCCCGCACACGCTTTTGAACACCTGCTCGTAGGGCAATTCAACCTGCGTCCTGCACTGGAAGCCCTGATTGATTTTGAAATCGCAGCAGCGACGGCAGGAAAAAAAGCGGAAATCATCCTGAAAATGAATAGCATTGAGGATGTCCCGATGATGGAACGGCTCTACAAAGCCAGTGAGGCGGGCGTATCTATCAAACTCATCATCAGGGGCATCTGTTGTCTGGTTCCCGGACTGAAAGGCTGGAGCGAAAACATCGAAGCCACCAGCATTGTAGACCGATACTTAGAGCATGCCAGGGTATTCATTTTTCACCATGGCGGTGCCGAAAAAATCTACCTTTCTTCAGCAGACTGGATGGTGCGCAACCTCACCTACCGGGTGGAAACGGCTTTCCCGGTTTACGACGAGCGTTTGCGCAAGCAACTCAAAGACCTGATTGCCATTCAGTTGAACGACAATGTCAAGTCCAGGATAATTGACGCTGACCAATCGAACGCTTACCGCAAAGACGACTCCGACTTAGCCATTCGCTCGCAGTTGGAGACCTATTATTATTTAAAAAGGAAGGCGGATGAAATTTGAGGATTTGAAGATTTGAGGATTTGAGGGGTGTCCATTCTTATGATTTTATTTATGTAACCTTATCAGGAGTAGGCCCAAAACTGCCAACTGAAAAACTGCCAACTATTTCACCGCTTTCAACTGTTCGCGTTAAAAACCGTTAAACATGGGGTTAAACTTTCTTAATATCGGATCATCTGACGGATGGAACTGCTAATTTCGGTTTCAAAAACAAGCAAACATGAAAGTTTACCGCTTCTTCTTTTTTCTGGTGTTATCGGGCAGCCTGTTTACGTCCTGTTCGCCTACACTCAGCCCGTTCACGCAGCGCCTGTACGACAACTACCGCTGGAGCGACGACGACTTGAAACGCATCCAGTTTTACGTTTCCGACGACATCGTCATGCACCGCGAATTGGGCAATGGATCCACTGAAATCACCTCCGGCAAAGTGCGGGTGGTCAATGGCCGCGAAGTTGAAGAAATTGTGATTCGCAGGGGCACACCGGGCATTCTGTTGTTCAAACCCAAAGAAAATCGCTTTGCCGTCAGCTTTGAAGATGGCGGGGAAGAACGCTACTTAGTATTCGGCCCCAACCCCAAAGCTTCTGACCGCTATGTGCTTTTGGCTTCGGAATGGCGCAAACGCGGCGGCACCGTTACTTATGATGGCAGAAAATTTGATGTGGATGCAGACGATGCTTTTGCCACCCTGATGGTAGATTTGAAGAAATTTAATAAGCTTTCGGTAGAGTCCCGCACTGCGGGCGGCCGGAAAATTAATTAGTGTCTGTCTATAGAGTCCCGTGTCTGTTCTTTAGAGTTCGATAGCTGCGTTACACTCCGCCCGAATAAGGGGCTAAGCTGTCCCACATGAGCAGGTGGCACGGAGTAAATGGAGTCTCGCGGAGTCAAGCCCTCTGTGAGACTCCATTTACTCCGCGAGACTCCGTGACCTTACAAGGCGCTCGCATTTTCAAATTGACTACTCCCGCTTGCGCGGCTTCGGTGGTTTCGGCTGGGTTTCCGAAGCAGGGTAATCGCCACTGGCTCCAGGCCGGACAGATGCGGCCGGAGCAATAGGAACGACGATAAATTTCCTCGGCTCCCGCGCTTCAAACAACGCGTCTACGCTATTGATCCGCAGCTCTTTTTCCCACCTGAAGCCCGGTATTTTCATTTCCTCATGGTTGGCCTGGTTCATCGGTGTGGCCTTAGCCTGGGGCTGGCCGTAAAACTTGATCTGATCTACCTTGTTGTTTCCGAACAACAGGGTCATTTCGCTGCACACCGTTTTGTTCACACCCACATAGCCGCCAGCCTCGTCGCGGGCATAATACACCGATTCGGCATTGCCCTGCACATCCATGCGGCGCAGTTCGTCATCCCGGAACGTCGCAGTGGCGAAGCGCCCTTTGATCTGGTTAAAAAACAGCTCGTCGGGCGAGTTGATGATGAAGGCGTTGTTGCGCAGGAAAATGCGGTCGAGTTTTTGGTCCTTTAGCTGGATGTGAATGGTGTCTGCCACAAACTGAGACGTATCCGACCAAATGATTGGGGAGCGGAACAACCGAAAAATGGAATCCACACTGCTGTAAGACAACGAATCGCAGATGGCCTGGAGGTTGCTTTTGAAAATGCGCACATCTTTGTAAGCCAGCAGAAGCCGGGAACTGTCGGCTTTCAGACTGTCGGCACGCAGCGAAAGCAGGGTATCCGCAGACATGTACATGGAATCGTCTTCAATGCGGGAAATAAGCAGTGCCCGGTTGCCTTTGCCGCCGCTTGCCTTGAGGTAACCGGTTTCGCGATTGTAGTTGGCCAAGGCGCAAACGATGGTGGTTTGGGCAGAAGTATCCTGCCAGACGACATTGCCCGAAGCCGTACCGAAACCTTCTTTGTCGCTGTAATTCACATCGTCGGCTTCGAGGATACTGGGCGGATCGCTGATGCGGGATCGTCCTTTGGTGCGGTATATCTTGTTTCTGGCGTCATAAAAGATTTCTTCCGAGGAGATGTTTTGCAAAGAATCTTGATAGTTCGCTTTGCCTTTCAGGAAGGTTTGGTCGCTCACTTCATTGTAGCGGATCAAATCGGCGGAAGCCTTCCGGCGGTCGTCTTCGAACAATGCCTCGCCGTCGAGCACGTACTCCTTCTTTTTTCCGTCATAAAGAATCCGCTTGGCGCTGGCTTTCTGGTCTTTGCGCTGATATTGGGCATTCTCCCGGAATTCGGCAACGTTTTTTTCCGTATCATAAAAACCAGCTTCACAATAGATGCGGCTGCTATCGTTGCTGATGAGCGTGGGGCCGAGGAAAACCACCATTTTGGTTTCTGTATTGAACTTCAACGTGTCGGATCGCAGGCTGAACCGGGGATCCACAACGGTCACGCTGTCCCTGAAGTAGATTTCTTTTGTTTGGGTAAAATAAGACCCGCCTTTACTGGTGAGTTGGGTGCTTCCGTTGGTCATCACCGCCCCGGCGTTGTAGGTCGCCACTTTGGTTGCCAGATTATAGGTCAGCCGATCGGTGAACAGCTTCTGAGTGCCATTCACCAGAATGACTTCGCCAAACAACTCCGCGACGCGCAAAGCCCCGTCATAATAAGCCGAATCGGCAAAAACGCTGACCGTATCGTTCTGCTGGATGATCACATTGCCTTTTGCAAAAACACGGATTTCCTGTTCGATTGTCGCGGAATCGCAGTACATAAAAACGCTGTCCTGCTTCAGTTGCACATCGCCGATCAACCGCTGGGTATTCTGGCCTTTGGCTTGTTGCAATTGCAGCAAATCCGACCAGAGTACCGTGATTTTGGAAGGCGGTTTGTTTTCTTTTTTGACAACGGGCGGAGCCTTCTGTGCCGTTAAGCAAAGGGGCGTCAGGAAGAGCAACAAAATAATTTTAATCAGGTTTCTTAGCATTGAATGCGGATTTGCGAAATGCAAAAGTAATGCTTCGCCGGGAGATATGGGGAATTGAAGCCCGGCTTAACGCAGGATTAACTTGTGTCTGGTTTTAAATATGGTTTACCTTTATAGCCCGATAGCTGCATTATGCTAGCCACATGAGCGGATGACACGGAGTAAAGGGAGTCTCGCGGAGTTAAGCCACTCTGCGAAACTCCGTGTCATAAAGGAGTCCGCAGAAGCTGCCCTCGGACGCTTCGCGTCCCCTTATTGGAATTTTGCATGACCGCTAAAGCCCAGACACCCGACTAAATGGACGGAAACCAAATAGACAGAAACTAAAATCCCAGGGGCGTATTCTCAATTTTAGGATTCCCAATCCGGATAATTTTGCCCGATTGCTTATTGAGCGACTGAATCTCGATGCCCTGCCATGGATCGCCGCAGGCATTGTGCAGGCGGGCGTCGTTTCCCAACACCAAAACCGCACCCGGTTCCAAAGTCAGTTTGGCAGCTTTGGGCAAAGACACCCGGCATTGAATCGTGAGGTGGCCGCCCGGTACAATCGTGAGGTGGCCTTCCAGGTCTTTAGCGCCGCGCCAGACCACGGTGTCGCGGATGACAATATGGCGGTCGTCGTGCAGCTCGCACCAGTTGGGTTGCAGGTATTTGCGTGCCGGGGCGTTTTCCTGCGACATGCGCTGGTATATTTTTCCAATCTGGCAGGGCGACCAGGCGTGTTGTGCAAAATTGTAATCCATAATATTGTTGGAAGTCATCGTATCGCAGCCTGGCCGGTCTGTTACGTTAAAGCAGGCCTGTGAATGGAGCGGGGTGTCGTCGCAACCGTCTTGCACCCAGGCGTGCCCGATTCCGAAAACGTGGCAAACCTCGTGATTCAGAGCGCCCCGGCTGCTCCAGGCAGTCAGGTGCAGGTTTTCAAAAGGCCCCGCAAGTTTGACCGCATTGCCCAGCATTACGCCAACGATCCCGGCGGAATAGGTTTTTGAGGCAATGCTGTCGGGGTGGTGCGGCATGATGAACACATTCAGTACGGTATCCAACTGAACGCCGTATTTCTGAACGACGCGTTTGTTTCCCAGGTTCGCGTTTTTGCCTTTGTGGACGTAGTAGCACAACGCATCGTCGAAATGAAAGTAGATGCCGTTGTCATCCGGATGGCCGGGACGTGGTGCCAGCACGAGGCGGTATTGGATGGGCAATACCGGCAGGTCGTTGCCGTGGGGCAACAACAGTTTTTTATTGCCGATCAGGTTGTAGTTGGAAGCGTGGAGGAGCAGTTTTGTAAATTCGATAGCTTCCTCCCCGACGAAATTGGCTGAACTATCCTCGTTATTGACCCAATGCACATTGATGCGCACATATTTGACCGGGGTATGATCTAAATGGGTCGTGTCGGGGATATAAGCTTCATAGTCGTTGCAATTGTTTTTTAATCTGGCAACTGCCGGGGCGTCATAAGCTTCCGGCAGGGCTTCAAAGTCTACCTTACCGGCAAAACGGGACGTTAATTTGGGTGTACAGGCGATGCCAATGACTAAGAGGAAGAGGAAGTATAGCTTAATGGTTAGTTTTGTCATAATCATTGATCTGATGTCTCCGTTTACAAGTTTGCAAATTGGCAAGTTTGCAAACTTGCAACAGCCCTACCAATCTCCGCCGGCACCCCCGCCACCAAAATCACC